>Ga0081478_149783_pt1 | contig 9844 bp, 8 predicted proteins | sample OctSprmetagenome_FD_70983 | JGI IMG/M metagenome (GOLD analysis project Ga0081478, IMG submission 70983) | Hot spring and microbial mat streamer communities from Octopus Spring Streamers, Yellowstone National Park, USA - T=80-84 v2 (version 2) | ecosystem: Environmental > Aquatic > Thermal springs... | reverse complement strand
GTATGCCAAAGAAGTGGGAAAATGTTAATGTAAAGGTCCTTGAGTTCAACCCAAAAGCCCAAAAGCTCATCCTTAGCATAAAGGAAACACTTCCAAAGCCTTGGGAGGAGTATATTAAAAAGCATCCTGTGGGAAGCAAGGTTAAGGGAATTGTCCAAAGGTTTGACAAAGCGTCAGCTATAGTGGATTTGGGCGATGTAAAGGGAATCATTCATAGGAGCGACCTCTCTTGGGGAAGACCTGGGAGGGTAGAGGATGTTCTCAAAATAGGAGAAGAGAGAGAGTTTGCAGTCCTTGGTTTGGAGGGTAAATTTGTAAAGCTTGGGCTAAAACAACTGCAGGAAAATCCTTGGGAGCTCTTCCTCAAAAAGTATAAGGTGGGAGATAGGGTTAAACTGAAGGTAGTTTCTGTGCATCCCTTTGGGGCATTTTTGGAGTTTCCCGAAGGAGTGGAAGGGTTGTTGCCTTTTTCCGAGATGGGTGATATAAGGGATATAAAGGTTGGAGATGAAGTTGAGGTGCGTATCATTGATATAGTTCCCAACTCAAAGGTAACGCTAAGTGCAAAGGAGGAAACTAAGGCAGAAGACATAGTCAGCGAGGGAGGAGAGAGCGGTTTTACTCTTGGAGAACTTCTGAAGAAGAAAATAAAGCTGTAAGATGACTAAAAGGGATATAGTTCAAAAGTGTCATGAGAAGTGCCCTGATTTTTCCAAGTCTTTGACCGAGAGGGTATTGAACTTTATCCTTGAGGAAATTACCCTGAGTTTAAGTAGAGGTGAGAAGGTTAAGCTCTCGGGCTTTGGCGCGTGGAGTGTAAAAAAGATAAACAAAAAGGTTGGCGTCAAGTTCAAGCCCAGCAAAAAGCTTCTGTCCTATTTGAACACCTCCAACTTAGATGCTAAAATTAATAGATGACGGGGTGTGGCGCAGGAGGAAGCGCGCTGGCATGGGGGGCCAGAGGTCACGGGTTCAAGTCCCGTCACCCCGATTTTGAACTAAAAAGGAGTAAAAATGGCTCTTGAACTGGAAGGGAACATCGAAGCTTTAACCCTTAGAGTTTTTCTCAAGTCCCTTGAGCTGTTAGGTGGTGTGCAAAAGTTGGTCCAAACGCGGGCAACTGGTTGGCTATCATCCCTACTTTTAGCTTCCTACACGGTAGTGCTGAAAGAGGAATACCTAAAATCCGAGCAGGAGATCGCCCAAAGGCTAAGGATAACCCCCCAGACGGTAAAAAACATCCTCCGGTCTGAGCCTGCAATTGATGGTTTAGAGGAACTTTTTAAAAGTGAAGGCAAAGACCTTAACATACATACTGCCGGTAGCATAGCCAAGCTCGCTTACAGATTAGTAAAAGACCAAAAGGACCATACAGGTCTTTGCTTGGAGTTCTCACGGAGAGCTGCAGGAGCTTTGGGTATAGCCTGGGCTAAAATACTCCTTAGAAGGCTTGAGGAGAAAGATTTTCCTGTTCAATCTGCACAAAATCTAAAGGAGAAGCTTGGAAGGGTTTGGCTGAGTGGCAGGTCTGCCCAAGAGGTCCTTGAAGAACTTGATTATCCTATCCATACACCCATTGAGCTCATAGAAAAGATAAAAGAAAACCTGCGTATGTATGGGCTTGAATGAAGTATGTTGGTTATTTAGTTTTAATCCTGCTTTTTATTTATTTTGTATTTGTTAAACCTTTTCTGCTTTTGCACCGTATTGAGTTTGAAGTAAAAGAGCCAAGAATAAACTTCAAGGAAAGGAGCCTTGAGATAGGAGAGTTTTGGATTCTTTTGCCCAACTTTAGAGGTGAAACGTTCTTTTTTAGGGTGGATGGGCTTGCCCTTTACAAAGATACTTTAAAGTTAAAGGAGTTTTCGCTGATAAGCGTTTCCTCAAAGAGAGCAGAAAAGCCCTTTGAATACGATTTTAGCGACCTTGCAAGGAGGTTAAATAAGATAAACATACACCTAAAAAGTGCCTACATCTCAATGAATTCACTTCCCTATTCAGAGAGCATAACCCTTTTTATAGGGAGAGCCCACAAAGAGGGCAATAAAATTTGGGCTGAAGAGCCAACAGTTGCCTATTATATTCATGGGCAGAAAATCACAAGGATAGAAGTTTTTGTTGAGAGAGCCCAACTAAAGGGTCCCACTCTGGAAGTTCTCTCTTCAAAGGTTGCAGGAGAGAATTATTCCTTTGAACTAAAGGGTCGCTGGAAGGGTAAAGAGGGCACCTTTGAAGCGGTGGGCTATGTGGATAGAATAACCACCGAGAACTTTTCCATTGAACCCATAAAGGTTGAAGCTAAAGGTTGGTTGGACTATAAAAGCATTCAGGTATATATGCAGTTGCAAACGGATGACCTTGTGATAAAAGAAAAACACTTTGGCAGAGTAACAGGGAGAGGGGAATACCGCTACAGATGGAGGAAAGAAAGCCTGTTTTCCACTAGCCTTGAGGGTGAAAGTCTCAGCGGAAGGCTTGAGTATGACTTGAATAGAAAGGCATTACAGCTTTACCTTTCTGAGCTTGCCTTTGATGAAAAACTGCTTGGTGTAAAACAAGGTTTGATGGGCTCCTTTGCGGGCAGAATGTTTGCAGACCTTAACAAAAAAACCTTAAGCTTAGACGGCAAGGTTAAAGACCTACTCTTTCAAGACATCCGGATAAATACTGCAGACCTAAGCTTGGGGCTTGATTACAAGAAAGAGCCAAAGGGAGAAGTTTCCTTTGCTTCCGACGTGCTCGAGCTAAAAGGTAGGTTCTACGGGAAGGACTTTTGGGGTCAGCTAAAGGTAAAGGGGCTACCCTATCAAAGGGAAAATGTAAGGGCAAGGGTCTTTTATGAGGGCTATCTTTCTTATGTGGCGGGAAATCCAGAGAGCTCGGGGAAGGGCTACCTTTCGGACCTTTACATATACGATAGGTTCATAGGGAGGACTGACTTTAACCTTAACCTCAAAGGGCAGGATGTTCTGGTCGGAGGAGAGGGCAGGAGTTTTAAACTGAGCGCCTCGGGAAATATAAAAGATGAACGCATAAAGGGTGTTTTAACCTTTACAGGCTTCAGTTTTCGGGAAAAAGGCATAGAGCTTTCAAACCTTGTGGGGCAGGTTTCTTTTGGAGTTTTTGATAAAGAAGTGCAGGCAGAGGGCATGTTGGAAGGCAAGTTAAGTCAGGAAAAGGTGCAGGCGCTTGCAAACTTGGAATTTAACATAAAACTTTTAGAAGGAAAGCCCGAAGGAGAATTTAAAAGCGCATTGAAGAACGTAAAGCTCGGAGACCTTGAGTTTAAAAACGGTCTCTTGGTGGGAAGTATAAAGGATCAAAAACTCTATTTAACCTACAGTTTGGAAGAAAAGCTCAAGGGTTCGGGCGTCTTTTCTCTTTCGGATTATACCTTTAGCACAGAGGGTAGATGGGAAGGGGAGGTAAAGGGAAGTTTTTTGGCGCTCTCTTATAGACTCCAAAGCTGTTCAAAAACTGCTTGCAAGGGCAAGCTCGGTGGAAGTGCAAAGTTCAAAGATATAACTATACCCATAAACGCCAGGTTTGATTACGAAGGAGAAAGGTTAAGGGCAGAGATTAAAGAATTTGACCTTCAGAAAGGACCCATAAAGGTAAGGGTAGGAGATCTACGCTTGGAGGAGGGTAAAATCTTCTTTAGTGGTGGAAGTGTAAGCTTAAACTCGGAAGAGTTGTTGAAGCTATCGCAAGCTGAAGGCTTCTATGACTTAAAAAAAGAGGGCTTTGAAATACCCAACATAAAAATATACCGCTACGCAGAAGGCAACGCCAAGATTTCTTACAGCAAAACGGAAGGCTTTAATCTCAATTCAGAAGGGCATATAAACTTAGAAAAAACATCTGCACTCTTCAGAAGTAGAGTTCAAACTTCACTTGTAGGCAACCTATACTATTATCTGAACATAGACGAAAAGGGCGTCAATTTAGTCTTGTTATCAAAGGAACCGATAGAACTGAGGTCTAGGTATATAGGTCTTCCAATGAGGGGGGAAGCTTACTTTTACGGAGACGGAAAGGTCTTTAAAGGTTCAATGAACTTTTTGGGAAACGGTTCTTCTTTGACCGCGGAAGCAGAGGGAACAGAAAAAAAGTTGCAGGTAAAATTCAACGCAAACAGACTTCCTGTGTTATATAGGGATGAAAATTTAATGGGTAGCTTATTTTTGAGGGGAAAGGGCGCTATAATCACAGACTACAAAAAGGTAAAAATATCCTCTGACCTAAGCATAGCGGGCATTGTAGAAGTGCGAAGTTTCCCAAAGGAAAAGCGGACAAAGAGAGGAGAAACTCCGATTACACTAGACCTAAAGGTTTCTTCTTATGAACCTCTAAGGGTATATCTGCCTGAGGGATACATATACAGCTCCCTGGAGGGTTATGCAAAGGGAAACTTGGATGACCTTGAGTATAAGTTCAGGTTTTCACTTTCTGGGGGAGAGTTAAAGTATTTCAACAAGAAGTTCTATGTAAAGTCTGGCTTTTTTGACTTTGACAAAAAGAGCAAAAACATAGACCTAACCATAGCATCACCCTTGCCCGATTATGTGATCCTCATAAACCTAAAGGGAGATCCCGAGTATCCTAAGGTGCTACTTAACTCTGAACCGCCAAAGGAAACAAGAAAAATAATAACAGACCTTGTGTTGGGTGGAGGAGAAGCGCAGGGAATTATATCCCTAGGAGATGTCCTATCCTCTCAGATTCCGCAGATAGGAGGACTTACGAAGGGCTTAGAAAAAACGTTGGGCACTGAGTTAAACATATCTGTATCGCCTCAACTTAGTAGCTCTGGTGAGGTGGGAGTTTCCACAAAAGTTTCTAAGGACATAACAGATAGGTTTTCCTTAGAGTATCAGCATAGTACTCTGAAAGATCCAAAGGAAATCTATGTGGGAGGCAGTGCGAGAATAACGAGTGGGATTTCAGTGGGAGGAAGGATAAACTCAGACGGCTCAAGGGAAGTTAGATTAAGGGTCAGGGGCAAGTTTAACTTTTGATAGGGTTTTTATGTAAAACAAAAGATAGTCCAATAAGGAAAGAGAAATGAGAACATAAGCAGGGTAGAGAAAGAACTCTAACCTAAAAAGAACATAGAGGGGAATGGCAAGGGATATATAGGCTGTGGTGAGCTTGCCCAACATTCTTGCTTTGGGGACAAACCCTTTAGTCAAGTATATGTGCCATCCACCGAGGAGTATAAAAAGGTCCCTAAAAAGCAAAGAAAACACAAGCGTAGGCTCTATCATCTGAAATCTATAAGTGAAAACATAGAGGGCTACTACCAGTAAGGTTTTATCCGCCAGAGGGTCCAAAATCTTTCCCAAGTCCGTCTCCTGCTTTAGCCTTCTTGCCAGAAAACCATCCAGGGCATCCGTTAAGGCAAGGAGTATAAACAGCACGATGGCTTGGGGAAACTCCAAAAATAGCATAAGGGGGCTGAGCAGTAAGCGTGTGAGTGATACAAGGTTTGGCAGGTTCATCTACTTCAGAAAAAGCCAAAATCAGCTACGCCACCTTGGGAGAGCATTCCTCTCTTTAAAAGCTCTGTCTCTTCCAGTTTGATCAACATCTCCGGCATCACACCCATAGGGCAAACTATGGAGCAGTTCTTACAGTGGGTGCAAAGGTTGATGTGGGCATCTTTGAGAAGAAGGAGCCTTTCCTCCGCCTTTGAGTGCCTTCTGTCTTGGAGTAGCTTATAGGCTCGGGAGAAAGCCATTGGACCTCCAAAATCTGAGTTGCTAACAAAGATGGGACAACTGCTATCACACAAACCGCAGGCAATACAATCAAAACTCTTTGAAAGAAAGGGGTTTATTTCGAGCCTTTGCAGGTTCTCTTGGAGGGGTTCATACCATACCTTTAGCTTTTTGATGCGGTCTATTAGGGTTCCATGCTCCACCACCAAGTCTTTAACTGGACACATGTTGTCAAGGGGCTCCACCAAAACCTCCTCTCCCAGTTCTTTTATAGCGGTTTTGCATGCAAGGATGGGCTTTTGGTTTGCCTTTACTCCACAGGTTCCGCATATACCAGCCCTGCACATACTTCTAAAGGAGATGGTTGGGTCATACTCCTCTTTGATGTAAAAGAGGACATCCAAGAGGGTTTGCCTGGGCTCTGTGGGAACAACAAACTCCTTTATGACAAAATCATGGTCCCTGTAGAGTTTTAGTCTTACCAACATAAAAATAAATTTAGGCTAAGGGATGGGTTTTAGTATTCTTATTTCGCCCCTTGTGATCTCCAGGTAGCCTTCCCTCTCCAGTTCCTTCAAAAGCCTTGAGACCACCTCCCGAGCAGTGCCAATATCCCTTGCGATTTCTTCATGGGTAGCCTTTATCACATTGCCTTTGGCGTTGTTTTTTATGTATTCCACCAGCCTCCGGTCTACCCTTTTGGATATTAGCTCGTTCAGAACAAGAAAGAGCCCATATACATTCTTCACTACCATATCTAAAACAAAGTTCCTCCAGTAGGAGTATTTTTCAAAAAGGTAGTTGGCTTTTTCTGCAGGGATCACATAACCCAGCACATCCTCCTCGCAGACCGCGTAGGCAGGATAGGGAGTTTTCTTTAAAACCGAGAGGTTTGTAAGTATGCAGGTCTCACCCCTGCCAATTCTGTATAGAAAGATCTCTCTGCCGTTCTCTGCGATGAAATAGACCTTAACGCTTCCCTCCAAAACTATGGGCACCAACTCACACACCGCACCCGGATAGCCTACCATTGTTCCCTTTTTTAGACTGACCGGTTGGGAGAAGGAAATCAAATCTTCCCTAAAGCTTTTGTCCGCGTAAGGGAAAAGCTTTTCTAAAGTGAATTCTTTCATCAAGGATAAAAATATAGGTCCCCCGAGGGGACCCGGCAAGTGGCTTTATTTCTTTTCCACTATTACCGACTTAAGGGGAGCTATCGCTTGCAGCAACTCCTGCTGTTCCCTGGCGGGAACTTTGAACTTATCCAAAACCTCCTTGGTGATCCTCACGAACCTTTCCCATTCTTCCTCCGTTATGCCCAAACCTTCGTGGCTGGTTTTCATATCCCTTCCTGTGTATATACATGGTCCTCCTGTGGCAGAGCAGACGAAGTTAGTAAGATGGGCTATTAGCTTTCTTTTGCTATCGTTGCTAAGCCCCTTAAAATATACCCCTAGCTTCCTGTCCGTTACGAGCCTAACCGCTAGCTCATTGACCACTGCGGATATGGCATCGTAGCCGCCGAGCCTTTCATACAGGCTCTTTTCCTTAGCCTGTGTGTGTGCGGCTGCGGACAGCATACCCGCCAAAAGCAAGCCAGAAAGTAAAGCTCTCTTCATGGCAACACCTCCTAAAAGGATTTGCTTTCTATATTAGGGCTTTTGGGCTTTTTGTTCAGTGATTAAATCACTTTGAACCTTAATATAAAAAACATGGAACTAAGCTTGAAAATTGCCCTCCCCGGAGGGCGGGTTGAAAGGATAAAAGCGGACTTTCCTTATGAGGGTTCCCCCGTAGGCTTTAGGGTTTTGGTGGACGGAAAAACTGGGCTTGTGGTAGGTGTTTCTGATGACGGACAGGTCAAGGAAGTAGTATTTCCAGACAAGGTGCCTCTGACCTCCGAGAAGAACCTCTCAGCCCTAAAGGATACCGCCATGCTCTATGGTTTAATACCTTGGCTGTTGTTATGGGAACTTTTGCCCGCTGAGTGGAACTGGAAAAAGGAGAGATTTCTTAGGGTCTCCCTTTCCTCTTTTGTGGGTTTGGACCAAAGGACCGAGCGGTTTTTAGACTGGGTGGCAAAAAACAAAAGGGTAAGGGAAGAAACAGCCAAGAAAAGATTTGGATGGCGGTTTGTGATGCTTTTATTGGAAAAGGGCTTTTTGGAAGTGGTAGAAGATTGGTCCGCAGTAAATGTAGAAGTGGAGCTCTTTAGCCTTAACCTTCCCTTTGATGTTGCCCTTTCTAAGCTAAAAAAGACCAAAAACTACGCAGAAAGGGTAAGACTGCTCAGCTACCTCAGGGAGAGGCTTTATGCCACAAGGGAGGAGCTCAAAGAAGAAGGTTTTTCCTCCAAAGATCTGCAGTTTTTGGTCTCCAAGGGTATAGTCAAGGTGGAAAAGGAACTAATGCAGAACTTTGCCCTCAACCCAAGAAGCCAGCTAAGGCAGAGTGGCATATCCTTGATAAAAAGCGTCCAAAAGCCAGTGCTCGTGGTAGGAAGCCTTTCAAGACTTTTAGAACACCTTGTCCTTTTGGTGGAGTCCGCCCTAAGTAAAAACAAGAGCACTCCCATATTTTGTTTTCAGAACTCCACGCTTCTTTACCTTATGAGGGAACTAAAGCCCCTTTTTGGAGACCGGGTGGTTTCTCTCTCTTCCTTTGATAGCCCAAGGCAGTTTGTGAAAAACTGGTTTTTGGCACAGGAAGAAGGAAGGGTGATCCTGAGCTCAAGGCTTGGACTTTTGGTGCCCTTTAAGGAGCCCCTTGCCTTTGTGTTATTCGAAGACCAAAATACAAAGCTAAACAACGGGATAGACCTTAGGAACTATCTTTTCCACCTTTACAGGTATTACGGCTCTCAGTTTTTTTACTACACCACAAGCCTTGGAGTGGATACTTACCAAAAGGTAAAGATCGGTGCTTGGCAGTTGGAAAAACTTGGCTACTCCGCCAGTGTGAAAATCCTAAAAAGAAAGCCGGAGGAGGTTTTTTCCCAAGAACTCCTTTCAAAGTTAGAGGACAACTCCCTTCTCTTGATCAGAAAAACGGGCTACTCTTATGCATACTGTCCCAGGTGCCAGTTTTTGGCGGAATGCCCTCAGTGTGGCACCTTTCTGACTTTAAGTAAAAGCCAAAACAGTCTTTTTTGCACGCGTTGCAAATGGTCTGGTCCTCCCACTTGTCCCCACTGCGATGGTCCTGTGGTTCCCCAAGGCTTTGGTGTGGAGAGGGCGGTGGAGGAGCTGGAAAAATACGGACTTGTAAAAGAAAGCTTGCACTTTGACACTAAGCCTTCCCTCTCGGGCACCTATAAAAAGGTCTTTTTGGTTCATGGAGATAACCTGCTTTCCCTTCCTAACTTTAACGCAGAGGAGGAGTTCTACAAGTATGTGCACAGGGCATGGACGATGGCGGAGCAGGAGTTTTATCTGCAAACCTTTCTGGAAGAGGAGCTGGTGGAAAGGTACCTAAGGGATGACTTTCTGGAGGAAGAGCTGGAAAGGAGGAGGGAAGAAAACCTACCTCCCTTCACAAAGCTTATTTTGGCGGTCTTTCCCAAAGGCAGAGAGAAGGTCCTGAGAGAACTACCCTTTGCAAAGACGCGAACTTATGGCAGTCTGCTGGAGGTTTTTCTAAAAGTAGAGCCAAAGCGTTTGAGGGAATTTTTGCCAAAGATTCTTAGCCTCAACCCCCTAAAGCTGGAGCTGTGGTAAAAATTGCCCCCTCTTTGTCCACCCTCAAAGATAAATACTTTGCGGATATGCCCGCCTCTTGAAAGGCATAAACCATGGCATTTCCTACCTTGTCCTCCTCCTCAATGCAAAGGCTGGCTATGGCGGGACCAGCCCCACTTAGAAAGACCGCAAGGGCACCCTCCGAGTATGCGCTTTCTAAAACCCTCTCAAAGTTTGGAATTAGGGACTTCCTGTAAGGTTGATGAAGCCTGTCCTTTACCGCCTCTCTTAGGGCTTGATAGTCCCTTTTGCAAAGGCTTGCCACCAAAAGGCTCGCCCTTTGTATGTTATAGACTGCGTCCTTCAAAGAAACTTCCTGCCTTAATACCTCCCGTGCCTTCTTTGTGGAAAGCTCAAAGTCTGGAATGCAAACCACCACCTTTAGTT
>Ga0081478_129772_pt1 | contig 9850 bp, 11 predicted proteins | sample OctSprmetagenome_FD_70983 | JGI IMG/M metagenome (GOLD analysis project Ga0081478, IMG submission 70983) | Hot spring and microbial mat streamer communities from Octopus Spring Streamers, Yellowstone National Park, USA - T=80-84 v2 (version 2) | ecosystem: Environmental > Aquatic > Thermal springs... | reverse complement strand
AGGATGCCCAAAAGCTCAAGCTGGTGGATGGTTTGGGTGGGCTCCAAGATGCCATAGAGAAGGCAAAGGAGCTCTCTAAGGCAGAAAAGCCAAGGGTCTTTTATGTGGAGGAGTCAAAGGGCTTTCTCAGAAGGCTCCTTGAAAACCGTCTTGGTGCGGGCTTTGGTGTGGATGCTCCTTTGATGCTATACTACCTTATGCAATGAGGGCGGTTTTAATCACCGCCACAGACACGGGCGTGGGAAAGACCTTTATTTCTTACAACTTGGTTTATGCCCTAAAAGAGAGGGGAGTAAAGGTGGGCTACCTAAAGCCCATAGAGACCGATGTGAAGGATGTGCCCCAGGATGGGGCTTTGCTATGCAGTCTTACAGGGCAGGATTTAGAAGAGGCGGTGCCGGTCAGATACTCTCTGCCACTCTCTCCTTATGCGGGCATCTTGGAGGAGAAGAAGGATTTTTCCCTTGCGGGTTTAAAGGAGCATTACCTTAGGCTTTTGGAAAGGTATGAGTTTTTGGTGGTAGAAGGAGCGGGTGGCGTTGCGGTGCCCATAAAGAGGGACTACAACTACGCCCACTTGGCTTTAGATTGGGGGCTTCCCATCTTGCTGGTAGCCCGGGCTGGGCTTGGCACCCTAAACCACACCTACCTTAGCTACTTTTACGCTAAAAGCATGGGGCTTAACATCTTGGGAATAGTTATGAACGGTTTTGAGGGGAAGGATGTCTCAGAAAGGACTAACCCAATCATAGTGGAGGAGCTAACGGGAATAAAACCCCTCCAAGTGCCAAGGGTGGAGGAGCTAATCCTTGAGCCTTCCCTCCGAGATAGCCTTGTTAGTCTTGTCGGGTTTTAGCATTTCATAAAAGGCTACTCTTTCTACGAGTTCCTTAAAGTATGGTGCTGCGGCGGTGCCACCAAAGGCTCTACCCTTTGGCTCATCCACCATTATGCCTGCCACGTATTTGGGGTTGGTGGCAGGAAAGTACCCCACAAAGTAGGCAACCACCTTTTCCATAGAGTATTTGCCCGTTTTAAAGTCAAACTTCTGGGCGGTGCCCGTTTTGCCCGCTATGGTAAAGTATTGGGACCTGGCTTGGGTTGCAGTTCCCTCCTCCACCACCCTTATGAGGTTTTTATGTAGCCAATCTAAGACCTTATTGGAAAAGAGCTTATCCCTTAGCACCTTGGGTGGTTGGTTTGGTTCATAGACTATGCGAGGCTGGATTATTTGGTTAGTGGCAAGCCCCCCAAAGGCTACGCAGAGGTTCAAAAGGTTCACACTCAAGCCCTGCCCTATGCTGGCGTAGATTATGTTTGCAGGATAGTTAAAGTTTGGAAGCTTTGGCTTTACCTCTCCGGGTAGCACCCCAAAGGTGGATTTAAAGTGTATTTTTTCAAACAGTTCCTCCACATCCTTCTTTGAGAGAAACCGGGCTATTTTGGCAGTTCCCACGTTGGAAGATTTTATGAGCACCTGGTCCAAAGACAGAACTCTGTAAGGACGCGCATCTCTTATGGTCCTTCCAAAGAACTCTGCCCTTCCTCCCTCTGTATCTACTCTATAGTTAAAGCCTATGTATCCCTTCTCTAAAGCCTGTCCTATAAAAAAGGGTTTCATCACCGAACCCGGTTCAAAGGGGTCCGTTATGGCGTAGTTCCTCCTGTTTTCCGGTCTTGCCTTTTGGTAGTGATTGGGGTCGTAGTGGGGGTAGTTTGCCGAACCGAGAATGTCTCCGGTTTGTAGGTCTATAACAATTAGGGCGATCCTCCTTGGGTTCCAGTCCATAACTATCCTCTCCTTTAGGTCCTCCAGTATTACCTGAACGCCAAGGTCTATGGTTAGCTGGATGTCTTGGGTTTTGTAGTCCCTCTCTTCCTCATCTAAGCTTAGCACAAGCCTTCCACCCTTTGGTGAATACAAAAAGACCTTTTTAGCCTCCTTTGAATAGAGCTTATGGTCAAACATATACTCAATGCCCTCAAGACCTCTTCCATCCGCACCCACAAAGCCTATAAGGTTGCTCGCCAAATGACCGTGTGGATAAACCCTTTTGTAATCCTCCTGAACGCCCACCGCATTTTGATTTTGCGTGTCCCTTATAACGCCCCTCACATAGTTTATGTGCTCTTTATCTATGTTCCTTGCCAACCATACAAACTTACTGTTTGTGTTTAGCTTTTTTAGTATCTCTTCCTCCCTTTGGTCTAAGACCGCAGAGAGCCTCCTCGCTAAATCTTCCTTGTTCTGGACGGACTTTGGAAAGGCAAATATGGAGAAGGTGGGCATGCTTATGGCAAGTTCCACTCCCTTTCTATCCTTTATGGCTCCTCTATAAACGGGCACCTTTTCCACCACCGCCTTTGGGAATTTCTCCACAACCTTTTCTATGTATGAAGTCCTTCCAAAGAGCTGGATGTAGGCATACCTTACAACCACAACCAAGAAACCCAAGAAGACAAGAAACGCCAACAGGTAGATTTTGGCGTTCTTTACTGTGTTTGACATGCAAGGTTTATAAACTCTTTGAACACGTCAAAGGCGTCGTGTGGTCCCGGTGATGCCTCCGGATGAAACTGGACGCAGTATATGGGCAGATACTTGTGCCTAAAGCCCTCCAATGTCTGGTCCAAAAGGTTTATGTGGGTCAGTTCCACATCTTTGAGACTTTCGGGCTCCACCGCAAAGTTGTGATTTTGGGCGGTTATGTGAATTCTCCCGGTGCGCAGGTCCTTTACCGGATGGTTCCCTCCGTGATGTCCAAACTTCAGCTTGTAGGTCCTTCCGCCGAGGGCTAAGCCTATGATCTGATGCCCAAGGCATATGCCCATGATGGGCAGTTTTTCCATGTATGCGCGCACCAGCCTTATGCCTTCCACCACCCTTTGGGGGTCTCCCGGTCCGTTGGAAAGAAAGATGGCGGAAGGTTTAATCTGTTCTATAGTTCTCTGGGCATTTTCTGGTGGGATCACCACCACCCTTGCCCCCTCTTGGGTGAGCCTTCTGAGTATGTTCTTTTTGACGCCAAAATCCACCACCGCAATGAGGGGCTTTTGATTTTCCTTAAGTATGTATCCTCTCCTTAGGTCCCAGTCTCCTTCATTCCAGTAGTATATCTCCTTGGTGGCAACCTCTTGGACCAGGTCCAGCTCCGAAATGTCTGCGTAGCTTTTTGCCTTCTGAACCAAACTCTTTGGGTCCAAATCTACGGTGGATATTATGCCCTTTATGGCACCCTTTTCCCTTATTCTTTTGACCAGAGCCCTCGTGTCTATGCCCCATATACCTAAGACTTGGTTTTCTTTTAAATACTCGTCCAAAGACTTTTTTGCCCTCCAGTTGCTGTATATGGGAGAAAGCTCCTTTATTACAAGCCCATTGACCTGAACTCTATCGGATTCCACATCCTCTTCGTTTACTCCGTAGTTTCCTATTTGGGTGTAGGTTAAGACTACGATCTGCCCTTTGTAGGAAGGGTCCGTGAGGATCTCCTGATATCCAGTCATGGAGGTGTTAAAAACCACCTCCCCTAAGGTCTCCCCCTCTGCACCAAAGGAATAACCCACAAAGTAGGTTCCATCTTCAAGGGCTAGGATGGCTCTTTTCATATCTTTTTGGCGGAGAGGGCGGGATTCGAACCCGCGGTGCGGGGATTACCCGCACACAGCATTTCCAGTGCTGCACCTTCGGCCACTCGGTCACCTCTCCTACTAATATTAATTATAAGCAAATTTGAAGTTTCTTTGACATCCAGTTTAGGCAAAATTAAGTGAAGGGGCATTCTTTAAAGACCTTAAAATAAAAGGCTTGAATTAACACTCCCTTTGGGCTAAAATTAAAAAAATCAACCTTAAAAGGAGGTTTTGCCATAAAGAAGCTAATCGCCCTAAGCCTTTTGGCATTAAGCCCTATGTTGCCGATATTTGCTATAGCCTATGGAGAAGAGATAAAGCCCATGCATCCAACAAGGTTCGGTGGCTTTTTTGTGGATAAGTTGGAATATAGAACTAAAAACAAAGACCTAAAATTTCACATCTACTCCTTTTACGGAGGGGACTACCACAAGCTGTGGGTTGATGTGGAAGGAGAAAGGGGGCTAAAAAATAGCGAGTGGCTCCTTGAGAGGGCGGACCTGCTGTTTGTAAAGGCTATCTCAAGCTCTTGGGACCTAAGGGCGGGCGTGGGCTACGCGGGTAGCAACGAGGGTGGAAGGTCAAAGCTCGTGTTGGGTGTGAATGGTCATGCACCCTACGGGTTCGATGTGGAGGCAAACCTAAACCTAACCAACAAAGGAGAGCTTTATGGAAAGCTTGGGGCGGGGTATGAACTTTTGCTAACCCAGAGGCTCATCCTTCAACCAAGCTTTGAAGTTTTGGCAAGCACCAAAAAAATAGAACCCCTTAGAGTTGGGAGCGGTCTGGGTAAAACAGAGTTAGCACTGAGGCTGAGGTATGAAATAAAGAGAGAATTTGCACCTTATGTGGGCCTCTCTTGGGAAAGACATTTTGGACAGACTAACGAAATGGTGGGAGAAAGGGACCTTATAAACTTCTCGGTGGGCTTAAAAACTCGGTTCTGAGCCTTCAGCCTCCGCCCATAAACTTGCCATACCAACGAAGGAAGCCAAAAACCAAAAGGGTCAAAAGGACAAGAAATAGAACATAGAGCAAGAGCTCCATAAGAATAAAATATTCCTGTCCTGTGGAAGCACTCATGAGGCTGTTCTGATTTCCCACTCTGTTCCACGCTCCATTGCGAGATGGGAAGGGCTACCTTCGGGGCATGCTGTGTAGTGGCAAGGATTGTCCAACCTTTCCCGTCCTCGGAGTTCCTTCCAGTGGTCTGGCGGTGCCCTTTGGTATGCTCTTGGAGATTGAGCTTTAAACCTCCAAAAGGATGGTTACGGGCCCGTCGTTTATTATGAAAACCTCCATATGGGCACCAAAGATGCCTGTCTGCACCGGCACATATTGGGAAAGCTTTTTGACAAAGAGTTCATAAAGTTCTTTTGCCCTCTCTGGCTTTTCTGCCTCCTCAAAGCTGGGTCTTCTGCCCTTTTGGGTGTTGGCATACAGGGTAAATTGGGAAACCACAAGGGCATAACCCTTCACATCCAAGAGGGAATACTGGAACTTACCCCTTTCGTCCTCAAATATTCTAAGATGCACCACCTTTTCCACCAGCTTATCCACCTTCTCCTCTGTGTCTCCCACCCTGACTCCAAGGAGTATGTTCAGTCCCTTTTCTATTCTTCCCACCTCTTTACCGTCCACTACCACCCAAGAGGCTTTTACCCTTTGCACTAAAGCGCGCATGCTCAGAGCCTACAAAGGACAGGTATGATCTCGTAGCTTTGCTCCTCTCCGAGGATCAGCTTTATAAGATGGTTTAGGTTGGGCGAGTTGTCGGTAAAAAAGAGCCTCAGGGTCCCATTCCCTTCGTTCTTTGCCAACTTTTTGACTTCTTGGGCAACCGCTTGGGCAGAATCCACAATCTCCACATTTCCCATGTACTCCCTTATGGTCTCTTTTAATAGGGGATAGTGGGTGCAGGCAAGTATGAGGGTATCCACCTTACCCTTCAGCTCTTCCAAGTAATACTCCACTACGCTTTGGGCTATCTTGCCGTTGATTATACCCTCCTCCACCAAGGGAACAAAGAGGGGGCAAGCTTTGGCTATGGGCTGTGCGCCCTGTTCCTTTAAAAGGTTTTGATATACTGCACTTTGCACGGTGCCCCTCGTGCCTATTACACCTATTCTTTTGGTCTTTGAGACCTTCAGAGCTTGTTCAACGCCGGGCTGGACTACCCCAACTACGGGTATGGTTAAACCCTCCCTTAAAAGCTCCAGGGCGTATGCACTTGCAGTGTTGCAGGCAACCACCAATAGCTCTATGCCAAAGGACAAGAGAAACTCTGCACACTCAAGGCTGTATCTTTGGATGGTCTCCTTGGACTTGCCACCGTAGGGCACTCGGGCAGTATCCCCCAGGTAAAAAAAATCTACGGAAGGCAACTCTTCCCTGAGGGCTTTTAAAACGGTTAGCCCACCTACGCCCGAGTCAAAGACGCCAATTTTCATGATATTTTTCATGGTTTTTTCATGTGGGTTTCCCTAAATTATAATATAAAGGATAACCTTTTTTAGGAGGTGTTGTCATGAAGAAGGTGCTTATGCTACTGGCAGTAGGTCTTGTAAGCGTGTCCTTTGCCAGCCAACAGCTCGCCCAACAAAAGGGCTGTATGGCATGCCACGACATGAAGGCAAAGAAGGTGGGACCTTCCTACGCGGACATAGCCAAGAAGTATGCGGGCAAGCCTGACGCTGTGGATTACTTGGCGGGCAAGATCAAGAAGGGTGGTGCTGGCGTTTGGGGTTCTATACCCATGCCTCCTCAAAATGTGACCGACGCAGAAGCCAAGCAACTTGCCCAGTGGATCTTGAGCGTAAAGTAAGAGAACTCCTTTCGGAGTTTGTCCAACTTCACTTTAAAAGACCCGTGGAGGCGGACTTCAGAGACTTGAGGTCTGCCCTCCTCTTTTCCATGTTCTTAGAATGGTTCGGTCTTGACAATCCCTTAGGTATATACCTTTTGGACCTTTATCCGGAGCTCTTGTCTGAATTTCACCTTTGGCACCGAACCTTGGGCATAGAACACTCAAAGCTTGACTTTCTACCGTGCTGTTAAAAAAGGTTTATATGTTTGGAGGGAAGGGTGGCGTTGGCAAAAGCACCTTAGCCTGTGCCTTAGCCCTATGGCTTTCTGAGAAGGGTAAAACCCTTTTGGCTTCTTTGGACCCAGCCCATTCCCTTTCTGGCATACTCAAAACATCGGTAGGGAGCAATATCACTCAAGTTCTCCCAAATCTTTATGCGGTGGAGCTTGATGCCCAAAGCTTAGCCCGGAGCTATGTGGATAGAGTTTTAAAGGGTTTAGAGGAAGTTCTTTCTCCCTCTGTTCTGGAGGGTGCAAAAAGGTTTGCGCCCTTGATCTCTTCCTCTCCCACCTCTTTGGAAACTGCGGTCTTTGATAAACTTTCTGAGCTCTTGCCCCAGTATGAGTATGTGGTTTTGGACTTTGCACCCACTGGACAGGTGCTCAGGTTCTTTGATTCTCTAAACTTGGTTCAAGAGTGGCTTGAGTTTTTGGTTCGGCTTAGCCAACGGCAGGAGGAGATAGACCGGTTTATGAACAGGAAGAGAAACCTACCTCAACTTCTCAAAGAAAGGCTCCAAAAGGTAAAGTTCTTGGCGGAAACCTTAAGGGAAAAAGGATTGCTCTTTGCGGTGGCAAGGCAGGAGCCCTTAGCCCTCCAAGAGGTACAGATGTTAGAAAAAAATACTTTCATAAAAACAAAGAGGGTTATAAACTGCGCTGAAGAACCCACCCAAGGACTTAGCATTCCAAGGGTAGAAGACCCCTACGGAATTGAAAACCTCAAAAAAATCCCCATAGAAAAGCTTGCCCTACTTTAACACCCTTCCCGTCTTTAGATAGAACACGTAAAGGTCAAGTTCTGCCAAACTCATGCCAAGCCCTTGTGCCACTTCCTTGAGGACCTTCTCCGACTGAAGGTATATTTTCCTCGTTATGGTTTTGTAGTCTGGAATGAGCTTTTTCTCTTTCAGAAATCTGAATATGTGTCTGTCTATTATTGCCACATCCTTGTAGCCTATGTTTCGTAAAAAATGGGATGCTTCCTTTAGCCCAAAGCCCTCCACTTTGTATTTGGAACAGGTATCGCTGAGAAGGTCCCTAAGTTCTTGTGGGTTTGAGCCATTCTTCAAAAGCTCTAAGGTTCTGTGAAAGTTTTCCCTTGCCTTTACGATCCTTTCTGCCCTTTGGCGGGCAAATCTATGACCAAGGGATGAGAGAATTTCTGTTAGCTCCTCCAAACTAAGGTTTTTAAATCCCTCCGTTCCTATTTGCATCTGTGCCTTTATGCCAAGGCTTGCGGAGGAGTTGGCGGTTAGCAAGCAAAAGCAAAGTTCCGAGAATAGGTCCGCCTTATACTCCGCATCCAAAAAGGGCTTAAAGTTAAAGTAGGTCTCTCCAAACCTTCCCAAGTTCTCAAACTCCTCCAGCCTTCTATGGACAAAGCTTCCAACTTTTTCCTTTGCCAGAAGGACATCCTCAAACACTGCACACCTCCTTCATAAGCTCCACCGCACCTTTAAGGGTTTGGTTGTTTATTATGCCCATGAGCCTTGCCACCTCTTGCAGACGCTCCTCCTCTCCGAGCTCTCTTATTAACACCCGGTTACCCTCCCGGTAGGTTTTAAAGTGTTTGTCTCCCGCTGACGCAAGGGCGGGCGAGTGGGTTATGGCTATAATCTGCATTTTTGAGGATAGTCTTTTCAAAAACTTTGCCATTTTAAGGGAGGTCTCTCCGCTTATGCCCACATCTATCTCATCCAAGAGGTAGGTTTGGGCTACAGGAGATAGCAAAAATAAACTCAGGGCTAAACGGGAGATTTCTCCACCGGAGGCAACCTCTGCCAAGTCCTTGGGTGTTCCTCCGGAGGAAGAAAACAAAAATCTTACATCCTCAAAGCCAAAGGGTCCCTCTCTTTCTTCAAAGAGCACATCAAAGACCCCTTTTTCCAAACCAAGCTCCTTCAAGCTATCCATTACCATACCCACAAAAACAGACTTTCCTTCCCTTCTCTTGGCACTGAGCCTTTGCCCCACCTCTCTAAGCTTAGCCCTTAGCCCTTCTCTCTTGCTTTGAAGCTCCTCAAGGTTCAGCTCTATACTTTCTAACCTTTTTATCTCCTCTTTGAGCTCTTTGGCAAACTCTAAAACCTCTTTGTAGCTCTTTTTGTATCTTCTTTCTAAGCTCTGCACCGCAAAGACCTTCTGGTTGAGCCGGTCTATCTCCTCAAGGTCCCAGCTCTCATAAAGGTTGGAGAGCTTTTTTCTGAGTCCAAGAAATTCCTCATGAACCTGCGTGAGCGTCTCTCTTTCTTGGCTCAGTCCAAGACCTTCCAAGAGCTTTGCCAAGTTCTTCAGACCGGGTATCAACGCCTCGTCCAACAGTGCAACCCCTTCAAGGGATAACTTGTTTATCCTCTCCCCCTCTGCATACTTTTTTAGCACCTCCAAAGCCCTCTCGTAGTCCTCCTCCGACCATCCCACCCTTTCAATATCCCTCAGCTCCTCTTTGAGTATTCTAAGCCGGAGTTCCTTTTCCCTCTCCAGATGGACAAGTTGCTCCAAGTCCTTTTCCACCTCCTTTAACTGCTGGTAGATCTTTTCAAACTCCCTTCTCAGTTCAATGGCTCCCGTGCTTTTGTCAAAGACATCCCTCTGGAAGTCCTTTCTTAAAATTCTTAGCCTATCATCTTGCTTTTGGAAAAGTAAAGCCTTTGAGAGAATTTCCTTGACTACCTTTTGGGTGCTACTGAGCCCATTGAGGTAAAACCTACTCCTTCCTCTGTTTATCTCCCTTCTTAGGATGAACTCCTCATCCTTTAAGACTATCTCCGCCTCTACCGCGGTGCCTTCCTCGTAATCCCCCTGCTCTCCCATCAAAAACAAAAGGGCAGAAAAGGTCATAGACTTTCCTGTTCCCGTCTCTCCCGTGATCACATTGAGACCTTTATCAAAGAACAGCTCCTGCCCTTCTATGAGAAGGAACCTCTCTATACTCAACCTAACGAGCATAAAAAAATAAGATAAGTTAAAATATACCTCGGGTGAGAAATTCAGAGAAGCCAGAAAAACCCTCTGACAAAGAGCCCTTAGCGGGTAGAGGTTTATAATACCCTCAAATCCCACTAAGGAGATGCAACAATGAACTACCTTAATAGCTTATACCAACAAGTCCTTCTGTCCATCTCTGTAG
>Ga0081478_140464_pt1 | contig 9864 bp, 14 predicted proteins | sample OctSprmetagenome_FD_70983 | JGI IMG/M metagenome (GOLD analysis project Ga0081478, IMG submission 70983) | Hot spring and microbial mat streamer communities from Octopus Spring Streamers, Yellowstone National Park, USA - T=80-84 v2 (version 2) | ecosystem: Environmental > Aquatic > Thermal springs... | reverse complement strand
TCGTTAGAATGGAAGAAATGAGACAAAGTGCTAAAATAATTAAACAAGCAGTAGAAAAAATACCTGATGGCGATGTTTTAATTGATGACTATAAAATTGTTCCACCACCCAAAAAAATTGTTTATTCTCAAATAGAATATTTAATTCATCATTTTAAAATTATGAGTGAAGGCTTTTTAGTTAAAGAAGGTGAAGTATATGCTGCTGTTGAAGGACCAAAAGGAGAAATAGGTTTTTATATTGTTTCAGATGGCTCATCAAAGCCTTATAGATTTAGAATTAGACCTCCAAGCTTTATAAATTTACAAGCACTTGAAGAAATTGCCCCTGGTCATTTAATAGCAGATTTTATTGCTTTAATTGGAACAATTGATATTGTCCTTGGCGAAATTGATAGATGATAATAATTGTTTTAAGTTCTATAAATTTTTCAAAATGGGAATTTATAAACGCCTCAAAGTTTATGATTGAATATAATACTATGTTTGAAAAATGCAGATTTAAAAATTTATGAAGTAATTAAGCAAAAGAATTATTATTAAGAGTGAAATTGAAAATAAAGAGAAAATCATTTCAAATTATAAAAGAATTGCTAAAATTCTTGAAAATGAACATAAATTTAAAATTGAGCATCCCATAAATGAAATTATTTTAATTAAAAGTGAAATTTCAAACTTGGAAAGTGAAATAAACATTTTAAAAGAGCAATATAAAAGTCTATTAGCAGAATTAAATGCTTATGTTGAAATTGATAGTGTTGAAGAAATAAATGAAATTCCAAAAATTCAAAATCTAAACGTTAAAATGACAATAGATTTTAAAATTTTAGAGAAAAATAAGCAATTTTATAATGATAATTTGAAGTTAAGTTATTTACAAGTTTTTCCATCAATAAAACCATCAATTTTAAGAAGGAATGATGGAACTTATGCTTTTATGATTGGTTTCGCATTTTCAATTTTTCCATTAAGCTCAATAAAACAAAATAAAATTTTAGTTAGTAGCTTTAATGAAAAATTCCTAAATTACTATGAAAATTATATAAATTCAAAAATTCTTCAAATTATAACAGATTATGAAAATGCCAAAAAACGATATGAGAATTACGAAAAATTAAGAGAAGATTATGAAAAAACACTAAAAACCTTAAAGAACGATTATAAATTTTCAAATTTTGATTTGATTGATTATTACAAATTGGAAAATAAACTATTTGAAATTGAAATTGAACTCAAAAAATCTAAATATGAAACAATTTTAAAATCCTTTGAATTGAATAAGTATATCATAAACATCCATTAGCCTTATGTTTTTATAACCCCTTTCAGTTAAATAATTTATAATCATTTCAAGATTTTTTAATAAAAATTTACTATCATAAGGGCTTAAATTTTCAATAACTTCAACATTATGAAACATTATATTTATGAAAATTTTTCTATCCTTGTATTTTCTTTCATATTTTTCAATAGCAAATTTCATTTCTTCAAAATTGTAATTTGAAGGTCTTACCCATATATTTCCAAAGAATTTATTAAAAACTCTTCTAAAAAACCTAAAATTATATAGTTTTGAATTTCTAAAAATTTTATATAATTTTGGATTTCTTGAATAAACAGTTATTGGAACTTCAAGAATGCCATTTACAAAATAAGGATAATCAGGTTTATCTGTATGGTCTATATCTGAAATTTTTGAGAAAGGAGCAACTGAGCTATCAACTTTGTAATTTAAAATTTTTAAGAATTTGTAAGTTCTATTACTTATTGAAAAGCGACCCGCTCTATAAGAAATTGGATTAAAGTGGAATGTTTTTATAAATAAGTCTGTTAAATTTTTTAATTTTTCAAATTCAATTTCATCTTCATAATCACTTGTATATTCATTAGCATATTCAATATTTTCTTTTTTATTTGGCTCAATAAACTCTCCATGTAAATGTGTTCCAAGCTCAACATTCTTCTTTAATAAATCTTTAAAAATTAAGACTGACTTTTCATCATAAATAACTTCTGGACTTAAAAGATAAACTGCCCTTATATTGTATTTATCAAAAATTTTTTCTAAGATATTTACCCCTTCATAAACGCCAATAAAACTTAAAGGTTTTATAACCTTCCAATTTTTATCCTTATCGCATTCTGTATCTATTGAAATAATAAAAAACTTATTTAGCATTTATTTTTTCTTTTCTAATTAAAATTCTTTCACCATTTTCTTTTGTTCCATAAAAATAAACATTCAAACTATCTTTATAAAAATCTAAAATTACATACCCTCTATATTCAGCATTCATAAATTTTATATGTGGATTTTGTTTTAAAATTGTATCACTTATTGCTTTTAAACTACTTGGAGAGCTAACACCTGCTGTTATGATTTCATAAGCGATTGGTTTTTTATTATAAATAACTTCACCAAAATAGAATACATGTGTATCACCCGCTGAAAATATAACATTCTTAATATCTTTTATATTTTTCAAAATTTCCATCTTTTCAAAATAATAACCATCCCATTGATCAACATTTAATGGTTTATTATCCTTAAATAAATCCATAAACATGACATTATTTGCTATCAATTTCCAAATTGATTTTGAATTTTTTAGATTGTTTATTAGCCAATTTTTTTGCTCCTTTCCAAGTAATGTTCTTCCTTCACTAAAAGCGACTTTATAACAATCATCTTTTGGATTGAAAGTTGGTCTGCAAGCCATCTCATCACGATATTGCCTTCCATCAATTAAAAAAATATCAATTAAATTTCCCACTTTAAAACTTCTATAAATTCTAAAACTATCATTATCTCTAATAGGAATGTATTCAAAAAAAGCCTTATAAGCGTCATATAATCTTTTAGGATTATAATATCTCATAACTTTACCTGCGTAATCATTCATTACTTCATGATCATCCCAAATTGCATATATTGGAATTCTTGATAGTGCCAACTTTAAAAATGTATCACTATGAGCAATTTTATATTTGCTTCTATATGTTTCTAAGTCTTGTGCAGGTAAAGTTGGATCTGCTCTTCTTGGATTTCTATAAACATTAAATTCATATATAAAATCTCCTAAAAATAAAATTATATCAACATTATCATCAGCTAAATACTTATATGCCCAAAAGTAATTTTCCGAAAAATGTTGGCAGGATAATAAGGCAATTCTAAAATGATTTGTTTCTCTTGGTAATGTTTTTGTTTTTCCAATTGGACTATATTTATCTTTATATTTAAATCTATAAAAGTAAGTTTTTCCTGGTTCAAGTCCATCAATTAAAACTTTAATTGTCCAATCTCTTGAACTATCCGTTATAACTTTTCCACTTTTTATTATTTTATTAAATGAGCTATCTTCTGAAATTTCATATATAACTTCTGCTTTTGAATAAGCATCTAATTTTGTCCATATTATAACTGAATTCGTATCTGCATCACCAGAGGCTACTGAATAATTAAAATAAAAGAAAATAATTAGCAAGCTTTAAAATTTTAAACTTGAAAAAGAAAAGTTTAAGAGAAAAATTAGAAGGTTGGATTTGGACAATTGTTATTGTTTTAATTTTAAGAGAATCCGTCGTTCAAGCATATTTAATTCCTTCTGGCTCTATGGAAGATACATTACTACCTGGTGATTTTGTCATCGCCACAAAATTTGATTATGGACTTAAAATCCCATTTACTGATATTAAACTATTTTCTGGAAAATTACCAAAGAGAGGTGAAATTATAATTTTTACATATCCAATTGATAAAAATAAAGATTTTGTTAAAAGAGTTATTGCTCTTCCTGGTGATACTATTGAGATTAGGGATAAGGTTGTTTATATAAATAATAAGCCTTTGTTTGAGCCTTATGTAGTCTATAAAGATAGCTATTATTATAAATCCATTAATATTGATAAGGAGAGTTTTCAAAATCTTTGGTTAAATGGTGCTTTTGCGAGTGGTCAGAAATTTATTCGTGATAATTTTGGACCTGTTGTTGTTCCAAAAAATGCTGTTTTTGTTATGGGTGATAATAGGGATTATTCATTTGATTCAAGATTTTGGGGTCCTGTGGATATAAAGTATCTAAAAGGAAAACCAAGAATAATATACTTTTCTTGGGGTGAAAAGGGTATAAGGCTTAATAGAATTCTTAGGATAATAGGATGAAAGTTGAAAAGGTGTTAGAGAATTTTCAAAAACAATTTCACATTTATTTAAAGGAAAGAAAAATTTCTAAAATTTATCAAAAAATTGGTGAATATATTTATGAAATTTATAAGTCAGGTGAAATTATTGATGATGAAAATTTATTAAAACTTTTAAAAAAGATAGATGAGATAAATAAAGATGAAAGGTAAATTTCTGATTTTAATTTTGCTTTTTGGATGCTCGTTTATTCAAGAAAGGGTAAATGTGAAGAATTTAAAATTTACTTATAGAAGTGCTACAATTGAAGCCTTAACGCTTGACAAAATTAACTTTATCGTTAATTTTGAAGCATATAATCCAAATCAAATAGATGCAGTTATAGATAAGCTTGATTATGTTATATATTTTGAAGGATATAGGGCAATAAGTGGCTCTACAAATCAGGCATATGAAATTAAGGCTAATGGTAGAAAAATTATAACAGTAAATGGTTATATTTTGTTTGCAGATTTGCCTGATTTGTTTAAAGCTATTAAATCTTCTTATAATAAAAGCAGAGTTAGGATAACTGCTGAATTAAGACCAGAAGTTAAAACAATTATAGGAAAGTTTAGATATACTGTTAAGTTAGATGAATATATACCTCTTAATTGGCGATGATGTTTTTAACTTTTCTTTTGGCAAAAAGTGATATTTTAAAAATTAGTGATGAAATTGTTTATTCTATTGAAAACGGAGATTTTAAAGCAATTATGAAATATGGAGATAAAAGAGGTGTTATATTTTCAATAAATGCAGTTATTGATAGTTTTGACCCTAAAATTCCACCCCAAAAATTAAAATTTATTTTAAATGACACTACAAAGTTATTTTGGGGATATGAAATTTCTTCAGGAAGAGAAGTTTATATGACATTTAATGAGTTTTATAGTAAATTCTTGAAGAAAAATTATTTAAAAGGCAAAAAACTAATTAATAAAATTTCAGATAAGAAAGTTAAAACAAATATAAATGAGATTTTTAAGGATGCTCAATTTGTTGAATATACAATAAAAACGAATGATTATGATTTTAATAGTTTAATTCTTGTTTTTTCAAAAGGTACTTTATCCGCTATTCTTTTTAATAAATGGGCACCTTAATAACATTTTCAATTTTTTCTTGACTTCTTTTGGCATTTATCATTTTGCTATCAATATAAGCATCCACAATTGAAAACATTTTAACAGCAAAAAATGTTATAAAATATCCAATGCTTGACCAATAATAATTTTCTTGTTTTGTTGTATTGTACTTATAAGCGTTATATAAAAATAATGAAAAGCTTGAAATATCAGTTAAAGAAATTATTGAGCCTTTTAATGTTTTTCCATTATAAAATTGTCCCCCACCTGGAATAAATGTAGATAATAAAACTGCTTTTTTTGAAGATTTGTAATTTAAGCTATCTAAATAAAGGAAAATAATTAACATTATTGAGGATTTATAAGTTTATTTAAATCAAAAATTTTTTCTGCTTCTTCCTTTGTTAAATAACCCATTTCTACTACAATTTCCTTAACACTTCGTTTTTCTTTTAAGGCTCTTTTGACAACTTCTGCTGATTTGTCATATCCTATAATTGGATTTAAAATTGTTGCTATAATTGGATTTCTATATAATAATTCTTCAACATGCTCTTTATTTACAATAAAATCTTTTATACATTTATCTGCTAAAATATAACAAGCGTTTGTAAGAATTTCAATAGAATTTAAGATATTGTAAATCATAATTGGCATCATTACATTTAATTCAAATTCTCCAAGGCTATTACTAATTGTAATTGATAAATCATTTGCTATTACTTGAACACCAACCATTCTAACTGCTTCTGGAATAACGGGATTAACTTTTCCTGGCATAATTGAAGAGCCAGGTTGTAATTCAGGAAGAATAATTTCAGAAAAACCTGCTATTGGACCACTATTCATAAGTCTTAAATCATTAGAAATTTTAATTAAATTTGTTGCTAAAATTTTTAATGCGGATGAAAGCTCTAATATACTATCTCTGCTTGATTGTGCTTCAAAATGATTATTTGCTTCAATAAAGTCTAAATTTAACAACTTAGATAATTTTTCTGCTACTTTTTTGCCAAAATTAGGATGTGTATTTATTCCAGTTCCAACAGCAGTTCCACCAATAGCAAGTTCTCTTAATCTTGTAAATGTTGATTCAATTCTATGTTTAGCATATAAAATTTGTGTTGCCCAACCACTTAGTTCTTGCTCAAAGCTTATTGGCATTGCATCCATTAAGTGAGTTCTACCTGTTTTAATAATATCTTTAAGTTCTAATGATTTTTTAACAATTGTTTGATATAAATGCTCAATTGAAGGAATTAATTTATATTTTGTTTCATAATAGGCAGAAACATTCATAGCGGTTGGTATTACATCATTTGATGATTGTCCCATATTTACATGGTCATTTGGATGAATTGGTTCTTTCGTTATTCTTTTTCCCGTTAAAATTTCATTTGCTCTTGTTGATATTACTTCATTTATATTCATATTGGTTGATGTTGCTGAGCCTGTTTGGAATATATCTAATGGAAATTGGTCATCAAATTTTCCTTCTATAATTTCATTTATGGCTTGCTTTATAGCATTATAATAGTTTTGTGGTATTTTTCCAAGCTCATAATTTACTTCTAAACATGCTAATTTTACATAAGCAAGAGCTTTTATAAAGCTTTTAGGAAACTTTAAATTACTTATTTGAAAATTCTCTAATGCTCTTTGAGTTTGAGCACCCCAATAGGCATTTTGAGGAACTCTAACTTCACCAAGTGTATCCTTTTCAATCCTTTCCATAATCTTCTCCTAAAATTTTTTTAAGTTCTTCTTGATTTTTTGACAAATATAAGGCATATCCTTTAAGCAGATTTATATCAATTTTTCTTGGAATTTCCTTTATTGTTTTTCTTGAATACTTAATATAATCAGGACCAACAGCACTAATTTCCCTTACTTCAATTTCAATTGGTTTTTTAATCAAAAGCAATTTATTTATAATTTTCCTTATAAGAATGGAAGATAAAATATCCTTAAAAGGGTCAAAATTCATATTTAAAATTTTAAAGGGTAAATAAAAAATTTACCTTAAAATTTTATAAACTTTGAAAGCACTTATTATTAGACTTGGACAGCTTGGGGATGTTGTTCTTACAACAAGTGTTATAGAGCATTTATATGAGCAAAATTACGAAATTCATTATTTAACAAGAAAACCATTTGATGAAATTTTTTTTCAAGATTATAGAGTTAAAAAAGTTTTTATTTATGGAAAAGTTAGTTTATTTGAGCTTTTGAAAGAAAATTATGATTTAGTTTTAGATTTACATTCAAAAATAAAAACAATTATTTTATCAAAGCTAATCTCACCTTTTCATTCAAAAACTTACAATAAGCGAATTATAGAAAGAAGATTAACATTAATTTTCAAAAAACCTTTTAACAAATTAAGAATTTATGAAATGTATAATGAAGTTGTTAAATCTAATAAAAAGCCAAAAATTATAATAAATTCAGAGCCTATTATCAAAGGTGATTATATTGTTATAAATCCAACAGCAAGGTATCCTTCAAGAATTTATAGACATTATGATAAATTAGATGAACTTTTAAATAAAATTGGAATAAAAAAAGTTTATATTGGAACAGAAAGTGATTTACATTTCTTGAAAGACTTTAAATTTAGCGGAATAAATTTAATTGGAAAAACAACAATAAGAGAAATGCTTAATATTGTTAAATATGCTAAGTTATTTATTGGAAATGATAGTGGTATTACTCATATAGCAAGTGCTTTTAATGTTCCTTCAATAGTTTTTTTTGGTCCTACGGTTTTAAGTTTTGGATTTGAGCCTTTTTGTGATAAATATTATGTATTTGAAATTAAAAATCTTCCTTGTCGCCCTTGCTCATTACATGGAGAAAAACCTTGTAAAAGAAAAGATTATGCTTGTTTAAGTTGGATAGAACCTGAATTAGTTTTTGAAAAAGTATTAGAAATGCTTTAAAATTTCAATAGTGTTAAAAATTATCTATGACAAGATAAAGTACTTGGGTCTTCAAAGTTCATTTATTATATCTAATGCTTTTGAGCATTATCTTAAAAATATAGCATTTAATGGTTATATTATTTTCAATAGTAGAGATTTTTGTTATATTTTAAGTGGTGAATTATTCGCAATTAAGAGAATTGATGATGTTAAGAGACCTTGGTTTGCAGATGTTTATGAGCTTAATCCAAAGTGTTTAGTTTTTTTTATGAATTTTAAAGATGGAAATTTAATTGAAAATTTGAAAATTAGTCCAAAAAGTTTGGATATTATAATAAAAAATACAATTGAAACAACAAGTTATTTTTGGGTTGAAGTAAAACATAAGGATGACTTTTATGATATAATATACTTTTCATCTGAGATTTGTGGAATTTATAAAAATAGTCAAAAAGTTGAAAGAATTTTTGAAAATGAATTTAGTGAAAAAATTGAAATAAAGGTTCTTGATTTTAAAAATTTATTTGAAACGAAAAAAACTGAAATGATAAGAATTCTATATTTAAAAAGATTTGAAAGCATATGGAATAAATATAAGGATTTGATTATTAGAGAATATGGTAGAGAAAAGGCTGAAATTGAATTTAGGAAAATTCAGAAAGAACTTGCTAAAAAATTTCCCATTTTAGACCCTCTTGTTGGATTTATTGATTTGGATAAGGAATTAAATTTGAAAATTCAGTCTTTAAACGAAAATGAAATTAATGCTATTGTTGAATTATTATTAGAATTTTACAAAAGAGCATTACCAAAAAAATATGATTTAATAAAAGAGGAAATTTTATGAAGAGATTTAGTGATTTAATTTATTCAAAACTTTCAAATGCTTTAAAAATAACCTTCCTTTTCATATTGATTGTAAATTTAATTTTGATTTTTTCAATATCAAAAGTATTTGAAAAAGGGAGTGATATTTCATTTTTGAGGGGACAACTTACCGAATTTTCACTTATGATATATGATATAGCATCAGGTATTCATTCAAAGGAATATGTAAAAGTTTCACTTTTAGAGGATTTAAGAAGAACTCAACCAATTTTAAATAAATATAAAAATGAAATTTGGGCAAAGGATTTTTCGGATTTTCTCCAAAAATTTAACAAATTTATAGAAAAACCAAATAAAAAATTAGCGGATGATATGTTTTTATTAGCAGAAGATTTAAATAGGAAATTGCTTGAAATTGATATTGAAAGTAGAAAATTATCATCCGTAGGTATAATTGTTATTGTTGTTTTAAATGTTATTTTTATTGGGGCTATTGGATTTTTCCTTATAAATTACGCTTATAAATTATCTCTTGAATTTTCTAATCCACTTTTAGAAATTAGATATATATTATCAAAAATAGCTTTTGGTAGTATAGAAACTCCTATTAGTTATAAAGGAAATATCGTTGAAGTTTTTGATATTTTTGAAAGTATTGAAACGCTCAGAAAGGATTTATATGAAACAAAATTGAGAATACAAGAAATTTTAAAAAAATACAGAGAAGGTTGATTAATCCTTAACCAAGACAAACTCAACATTTAATTTTTTCAATTTACTTTTTAATTTGTTTGAAATTTCTTTGCCAATTATAAGTGGAATAACTTTTTTCTTATAAACCT
>Ga0081478_160182_pt1 | contig 9865 bp, 10 predicted proteins | sample OctSprmetagenome_FD_70983 | JGI IMG/M metagenome (GOLD analysis project Ga0081478, IMG submission 70983) | Hot spring and microbial mat streamer communities from Octopus Spring Streamers, Yellowstone National Park, USA - T=80-84 v2 (version 2) | ecosystem: Environmental > Aquatic > Thermal springs... | reverse complement strand
CAAATTCCTTCTACTTGATGAGCCTTTCGCGGCGGTGGATCCAAAAACAAGGGAGGAAATACAGGAAATAGTCCTGAAACTCAAGGATATGGGGATAGGGATAATAATTACAGACCACAATGTCAGGGAAACCCTTGAAATAACCGACAGGGCATACATTATTTACGAGGGAAAGATCCTAATTGAGGGCTCAACCCAGCAGTTGATAAACGACCCCAAAGCGAGGGAGATATATTTGGGCGAAAAGTTCAGGATGTAAGAAGAAGTGCGCAAAAATCCTAAAAACAAAAAAGGGAGCGGGCCTTTTCCCACCCCCCAAAGGTTTTAAGGGTTTTTTACCTGATCACCACCTTTTCCCTTATTGTCTTACCACCCGAGACAACCTCCACGAAATACACACCCCTTGAAAGCTCAATCCTAACTTCGTTCTTACCCCTTGCGGACTTAACTACTCCCCCGCTTACATTATAAACCTTCACCTCAAACTCTCCAGACCCTCTAACCTTTATACCACCTTTGTATGGTGTTATAAGACCACTTACAACTTGGCAGAATTCGGAGATGGATAAGGGACAGGGTTCGGAAACAGTTAAGGTTGGAGATGTAACGGTTGGAGATACGGAATTAACAGTTGTACTTACGGAAGAAACGGAAAGAGTAGGTGTAATTACCGTTGGTGAGACCGTATTTACCGTTGGGATTACATTTCGAACTATTGAACACGAACCTATGTTTCCGTTCGCATCAGTCTTGATGAGGAAAATATCACCATAGCCTGCACCGAAGGAATCTGTATAACCCGCCACTGTGTATCCGCCGTCGGATGTCTGTTGAACGGAAAAAGCCCAATCCAAATCCGTTCCCCCGTAAGTTTTAGCCCAGATTATGTTCCCGTCCGCATCCGTCTTGATGAGGAAAACATCACCACCGCCCGCACCTAAGGAAAGTGTCACACCCTCCACTATGTATCCTCCGTCAGATGTCTGTTGAACGGAAAAAGCTATATCATAATCTGTTCCCCCGTAAGTTTTAGCCCATTGTATGTTTCCGTTAGCATCAGTCTTTACAAGAAGAGCATCATAGCCCGCACCGAAGGACCATTTCCCACCAGCCACTATATATCCACCGTCGGATGTCTGTTGAACGGAATAAGCTTCATTCCAACCTGTTCCCCTGTAAGTTTTAGCCCAGACTATGTTTCCGTTAGCGTCCGTCTTGATGAGGAAAATATCAGGACCACCCGTACCGAAGGAAAGTGTCACACCAGCCACTATATATCCACCGTCGGATGTCTGTTGAACGGAATAAGCATAATCACTATATGTTCCCCCGTAAGTTTTAGCCCAGACTATGTTTCCGTTAGCATCAGTCTTCACAAGGAAAGCATCACTATAGCCCGTACCGAAGGAAAATGTCACACCCGCCACTATGTGCCCACCGTCGGATGTCTGTTGAACGGAATGAGCCCTATCCTCATCTGTTCCCCCGTAAGTTTTAGCCCATTGTATGTTCCCGTTAGCATCAGTCTTGATGAGAAAAATATCCCAACTGCTTGCACCGAAGGAAGCTGTATAACCAGCTACAATATATCCACCATCTGATGTCTGTTGAACAGAAGAAGCCCAATCCAAATCCGTTCCCCCGTAAGTTTTAGCGAAATATGTAGCTGACATTGGACTAAGTGAAGAGTACGGTTTGGGACATCCAAAATTTTCCGCAAAAACCAAAAGCAAGAGCGCTTGAAATAACCAAAATTACCCTTTTCATACGAATAGGATTTTAAGGGTGTTTAATTCCCATTTACCCCCTAATTTTACACCCTTTGCTTAATAAACACCCCTTGAAAGCTCAAGCTTAACCTCGTTCTTGCCCTTCAAAGCCTTAACAAGTTTCCCAGTCGCCTTGTAGATTTTTACCTCAAAATCCCCCGCACCCTTAATCCTTATTCCCCCCTTGTAAGTTTCTATAGCTCTAATCCTACTTTGGCAAGATTCCGATACCTCAAGCTCCTTATCTTCCGATAGGGGACAGGGTGCGTTGACGGTTAATTTCATGTTAGCCACCGTAAGGGAGGGCACAGAGGTATTGTAGGTTGGTGTCCTAATTAATTGGGGTGCTAATCGTTGGGCTTACGTTATCCGTTTTAATAAGGAAGAAATCAAAATTTCCCGCCGTGACATACCCCCCTTCGGAGGTCTGTTTTATAGAGGAGGCGTGGTCCCATTGTCATCTTTCGTTCTTCCAGTTGCTATGAAACCGCCATCGGACGTTTGATCAACGGAATAGAAAGCATCCATTTTCGTCCCCCCCCAAAAAACACTGTACTATTGCACATTTCCGATTGAGTTAGTTTTAACGATAATCAACCCACCACAAAACCGCCATCCGATGTAATCTGGACGTCGTATCCGTAAGAGCCCCTTCTACCCGCCACTATATATGACTAGGAGCTCCTACTTTGTGCCCCTCCAAATTCATCGTCAAGCGAGGAATTACTATGCACCCTGGCCCATTGCAAGTTCCCGTTGGGGTCGGTCTTTATAAGTACACGAAAGATTTCGTTCTTGCCACGGTAACATATACCCCATCCGAGGTTTGTTTGACGGAAAAAGCCCTTTCCTTACGCACATCTCCGGAATCCGAAGCGGAAGGTGTAAAAATCCCCGCCATAATGTATCAGCCGTCGGACGTTTGTTGAACCGAATATCCTACATCATACCTCGTTCCCCCATAAGACTTCGCAAAAGCCACCGCGTAAGCCCGATCAAAAAAGGCAAATATACCAGTGCTTATAAGGAAAACCTTAATCCTCCTCATAACACGAGAATTTTGAAGGAGAAATTTGAGCCAACAAAATAAAAAACACGTGAAACTTGATAAACGCGTGAAACCTTGTATCCTTCTTTGTGCATCCAGAAACTGCTCTTTGTTAGCGATATTGGAGAGTTTAACAAGAGGGACGGAAAGGTGTACGTAATATTTATGCCCCATACCTAAACGACCCGAAGGGTTTGGCATACTGTGGGGGATCTCTCTACGTCGCGGATGTGGATAGAATAAGGCAACAGTTTTCCTTTTGGTTGGACCCAAGGACTTTTCCGCAAAGTTCCTAACTTACAGGAACGCTATCTTTGAGGTTGATCTTTCCAGAAAAACCTTTATATAATAACCTTTACGGAACCAGGCAGGATCTCTCTTGTGAGTGATGATATTTCCTGGGGAGATGGGATAGCTTCTGGGTACGAATCTGGGAAGGTGGTCCTTATAACTTTTGAGAACACCCGCAGGCATAGGATTTGATGGGAAAAAGGTAAAACCCCGTTATAATACCCGCTTATGCTTAGCCTCGTAATATTTTTCCCTTTATTAGCCGCCATTCCCGTCCTGTTTTTTGACCCATCTTGGAACAGAAGGGTTTGGGCTTACGGTACTCTTGTCGCCCTCCTTGAGTTCATATTTTCCTTGGCTTTGCTTTATAACTTTGACTTTTCAAGGGCCGGAGACTTCCAGCTTGTTGAAGAGTTCCCATTTTTGGGTTTGCAGAACGCCCCATACAAGGTCGGTGTTGATGGCCTCTCCCTGATCCTTATCCTCCTCACCACATTCCTGACACTAATAGGTATAATCTCCTCGTATAATTACATTAAGGAAAAGATCAGGGAGTACGTCGCCGCGATGCTAGCCCTTGAAACCGCCATGATAGGCGTGTTTGCCAGTTTGAACCTCATCCAGTTCTTCATTTTCTGGGAGGCACAGCTTATACCAATGTTCATCCTTATATCCATATGGGGGCATGAGAACAGGGTTTATGCGGCTTTCAAGTTCCTCATATACACAGCTTTTGGTTCCATATTTATGCTCGTCGCACTAATTTGGCTTTTCGTAAATTACGGCACCTTTGACTACCAATACCTCCTCAACGAAACATCCAAACTTGACTTATACACCCAACAGCTCCTTTTCTTGGCTTTCTCTATTTCCTTTGCCATAAAGGTCCCAATGTTCCCCTTCCACACATGGCTTCCGGACGCCCACGTTGAGGCTCCCACTGCGGGTTCCGTGATCCTTGCTGGTATCCTGTTGAAGATGGGTATTTTCGGTTTTATGAGGTACTCCATCCCCATGTTTCCAGAAGCTTTTGGAAGTTTTACAAATTTAATCGCATACCTTTCGATAATCGGAATAATATACGGTGGGCTTATGGCATGGGTTCAATCGGATATGAAGAAGCTCGTGGCTTATTCTTCAGTCGCACATATGGGCTTTGCCATGCTCGGTTTGGCAAGCGGGAATCCCATAGGTTTTCAGGGTGCGGTAATAGTTATGCTAAGCCACGGGCTTGTGACGGGCGCCTTATTCTTAATAGTGGGTATGCTTTATGAAAGGAGGCACACGAGGCTGATAAGAGAATATTCGGGAATAGGTAGGTCCGTCCCAAATCTGGCAACATTTCTTGTAATTATGTCCCTTGCATCCATAGGGCTTCCGGGGCTTTCCGGGTTCGTCGGTGAATTTATGTGCCTCTTGGGGGCTTATAACAGGGAACCCATTTGGGGTATTTTAGCGGTTCCTGGTGTGGTAATAGCGGCGGTTTATATGCTTTCCCTTGTAAGGAGGGTGGTTTTTGGACAGTTGGACCCCGAGAGCGCAAAGATGCAGGATCTATCCTTAAGGGAGACCTTGATACTTGTGGCAATTTTAGTTTTTGTGGTTTGGATGGGTGTTTATCCAAAAACTTTTTTGGACTTTACCAACTCCGTATCCGAAATATTGCATACAATGATTAGATGAGCCCATCCGAGGCCCAGGCTTATATTATGGGGAACGTAAGGAAAACCGAGGAAATACTTTTAAGTCTTGGGAAGTCTTTGGGTTTTTATCTCTCAAGGCCCGTGATTTCCGAAGATGGCGAGATGGTTTTGGAAAAGGGGGAGAGGATAGACGGGAGAAAGCTGTTTTTAATGAAGAGGAAAAACGTAAAGGAGGTTTGGGTTCATAGGAAACCAAGGATTTTTGTAGGAATTGAAAACGATCACCTAAGGCAGATTTTATTACTTCTTTCCGTTGAGGAGGGGTTTGAGATAGGGATAAGTAGGGCGGATTTTTTTATAACGGGATATAAACCCCAAAGGGTGAAATTTCTGGTCTCAGGCGTAGATCAGGATCCAGCTTCAAATCTTGCGGTCTTTACATACGAAAGTGGGGTTATGGGTTTCTTTGTAGATGGAAGTATATCGGATGCTATAGTCTCCGCATACATATACATTTTCCCGGCACTTAGATCCTCCTTTGGTTCATCGGATCCGTATCCAAAAAAGATGTACCTACCTTCCGCGAGCGCATACAAGAAGGGTTTGGGTGGAAGGAGCCTATTTCTTCCCGCAAGGATCACGGAGGATAGCTTAGTTGAAATATTGGATAAGGAGGATGAAAGCTATCTAATTTGCGATGCCCTCGTTCATATCCCACCCGACGTTTATAAGATCAACGAGGAGGACGAATTGGAGGTTTATCTGATAAGATGAGGATTCCGAGGATATTGGTAATATCCTCCCCTTCCGGGGGAGGAAAGACGACGATCGCACAGATCTTAAAAAACTTTGGATTTTCACATATTATTACCGTAACCACGAGGGAAAGAAGGCCATACGAGAGGGATGGAATAGATTACCATTTTGTGGATGTTGAAACCTTTAAAAGTTGGATAAGGGAAGGGAAATTACTTGAATGGGCGGAAATTTACGGAAACTATTACGGCGTCCCAAGGGAAAACCTTTATATGGAACTTGAAAGGGGAAGAAACGTCGTACTAACCTTGGATATAAACGGGAAGAGGGCCCTTGAGGGGATCTTCGGTAGGGATAATAGATATAAGTTCGTTAGCGTTTTTCTCCTTCCCCCATCCATTGAGGAGCTTGAAAGGAGGATGAGGGAGAGGGGCGAGGATGAGGAGACGATAAAAAGGAGAATAGCTAAAGTTAAAGAGGAGATTGAAAACTCTAAGGAATACGATTTTACCGTCTTAAACAGCGATCTGAATGAGACGGTTAAATTTATCCTATGTAAAGTCCTTTAAGGTTAAGGTTGGGTTTCCTCCCAATCCTTCTTTATCTGCGAGAATATATCCCTGATCTTCTTTTCCGTTTCTTCGTTCTCCAACCTTTCCAGTATAACCTCCACCCCATCCACCTTAAAAACCTCCTTCAAGATCTCCGATCCATTCTCCAGCTTCTCCTTTATAACCTTATCCCCCACGTAAATTTTTAAGCTTCCGTTCACGATTTCATAACGCGAGCTTTCAAGATAGGCGGAAAGACCTGGGAAATTCCTTCTAAGGATGTCTATGGGGGGATCTTCCGTAATTACATTCGTTTTCTTTACTTCTTCGGATTTCTGAACTCCCAATAGGGAGCTTATCTCATCAAGATCCACAAACCTTTTGAAAGAGCACATCCTTGCTATATCGTAAGTTATCCATGATCTTGGGGAGAAGGTATCCCTGACGTGGAATTCCATATCAAGTGCCATTCTCAAAAGTATTGTTTTCTCCTCAAAGCTTAGGTTTTCCGTTTTTTCCAAGAGGAGATTTTCCAAAAACTTTACAAATCCCCCCGCGAACTCCTGAGGGGAAAACTCCCCCAAAATTTCTTCAACGCTTTGCATGGCTCCCTTGAAGTCCCCCCTTACTATATACTCCAAAAGATTGGAAAACCTCTCCCTCGGTACCACGCCAAGCATCTTTGAGACGTAAAACTCATCAACGTTTTTGTCGGAAAATATGCTCGCCTGCTCGAGGAGAATAAGGGCATCCCTCATACTACCTTCCGCCCTTTCCGCTATCATTGATAGGGCTTCTTCCGTAGCATATATTCCCTCAAGCTTGCATACATGTTTTAACCTCTGAATTATCGCTTGTTTTGGATGGGGTTTTAGGTTGAACTTTTGTAGCCTTGATAGGATGGTGGCGGGTATCTTGTTGGGCTCCGTGGTTGCGAGGATGAAAACCACATGTTTTGGTGGCTCTTCAAGGATCTTAAGGAGGGAGTTGAAGGCTTCGTTTGTAAGCATGTGTGCCTCGTCAATGATATACACCTTATACCTTGAGGATGGTAAAAATCTGGCGTCCTTCTGTATTTCCCTTACGTTCTCTATCCCCCTGTTTGATGCCGCGTCTATCTCAATGATGTCCGTTGCCTTCCCCTCGTTAAAGTCCATACAAAATTTACAGGAATTGCAGGGTTTTGATGTGGGACCAAGGTTGCAGTTTAAACCCTTAGCGAAGAGCCTCGCGAGGGTGGTTTTCCCTATACCCCTTGGACCGGCAAAAAGTAAAGCTTGAGGAATTTCCTTCTTGTCAAGGGCCCTTGCTAAAACCCTAACTACGAACTCCTGTCCCACCACCTCCGAGAAATCTTTGGGCCTGTATTTATTCGCAAGGCTCATCTTCTTTAAGTTCTTTCGCCTCCTCTATAAGGAGGATGGGTATATCATCCTCTATCCTGTATTTCACCTTGCAATTTAAACACCTAAGTTCGTTCATTTTTGGACAATAAATTAAATCCCCCTTGCACTTCGGACAGGCAATCACCTCAAGGAGCTCCTTACTTAACATTCTTCAAATTTGGCAAAAATTCAAGGAACCTCTCCGCCTCCTCCTCGGATGAGAATTTTATCTCCACGCTTAGATGTTTCTTTGACCTCTTAACCCTCGCATTTAAACCCTTCTCCTTAAACCTCAAAGCCAAATTTTTCAGAATCTCCGTATCCTTCCTCTCCTGAGATGGGCTTATCAAGTTTTCCAGATCCCTAACGCTCAAATTCTCCTCTACTATCCTTCTCGCCCAATTTACGATCTCCTCGTTGTCCTTCAAACGTAAAAGTACCCTCGCATGCCCCTCGCTTATTTTACCTTCCGCCAGCATATTCAAAACTTCCAAGGGCAAATTCAGGATCCTTAGTGTGTTTGTAATTGCGCTCCTACTTTTTCCCAAATACCTTGAAATCTCCTCATCCGTAAGCCCCATCTCCTCTTTCAGGATCTTTATCGCCCTCGCCCTCTCAACGGGATTTAAATCCTCCCTCTGTAAGTTCTCCACCAAGGACAATATCATCATATCCTCATCTGATACCTCCTTCACCACCGCCGGGATCCTGCTTAAGCCCGCCATCTTCGCCGCCCTCCACCTCCTCTCCCCCGCGACTATCTCGTACTTCCCATCCTTCTCCCTAACTATTATTGGTTGCAATACGCCAAACTCTTTAATGGATTCCGTAAGTTCCTTAAGTTCCTCCTCAGAGAACCTCCTCCTTGGCTGGTTTGGGTTTGGAACGATTTCGTCTATGGGAATTAACTTTTGAACCTCCACCTTCATATCAACTGAGAGGATCGCCTCCAAACCCCTACCCAACCTGCCCAACCTTCTCATCCTTCAACCTTTCCAAAATCTCCTTTGCCAAATCCACGTAAGCGTACGAGCCTGGGGAATCCGGGGAGTGCAATATTGCGGGAAGCCCGAAGCTTGGAGCCTCCGCAAGTTTGACGTTCCTCGGTATAACGGTTCTGAAAACCTTATCTTGGAAGTGCCTGTATATTTCTTCATAAACCTCCTGGGAGAGCCTTATCCTCTTGTCGTACATAGTAATCAAAAGGCCCAATATTCCGAGCTTTGGATTCAAGGTAGCTTGGATGTACTTTATAGTGTCTAAAAGCTGGGCTAAACCCTCAAGGGCGTAATATTCCGCCTGTACGGGTATTAAGACTTTTTCCGCGGCGGTTAATGCCAAAATCGTTAATGTGCCTAGGGATGGAGGGGTGTCTATTACTATGAAATCGTAATTCAGACCCCTTAAGGCATCCCTTAACCTGTACTCCCAATTCTTTTGATTCCTTATAGCCTCAACCCCTATTAGGTCAGGACCTGATGGTATGCAATCAAGCCCATTTATCCTCGTTCTGTAAATTACATCCCTAAGTTCCGCATTTCCCGTTAAAAGGTCGTAAAGGTTCGGCTCCTTACCCTCAAGCCCAACCCCGATACTTGCGTTTGCCTGAGAATCCGCGTCTATTAGGAGGACCCTCTTGTTCATCAGGGCCCAAGCTGCGGATAAATTTACAGCGGTCGTTGTCTTCCCTACCCCACCCTTTTGGTTTGCTATTGCCAACTTCATTACCAACCCCTTGTCTGCAAAAGTTCGGATTCCTCAAGCTTCCTCACATCTAATCCCCTCATCGCCTCACCGAGGTTCCTTGAGATCCTCGCCAAAATCTTGGGGTTGTCGTAATAAGCTACCGCCTCCACTATAGCACTTGCCATCCTTTCCGGATTCGAGGACTTGAAGACCCCGCTACCCACGAAAACCGCCTCGGCCCCGAGTTGCATCATTAATGCGGCGTCGGCTGGAGTCGCTATTCCCCCCGCGGCAAAGTTGGGTACGGGAAGCTTCCCATGTTCCGCCACGTATTTCACAAGTTCGTATGGAGCTTGAAGTCTCTTTGCCTCCGCAAAAAGCTCATCCTTCCTTAGGGAAGTTAGCCTCCTTATCTCCTTCTGTATTAGCCTCATGTGGCGCACCGCCTCCACCACGTTTCCCGTCCCCGCTTCCCCCTTAGTCCTTATCATCGCCGCGCCTTCCGCTATCCTCCTCAAAGCCTCCCCAAGATCCCTCGCTCCGCATACAAAGGGAACCTTAAATTCATGTTTGTTTATGTGGTTTTCCTCATCCGCAGGTGTTAAAACCTCACTTTCATCTATAAAATCCACCCCAAGCTCTTCAAGGATCTGAGCCTCAACAAAATGCCCTATCCTGACCTTTGCCATTACCGGTATTGAGACCGCATCCATGATCCTTAGAATTATCTCGGGAT
>Ga0081478_139045_pt1 | contig 9903 bp, 7 predicted proteins | sample OctSprmetagenome_FD_70983 | JGI IMG/M metagenome (GOLD analysis project Ga0081478, IMG submission 70983) | Hot spring and microbial mat streamer communities from Octopus Spring Streamers, Yellowstone National Park, USA - T=80-84 v2 (version 2) | ecosystem: Environmental > Aquatic > Thermal springs... | reverse complement strand
TCCTGATCAACAACATTTCTCACAGGCTGAGTATCTGAAAAGAATGTATCTGTTTTGAGGATATAAAGACTTACTTTATTTTTTGTAATAAATGATGTAGACGCTAATCCCAAATCAGATAGCACATTTCCAGAGACTTCTTTTAAATCTGGCAAGCCGATTTGAAGATTCTCTACAATAAGTTTGTATTGCCCAGAAACAGATTTTATATAAGCTCTTGCTGTATCAGACACAGAGTTTATTTTTTGAGCTATCTGACGAAGAGTATCAGATGGATCTATAACTATACTTTTTCCGTTTACTAAAATTTCTCCTGAAATTCCCAAAGATGTATCAGCAGAAGCAAAACCACTGCTTACTATTTTCTTTTCTATTGAAGATGTAAGAGCTCTTACTACACCTTCAAAATCTGCTTCAAGGGCACTTCTTAATTTAGATACATCAACAGATAATTTTCCTTCTCTATCCAACGAAAGTCCTAATGAAGTTATGGAATATGTTTTAAAAGATGAGTCCATTTGAGGAATTTCAATTATTCCAGAAAGAGCCCTCCTCATAGCAGAATCAACGGCAAGCAAAACAGATTCACCGGAGAGTGGTCCTGCGCTCTTTTTTTTCTGATCAAATGTTATCTGAGATTTTATAAAATCAACAACTTTATTCCAAGATTGAGCAAGGTCTTGAAAATACTTTATTATTTTATCTATATCTCTGGTTATAGAAACCCGTATGACATCAGTTGATGCTCTCAAAGCAGTAAAGGTAACACCAGTTATTCCGGTTTCCTCAGGAGTAAATGTGTTATCTTGCGAAGTAAAAATATTTCCATCAATTGAAATTTGAGCGTTTTGTCCTGCTGAAACAACATTACTGTAATTTTGAGCCAGAACCCCTAATGTTTCAAGAACATGGTTATCATCTGAGATACTTGTAGCACCAGTTATTTTTAGTCTGAAAACTCCGCCTTCTTCCAAAATGGTAGCAGTTGCACCAGAACCTGATGCATTTATAGCATTCCTTATATCTTCAAGCGTCATAGTATTAAGGTCTATTGATATTGGAGTTCCATTTATTGTTATAGTTCCGGATGGAGCTTCACCAGATGCAGTATTAAGTCCCAAAAGAGTGCCCACCACAACATCTTTTTTCGTGAAAGCGTCTGATTGATATTCACCACCGGGTAATGTATCATATTTTCTTGAAAGAGTTCCACCTGTAAATCCGAGATCTTGCAGAGCATTACCTGAAACATCGGCTAATGTCATGAACTCCCGACTTTCGCCGGTTTTTGTTCCAGCAATTATAAGTCTGACTCCCCCTCCTTCATTTACAAGATAAGCTGTAACTCCTGCGTTGAGCTCATTTATTTTGTCCCTGAGCTGTGAAATTGTCCAGTTCGGATCAAGCCTTAAAACCTTCGCATTCCCCTTATCAGTCCCCTTTATAGCTATTATCTCTCCTGTGGTCACACCTAAACTTGAAAGTGTGACAGAAGATGATGAAAAAACTGCACTACCAACCTTCCAAGCTTGGGCGAGCTGATTTACCTGGACATCAAAGTTAGAAGCAACCGCATCCGGACCTGCACTAACTGAAATTATATTTGAAGGATTTTCTGAACCTGTAATGTTTGTAAGAGCTGGTTTGAATACTTTATAAGATATTTGAGAAGACAATATTTGGGCAGTAGCAAGAAGTTCAACGACATTATTTTTCAAAGTTGAAAGAGCTTTCTGTTTTTCCTGTATCAGATTTTTTCTATTATTCAACGGGTCTGTGAGAATTTTTTGTCTGAATTTTACAAGATTTTCAACTATTGCCGATACATCAAACGGAGAAAGAATGTTAGGCAAAAAAATATTTCCTATTTCCGCCATACAAATTCACCCCCTCCTTGGCTTATTATTTTAATAATTAATTATCGGAATTCCAAAAAAGATGTTTAGATCAAAGGAGTTCTGAAAATAGGGAAATAAAAACTTATCAAAAAATTTTTTTCTTTATGGAATTAAGTTTCAAAAATAAGGTCGTAGTAATAACTGGTGGAACAAGAGGTATAGGGAGGAGTATCTCTCTAAAATTTGCGGAGGAAGGAGCTAATTTAGTAATAAACTTTTTAAGAAATGTTCAAGAAGCAGAAAAAACAAAGAAAGATATAGAAAGTAAAGGAGTAATATGTGAATTAGTAAAAGGTAATATAGCAGAACCAGAAACTGCTGAAAAAATAAGAGAAATTGTCCAATCTAAATTTGGAAAAGCTGATATAATAGTCCTTAATGCAGCAAGTGGAGTTTTGAAAGAGTTCAATCAAACAGACTTGAAGCATTTCAGATGGACCCTTGAAATAAACGTCTTTGGGCAGATAAATTTGGTAAAAACACTTTTAGACCTTATACCAGAAGGCGGAAAAATAATAGGAATATCAAGTTTAGGAAGTGTGAGAGCTATCCCATATTATACTCTCGTTGGCGCTTCAAAGGGGGCTCTTGAATCTGCTTTGAGACACATAGCAGTTGAGCTATCACCCAAAAAAATAAATGTAAATATCGTTTCTGCCGGTGTTGTTGAAACAGGAGCTTTGAGATTTTTCCCGAACAGAGATGAACTTATTCAAGAATCAAAAAGAAGAACTCCCCTCGGCAGGCTTGTAACTCCGGATGATGTTGCTAATGTCGTTTTGTTTCTCGCAAGCCCATTAGCTGATATGATTCAAGGCCAAACGATAGTCGTTGATGGTGGGTACTCAATTTTAGCCTAATTTTTATTTCTCTCACTCATTTTATTCCATGATTTTTTCTTCTTCATTTCTATATTTTTTGTGTTTTTCTATTTTTTTCATCTCATTTACAAATTCAATCAAATGAGTTATCAGTCTTTCAGGAGGGTTGCAAAAATATATGGCATTTCTCATCTTATCGCAGGAACTTTATATATTCCGTTTCATAAACTTATACCACACGCTTGTAATTTTGTCTCTGACTTTTTAGGTCTTCCGTTTGAGCATTTGCCTTTACCCTCTGAGATGTTCTGGTTTACGCTTTCTGTCTCTATGATGTATATGATTGCATTTTCCGCTTATCTCACATATAAGGGAGAGCAATTTGTTCATACCTGGGAAGTTATAATTTTATCCAAAGGTACATCTACGCTTCTTTTTTTTCTTTTCTTTTTGTTCGATGTAAGAGCTTTCGCATATATATGTGGTATTTTAGTTGATGGACCACTATTTGCAATAGCTTTGTACACATACAGAAAATATAGGCAAAGTAAGTCAAGTGAATTAAAAGAAAATGCACATTCCGGTTCTTCTTAAAGAAGTAGTTGAAATCCTTGCTCCAAAGCCGGGAGAATTTGTCGTAGATCTCACAGCCGGCGGTGGAGGACATGCCTTTGAGTTCGCAAAGAAAATAGGGAAATCTGGAACGATCTTACTTATTGATTGGGACGAAAAAGTAATATCAGAAGCAGAAAAAAAAATATTTAGCATACCTGAGAACGAAAGACCAGAAGTTATTTTATGCATCTCTAATTTCGCAAGATTAGATGAAATAATGAATGAGATTGAGAAAAAAGAAAAAATAAGAAAACCTGATATTTTTTTTGCTGACCTTGGTATATCTTCCTTCCATCTTGATGACCCTTCGCGTGGCTTTTCGTTCAGGTTTGACTCCCCATTAGATATGAGAATTTCCTCTGAAATAAAATTGAAGGCAAAAGATGTGGTTATGAATTTTAGCGAAAAAGAGCTCGCCGAAATTATTGAAAAATATGGTGAAGATAGACTCGCAAGAAAAATAGCAAAAGAAATCGTAAAGCAAAGAAAAATAAAAGAAATATCTACAACAAAACAGCTTGCAGAGATTGTTGAAAGAGTATATAAAAGGGAAGGAATTTTTCATACAAAAATTCATCCCGCTACCAGAACATTTCAGGCTCTGCGTATTTATATCAATAGGGAAATAGAAAATTTAGGTGAGCTACTTGAAAAAATACCAGATTTCTCAAAAAGTGGAACAAGGGTGGGAATAATATCATTTCACTCTCTTGAAGACAGGTTGGTAAAAACTAAATTCAAAGAATGGGAAAAATTGGGAATGGGAAAGATTTTAACAAGGAAACCAGTTGTTCCCTCAGAAGAGGAGATTATTTTAAATCCTCGTTCAAGGAGCGCCAAATTTCGGGCTTTCGTGTTCTTATAAAGTTCATTATGATTTCTATAACCTCATCTATGGTTTTTGATGTTGAGTCTATATAAAAAGCATCTTCTGGGACTTTGAGAGGAGAAATTTCCCTTGTCTTATCTTGCTCATCTCTTTTTTTTATCTCTTCTATGAGATTTTCCAGCTCTAATTTTGTCCCTTTTATTTTTCCTTTCTTTTTTAGGTCTTCAAATTTTCTTTTTGCTCTCTCTTCTGGTGATGCGTCAAGAAAAATTTTTATTTGGGCTTCCGGAAAAACTTGGGTTCCTTCGTCTCTCCCATCCACTACTATCCCTCTTTTGCTTTCTTTTGCCAACTTTCTCTGAATTTCATTTACTTTATCTCTCACTAACTTGATTTTTGAGATGTCTGATGCAATTTTACCTATTTCCTCTGATGATATTTTATCATCAATATTTTCTCCTTCAAAGAATATTTCTCCGTTTTTTATTTCCACTTTATCCACAAGCTTTATAGCTTCTGTTAATCCGAATTTTTCTTTAAGATATGCGATTGCTCTATATAATTTTCCGGAACTCAGGTGTTCAAGGTTAAGTTTTTCTGCGAGAATTTTCCCGACCGTACTTTTGCCCGAACCAGCCGGACCATCTATCGTTATTATGATCTTATCTATAACATTGTCTTTATATTCTGCCATCAACTTTTTTTTCTTAATTTGTTTTTTAATTTATTCCATATTTTTAAATTTAAATTTCAAAGTATGATGTATGTACCGTTTGTAATAGAGCAGACTGCAAGGGGTGAAAGAGCTTATGATATATGGTCTCGTCTTCTGAGCGAACGTATTGTTTTTTTGGGAACTCCAATTACTGATCAAGTTGCCAACCTTATAATAGCTCAACTCCTATATCTTGATGCCGAAAGTGATGAAAAAGATATTTATCTTTACATAAATTCTCCTGGCGGAAGTATAACGGCAGGGCTTGCAATATATGATACTATGCAATATGTATCTTGTGATATAGTCACGATATGTGTTGGACAATGCGCTTCTATGGCTACCGTTCTGCTCGCAGGAGGAACTCCGGGAAAAAGGTTTGCTCTACCCCATTCAAGAATTATGCTACATCAACCTTGGGGTGGAGTTGAGGGAACTGCACAAGATATAGAAATTCATGCAAAAGAAATTTTGAGGTTAAGGAAAATTGTGAACGAAATTTTATCTTACCACACGGGACAACCAGTAAGTAAAATAGAACAGGATACACAGCGAGATTTTTTTATGTCACCCCAAGAAGCACTTGAATATGGTATAATAGATAAAATAATAACCTCACAAAAGACTATGAAACAAAAAGTAAAATCAAAATAATAAGGTCAGGTTGAAAATGAAAAGATAATATAACCTATCAAATATTTTGATCAAAATCATATCTTGGGTTTCACAAACTAAATTAGGAATTTATGGGATTGACCCTGGTTGAAAAAATATGGAATGAGCATATAGTAGTTGAACCAGATGATGAAGGGAAACCTTATCTTATTTATATTGATTTGCATCTTGTCCATGAGGTAACAAGCCCACAAGCTTTTGAAGGTTTGAGGTTAGCCAAAAGAAAAGTAAGAAGACCTGATCTCACTTTTGCAGTCGTGGATCATAATGTACCAACAGATGACCCGAGAGATAAAATAGATGATCCTATATCTTTAAGACAAATAGAAGCTTTAAGAAAAAACACTGCTGAGTTTGGTATAAAATTTTTTGATATTTTCAGTCCATTTCAAGGGATAGTTCATGTAATAGCTCCCCAACTTGGTTTAACTCAACCCGGAATGACGATTGTGTGCGGAGACAGTCATACATCAACCCATGGAGCATTCGGAGCTCTGGCTTTTGGTATAGGAACTTCCGAGGTTGAGCATGTGCTTGCAACTCAGTGTCTTTGGCTTTACAAACCAAAAACGATGAGAATAAAGATAGAAGGTCAAAAAGGTAAAGCAATAACATCAAAGGATATAATTCTGTATATAATAGGTCAAATAGGAACGAGTGGTGGAACAGGATATGCAGTTGAGTATGCGGGGAAGGTTGTAGAAGAAATGAGTGTAGAGGAAAGAATGACAATATGCAATATGACTATTGAAGCCGGTGCGAGAAGTGGTATAATAAAACCAGATGAAAAAACTTTTGAGTATCTTGAAGGTAGAATGTTCGCTCCAAAGAATTTTTATGAAGCCGTTGAATATTGGAAAACTCTAAAATCTGATGAGAACGCAAAGTTTGACAAAGAGCTCTCGTTTGACATATCTTCAATTGAGCCTCAGGTAACTTGGGGAACAAAGCCATCGCAAGTTGTTTCAATCTCTTCTTATGTGCCAGACCCTGATGAGTTTTCTGACCCTTCCGAAAGAGCTCATGCAAAAAGAGCATTAGAATATATGGGATTAAAGCCTGGCATGAAAATCACAGAAATAAAAATAGATAGAGTTTTTATCGGATCATGTACTAATTCCAGACTTGAAGACCTCATAATGGCTGCTGAGATAGTAAAAGGTAAAAAAGTTGCTCCTTGGGTGAGAGCTATGGTTGTTCCGGGTTCTCAAATAGTAAAATATCAAGCAGAAAGATTAGGAATTGATAAAATATTCAAGGAAGCTGGTTTTGAATGGAGAAATTCTGGATGTTCTATGTGTCTTGGAATGAACCCAGATATTTTATCCCCGGGTGAAAGATGTGTAAGTACCTCAAATAGGAATTTTGAAGGAAGGCAAGGAAGAGGTGGAAGGACTCATCTTGCAAGCCCACTTGTTGCAGCTGTATCTGCTATAAAAGGCTATATAGCTGATCCAAGAGAATTTATGTGATCTCAAAGCTTATCTATAATTTATTATGGATTTTTATCTTCCTACGGCATTTAAGGCACCTTTGATTATGTTTTGTAAGGCTGCATTTAAAGCACAATTCCCTGCTCGCGGAGAATCAGAATAAGCCTTTTTACCTTCTTGAACTCCACAAGAGCTAAGATAACTACTTATTTTTTGTGAATTTTCTCCGGAAATCGCCACTATACCTGCCTTATTTATTACAACTAATTCACCAAGAGACGGATCTTGGAAAAGTATATATGGAAAAGAAAAGAAAACCCCATCGGCTGGTAAAATATTCTGTTCCGCCACGCTCCAAGATATTGAATATGTTAGAGATGATGAGAAGTGGGGGGGATCTTGCTGGGGAGCGGGTTGAGTGCAACTTAAACCAAAGAGTTCTCTTTTGAATTGAGTTATTGAGTCATCATAAAGTTTTGCATTTTTCTCTCCTTCTCCTTCTCCTTCTCCACAGTCCCATTCTACTACAAGGTTATTTTTGAAGTTATCAAGAACATTCGGTTTATCTACAGGATAAAAAGTTGTCCAAGCAGGTAGCCATTTTCTATATTCCGTTTTTCTTTCAATAAGATTTGAGAAGGCTTTGCCAAGATCAAGATAAAATACATCTCCAAATACTCCTGCAAGAACAGAGGCTATAAGAGATGGTTGGAAAAGCTCTGAACTCAAAAATTGCTTTATTAGTTTTGCGTTCTCTTGACCTGCAAAGTTTATTGCTATATCTACTATTGGTTCTGCTATTCCAGATTTTATGAAACCAACTAAAAGTACTGATGCCACAAAAAATATATCGCGTGATAAAGATACTGGTTCTCCTCCCCTTTCTATATTGTTTTGTATAAGATTTATCTTTTCTCCAAATTTTTCAAAATCTAATTTTTTCATCAACTCAACTTCTTTATCTTGTTGATTAAACTTATATCTCATCTTGATTAATTCTTTTTCAGTATCATAGAAAAATACTGTCTTTTGTGAATTCTGGTTTTTGTTGATTACATGGTCTATAAATTTTTGGGTTTTGTCTAAGGATTGAATAAGCTGGTATCTTCCTCTCGCAACTTCTAAATTAGAAGCAAGAGTTAATAAAGTTGGATCTCTTATAAGCAAGTAGGTTATTATTCTGCCGAAATGTAGTATTGGATCATCTTGAATTGGAGGATAGCCAGCTTGTGTTATCTGATTTAGATAATCTGGAATTTTTAGAGCAGAGCTCGCTATTGCTGTTAAGCTCCCAAAATTTACCGAAAAAGCCAACCTGAAAATAGAATCAATAAAGTGTAAAAATGACTCAAAGAAATAGACCATTCCTATATCGTGTTCTCCTCCAAAATCAAGTGTATATTTTATAACTAGAAGTTGTATTTTTATTATGAGACTTTTTACCTCTAATTTCAAGTTCGGATTTTCTCTTTCTATTTCTTGGAGTATTTTTAAATTTTTTTCAAGTCTGGAAAGGATTATAGTATCGATAGCTCCGCAAAGTAAGCCAGTTGTTCCCTGGGTATCGCATCCATATGGTATATTTGTTATTTTCTCTTGAGATATTGTTTGCGCTGGGTAAATTCTGGGTTGCGGTGGAGCTTGTGAGATTCCGTTGATTATATCTATTATTGTTTGTGGATCTAATTTTCCGGACAGAACCGCTGCTATTGTTTTATTTGTTGCTTCAATTAACTGGTGAATAAGTAAAGCCGAATCAGCGATAAAGTATATATATTTTTCTTCTGCCGTTGGTGGTTTCTCTTTATCTTGTATTCTTTCAGCTATTATTTTTCTTGCTTCTTTATATTGAGTTATTATGTCTTGCAAAGAATCTTCTGCTGATATTTTTGAAATTTTTTCTAATGCTTGCTGAGCTTGGGTGGAAAGTTGAGGTTGTTGGTTTTTAGTTTTATTCTTATCTTCTGATTTTCCTCCGCAAGAGAAAATTAGAAAAGTCAAGGATATTGCGAATAAACTGCAAAGCCCTTTTTTTATGTTCTTTACTTTTATATTTTTCTGCGCCATAGTAGAAAAAATAGTAATCATTTTTTGAAAAAATTTTTGTGTTTTTTTGCAAATATTTTTAGTTAAACAATTTCAAAGATTTCCTTTATTTTTTCTTTTATTTCATAGGGTGTCCACATCGTTTTCTTTGAGAATCCCTCATTTGTTACTATGTGATATGTGAAAAGTTTTGTTCCATATACTGCAATAAGTGAGCCGTTGATTTCTTTTGAAAGGTCTGAAAGCAAAAACGCAGCAACAGGAGCAACATGTTTTGGACTAAACCTATCTTCATCCTCTTCTCCTGCTCTTGATATTGGTAGGTTTTTTGTTATTCTTGTTCTTGCAGTGGGAGCTATAAGGTTTGCTCTTATTCCGTACTTTGCAAATTCAACTGTCCAAGTTTTCGTCAGACCTATAAGTCCCGCTTTTGCAGCTGCGAAGTTACATTGTCCCCAGTTCCCCAATATTCCTGCAACAGAGGTCATATTTATTATACTTCCTCCTTTTCCTTGCTCAACCATAACCTTTAGACACTCTTTCCCTATGAGAAATGCCCCTATAAGATTGACTTCTATAACGCTCTTGAAATCATCGTAAGACATATCAAGAGTGAAATTATCTTTTATGTTTCCTGCACAATTTACAAGACCGTCTACGCTACCGAAATTTTCTAATGCAGTTTGTACAATTTTTTTCGCTCCTTCTTCTGTTGTTATTGTGTCATAATTTGGTACAGCTTGACCACCGAATTCCCTTATTTTTTCAACAACAGCATCCGCTACTGACGGATTTCTCCCCTTACCTTCTATGTCTGTTCCCGGATCGCTGACAACAACTTTTGCACCGAGTTTTGCTATATATATTGAAA
>Ga0081478_141098_pt1 | contig 9955 bp, 9 predicted proteins | sample OctSprmetagenome_FD_70983 | JGI IMG/M metagenome (GOLD analysis project Ga0081478, IMG submission 70983) | Hot spring and microbial mat streamer communities from Octopus Spring Streamers, Yellowstone National Park, USA - T=80-84 v2 (version 2) | ecosystem: Environmental > Aquatic > Thermal springs... | reverse complement strand
GCTCAGATGCTATCTCTCCCAAAGATTTGGCTTTACTTCTTGTAGATATTATGAGAATTACCATATCTTGAACAGCACCTGCTAAAATGACTCCAAATATTATCCATAAAGTAGCCGGAAGGTAACCCATCTGAGCTGCGAGAACCGGTCCAACCAGAGGTCCTGCCCCACTTATTGTAGCGAAGTGATGCCCAAAAACCACATATTTGTTTGTAGGGACGAAATCATATCCATTATTGAAAATGTGAGCGGGTGTTGGGTTCAAAGGATCTAACCTGAAAACCCTGTTTGCTATGAATCTACTATAATACCTATATCCAACAAAGTAAGAAGATAGAGCCAGAACTAAAATCCACGCTGCTGATATGTTCTCTCTTCTGTATATTGCGAGAACGAAAAGAGAAAGGAAAATAAGGGAACCGAAAATGAAAGGTATAAAAGGACCGTTGAGTTTTCCGGAATTTTCAGCCCTAATGATTTTTTCTTTTATTTTTTTGCTAAAAAATGTATGGGCGCACATGTTTAATCACCAAAAGGTTTGGGCATAAAAATTTTTTGCCATTTATCAACTGCAAAACTATCTGTCATTCCAGCTATAAAATCTATTATACGCTGCTCCAGGGGTTCATCTTGTAAAAATCCATCACTTTCAATCTCAAATATATCAGGATTGTTAAGATAAAATTCATATAGGTCAAGAATTATTCTTTCCACTTTTCTCGTTTCTTTCATAACAATTTCTGATGTATATACTCTTTCATAAAGGAAACTTCGCAAACTCTCCATAGCCCACAGCATATCATCAGAACACTTTATATCTCCCTCATTCAAAGAAGTGTAAATTACGTCCTTTACCATTCTATCAATTCTTTCTCCGTATTCCTCGCCTATTATCTTCCTTATCTCCGATGGAACATCAGATATTTTTATTATTTCAGCTCTTATGGCGTCATCAAGGTCATGATTAAGATATGCTATAATATCGCTAAGGCGTACCACCTTACCCTCTGCGGTAACAGGAATAAATTCTGGATTATCAGGGAAAATTTTTCCCATACCTTTTGAGTGCTTCAATATTCCATCAATAACCTCAAAAGTAAGGTTTAATCCTCTGCCACCTCTTTCTATTTTTTCAACAACTCTAACAGATTGCTTTGCGTGGTGGAAATCTGGAACTATTTTTCTCATGGCAAATTCACCTGCGTGTCCGAATGGAGTATGTCCGAGGTCATGCCCCAGAGCTATTGCCTCTGTAAGGTCTTCATTTAGACGAAGAGCACGAGAAATTGTTCTTGCAATCTGCATAACTTCAAGGGTATGAGTAAGACGAGTTCTGTAATGGTCTCCTTTTGGAAGTATTAGAACCTGCGTTTTTCTTTTGAGGCGCCTGAAAGCTTTAGAATGCAGTATCCTATCTCTATCAACTTGAAAACAAGTTCTTATTTCGCAAGGAGATTCCGGTATCTTTCTACCTCTTGACTTTACACTTGGTGTAGCAAGAGGTGATAAATTTTCCAATTCAATTTCCTCTGTTATTTCTCTTGGGGATTTACCTTGTGCAGACTTAAAGCCCATATTACTCAATTATGAATTATATAAATATGAATTATATAACAAAAATATTTATTTCTTTACCATTTGTATAAAATAAAGCTTTCCTGGTTCCCAAATCTATTTCCTCCTCTTTTTTTGCTCCTGCCTTTTCTTCTTCCATTTTCTCTCCTTTTTGTTTTTCTCTTATCCTGATTTTTCCTTTTATTATAGCAACAAACTCTGCATGCTTTTCAAGAATTTCTGCATCTCCGAGCTCCGTCGTAACATAAACAGAAACACACTCTCCCTCGTATAATTTTCTATCAGGAGAAATGATTTTTATCCTCATAAATTTACAAATTTTTTTACTCAGGAAAATAACTTGATTTTTTGCAAAATTTTTCAAAGGACTTACCTATTTTCATTTAAATGAAAGCTGTAATACTCGCAGGAGGAACTGGTTCAAGGCTTTATCCGACAACTTATGTCATAAATAAACATCTACTTCCAATATACAACAAACCTATGATATATTATCCTCTCTCACTTGTGATGCTTGCAAAAATAAGAGAGGTAATTTTCGTTGTAAATCCAGAAGATATTCCTTTATATAAAAAGCTTTTCGGAGATGGAGAGGAACTTGGGATGAAAATAATGTATGCGGTTCAAGAAAAACCCTTGGGTTTAGCTCATGCGCTCCTTGCGGCCGAAGAATACATAAATAATAAAGATAGTGTCTGTCTTGTTCTCGGAGATAACATATTTTTTGGACACGGAATGCCCGAAATACTTTTACAAGCAAAAGACGATGTTGAAAAAAATGGTGGAGCTTATGTTTTCGGATATTTTGTAAAAGATCCGGAAAGGTACGGTATAGTTGAATTTGATAGTGAAGGAAGAGTAATTTCAATAGAAGAGAAACCAAAAAATCCGAAATCAAATTTTGCAGTTGTTGGTCTTTATTTTTATGATAATACAGTTTTTGAGAAAGCAAAAAAAATAAAACCTTCTTGGCGAGGTGAATTTGAAATAACATCTGTGAATGAAGAATACCTCAAAGAAGGAAAGCTTAAAGTCAAATTACTTGGTAGAGGGTTTGCCTGGTTTGATGCAGGAACCCATGATAGCTTTCTTGAAGCCGGAGAATTCGTAGCAACGATAGAAAAGAAAACAGGACTTATGATAGGATGCATAGAAGAAATAGCTTACAGAAACGGTTGGATTTCAAAACAAAAATTAGAAGAAATTGCAAAAAAACTCTCAAAAACAGACTACGGTGAATACCTCCTCAAAATCCTAAAAGAGTAATTTTTTGAACTTTTCTCCCCATAAAAGATTGAAAAATTTCTGTCCGCATATGATGAATATAGATTGCCTACCTTGTGTAAGACTTTGAGAAAATTTTTTTCGGACAAAATCTGATTAACTTTAATTTATATGAGAAAAAAGATAGGAGAAATTTTATTAGAATTCGGAGTTAGCGAAGAAAAAATTCAAGAAGCATTAAAAATACAGAAAGAAAAAGGCGGAAAAATAGGAGAGATTCTTATAAAGATGGGAGAAATTGATGAGGAAAAATTATATAAAGCTTTGGCTTTACAATTCGGAACACAATTCATTACGAAAATAGAAAAAGAATATGTATATGAAGATATGGCAAAAGATTTTCCACCTCACTACGCCAAATCAAAAAAGTTCATTATACTCAAACCTCAAATAAACTTAAAAACCGATGGTAAATGGAATTCAGATAACGGTCAATTTGACTTTATTCCATGTGTTATGGCAAATGTGCAAGATATGGAACTTATCTCAGAGTTGCAAAGAAAATTTAAAAAACCAATAAAGGTTATGGTAGCAAAAGAGAGCGAAATAGAGAACATGATAAATGAAATATACGGAGAAAGAACTACAATAGAAGTTTCAAAAGAAGTTGAAAGAGCGGAGGAAATTTTTGCATCAGAAATAGAAGAAACCACAAAAGATATTCTTGAAGAAAAAGGTGAAGCACCAATAATAAGGTTCGTAAATGCTCTATTTTTCCAAGCAGTAAAAGAAAGAGCATCAGATATACACATAGAACCTGCTGAAAAAGAAACAGTAATAAGAATGAGAATAGATGGAGTCCTCCACGAAATAATAAGAATAAACAAATCTCTTCACGAACCAATAGTATCAAGAATAAAAGTTATGTCAAGACTTGACATAGCAGAAAAGAGAATACCACAAGATGGGAAAATAAAACTCAAAGTCGCAGGAAAAGACATAGATGTAAGAGTATCAACTTTGCCAACAATTTTCGGAGAAAGGGTTTCTTTGAGAATTCTTGATAGGACAGCAACTATTTTAAAAATAGAGGAGCTCGGAATGGAAGATGATACGATTGAAAAAATGAAACAACTCATAAAGAAAACTTATGGTATGATTCTTATAACAGGTCCGACAGGTTCAGGAAAAACCACAACTTTATACGCTTGTCTTTCAGAAATAAATTCCCCGGGAATAAACATAATAACTATTGAGGATCCAATAGAGTATCAACTGAAAGGAATAAATCAAATTCAAGTTAATCCAAAAGTTGGATTGACTTTTGCAACAGGGTTAAGGTCTATTTTAAGACAGGACCCAGATGTGATAATGGTAGGAGAAATAAGAGACGGTGAAACAGCATCAATAGCAATACACGCGGCACTTACAGGTCATCTTGTTCTATCAACACTCCACACAAATGATGCCCCAAGTGCAATAACCCGTCTTATAGATATGGGAATAGAACCTTATCTTATCTCATCAGCAGTATTTGCGACTCTTGCTCAAAGATTAGTAAGGAAAATATGTCAAAAATGCAAAGTTCCTTATGAGCCTGACCAAAAAGAGCTCGATCTCGTAGGACTTACACGAGATCAAATACCAGATGGAATACTTTATAAAGGTCGAGGATGCAAGGAATGTTTCGGAACAGGATTTAAGGGAAGAATAGGAATTTTTGAGTTATTTCTTATAGATGATGAGATAAGGGAACTTATAAACTCAAAAGCAGATTCAATGAAACTAAAAAGTGTAGGTATATCAAAAGGCATGAGAACTTTGAGGGAAGATGGAATATTAAAAGTAATAAAAGGCATTACAACGGTTCAAGAACTCGCAAGGGTAATTCAGGAAAGTGTGTAGTTAAACCTCACTCCTTTTTGAAAAGTCCATATATAAACCACTCTAAATCTTTACCTCTTTCCAAAACCTCAATAGGTCTGAGAAAATCAAATTCTTGTTTCAAAGTTTCCTCTGTAAAAAACCTGTCATAGTGGTTTTTATGATATATAAAATGTCTTTTTCTTACTTCATTTATATGGTGTTTGAATTTTGTGCTGAAAACACCTATCAAAAAGTATCCGCCCTTTTTCAGAACTCTCATCAACTCTCTTTTGTAAGTTCGCAACATCTTTTTCCTGACATGATGAAAAACTCCAAAGTCTAAAACAACATCAAAAGTTTCAGATTTAAATGGTATGGAGAAAACATCAGCAAGTGCAATGTATGTATTTTGAAAACCTGATATTCTTTGCCGTGTCGTTATAAGAGGAGTTCTGAGTATATCAAATCCAACAACTTTGGAATTAGGGAAAATTTTTTTGAGCAAAATCATATGTCTCCCTTCACCACAACCCATATCAAGGCAAGATAAACTTTTCCCATCAAACTCTGGCTTTATTTTTTTGAGAAAATCTTCAAAAACAGGTTCGGGAGTATCAGATGGCCACGGAGTTTTACCACTCTGATATACTTTTTCATAAAATTCCTTGTCCATATATGAAAATTTAAAAAGATTTTTCATCATAGTCTATTATCAAAGTTTCATCGTAATTCAAAATAAACGAGAAGATTTCCTGGGATTGCCCAACTAATAAAAACCTTTTAGAAAAAATAACCGATATAAACACCCTAAACAAAAAAGTAAAATTAACTAATAAACCAGATGATTTATTGAAAAAGTAAAATTCAAAACAAAATTTTGAAATGGAGAAAAAAAGAAGAAATCAAAAAGAAAAAAGAGAATATAAGCAGAAAAGAGAATATAAGCGCAGAAAAGAGTTGAAAAGATTTGACCTAATACTGAAATAGATTATCTCAAGAGCTGCAAGCAAAATTATCTGGTTAGCGACGGGTAGAAAAGTAGAAGGCAAACTCAAAATGTTTCCAGCAGAAATAAGGTTAGCTAAATCCTTCTATACAGATATCTTGTTTGAGATAGGAGGCGAGATGTTTCAGATTGAAATCCAAGTTCAGCAGGATAAAACCATGCCTGAAAGAATGTTCAAGTATTACTATGCAATAGTAGAAAAATACAAAAAAGAACCTACGCAAATTGTTTTATTCGTTGGAAGAGGGAAACCTCCACCGTCAGAGCTCAAAACTCCCAAACTAACTTTAAAATATGAAGTTCTGGATATGAAGAGGATAGACCCAGATGTTTTAATAAGGAGCCGAAAACCGGAGGAGGTCATCGTCGGAGTTTTAGCTGGCAAATACAGAGAAAAACCAAAAGCATTCAGGAAGGTTATGAAAAGGATTTCGGAGATTGTCAAAAATGAAAAAGAACTTTTAAAATATATGGAAGATATAAGTTTTTTAGGTGGTTTATTTGATGTCAAAATAAAGGTAAAGCCTATGCCAATACAAATAGATATAAGAAAAACACTCTTTTACAAATGGGGAAGAGAAGAAGGATTGAAAGAAGGATTAAGGGAAGGAGAACTGAGAGGTCTTATAAAAGGTCTAAAAAAAGCAGTTCTGTTAGGCATTCAGTTGAAGTTTGGTAGCTCAAAGGCAAGACAAATCAAAAACCTTTTAGATAAAATAAACGACAAAAACCGTTTGGAGAAAATAAAAAAAGAAGTAATAAAAGCCGAAACTTGGGAGGATTTTTCCAAAGTCTTAAAAAACCATAAATGAAACGAAAGAAGACAATTTCAAGCTTCTTTTCGTAAGATGTCAAATGGTTCTTTTCTTATCGCATAAGATACAGGAAACCAACTTGATATCAAGGAAGAAAAGAAAGCAACAGACCAACTCAAAAGAATATCAAAAAAATTTAATTCCGACGGCAAATGCGATATAAAATATACATCCTCCGGAAGATGAATGATTTTATACCTTGATATAACGAAAGATATTAGCAATCCCAAAGATGTTCCCAATAAAATCCCTATTATTCCTATCATAACACCAACTCCCAAGAAAATCAACCTTATCTGATGAGAAGAGAAACCGAAAACCTTCAGAACTGCAATATCTTTTGATTTATCTCTTACAAGAATAGTCAAGGTTGAGAGTATGTTGAATGAAGCGACAACAACTATTAGTCCTAAAACCAAGGTCATTCCTATCTTTTCAAGACGCAAAGCAGCAAAGAGGTTTTTTTGAGTTCTCGTCCAAGGTAAAGCTACGAACTCTGGGAAAGTATATTCTATAATGTCGGATACAAAGTCTGCTTTATCAGGATCATCTAACATAACAGCAACTGATGATACCCAACTTCCCGTATCAAAAAGTTCCTGGCACTGAGAAATATCTAAAAAAACAAAAACAGAATCCCAGTCAAAGATACCAACTTCAACTATACCAGATATTTCAACTTCTGTGGTGTTTGGAACAAAACCGAAAATTGTTGCATCTCCATAAGGTGATACAATAAGTATTTTATCCCCAACATCTAATCTTAAATTTTTTGCAAGCTGATGACCGACATTGACCTTGCCATCTGAGAAAACTTCGCCATATTTTAGAAACTTTCTGAAAAAAAGAGTATCTTTTACATATTTTGCAGGAATACATTGCAAAACAACAGATGTCGTAATCTCATCTTTTTTCAGTATTGCATTTCCAACGATGAGAGGGAAAACAACTCTTACTCCTTCGATTTTCTTTAACTCATCAACAAATTTTTCCCAATCTTCAATCACACCTCCATATTTTGTTATGAGTATGTGAGGAGTTATTCCGAGAATTTTTTCTTTCAGTTGCTTTCTTAAACCCGTCATAACCGAGAGAACAACGATTAAAGTAGCAACTCCAACTCCAACACCTACAATTGAAAGAGAACTCATCAATTTGAGAAAAGGGGATCTACCCCTGAAGTATCTAAAAGTTAAAAATAAAATATCTTTATTGAGTAAGAATTTCACTCTCTTCCTCCCCCACCCTTACGGTATGTTCAAAATGTGCAGCAATTGAACCATCTTCTGAGACAACTGTCCAACCATCTTTAAGAACTTTTACTTTCCCACTTCCAGCACAAACCATAGGTTCAATACAGATAGTCATATTTTTCACAAGAACTATTCCTTGTCCCGGTTTTCCATAATTTAATATTGGAGGATCTTCGTGGAGTTCTCTACCTATACCGTGTCCGCAATATTCTTTAACCACAGAGAATCCATATTTTTTAACATAGCTTTCTATTATATTTCCAAGATCACCAGTTTTCACTCCATGCTTTAAAAATTTTATTGCTTCAAGCAGAGCTTTTTCCGTCACCTCAACAAGAAGCTTTATTTTCCCATCAACATCCCCTATGATGAAAGTTTTAGCAGCATCTGCGTGAAACCCACCGTACATTACTCCGTAGTCTATTGATACAACATCACCCTCTTTCAATATTTTTTCTTTATATGGTATTCCGTGAATAACCTCGTTATTTATTGAGACACAAGATGAAGCAGGATATCCTTTGTATCCGTAAAAAGATGGGTGCCCTCCTCTTTTTTTTGCGATTTCCCAAGCTAAATCATCAATTTGCTTTGCCGATACTCCTGGTTTCATTAATTTTTCAACTTTTTCTAAAAACTCCGCAACTATTTTACCTGCTTTCCTTATATTTTTTATTTCTTCCTCTGTTTTGGGGAATATCATAATAACAATAATATACCTTATAATTAAATCTACTATTCTATCTTTCCTTTTATCTTTTAATTAGCAAATTTTATGACGATCTGAACTGATTTTTTCTTATATTTTACATCGCATGAAGCATCTGGGAAAAATTCGCTTATTTTAGATAGTATTATACCTAATTTCTCTCTATCAACAATTTGCGAAATTGTATCATCTCCATCTTTTGATTTTCTTTGAGATTTTAGCTCTCTTACTTTCTTTTCTACTTCTCTGACATTAAGTTTTTTCTGAACTATTTCATTAGCAATATCTTCTATAATTTTCTCATCTTCTATTGAACACAAGACCTTTGCATGCCCCAAAGAAATTCCTCCTTCATCTACTAACTTTTTAACACTGTCAGGAAGTCTCAAAATTCTCAGCACATTCGTCACATATGTTCTTGATTTTCCTACTTTTTTACCTATATCATCGTGAGTGTATCCCATTTTTGATAGTTTATCAAAAGCAAGGGCTAACTCCACAGGCGTTAAGTCTTCTCGTTGGATATTTTCAATAAGAGCTATCTCAAATGCCTCGTCATCTGAAACATCTTTTATAATTGCTGGAACTTTTGTAAGACCAGCAATTTTGCTCGCCCTGAGTCTTCTTTCCCCACATATAAGTTCGTAATATCCATCTCTACCTACTCTAACAATAAGCGGTTCTATTACACCTTTTGATTTTATGCTCTCTGCAAGTTCCATCAAACTTTTTTCATCAAAATTTTTTCTTGGCTGGAATATTGAACTCTTTATTCTTTCTATTTCTATCATAACAACTTCATCTTTTCTTACAGAAGTCAAAAGAGCTCCCAAACCTTTTCCTAACTTCCTCTCCATCAATATAAAACTTATTTTATTATTCACTTCTAAACAAATTCAAACTCCAAAAGAAAATATAAAAAAACATGAAGTAAAAAAAAGAAAATATTAAATAAAAAATTAAAGCGGGGACTAAAAATAATTAGTGTTATGGAAAAGGGACTTGGACCTTGGAGAGTTTTGGCATCTCAGATATGGAACCACCCACACGACCCCACAATATACGGTTTCATAGACATAGATACAACTGACATACAAGAATACATAAAAGAAGAAAGAGAAAGAACAGGGGAAAAAATAACTATCACTCATGTAATAGGAAAAGCAATCGCAGATACTCTGGGAGAGCTTCCACATCTTAACCTTATAATGAAAAGAGGGAAACTAAAACAAAGAGAATCAGTAGATATATTCTTTCAAGTTGAATTCGGGGAAGGTCAGCTTGGCGGGGTTAAGATAAAAAATGTAGATAAAAAGAGTCTTGCGGAGATAGCAAAAGAACTCAGAGAAAAAGCACAAGAATTCAAAGAAGGCAGAGAGAAAAAAATGACAAAACTTATAGAAACATTCAGCAAACTTCCACCATTTATCTTAAAGTATATGTTGAGAATTTCAAGATTTTTATCATATGAACTTGGAATAAGTATAGGTGGGCTTGAACAGGATCC
>Ga0081478_141092_pt1 | contig 9964 bp, 9 predicted proteins | sample OctSprmetagenome_FD_70983 | JGI IMG/M metagenome (GOLD analysis project Ga0081478, IMG submission 70983) | Hot spring and microbial mat streamer communities from Octopus Spring Streamers, Yellowstone National Park, USA - T=80-84 v2 (version 2) | ecosystem: Environmental > Aquatic > Thermal springs... | reverse complement strand
CACGATAAGGAGGGGTTACCATGTTAGGAGGACCATTAGCTTAGACACAGCCATGAGGCTACAACGAGTGCTATCATCAATGACCGGTATCAACATACTGGTAGAACCCGAAGACAAGTATGTATCGAGAGCGTTTGAAATAGCACTAAAGACCGGTACAACTGTCTACGACGCACTATACATAACATTAGATTTAGAGAAGAACACGCCATTAGTCACACTCGACGAAAAACAAGCAAAAGCCGCTGAAACCCTGGGAGTGAAAAAGATCATCCCCTTATAAAGCTTTGGAAACCCCACTCCTTTAAGGTGGAGTCTTTAAGGTCCCCACGCTATATCTCGTGGGAGGCGAAGCTCATAGTAGGAATATGAGGGGTCTATCCAAACCCTAGCAAGCCCATGTCTAGGCATCCCCGTGGATTTGAATATGTCCGTCGAGCTCAACGGTTTAGAAACTCTTATCCCAAACCCGCAGGGCACCCTCTGGGCATTACCTTAATAGGGGGCCTGTCTCCGGGGTGCTCCCTGAGGCATCACAGCATCCTAGCTGTCTTCAAACTATGTGAGCTCATCGTCCTACCATATACTATGAGAGCTAGATCTAGTGGATGTCTCTGATTGAGAAAGGGATGTAAATGTGTAGATGATCGTGAGGACAGAGAGCTCTTACGCTCCCATTATGCGATTAAAACAATTATTAGCTAGCTTAGTAACATGGTTATTGGTATAGAGAATGAGTTCATTTACGCAAACCCGGCTAGAGAGGATTTACGCTATGCTCAGGTGGGTAGAGGATCCTGAGACGTCTCAAGGTTGTGAGAGATATCAACGGATATTAAGGGATATGGAGGGGTTGACTGCTCATCCTTGGATTCAGGATATTCTTAGAGGTAGGAGGATGGTTAGGGTTATTGATGTTTGTAGTGGTACAGGGCTTGCAGGCATAGCTCTCTCTAGGATACTTAGAGGTGGAGGGTTTGAGGTTAAGTTAACACTAGTTGATCTTAGACTTAGTTCTCTAGAGAAGGGTAGAAAGTTTGCTATGCAGGAGCTTGGAGTAGAGCCTGGTATAGTCGTAGCAGATGTTACACAACCTCTCAGCTTACCCGAGGTGCACGATATTGCCCTACTATGGGGGTTTACAACCCCCATTTCAATCCATGGTTATGGGTTAAAGTGCTTGTAAACGTATCTGGAGCTCTCGTCGACTATGGGGTGTTTGTTTATGAGGAAGGTGATAGGGTGTATTATATCTTCATTAAAACTGGGTTTAAAGATGCTATACCTATGGTAGTTGAGGGTAGCCGGGTAGCACTAGATGTCTTCGCTGGTAGGAATGGTAGAACTGGTGATACCAAACGCATTATCGTAGACCTCCTTACAGGTGAGCATGTTGAGATGAACGTCTACTACTGGGATATAGCATCCTCTACAACCCTCACATGGATATTCTTCGAAGACATAGACTTCATGCCAGCTAGATCACCATTTAGCGGTTTCATCCTAGCACGTAAACCTAGAAGGGTAATCAAACCAGAGGACTTCACTCTAGAGAACCCGACTATAATATCGCATCAAACGAAGTAATGCCAACCAACTATTGACACACATAAATTTAAAATCAAATACCTAGTTGATCTCAGGAGCTCCCCCGACGAGACTGGATCTAAGGTACTCGACTACGTGGAGCAAGCGTTAGGAGTGTTGGAACAGTGACACTAATACTCACAGCATTATACTCCCGGAAACCACGGGAAACCAGAACATAGGAGCCGAGGCGCACCCAGTCAGTATGGCAACCCTAGTATTTGAATTACTAGGAGCTACACTAGCATACACCACATCGAAGAAGATAGACGGTAGACGTGGAGTACAACTGCTACCTAATGACTTCCTCCCAGTAGGAGCACAGGTAATCGGATCCCCCATTCCTTAGAGCATCACATTTCAAGGCTAAGGCCTCGGTGGGGCTATCGAACCCCCCACACCAGGTGGCTTGGTCTTAGCCGCGTTGACCTAGCCTTAAATATCTCCATCCCCGCCTTGAAAGGGGGGCTTTTCGGTTGTAAGAGCTCTCCTGAAGGAACATCTGTAGCTTTGGACCTAGCTAGCATTTAATAGAGATAAACATTAAGATCACTCTAGCCCATTAGATAGCCGTATTGAAGTTATCTTAAGGGAGCTTTACAATCTAAGCTGGCATTGAGGAGTTAAGGAGTTACCTGGACTATTTGGAGCCCTCCCAGCTTCGGCTGCGAACTGGATTAAGTTCGTGGTTTGAAGACCTTTAGAGCCTCGATTGACATGTAGGCTAGCTCGCAAGGTCTATGTATTGCATAGCAGTTAATGAGCTTGAACCTGTTTTACATATTCTACTTGACTTTTGGTTGACTACTTCTTTACATGTACCCTAACTTCTTTAGCGTCGTATCTATGTCTGTTTTCACGCTCCTGCCTATCCTCTTTTCAGCTATTTTTACAACTCTCCAGTTTCTTGTAGGTTTTTTCCCTGAGATCATTTTGTCTAGAACCATGACAGCTCTTGTAAACTCTATTAATACGTTGTCTATTGGCTTCTCAACAGTCACTATATACTCTATTACCCTGTGTATTGCGAACATTTTTGCTAGTGCGTAGGCTAGCCTTGCTCGAGACTCTGTATCCTCCTCTAATATCACTATGACTTTGATATCAGGCTCGCTTATATATTCAAGCAGTTTTCTCGCTTTCTCCACATCTACAACTGTCTTAAGATACTCTAAATCCTCATCTCTATCCTTTTCCGAAAAGCTTACTCTCAGCGGCTCTATCTCATTCATTCCAATGCCTTTTGAGGCTACGTAGCTCGTCATAGCCTTGTCGACTTCCTCTAGAGAAAGCTTCTTCTCCAACGCTATGTCTAGTGGCACTAGGGCTATGTGTGATACAACACCGCTTCTCCTCAGCTCGTCCAGCCCCTCTCTGATGAAGATTCGTGCAATGTATATAAAATCTTTAAAGCCCATTGCAACAGCTCTCAGCTCTACACCGGGCCTTACGGTGAGCTGTTCATATGGAGAGAACCAGCCTTTGAACGCTCGCTCAGCATCGTAAGCGGCTTCCTTCCTAGACCAAGCCCTTACCCCATAACCTTTATATGGAACCAGAGAGTACATTATATGGTCTAGCTCTACAGTGCTACTCATCTACCTACACCCGTTACCGAGGCAACATCCTCAGGCACTTTACGAGCCTTCTTAATCTTGTCAGCAATCGTACCGAAGTGCTCTATGAACCTTACGTACTCACTCCTAGAGTATGCAATGTCATAGGATGCATTATCGGATGCTTTCACAACCCTAGGAATGGGTGTCCCCTCCTCGCTAAGCTCAGTCATTAAATAGCTTACAAACATCCGTGCCTTCTCAAGCGGAACATTCATTATAACGCCTCCATAAATAATTGCAAGTGTGTGCTGGTAAAACCTCTTCATAAGCTTTGTCAATCTCTCTTCAATCTCCGTGCGATACCTGCTATTATCCCAAAGCCACCTATCAAAGTTTTCAGGAATGCCCAAAACCTTCAAAACCTCCTTATCAACAAGATCAAACTTTGTAAAAACGAATACTGGGAATAGCTTACCCGCTTCAACACCATACTTTTTAGACCTATATAAAGCAACTAAGGACATTAGGCTAGCCATCAGACCATCGTACTCAAGCATCTCCTTATACTCGGGCCTGCTATTATCCATTGTTGTTTTTGAAGAGTCTACTAGGAATACAATGACGTTGCAGTCTAGAGCAGTTTCGAGGGTTCCGGGAATCATCTCCAGAACAGATGAGCCTCTATCCCTAGCTAGACTGGCAGCTCTAAAAACTACTTCAGCATCCTCACCAGAGATATCGTAGACACTAAAATCTATGATATTGTAGAACTCTCTCTCAGGACTCTCAAGCCTCTTAAACGAACCCATGAATTTCCCCTTCAGAATACCGATAAGTGACTTACTGTAAGCAAATGAAAACTTATACTCACTAAGAGAGCCCTTTAAAGTAGCTTGAGGCCACTGTCTAAGCTTAAGGGACTGAACGATCTCCTGGATCTTAGTTACAGCTTCTGGTGAGGCGAAGTATCTAAAACGCTGCTTAACTTCAACAGAATAGTTTATAGCAGTATTACCTAAGAGACCAACGAAAACAGTCTTACCGGTACCCCTACCACCAACAATACTAACACATGGGTATTGCAAGACAATGCACCAAAATAACACATTATATAGCACCACATTTAAATACCTATATCACATCTTAAAAACGCAGAACAAAAGTGGAACCATCACCACTGGCTACTACCCGATCTAAGGCTCGCAACACCCCCATCCAGCGGTGTCCTAGAAGCTCTTAGGAAACCCATGTCTAGGTTTAAGGAGTACTTGGAGGCTACAGCCAGGCTTAGCGAGAAGAGCAGTAAACCCTGGTATGAGGTTGTAGAAGAGCTTGTAAGGGGTGAAGGTGAGCTATCAACAAGAGTGAGACTAGACCTGGAGGTCTACAGGTGGCTAGGGGAGGTGTTCAAGGTAGAGCTGCTAGTAGACTTCTACGCCATCATAAGAGATGAGGTGGCTGTGCTAAAGAAGGTAATGGAGGGTGGTGGGGGAGGGGAGGTTATAGAGAATGAGATGGAAGGCCGGATCACTGGGAGGCATGCTTCGCTAGATAGATGGTTTTAACGGGGTTAATAGCCGTCTATGTTTATAGAAGATGAGGTGGGTGTGGTTCGACAGTGTTTCCAAGTCTTAGGGGCTTAGCGAAGCTGACTTCAACATATGTGATTGTAGGGTTACTAGTAACCCTACTAGTTTTAGGCTTAACCTAAATTTATAAAATTCATAGGGAGGTTATTGATGTTAGCTCAACTCATAAACCTGAGGTTGGAGGGGAAGCTGTACCCCCCACTCCGGTTCCCATGGTGTCCGGGGGAGTGTCTGAGGTTGATTGGAGCGAGCTTAGAAGGGTTATCTGGGAGCATCCACTAGCCAGCTTAGACTTGATCTCGCGCTAGAGGAGAGGCTACCTCCTGATTGTATAAGGTATAGGTATAGGGAGCTCACGTGGATCACCGTAGATTATATGGGGTTGAGGGCTCCAATACCTGTAGGTGAAGTGTTGTTCTGCACCTACATAGACCCCGAGACCGGAGCCTACACCTACAGGATCCCCCAGGTCAGGGTTACCACTAGGCCTGGTTTCAACCTAGCAGGTGTACCTTCCGAGTTTAGCGATACCGTATTGAAGGTTGTAGAACTTGTAGAGGATCATGTTAGGAGGATATCCGGTAGGCCTGAGAAGGTAGGATTGGTAGCCTTGGTGGATGATAGGGTTAGCGGCGTTAGGGAGGCTTATGTTGTAGCAGTGGTAGGCGGGGGGCGTTTTGGGTTCAAGGTAGACCTGGTAACGTGGAGTATGAGGTTCTGGTTTAAAGAGGGTTAGCTTGGCAGAGGTGATCTACTTGTATGGCTGGGCATATGGGAGGAATAGTGTGGAAAACAAGCCCTAGGGGTTTAAGGGTGCTGCTTACCAACGCTATCGTTCTACCTTCTCCTTGTTAAGAGCACCCATGCTACTACTATGGCTACTAGGGCTACGGCTATCAATAAAGCTAAAGGTGCGGGGGTTGTCGTGTGTTGAGTTTCAACTGAGGGGGGTTCCACCCTGGTGTAAGCTTCAGTTGTGGTGCCTAGCTCGGGTGGGGATATTGATATGGAGTATACCACCCATAACCCCTTCCATTCGCCTTCACTTTCAACTATCTTACTTCCTGGTATGTATAGGCTTCTGCCGTTGAACGCCATCTTACCGAAGGGTATGGGGAGTATTATTACGTTCTCCTCTAACACCAGTCTACCAATATCGTTTAGATTCTTGTCGAAGACTTCTAGGAGTAGCTTGGAGCGTGGCATCCCAGTCCTCTCTTCAAGGTGGTACTCTATGGTTGTAACGTATAGGTAGCCGTTGGAGTAGAGGAGTTTGTAGATCATACGGCCTGGCATCTCCTTTAAGGCCACCTCATTCCCGTTCATGTCGTATCTAGCTATGAACCCGGACATGTTATACTCGGCTACAAGCCTAACACCTCCTAGGTATGCATAGCCATCCTCATCGAAGCCTATTGTGAGGGCTGTACTCCTATCATCCCTACTTATGACCCTCATGAGGTTCAAGTCTAAGTCTATCATCTCTATTCTAAACCCACCTGCGAAGTAGAGGGGGAAGAACTGACCTCCAATAACCCAGAGGTGCCTGGTTACCGGGTTAACAGCTATACCGTAGACCTCGGATCTCAAGGTAGCGTTCGAAGTGTACTTTTTAACAAACGCTAGGTTACCAGCATCTAGCTTTACGACAATCCACCTATATACGTCGCCTACACGCTCAAACCCTGCAACGTACAGGTGGTTACCGTGAGATGTGATAGACGTTAAACCTCCACCAAACTCGGACCTATAGCCCCTTGGGATTACTATCCTTGGAAAGTTTAAACTAAGGTCTGATACCATTATGCCATCTGTGGAGCTCCAGGATACAGCGTACAGCCTATCTCCAACTATAACACAATCAGCTAACGGATAGGGGAAACCTGGACTCCAGTACCCGGCTATGGAGCCGTTTGATTTAAACCTCATCTCAACCCTGAGGTAAGCACCGTGGCTATCGAAGGCGAAACCCTGAACTCCAACAACGTATATGAGATCCCCGGCCTCGCATACAGCTGTAGCATGATCGAGCTCACGCGTAGGGTTACTAAGAGCTACCCAGTCGACCCTCATGGCTAGACTTTGAGCTACAACATCTAGAGAGCATTGTATAACCAGACATAGAGCTAGGAGGAGCGCTATGGATGCAATTAGCACACCCCCGTAGCCATGAATGGCTGGGAGCCCCACCGTTAGCACCCTAAACCTCCATGCTTTCCTACATCTATAAACCTTTACAGTTAAAGTTTATATCCCTCTAGCCCTACATGGTAATGCTATCCAGGTGAAGTGTTACGAGTAGCTTACATGCCCTTAGTTATAAACACTAGCTAGGAGGATGCTTTCCAGGTGAGCGCTTCGCAAGCTCTAGCTCACACCCATGCTAGGGGGTGATTGAGTGGTAGTCTACACTCTCTTAGAAGAGCTCGTTTACAAGAGCTTGTATGTAAGCTCCTGCTAGGAGTGCCCATGTTACCGCTTGTACTGCTACCCCAAATATGTAGATGGGGATTCCCGCCTGTGATATTAGGAGGAGCGTTGCCCCAGTTAGTACTAGTAGTGCTCCAACTAGACCCGACATCCCAGCCATCATGAACCCGTATTCCTGTGAGAGTTCCGCCAGCTCCCTCAGTGATTTAAACCACATTATAGATCCTATGAGCCCGGCTACAGCGTTAGGTACGAGTGAAACTGCTATAAAGCTTAGGTGTGCCTCTACTTCCGAGCGGAGCCCTCCTCTAATGTAGAGCATTATATCCGGCATATCCCCTAGAACCCCGCTAGCCCTAAGGATCTCTATAGCTGACATGTAGCCTGAAGCCCACACAATGGCCCCAGCTAGAGCTTGCTTAAAAACAACACCACTCCCTAGCACGCGTGACATAGAGTAGAGGGAGGCTAAGACTAGGAAGACCCCTAAGGCTGAAGCTGGGAGAGCTGAGATAGGGGTGGCAAACCAGGAGATTAGGAGGTTGATGGTGAGCCCGAAAGCTGCGATCAGAGAGCCGATAAACCCTACTATGAGGCCTGACAACCACCAGAACCCCGGCATGGCGGGAGAAACACCCTGTTAGCTATGATTATTCAAAGCTTATATAAACCATTTGTCTGAAGGGGAAAAGCCTGATGGGATCCACGCTCTGCCTTGCCCTCTAAAACCTTCTTCCTCACGGTTTCAAGTGTATTCACCTCACCACCTAGAGCTATGCTGGGATCTGGAGGACCTCACTGGGTTACTGGTACCTTTAATCCATTTTGTAGCATTATGATGCAGCGACCATGTTAGTATGCTCCTAGTGTTAGGATTCCACCTCCTCTATTAAGGGTAAGCTTTGTATATATGGTTTTTCTTAACCGCCCCCTCATAGGGGTTTATTGGTTATGCGTATGCCCTTGAAGGTCGGGGATAAGGCTCCTGACTTCGAGCTCTACGATACAGAGCTTAGGCTCGTTAGGCTTAGCGATCTCCTAGCTCAGGGTAAGGTTGTCATCCTGACATTCTTCCCTAAAGCCTTTACACCTGGCTGTACAAGGCAGATGTGTGCTTTCAGGGATAGGATGGCTTTGCTTGAGAAGGCTAACGCCATTGTCGTCGGGATAAGCGTTGACGACCCCTCGACTTTGAAGAAGTTTAAGGAGGTGAATAGGCTTAACTTCATACTCTTAAGCGATTACAAAAGGGAGGTTATAAGATTATACGATGTCTACCACGACCTACTCCCACTCCCGATAGCAGGTAAGCTCAGAGAGAGGATGATGTTTGCCAGGAGAGCCGTCTTCATACTAACACCCCCAGAGGGTAGGGTGGCATATGCCTGGACATCTAGACTCTCACTTCTCCAACCGGATTACGACGAGGTTGTTAGAGTGGCTAACGAGATCTCATCAAAGCTTCCCAAAACCTAAGCCTTAGTAGCATTTGACAACCTCTAAGCCTCCTAGTCACCAAGAGCCTCCTAGGTCGAGTTCATTGACTCTAGAGGCATATGCGCTTTAGATATTTCTTTAACCCGGCATACTTCATAATAATGTTGGAGGATTTCTCATAATTCATGTTACATCCTTTAAATGGAGCTCACTCTAAGATTAAAGTTGGCTTGAAACACCATCGCTAACGAGCCTTCCGCGGGATAAGGACCATGAGTATGCATGATAACCTCTATGCGTCACGTTCGCCAACGTACATAATATTGCTTGGGGCCTCGCACGTAAGAGTGTGTAGACGGTACAGGTAAAGGGAGGCTGAGACAGCTTCGGAGCTCCATGTGTTTTAAAAGCCTACATTTACATACTGATATCTGGGATGGTTTTGTCTGAGGATCTTAGGAGGATAGAGGAGGCTGTTGAGAGGGCTGTTAGGAGGGCTCTAGCTGAGGCTAGGGCCGAGGATCTAAGGATACTAGCTGAGGCTGTGAAAACACTAGCTGACTATGTGAGGGAGGGGTTCAAAATATTCGATGAGAGGCTTAGGAGGATAGAGGAGAGATTTGAGAAGATAGATGAGAGGTTCGAGAAAATCGACGAGAGGTTTAAGAAGGTTGATGAGAGGTTTGAAAAGATAGATGAGAGGTTTGAAGGGATAGAGAGGAGGCTCTCAACCCTAGAGAATAACGTCAAGTACCTTATGAGCGCTGTTAATGAGCTCAAGTCAGCCCTGGGGGTTACAATGGAGGATTACACAGCAGTATGGCTGTCAAGATGGCTTGAGGAGAAAGGATACAAATGCGATGTAAGGACGAGAATTACAATAGTGGTCAACCCTACAACAGGGGACTCAAGGGAGGTTGACGTTATATGCTGGAACCCACTAGTAGTAGGAGAGGTTACAACAACAATAAGAACAGTGGAGGAGGCCGAGAGGGAGATCGAGAAGCTACTAGACAGCGTAGCATACGCGGAGAAGGTGGCAGGGGTCAAGCACTACGCTAAGATCTTAGCAGTAGAGATAGCACCAAGCGAGATCGCAGAATACCTGGAGAGGAGGGCCAGAGAGCTGGATATAACGCTAGTACTAGGCAGGAGATACTAGAGTTTAAAACCCCAATTACTCAAGGTAACCCCCTAACGCATAGTAGTATAGGGTATAGGGTGTACTAGGTCTACGACTCTACCCCAACACAGGTTCCATGACGAGCAGGCATATGCCGGCCATCCCGCGTTAACCGCGTAAAGGCTACATACTTTTAGCCTTGATCGTAATAGGGGTTTAGCAACTTGGAGGGTGCCTGG
>Ga0081478_145025_pt1 | contig 10012 bp, 6 predicted proteins | sample OctSprmetagenome_FD_70983 | JGI IMG/M metagenome (GOLD analysis project Ga0081478, IMG submission 70983) | Hot spring and microbial mat streamer communities from Octopus Spring Streamers, Yellowstone National Park, USA - T=80-84 v2 (version 2) | ecosystem: Environmental > Aquatic > Thermal springs... | reverse complement strand
TCCCCCTCTTAGGAACGGACTCGGTGCGCCTGCTGGAATAAATGGCGTAGCCTATCATCGCCAGGTGGACGGGGTAGATGCCGAGGAAGGGAAGGTTCAGCATTAGCACAGCAGCTGCCAGGAAGTGCCTGAAGGATTTCTTGAGCCTGCGGGCCGAGAGGGCATCCCAGAAGAACGCTCCCAGGGACATCATCGAGGCGAAGCCAAGGGCTCCGCCCTCAGAGATGTAGTATATCGAGACTGAGGCTATCAGCCTGACGAAGATCATGTAGCCCAGCCCTATTCCTCCTATCGTCGTCGGGCCGTAGCTCGTGACGTGGGAGAATCCCTTGTTGATGAACCTAAACGCGACGAAGCCCGAGATCAGCCCCAGCACGAAGCCGACCGCCAGATAGCTCTCAACGGAGCTGAGGTTCCTCGCTATCAGCGAGAGCGGAACCAGCGGCGGGAAGGAGTCGAAATTGGGCGCTATCATCTAGCCCTCACCCTCCTGAGGAGGAAGAGAATGGGAACGAGGAACGGGACGGCCACCGATGCCAGAACTCCGAGCGCAACCCAGTCGGGCTCCACGGTTATGGCGATTGTCCTCGTGAGCGTTATCCCGTACATCTCCGAGGACGCTGTAATGTTCAGGACGGCACTCCCACCGGTCAGCATCTCCAGCGGGATGCTAACGAAAGCATAGGCTATCCCTCCGACGACGTTGACTGATACCGGCTCGGGCTTTCCTCCAGCCTTAACGAAAGCGGAGTACTTCGCGTCCGGGACGGGTTTGGGCCTGTTGTCCTCGAAGGTGCCGAGGAAGAACGCCACTACAGCAACGTCGCCTGGCCTTCCAGGCTTCTCTATTCTCCAGTAGATCTCAGGTCTCGCTATCTGGGCGCTGGCGGCGGGAACGGCCATCAGGATCGCAACGATTGCCAGCACGGGAACCAACCACCTCATCCGCTCCCACCTCCCGACCTCGGCTTCACGCCGGGTAAGGTCTTGGGCTTCACGACGACCATACCTGTGAGGGAAACGGTCTTCACCCTCGGCTGGGAAGTTTGAGCCGGGGTCCTGGAAACATGGTCAACCCTGGGCGCAGGCTTATCGGCATCAGATACCGGGATCGCCACAGGCTTCGGAGCCGGCCTCGGCGCCGAGGGCTCGGACCTCGGAGCTGGCTCGACTGGAACCTCGGGCTTCTGGGCTGCCGGTTCTGGGACTACTGCTTTGGGCTTGGGTGAAGGCTCTACCGAAGGATCGACCCTCCGGGCGACTACAACGTCCTCCTTTTGCTCGCTTACTGCCCTGACCACCGGTTCAGGCTTCGGTGCCGAGACGGGCTGCTGCGACAAAGCCGCTTTTCTAGCCACCCCGACGACCGGAGATCTCAGCCTGGGAGCGCAGATCGGGCACTCATCGCTCCCCACCGGCATCGGATTACCGCACGTAACACACCTCCTCTGGTCGAGGGCCTCGGGCTTCTTCGCAACCTTGACGGAATCCGGCCTCGTCCAGTAATCCTGATCCTCCCGGGCCTCTATAGCCTCGGGCCTGGATTTCCAAGCGTTTACATTCCCTGCCTCTTCGCGGGCTACCGGCTCGGCCTGAGGCTTGGATAGCCCTACAACCTCCGGCCTTTTAGCTTCATGGCGGAGGATCGGCTTCACCTGAGGCTCGGGCTTCTCGACTACCTCCGGCTTCGTTCTCTGCACATTGGTTTCACGGGCCTCCTCCTTCTGCACGGCTACGGAGCGCCTGAGGGCCCTCATCCTGTCGGCCACCGCGTCCCTAACCAGCGCCTTCTTCTCCGGAGCGAACCTCACGAAGAGCGGCCTCGGGTCCTCGGTAGTTATCATGAAGCCCGTGCCTATCCCTCCGGCCAACAAGGCGTTCGTCTGGGACTCGGTCAGGCCCAGGTAGGTCTGGGCCCACTCGGCATAGGCGTTGTTCGGATGGCTCATGACGATCAACGTCCCAACGAGGTCTATGGTGCCGGGAGGCATGTCCTCCGGCTTGTGGGTGATCAGGACGTAGGAAGCTCCGAACTTCCTGGTGTCCCTGAGGTGAAGCGAGAGGGGTGGCTCTATCTTGACCTCTATACCTCCCTCGACGATCTTCCCGAGGGCGACGAACCTGTGGGCCTCGTCAATCACGACCATTACTCTGAGGTCCTCCTGGACGTTCGTGCTCAGGAGCCTGTCCCTCACCTGCTGTAGAACCGTCCATACCACGACCCTCTGGAGGTCGTCTGACATGGCTCCGGCCCTGTCCCTGAAGGAGAGGCAGAGGACCCCTCCCCTCCTGAAGAGCTCGTCAACTGTGAGGTCGGTCCTGTTGAAGGCCCTGGCGCCCTCGGCTATGTCCAGGAGCTTATCGACGAGGGACCTGTAGACGGGCTCCATGGGCTTTCCGAGGCTCTCCCTCAGCTTCCTGACCAGGATGGCGTATACCGTCGAGAAGGTGACGGCTTTGTCATATCCCGCGAACCAGGTCGACGGCTCATAGGGATCTATCCCTGCGTTGGTGTACGCCTCAAGGATAGCCTCCTTCAGCGCAGATACCTCCTCTCCCTTGAGCCCCTTCAGGTACTTCATCATCTCTGCAACGAATTTCGCCCTCTCGTGCGGGGAGGCACCTTCCAGTAGGAGCGGGTTGACCTTCCTCTCCAGCATTGAGACTATTTCGCCTCCAAGATCCTTTGCAATCTCCTGGTACTCTCCGGCAGGGTCAACTATCAGGAACAGGGGCGCATATCCCTGGCTCCTCCTGTAGTACTCGGCGGCCCTGAGGATCACTGACCTGATCAGCGTCGACTTTCCTGATCCTGGAGGACCGAGGACCGCCATGTGGGCGTTCCTGACTGCCTTCGGGTTCCAGTAGACGTCCCTGTACCTGTGGTCGTGGCCGAGCCATATCCCGTCCTTGACCATCAGCGGTATCCTGTCGAGGGCGAAGGGGGAGAACCAGGAGAAGTCGAGGGTGAGCGCCCTGACCTCTGATACGCTGGCAGGCTCGAGGACCGGAACTATTACGCCGTCGGCCGGGAGGTAGATCGACCTGATGCACCTCATTATTCCCTTCGGGTTCCTGACGTATGAGGCCGAGAAGCCGAGGAGGGAGAGGACGCTCTTGAAGGAGTCCTCGGCAACTTTGACGGCCTCTACGTCATCAGCTCTAGTCCTAAGGACGAAAATCCCGACGACATCGTAGGGCTTCTCTCCCAGCCTTATCCTCTCGAGCTTTATCTGGTGCTTCTTCGCCTTGAGGGCCCTCGAGAGACCTCCTCCGGTTTCGTAATCGTAGTAGGACACATCCATCTTGAAGGTCTCCTTCTTGGCGAAGATCGCCTCATCGACCTTCCTGAGTGCCAGGACTGCCGTGTAACCGTACCTTTGGTAGAGGAATGAGCTGTTGAGGGTCTCCAAGAGTCTGTAGACGTCCTCTGGCTCGACGAAGCGGTCTGAGTGTCCTATTTTCCTGAGAGTTGCGAAGGAGTAGTAGGTGTTTCCGATTCTGAGGCGGCCCTCGACGAACTCGGCCTCCCCCTCAAGCGGGCTTACGCTTCCGGCCGCCCTCATTGAGGATGCCACCCTAAGGGAGAGGTAGGAGGCGAAGAGCGGAGGCATAAGGAGGCCGAGGACCAGCGTGAAGACGTTGGGAGCGAAGGTCAAGGAGAGCGCCAGGGGTATTACCGAGGAGGCGAGCATCAGGCTGGCCGGAACCTTTGTGACCTTCAGGGGCTGGGCCTTCACCGTCTTCAGAGCCGTAATGCCGCATCCATGGGGCTCGTCGCACCTCCTGAGTTCAGCAAAAACTCCGAGCGTTGAAAGCCTCTCGGCGAGGGCCTTGGCGGCCTCCACGACCTTGTCCGAGGTGGCCATCTGGGATTTGCCCTCGGCTATTATCACGAACCTGAAGGAGGGCTCGTGCCCCCTGGGTATCGGGCCGTCCTTCATGGGAGGCTTCGTGACCTCTATGTGGACCTCGACGTCTCCAATCGACGAGATTATCTCTCCGTACTGGGCTACTGCTGACACAAGCTCCTCCGGTGACGAGCCGTCAACGGTCTTCCTAGTGTCGAAGGCAGAGATCGCGGCCACGGCGATGACCTTTCCGTTCTTCAGCCTGAGCAGGTCGTGGTCTCCTCTATGCTCCACGGACTCGACGCCTTTGAGTGCCGCGGCGAAAAGCGAGGACGCCTTCACCTTCCTTGAGGAGAGCGCCAGGACGTCGGCCTTCCTCACGACGAATATCGAGGCTATCGCTGAGGCCGCGAAGGCGATCACCGTCAGGCTTCCTCCGCCTATGTAACCGGAAAGGAAGACCCCGAAGAGGAAGATCAGCGTAGCGATGCCGATCTGGAAGAGGATTATCACGGCTCCTCACCCTCACCCCTGAACCTTATGGCAAGGTAGACGGCCAATACGGCTGAGAGCATAATGCCGGCGAAGATGGCTCCGAGGGCCGGGTCCCTTACTCCAGTCCCAAGCCCCACCATCATCGCGACCAAAAGGCCGATCATGATTTGCCTGTACTCCTTCCGCCTCATTCGCCATCACCCCAAAGGTCCTTGGTGCGCGTGCGGGAGGCGCCCTCCTTCGAGCCCTCCTCTGCATCCTTCTTGGCCTTCTCAATTCCGGACTTCAGGTCAACCTTGTCGGACAGACCCTCGTCTTTGGAGGGGTTGCTCCTTGCCTCCGCCAGTTTCTTTTTCAGGTCATCCAGCGTCTTCTCTATCTCTTCCCAATCGCCCCGCGACCCGACCGCATTTCCTTTATAGATCCTCGTATCCTCTGCAAATGCGCCGCGCCAAGCCCAGTCCTCTCCCTGTCCGTAGGTCGCCTCCTTCGCGAATTGCTTGAAGGCGGACTCGACCTCATTCACTTTGTCGCGAGGGATTTCCGGGTTGAGCCTGACCCACTCCACCGCTTTGCCGTCTATCTCGATCGTCTCGTTGGCCGCAGGCCTCCAAAGCTTGATCTCCGGGTCGTTGAAGAACCGGGGGTTCTTGATCGTGACGTAAGCCTCCATTACCTCGTAGGTTCCGTCATTCCTCTCAACGGGCTTGGCTTCACTTGAGTCCAGGACGAACTTCTGATGCTCCTGCCGGTAGACGAAGCCCGGACCTACGATCGACGCCTTCTCCATCGGGACAGGTATCGCCCTATCGCCCACCTTGACCCTCCCTATGCCGACCCTCTTGTACGCCATGGGAACATCGAACCCCTTTTCAATGAACCCCCTCGGGACCTTACCCCCTATGCCGAATATGGACGCCGTTACGACCGCCCAGCCTTCCCTATGCGACAGGAGCGCAAGCGGCCAGAAGGGGTGGAGGATCCTCCTCCAACCGCCGGTCAGCTGCCTGTCGGCCTGCTCCTTAATTTTAGCCCACAGAGCGTCAGCCTCGGCACCGGTCACCCGCTTTTTGGACCTCCACTCGCTGAGCTGGCGCAGCATCACGGCCTCGTCAGGCAGGAGGCGCGAGAGGGCATCAAAGCGCTCCCGCTCGAGCCTGTCCAGGTCGCGCTGAGGCTTCCCTCGCATTATTTTGTTGTATATCCACCAGCCGCCCCTGGGGAATACTTTGTCTATGACCCACTTCTTCAGGTATGCCCTCTTCCATGCCCTGTCGGCCTCGCGGAACTTAATCAACGAAGGGATCTTCGACGGATCGCTTTCCCATTTCTTGAGCTTCTGATACGCATCCCTCCAGATCCTGCCCTCCAGCGCCTTCATAGCCCTGTCCGCCATGCCCTTTCCGAAGAGCGGGTAGCGGGAAATTCCGAAGGGCGAGAGCAGCTTCAGGCCGCCAGCCAAACCAGCTATCGATTTGGCCGCTCCCGCGAGGCCGAGGGAGGTCCCTCCGAGCCACATCGTTACCGCATCGGCAACGGCCATGGTGATGAGGAAGGCGAAGCCGATGTAGGCGAGCTGGGAGATCGGAGTCCCGAAGCGCATCAGGAGCGGAACGTCGTACTTCTTCAGGTTGGACTCTGGCTCCCTCGGGTCTTCCTCGTAGAACCTGTGGACGAGCCTCGGGTCGGAGGGCCTGAAGGCTCCGAGGGATGGGGCGTCATTGTGCGACCTCGGAGCTCTGTACTCGTACTCCCCGGTCTTGCTGTACTCCCCCCACTCGAAGAGCCCAGCCGCATATGGGTCCCACGGCTCGTAGTTCTTCACGTCGAAGCCGATCCACGAAAAAGCCTTGATGTGAGAAGGCGTTGTCGGACAGGAGCCCTCCTGTTCTCCGGTCTCTATGACCTTCGTGTGCCTTATCGCGATCGTCCAGACCATAATGTCCGGGTTGAGGGTGACCTCAGGCTGGGCGAATTCCCTGAGCTCCCTCACGGTCCCTGTCCCATAACCTGGATTCCCCCTGACCTGATTGGCCGCCTCGTTGGTTAGCCTCGGGATCCCTTGGGTCCTGTTCAACCCCTGGTTGAACTTAAGCTTCAGGGGCCCATAGCCCAGTATCAGGCCCTTTTCGAGCGCGTAGCTCGGGTCGCCGTAATGGTTGTTCATCACGATACTCACTTGCCCTCTTCCCGGTCCATCGTCGAAATAGTGGACCACCCTCGGGTTCACGACGGTAGATGGGAGGTGGACGAGGACGAGCTGCTCGTCATGAGGGGACTCGTAGCGGTACTCGGCCCTGGCCTTGTAGTAATACTTGGTCCTCGTGCAGTTGCAGGACTCGTCGAAGTACTCCTCAGTTCTCGATTCCCAACAGTGCCCGGATACCTTCGGGATCGTGTAGTTATGGATATACTCCCTCGTGCCCCCCATCCTTACCTCCTCGAGCTCGCGCCAGCTCCTGTAATTGGTCTCGTTGTAGAGGACGAATGCGGTGACGTTCTGGTTCAGCTCCCTCACCACCGGAACCTCTATCCTGACGGGCTTGGACCTTCCGTAAACCATGTCCCAGTACTCGTCCTCGGACCTCAGGCCGCCGAAGGCTTTATGGAGGGAGAGACCTATCTGGGTAATATCCGAAGGAATTTCGATCAGGGGCTCCATGAGGGACGGGCCCTCGACCTGGACCCTGTTGTCCCTTACCGGAAGGAGGAGGCCGAGGTACCAGACGTATCTGACGGTCGAATTCCTGTAGAGCTGGTGCCTGAGCTCCTTTACCCTGGAGTAATCGGGACCTTCGTCGAGACAATCGAAGGGGATATTGGTGCCTTCGACATAGGTGCAACGGATATGGCGGGGATAGCTCTCGTTGTAGAACCTCCCGTAAACGAAGCGGAAGGTGACGTCACCTCTCTCGTTTCTGAGCGGACCTCCAGTAATGTTGGCTACCAGTGTGGAGTTCAGGGGGACGTCTTTGATGAGGACCGAGGAGTTCATGCTGACGTAGGAGAAGTAAAGAGGCTTACCTCCGGCAGAGACCACCGATATTTTCGTTGGGACGGAGTTCTCTGTGAGCGCCAGGAGCATCTTCGCCCTAGCCTCCTCGTCTGGAGATGCGGCATAGGGCTCGGCCGGCTTGACGAAGCCGAGTATGACCGGAAGGCCGTAGAAGAGCGCAACACCGAAGACGAGGAGGGCTATTCCGAGAGCCCTCGTGTGCTTCCATGCGAAGAGGGCTATTCCGGCGGCCAACAGGAGGTATGCGTGGGCAGCCATTGCCGCCACAACCTTGACCAATTTCGCCATGAGGAACACCAGCGCCGCGAGGGAGGCGAAGAAGGACAGGATCGAGAAGGCGACGGCCATGAAGAAGTGCATGATGAAGGTGCCTATCAAGGGTATGAATTTGGAGAGGACGTCAAGAAGGCCGGTGACCATGGCGAAGGCTATGGCGAGGTATGAGACGAGGTTCAGGGTATTCATGCCGGACGTCTCAAGGTTCGTGGTGACCGCCAGAAGCTGGTCCCACCTCGGAACGCCCAAAACCCCTCTCAGGTAGTTTATGATGAACTCGGCGGTCATGAACGAGGAAGCCAGCAGGACTGCCTCGAAGGCGGTCTTCATCAGGTCCCGACCTTCAGCCTTCGACTTTCTGGACGGAAGGAACCTCAAGATCGCTCCAATTCCCATGCTGAGCGCAGCCAGGGCCATCGCCAGCTGGTAGGCGCCCATCGCGTTAACGTCGGACGGGTTAAGCTGCGGGATCATAGGTTAGCGCTCACCCCTCCTAGGCTGTGGGAGAGGGCCCTGGCGGCTGCTATGACAAGGGCCAGAAGGAAGGAGCTGGTCGCCACCATTATCAGCCACATGGTGATCTTCTCGTACCAACCGGTGGGCGGCCAGAGGGCGAAGAAGCCAGCTACGGTCGGGTTGTCGGCGCGGGACATATTGCAGATTTCGTTCAGCGTATTCATCATGGATACAGGATCGACGCCCCCTCCTGCGGCGACGTTCGTTACCGACGAGACTATCCAGGGCAAAATGGGCAGGGCTATGTATGATACAATGGACAGGGATATCAGGAAGGCTCCCAGGCCTTTAGCCAATCTCCCGGGCGCCGCGAAAAGGACCATGCCTATCGGGAAGATCAGCATCATGGAGTTGTGCAGGATGAAGTAGCCCGCGGCGTTCATGGCAGCCGCTATCATTATCCCGGCAAGCATTGCGGTGCCCGGCGCGTAGATTACGCCGGCGGCGAAGGTGAGGATCGTCCCCAGAACCGGAATGACAGGGCCTATGGCCAGCATGGTACCTAGCCATGCGAGCGCCGTGCCTGCCACTATCGCGGAGTTGAAGTTGAAATCGTACATGACGCGGTGGAGATTTACCAGCTTGTCCTCGTACCCGCTGCCGACGCCAGCGAGCTTCGCCGCTTCTAACAAGATAAATTGGGCCAGTTGTTTCAACGCAGCCCCTGTTCCGGCCAAAGCCATTGCGAAAAGGGCATGGTCCCTGATGGCGGCGGCCGTAGCCCTTGTGGAGGACGAGGCGGGCAAATAGTAGATTATTGAGGCGACGGCCCACCCTATCCCGGCAAAGACGGCCATCAGCGCAGCCGCGTCTTTACCAATATCAAGATAGGAAGCATCACCGCCTTTAAGTTCAAAATTGCAATTGGTAGAATTCGTCTTGCCGGGTCCAAAAATCTCTGGGTCTAACAGACCCTCGGTCACAAGCGCCAGCATTTCCCTCACTTCCTTTCACCCCCATTTTGCAGGCGAATCCTGGCCACGTGGAAGGAGGACAGCATTACCGACGCGAAAGCCATAGACTTCGACCTCCCCTCGGGCTGGTAATACCCGGAGGCCCTGCTGGCGAGCGCCGTGATGTTGTGACCATAATCAAAAAATGGTTGAAGTGGTTTCGTGGGCGCCGCCATTTCACATCACTTCTTCCAGGGGTTGATGTAGTCCTTCGGAAGTTCACCGGCTCCTCCTTTAACCTCGAAGCTGGTCGCGAGCTCCCTTCCTATCCAATGGGCACCTTCAAGGATCAGCGCTCCAGTGCCGATGATGGCAAGGGTGATTATGCCCCCTTCCACCATCTTCATCGCTGTCTGCCGGAGGTCGGCGCTGGTCCCCGGGAGGAAGCGGAGGAGGACACCTATTCCTAGGAGAGCCGCCCCTACCGCCCCTCCCATGAGGTAGAGGCCGCTGGTGGATCCCGCTATAGACTGCGCCAGCTTTGTCAGCCCTGCTGCTTCCAGGACTATCGGCCCGTAGGCGGCGAATCTGGCTGCGGTCGGCAGGTCGTCGATGAGTCGTCTGGCGGCGTCCACGACCTTTTCCTTCAGGTTGTTTTTCCAGCTCATCTCAGAAAGTCCTTGTTGGACCTACGGACCTATATAAACAGATATGGTCATTTTTGTTAACGTTATATAAACAGGAAGGGATTCCGGAGGCCTTTCGGAGCGACCGGCTCGAAATCGTTTAGCAAAAAAGTGATAGGACTAAGACTTCAAGGGTTGCATATAAAGAGATATGGTCAATTTTTGAAATGTTACTTAAGTTTTGGGGGTCTATCACTCAGATGCCAAACTTGCCTGCTTCCATCTCACACCAGCTGCCGCGGAGGCACGGCACCACACCCGGAGGAGGGGCGAGCCGAC
>Ga0081478_145669_pt1 | contig 10022 bp, 1 predicted proteins | sample OctSprmetagenome_FD_70983 | JGI IMG/M metagenome (GOLD analysis project Ga0081478, IMG submission 70983) | Hot spring and microbial mat streamer communities from Octopus Spring Streamers, Yellowstone National Park, USA - T=80-84 v2 (version 2) | ecosystem: Environmental > Aquatic > Thermal springs... | reverse complement strand
CCACAAACCTTCAACGTTACGTTGAATAGTCCGTAAAACTCGCTAGGCGAAACCACGCCCTTGATGAGAGTTGCCGATATCTCAGGCCGCGGCAGTGAGACCGTCAGATTGTAACGCTCCCCAAGCGAAACATATCTAATGGTGTATGTGTCGTTGTAGCGATACGACAACACCACGAGGTTTGGTTGCAGGGGGGCAAGCCCACAAACGAGGTCTTGTTCACGACATACGTTTACATTTTCAAAACTCACCTCCACGTTGCCCACAACCTCCACGTTATGACGTATCTCAGCTAATAGAGAAACCACGCCGTCTTCAACCACGGCGCTGACGGGCATCACATCTGTCCTTACAAACGGCGCGTTGATATCACGGGCGGTAAGGAGCCTGCCCACAGACACCTCAACACGACGAGATTCACCTGGCCGCAAAGCCACGGCTTTGTTAAACACACCTCCGCCGTACTCCCCAACTCTATCTCCATCCACCCTCGCAGTTCCACGAAGCCGAGCCCACGTGGGCATCCCAACCACGGAGATAGAGAGCGTGTAAACAAGCGCAGCCCCCTCAAGTCGCGGATTTGAAACAGTCACGTTAAGGGTTGGCCTTGGTATAGACACCACGCCCGCCACGTATCCGTTGTAATACAGGGAGACGTTGGCAGGCAGGTCATTCACCGTATAGTTGATGTCTTGACCGAACCTTGCAGTCAATGCACCGCTCCAGCTGTCGAGGTCGAAGTAGAGGAAGTACGACGGTTTGCGTATATAAACATCGGCGGACAGCAAGCCGCAGAACACCCTCGCCCCCTCCGGCGGCTGACCATCTGCTTGAAACTCCAGCCTGAAGGTGGCATTGCCCCTCGGCAGAAACACGTCCACCGGCTTAAACCTGAGCCCGGAGCCGTTTAAGACGCAGCGGAGGGCCAGCGGGTTTTGGTTGTAAATGGTGACGTTGAGCGCGCCGCGGCCGCCCCTGTCTAAGTAGAGCGCGGGGGGCGCCACGGCCATGGCTGGGCGGGATAGGTTTAGGTATACGTAGGCCCACGAGCCGCCATATTCAAGCGCCAGGACGTACCGCTTGAAGGCGCCGGTGAAGTTGTACACGCCGTAGCCGTCTACAAACTGCACCGAGGTGCCGTTGACCTTGACGACGCCGTTTACCCCTGCGAAGTTGTACTCCGCGTACAGCCTGACGGAGATTCTGCCCCCTCCCTCAAACACGCCGTCCACCACCCTGGCCTGGAGAGAGCTGAAGTAGAAGACGAGGGTGGGCTGGAGGGTCTGGCTGGAGTTGTTGACAACGGCCACGAGGAGGGTGCTGTTGGTCACCACCACGTCTCTGTCCAGCGCTATGTTAGACGCCAAGCGCCACGTGCCCGCCCCCTCTGCGGAGATCCTCAACACGCCGCCCCGCGGCACAGACACGTTGTAGTAAACAGCCGTGTAGCCGGGCAGATCCGGGTACTTACGGACGGCGCCCGGCGCCACCTCCACCACCTCTACGTCCGGCCTATACGTCACGCCGCCCAGCGAAACGCCCTTGGCCAGCTCCAACAAAAACCTCACGTAAAGCGACGCGGCGCCTTGACGCGTCGAAAACGCCGTCAAAACGCTACTCCAGTTGCTACTTCTCTCGAGATACCACGCAACCACGGCGCTGTATTTATACCAATCGTACAACCGGTCGCTACCAAGCGCAAAGGGATTTACCCTATACAGCCTCTCTTGGAAGTACTTCTGAGGGAAGTAGTAAACCCCGGTGGCCACCGACGCCATAGCCTCAGGCACAGCCTCATCAACCCAGAAACCCTGTTCATAGTGCTTATAGGACTCAAAAAACACGTGAGCAACCTCGTGAAATACAAGCCTACGCGTATACTCCTTAAACACGATCCTAATTATACATCTATCGCCGATTTCAGTGCCGCCAGCATAGGGGCTAGACGCGTCAACATACACCGGGTACTTCGCCCCCTGACATGGCGGGGCCGGCTTAAGCCCCTTGCCGACATAGAAGCTGTAGGCCTCCTCCAGGTACTTAGCCAGGGTCTGGTCGTCGGGTGTCACGACGAAGTGCTCGGTCTCCAAGGCGTAGACGGCCACCGCCAAGAGCATCAGCACCAGAACCCAGCGCACGTTCCTTAACGGCTCGGTAAATATAAATATGAGCCGCAAAACACCGCCATGAACAAGACGGCGATCGGGTTAATAGCCCTGGGCATCGCCCTTATAGTCGCCTACATGGCTCTGCAACAGCCGCCCGCGCCCCCCGGTGGCGCCGCGACCACTCCCGCTACCACTCCTACGGCCACCACGGCCACCGCCACCTCTCAGCCGCCGACCTCCACCGCGGAGAAGCCAGAGACAAAGACGCAGACTGCGACGCCCACGTCTACGGCTCAGCCGCCCCGCGTGGTGTACGCCCCCTCCATAGAGGTGGCGGTTGAGGCGCCCGGGGTGATAAACACAACGAGGCTCCCCATCTACATAAATTATACTATTGTCGTTAAAAACTCGGGCAACGGCACAGGCATAGCCGTGGTGGAGGGCGTTCCGTATGAGGTCGCCCCCGGACAGGTGGTGAGGATAGCCGCGAACAAGACAGTTCGGTGGGCCGGCGAACATTCGGTGGAGGCTGTGGTCAACGGGACTAGGCACGTGAAGGCGGTCAGGGTGTACTACTACACGCCCCGCCTCCAGGCGGATCCCGTGTATATAAACGCGACGAAGCTCCCGGCAAACCTCACAGTGACGGTGAGGATCAGCAACCTGGGCAACCTAACGGCGTGGGTGGGAGGGGTGGCCGTGGCGCCGGGCGAGACCAAGACAATAGACACAACAATTACAGTGGAGGCGGCAGGTTCCTACGTCGTGAAGATGGGCGGCGTGGAGGTGCCAGTTACTGTGCGCTACTACGCGGCGGCGTTCGACTGGAGGGTGGGAGGCCCCTCTGAGGTGGAGGCGCTACCCGGCGAGACCTACGCCGCGTGGCTCTGGATAAAAAACACGGGGAACGCCACAGCCAGCCTATCCATAGACGGCAGGGCCTTCGCGCTGGCCCCCGGCGAGGCGCTCAACATGACCAAGACCATCACGGTGGGCGCCGCGGGCACGTATAACGTGGAGTTCAGAGTGGCGGGGAGCCTCAACGCCACTCTGCGCCACGCCATACGGGTGAAGGTGGTGGCGCCCAAGGTCGAGATCGTGCTGTGGAGCCCCGAGGTCAGGCGGAGCTGGCCGCCTCCCAACGGGACAGATTCCACATCGCTCTCGGCGGTGAGCAAGACAGCGGCTTTGACGTGGGGCTATGTAATCACTACAAACGCCACCAGGAGGGCCGTGGCGCTCGCCGTCGAGGGCCCGGGCGGCGTTGACTACTACAAGCTGACGCCGGGCGGCGCCGCCTCCAAGAACTACACAGAGACCGTGCAGGTCCCAGGGGAGAAGACGCTGGAGATAAAAGTCAACTCAACCACATACAAGCTGAAGGTCTCCCTAACGCTGACGCCGCCCAGATTAACGGTAAAAGACATCTCTAGAATCGAGTTTACAGACAGCAGAAGTCTACTAGGCCTGAAGCTAAGGTGCGGGGGATTAGAGGCCACCCTCGACATATTGAGGGTGACAGGCACCCTTACCTACACCCCTACGGGCAGAGCCGTGTCGGGACAGATAACGGTGAGGTCGGTGCTCGGCACAAACACAGGCGACTACAGCGGAAGAATCGAAGGCGGGAGCGGCTCGCTGTCTCTCAACGTGGCAGGACACAACATATACGTGGAGTTCACCACCTCGCCGCTGAAGGTAACAAGGGTGCTTGTTGACGGCGCTCCGTATAGTTGCGACGTCCCCACAGCGCTCGCGCCGCCTATACTCTACAGAGAGAAGCCGACAGCCACAGACGAGCCAGCCACGCAGTACGTCTTCCGCCTCCTCTCCGCCTTCGCCAGAGGAGACAGCGACAAGCCCCAGTCCATCACTTGGAACGGGGAGTACGTCGAGGCCGTCGACAGAGGGGGAAACACCCTCAGGGTATACCTCGGGGAAGGAGAGATAAGGATCGAGGGATCCCTAACCGCCGCCATCGTTATATCTCAATAGAAGAGAAAACTTTTTAAACGATCCACATTCGATGAGTTATGCACAACCAAACAAAAACAATCCTAGCACTCCTAGCACTAACCGCCCTAGCGGCGGTGGCCTACGCCCAATTCGGGCCTGGACAGGCCCTGCCCTCCGCCTTCGACGTGATAATGCAGATAAACGACGCAAGGGCGGCGGCTGGCTTCGGAGCCGAATACGCTTTATGCACGCCATGGGAGAAGAGCCTGGGGAACTTCCCGCCGTATAAATTCGCCGCCGGCAAGAACTTCACGTTGATTATCCGCGAGACCGCGTCTAGCCCCAAGTACCCGTCTGTGTTCCAGGACTATAGGGTCTCCGCTGTGGCCAACGCCACAGGGTTTGTCAAATTCGGCATAAACGTCCCCGCTGGTGTGGACGTAACTAAGCAGACCGACTGGTACGTGGCCATTGTGGTTGAGTGGCCGAGGCCAGGCTACTTCTTCCTTGTCTACAACAAGACCTTCACAGGCGCCAGGTTTATTGACGTCATCGGCAACCTCAGCGGCAGGCCGGAGCTCACTGGCACTAACATCTACACAGGTCCCTGGGGCGTGATACAGGTCAAAAACGGTGCTGGCAGATTTGGCAACTTGTCTTCCAGCGTGATCCACACCTTCTACGTGGGCGTAAACACGCTGGGGAAGCTCTTTAGCCTGACCTTCACGAGAACCGTCACAATCGGCGGAACCTCCATAACCCTCGACGACAACGTAGGCCCGGCTACAGGCCCCACGAACTACGTGAGGGGGTTTGACCCCAAGATAACTAGCGTGTTCGGGCCCTTCACATATCTCGCTACCTACGTGACGTCTTTCGGCACTGCCGGCAGAGCCGACCTTAGGTGGGACCCCACCAGGGTCCGCTATGACCACTACGTCTACATCACAATTGAGGGCTCCAGAGGCGTGGTCATACAGAGCAGGAACGACCAGTTTATCGCCAGTGGCGGGTTAAGGCATGTAGCGATTACGCTTAACAAGACGGCTGGCCCAGGTACGGGCGTCAGGAGGCCGATGTCTTGCGGCTTGGTGATATGGAACATGACGATGTACACGGTGACCATCACCGGCCTGCTTGACCTCAAGGGCAACCCCATCTTCAATCCTGAGCACTTCAGGTTCAAGATCCAGATGAAAGTGGGCGACAACTGGGTCACCCTTGACAGGTCGCAGGGAAGTTGGAAGCTAGACGCACAAGGCGTTGCGGGCGCGGCATTAGGCGCCTGGGGTGTTCTGAAGGCGTTGTGTAATTTTGGTTCTCTCTCCGAGTTAGTGGACAACCCCACCCTCTTACTGGACTGCTTCAGAGGAATAAACATGTCAGATCTCAACATATCAGATCTCAGCGTGAAGTCAGCTTTAAGGCGGGGGGTGTTAAGATTTTACGATACAGTTACGTTGGCAAGGCTCGGAGGACAGCTCCGGCTGACTAACGACGACGCAAAGTTGTCTACGGCCGACATAACAACGAAGCTTGTGGTTGAGTACTCCTACACCGCTGGGCAGGATACGGTGAAGGCGATTGTGCTTGAGGTCGCTCTGGCGGAGCCGGCTAACTTCCAAGGCGTCTTAAACGTATCGGTGCTGCCTGTTCAGATCAGGCTTTGGAGGTGGAGCAACTACTCTCTGCCGCCCTCCGTGGCCAATCCGAGGGAGTACTTCTACACAGATCCGCTTGACTTGGCATCGTTAAGGTTCGTGGTGGAGGGCGATACTATGTATGTAAACAGGATGGCCTACGACGGCGCCATCTCCTACGACCCCTGGCTTGGCCAGCTGGTTTGGACTCTGCCGCCGTATCAGCCGGTGCCCGGCGTGGTCGGTAACGTCAGGGCCTCCTTATTGACGCTGTTTAACGCCAGCGGCTATCTGCCGATGCCGCCTCTCGTCGGCAACCTCACGAGCGGTGGCAAGATCAAGTACTTCAACTACACTGATGTCGCCGCCAATGCCAACTTCTTCAAGCAGTTCATGATTGGGCTCGTCGGTAGCTACTTCTACAAGTTCAGAATATACAGCGGCGACACGCTGGTCGGCACCGCCAACCTAGTGGCGTACTACCCGGTGATCAACGCAAGCGGCTTTGTGCAGAACGCTTATACACCATCATCCGAAGTTCGTCCCAACGCCACCGGCCGAATTATTACTTTTACTAGTCAGAGTTGGAGGATCGAAGGGGACAGCTATGTATTGACACAGTCCGGTGGAATTTGCCAGGTGGTGATTTGGGGTTCCGGGAGAATTGTTAATGTGACTGGTGGCGGCAGGGCAATATTCTCTACGAATTACGCTATAGTAGTGCGGGTTAACAGCACCACTGCCTGTAGTGGTGATGGGGTTACCATAACTTTAGCCGCCGGTCAGCGGGCGGAGATACACTACACTGTGTATGAGTCGTTGCGCGACGTCTTAGAGGCGGTTTACAGTGATACTAAACGTGGCGACATGTACGCGGTTCAGGTCCTTGAGCCGGTTATTAGGATCTTTGATAGGGAGGTTAGGTTCTATGATAGAGAGCATGTGATTCACATTGCGATCGCTAGGGTGTTTCAGAACATCTTAATGAGGGACGCTTGTGGGAACCCGGTGGTGGGCGTTAGAGCTGGGTTGGCTGGCGCCAGTATTTCGCTTGTGATGGACATCGGTGGCAGGAATGTTACAATAGCCAGGTTGCCTGTGGGTAGCGAGGTCCCTGTGGACATCATGGTGCCCATCGACGAATGGGGTGAGCCGCAACTTGACCTAAAGGGCGGCTTCATACGCGCCTACGCGGTGCTTAACTACTTCGGCTATACGCTCTACCCGGTAGACAACTTGACAAAGATACCGGCCTCCTCGCCGGTGTGGTTCAAGATACCGGTTAAGTTCGGCGTGGTGCGTAAGCCTGTGCTGTATCTGCCTATTGCGCCGCTGAACTTCAGAGTCTGGAGCCAGGTGGTGTCGGTTGACTACGACCCGTTAAAGGAGCCGTTGGTCGGCTTCGTGGTTAGTGTGTTTAATAATGGCACTAGCAAGATTACTCGTTGGGAGATTAGCCGTAGCATCTCTAACGAGGACGGTTTTGCATATGCGCCTAATGTGCCTGTTGGCGTTCCAATAAGAGTGGTGGTGAGGACGATTGTGCCCCGCCATGACATGCATGACAAGCGGTGGCCTTACACCTACGAGCAGATAGCTAGGCGGAACGACTACGCTTCTTATGCCAGATTCATGGGCTTCGCGCCTTCTGATGATGTCTATACTTTGGGTACCCGCGGCGCTATTGACAGCGGGCTGGTGGTGTACAACTCTACGTTGTTGCTGGGCACCTCTAACGCCACGAAGTACATCTGCGCCAAGGACGCCATAAATCTGCCGGTTGAGGTCTACGACCTAGTGGTTAGGGTCTTCGACAAGACCGGCAAGTATCTGCTGAGGAGCCAGCCGGTGTTCTTTGGGCCTTATCCGCAGGCCACTAGGCCGTTCCTGCTAAACGTAACGCTGGTGCTCGCGGATGACTACAGCCCGTATGACGGAGCCTCGATGTGGAGAGACTACTCTGTCGGCGACTTCAAGATTTTGACCGACTTCCGCGCCATAGGCATAACCGGCATGCGTAGCATCTACCTCAACCTTGCTCAGAAGTACCTTGACGACGCCAAGAGGGCTCTCGGCTGTCCGCAGTACACAACTGCCAACTACTCACGTGCTATCAACTCCTATGCGCTTGCCGCCATGGCAGGCTTCGTGGCTAACGCCTCGACGGACAGATACGCCGCCGTATATCTGCTAAGCTCTCAACAGCCGAAGGACATTATTGATCTATGCAAGATGAAGCCGTCAGAAGCCGGTGCTGCCGAGATTGCGAGACTGTTTATCAAGGGCCAGAGGTTTAGGTTTGTGGTGTGGTACATGGGCCAGAAGGTGTTTGACGACTACGTGACCATCACCGGGCCTCTTGTCGACATCAAGGCCGACGTGTATCCGATTAACGTAACTACGTACACCAAGAGTATGAGGTTGCCGGTTGACACCTTCGTCGGTTTCACGCTGACCGACGTATACGTCGGCCTTGCCTTGAACAAGACCGACGGGATGTTTGCCAACAAGACGCTGGTGCCGCAGTTGATCTCGCCGTTCACATCCGTATACGGTACTTACCAACTGGCTTATTTACTGGATAACGAGCTGGCCAAGAGCAGGGGTTACCCGTACAATGATCAAGTTGACGCTATTGCAGGCGGCACTACGCAACGGACCTGGCGGTACGGCCTGTACAAGCCTGTTACATTTGGCGGCGACTTTGCGTATCTGCCCAACATAGTTGTCCTCCGCAACGCCACGACTCCGAAGTACCAGTTCACGATCCTCAACAACTACGCCACATCTGACGTGCCGTATAGAACGCCCAGCGATACCAGCATCAGCGGCTCTCTGCAAGTACCCGCTGGACAGTCTCTGACTTTAACGTTAAGCGGCGCAAAGATTGCGCCTGACGCCGCCAGCAATGCCACTCATCTAAAGTTGACGTCTTACAACGGCACCGAGAATGATGTCGTTGTCCAGCCGCTGTTAATCATCGACGGCGAACTAGTGGTTATCGACGACGAATATGTTAAGAACTATCTAGCCACCATTAACGCAAACCATACAATAGTGCTGAGTGTTAACGCAACATGCGGTTCGATAGTTGTAGCACCCGGCGCGGGTGACATCACAGTTGTCATCACCGTAACGGCTGGCAGATGCCCAGCGTCTGTCACCTATGTAGCCACTAACAGGTCATACACCTACGGTACAATCACTGTGACTTCTGCGCCAAGTACCGAATACGCCGTGAGCTTCGACAGGTGGTTCCTCGTATCTTACGACTGGTTCCTGGGGCAGTACAACGTGCTGTACCACGCAACGGACATCGTCGAGAGAAATGACGTGTTGCAGGTACTGAGCTACAACGGTACGACTGTGATATGTGCCGTGCGGACTGACGTGGCGCAGGCCGGCGAGGATGATAAGTATACCTACAGGCTTACGCTGAGAGGTGTTGAGGTTGTGAATTACCGCACGCTGGAGGTGGTTATGCCGTGGAAGATAACAGGTGGCGGCAAGGCTGTGGTGAACATAACGGCGTACCGCGACGGCAAGTTCCTAGACTACAAGGTGTACAACCTCACGGAGATGCTCGCAGGAACGAGAGGCAATTGGACGGTTGTCACTTTGCCGCTGAACTTCGGCAAGGTTGGCGAGAACGCCTACGACATAGTGAGGAAGAAGTCTACGATTAGGTATGTGATTGAGTTCGAGATGTACGACCCGAAGAGTGGTCCATTCAGCGTCTGTGCCACTAAGCTGGTGCCTCTCGCCGCCAACTACACAACCGTTTCGATGTATGAATGCGGAGTGCCGCCTGCCCCCGGCGTGCCTGAGCGCATAGATCCAGAGACCGTTGTGTATGCAATTGACAAAGACCTCTCTGTTGATAACGGCTTTGATATGTCCTACGACGCCTACGGCGGCTTCGGCACTCCGATTACCTATGTGGTGAAGTCCGGCGAGGTGGCGCTCCTGCCGTCGTGGTACTACAAGACTTCGGTTGCCGGCTCCCGCATCGCCAGGATATGGATAATTGCGGCCAGCGACGACCCATCCAAGGGCCCGGCTCTCGGCACTAAGTACTACGCATCGACGGTTAAGGACGACAAGGTGAGCATCAACATTTACAAGTTCGAGAAGTACCTGGTGGTGAACTACGTGCCCAACGTATGCCCGGCCGGCTGGACGACGCAGACGTTCCTAGACGAGTTCGACGGCTCCGGCAGAATCATCGGCCTCGGCTTCGGCACCTCCGGCACCAGCACGCTGGTGCTGAGCAACTACACCAAGGTGCAGATGTGGAACTCCACCGCCATGTGGCTCG
>Ga0081478_130591_pt1 | contig 10041 bp, 9 predicted proteins | sample OctSprmetagenome_FD_70983 | JGI IMG/M metagenome (GOLD analysis project Ga0081478, IMG submission 70983) | Hot spring and microbial mat streamer communities from Octopus Spring Streamers, Yellowstone National Park, USA - T=80-84 v2 (version 2) | ecosystem: Environmental > Aquatic > Thermal springs... | reverse complement strand
CACAGCCCCCGGGACCGTCACGCGTCCCCCCCCGCCTCCCTCGCGATCCTGTAGAGCGTCATGAAGACGTAGTTGACCGAGAGCTCCCTCCTGTAATCGGCGCTCCCCCTAATGTCGTCTATCGGAGAGATGTCCTTCAAAACCGCCTCAGCGGCCCTCCACATGACCTCCTTCGTGAGCCTCGAGCCGATCAGGACGCGCTCTGCGTTAGGAGACCTCACTACGGTCGGCGCCACAGCACCCAAAGCGATCCTCGCGTCCCCGACCACACCGTCGCGGCTTACGTCGATGAGGACCGCTCCGTTCACGACAGATATCGCGTCGCCCCTCCTCAGGCCGTGCTTGAAGAAGTGGCCGATGTATCCGTCGCCGGGCGGTCTTATCCTGACCTCGGCCACCAGCTCGTCCTCCCGCAAATCCAGCCTTTTGTACCCTCTGTAGAAGTCCCTGATGCCGACCACCCTCTCACCTCTGGGGCCTACGATCACGAGCTCCGCATCTAGCACGTAGAGGGGCGGCAGCGAGTCGGCGGCCGGGGATGCGTTGACGATGTTCCCGCCTATCGTCCCCTTGTTCATGATCTGGAAGGAGCCGGCGGTGAAGGCCGCTTCCGAGAGGACCGGAGCGTACCTCCTCACGAGGTCCGACTCGTAGATCTCCATGAAGGTCGTCAGCGCCCCTATCCTCAAGACCCCGTCGTCGAAACGGATGTACCTCAGCTCGTCGACCCGAGAGATGTCGAGGAGGTCGGTCTTCGGCATAGCACCGGTCCTCAGCTGGACTATCAGGTCGGTCCCGCCCGCTAAGACCTTGAACCTCTTACCCGTTGAGAGGAGCTCGAGGGCCTCGCGGAGGGACCTGGCTAAGTGGACCTCGACGTCGGCGAGGTGTTGCAAGGTCAATCACCCGCCGCCTTCAAAACGGCCCTCACGATCTTCACGTACCCTGTGCACCTGCAGAGGTTTCCCCTCAAAGCCTCCCTGACTACCTCCTCTGTCGGCCTCGGGACCTCCTTCAGCAGGTGGTTGGCTGCCACGACGATCCCGGGAGTGCAGTGACCGCACTGGACTGCCCCCTCCTCGACGAACGCCCTGATCAGCCTGTGATCCCTCTCGATTCCCTCGACCGTGACCACGCTCCTTCCCTCAACCTGGGACATCAGCGTCAGGCATGCGTGGACCGGGACTCCGTCGAGCAAAACGGTGCACTCACCGCAGTCACCCCTCCCACAGCCCTCCTTCGTCCCCGTGAGCCTCAGGACGTACCTGAGCGTCTCGAGCAGCGTGTAGGCGGGCGGGACTTCAACGGTGGTCTCCTTGCCGTTCAGGTAAAACTTGATCTCCCTCAACCTTGCATAGCCGGGAAACTTCAAGCCTACAGTGTTAATCGCTGACTCGCAATTTGAAGGTTGTGACGCGGGTGTGGCGAACCGGGGACAGATTGTGAGACTCGGAGGCACTTCGCTGACCCCTGAATCACATTTAACGATGACAATTCCGCGGACGGCGCTGGAAAATTACTAAAGACGGACGTTGAACATTGCAACGAGATGGTCGACGTCCACGGCAAGGACCTAATCTCGACGCAGGAGTGGGAGGTCGAAGAGATCAACATGGTTATGGACCTCGCGAGGCAGATCAAGCTCTGGCGGTACGCAGGGCACGTCCCTGAGCTCTTCAAGAACAGGACCTTCTTCATGCTCTTCTACAACACCTCGACGAGGACTAGGGCAAGCTTCGAGGCCGCCGCCACCCTGCTCGGAGGGCACGCGCAGTTCATCGACTTCGCGACGACTAGGGGAGCAGAGGGAGAGTCTGTCAAGGACATGGCGAAGATGTACGAGCGTTTCGGCCACGCGCTGGGCGTCAGGATCCTCGAGTCAGCGGTCGACTACGTCTACGGCAGGGGCAACGCCGTGATCAGGGAGTACGCCGAGCACGCCAGGATTCCTGTCATAAACATGGCCGACGACATGTACCATCCGACGCAGGCCATCACCGACCTTTACACGATCGCTGAGAAGTTCGGGGGCAAGGTAGAGGGCAAGAAGTACGTGATCATGTGGGCCTACAGCGACAGGATAAGGAGCTGGGGGAGCGTGCAGGACGAGATGCTGATAGCGACGAGGTACGGGATGGACGTCGTCCTAGCGTATCCGCCGGGCTTCGACTTGGACGAGCGGCTCGTAGCACAGGCCCGTGAGAACGCCCGTGACTCTGGTGGGTCGCTGGAGATAACGCACGACCTGAAGGAGGCGCTGAGCGGGGCCCACGTCGTCTTCCCGAGGAGCTGGGCCAGCCACGCCTGCGTGATGGAGGGCCTCAACCGCTTCGGAAGGGAGAGGGAGCTGGAGCTCCACAAGAAGTACGTCGATTGGAGGCTGACTAGGGACCTCGTCGAGCTCATGGACAGAAAGGGCATAGTGACCCACGTCCTCCCGGTCTTCAGGGGGCAGGAGGCCGACGACGAGGTGATGGACGGCCCGAGGAGCGTGATCTACGACCAGGCCGAGAACCTCGTCTACGTGAGGGCAGCGGTGCTGGCGCTGGTCGCCGGCAACAGGCTCTGACAAAAAGAGAGCAAGTCAGCACATAGGAACCGAAGGACGCAGTCCCAATTTTTCTGGGTCAATCGGGATAGACCTGCGTGCCCTCCTTCCCCTCCAACGCTGCGAGGACCATCGACCTCTCGGCTATGACGGCCCTCTTCCCTCCGTTCTCGATGAAGCGGATCGCTGCGAGGACCTTCGGGCCCATGCTCCCCTCTCCGAAGTGCCCCTCATCGTAGTACCTCTTCAGCTCGCTGACCTTGACGACGCCCAGCTTCCTCTGCGTGGGCTTGCCGAAGTCGACGTAAGCGCCGTCGACGTCGGTCAAAATGACCAGGTAGTCGGCCCTGATCAGCGTCGCGAGCCTCTCGCTGGCCAGGTCCTTGTCGATCACCGCCTCGACGCCCTCAGCCCGCCACCCGTCCCTCTCGACGATGGGTATGCCGCCGCCTCCGCAAGCTACGACGATGAAGCCCGCGTCGACGAGCGTCCTGATGGCGTGCCTCTCGGCTATGATCTTTGGATCGGGTGAGGGGACGACCCTCCTCCAACCTCCTCTCGCCTTGTCCTCCTTGAAGACGAACTCCGGGTGCTCGGCCTTCAGCTTCTCCATCTCCTCCTTCGTGTAGAAGGGACCGACTGGCTTGGTGGGGTTCTTGAAGGCGGGGTCGTTCTCGTCGACTATCACCCTCGTTATCACGGTAATCACGTACTTGTCGATCCCCCTTCGCTTCAGCTCGGTCCTGAGGGCCTGCTGGATCATGTAGCCGATGAAGCCCTGGGTCTCGGCGCCGCAGACGTCCATCGGGAACGGCGGAACGTTGTAGAGCTTCAGACCGGCGTCGTGCCGGAGCATCGTGGCCCCAACCTGAGGGCCGTTGCCGTGCGTTATCACGAGCCTGTATCCCCTCTCCACCAGGTCAGCGAGGTACCGGGACGTCTCCTGGACGTTGGCGTACTGCTCCTCGAAGGTCCCCTTCTGCCCCCTTTGGAGCAGCGCGTTCCCTCCCAGTGCAACCACAACCAGCTCGCCTGCCATCGCCCCACTCACACATCCGTCAAGTCACAGAACGTGTGTTTTTCTACCTTTTCCGAGGCGTTGTGACCCGGATCCCTCAAGGTCTGTAAGCGATTCCCAACTCCTCGAGCGCCTCGAGGACCCTGCTCGGCTTCAGGGGCGTCTCCCTGATGTGGTAACCGATCGCGTGGGCAACGGCGTTAGTTATCGATGCCATCGGCAAGACCACCGGTATCTCGCCCATAGCCTTGGCTCCTAGTGCTCCTATCTTCCCCTCAGACTCGACGACCTGTTGGACTATCTCGAGCGGCGCCTCAGTCGATGCGGGTATGCTGTACCCCTGGAGGCCGAGCGTCACGGGTACTCCGTTTTCGAGGATGAATTCCTCGAAGAGGGCGTGGCCCATGCCCATGATGGACCCTCCCTCGATCACTGCCTTCAGACCGAGCGGGTTGATCGCCTTCCCGACGTCGTAAACTGCGGTCATCCTGAGGACTCTGACCATGCCCGTCAGCAGGTCGACCTCCACCTCCGAGACGAGGGCGCCGAAGGTGTACTGGTTGTAGGGAGCGCCCTGACCGGTCTCCTTGTCCCACCTCGTATCGGGAGCCTTGTAGTAACCCTCCACCCTTAAATCCAGGCCCGTCTCGATCGCCCGCCTGACAAGCTCCCTGAACGGGATCGACCTCGTGGGATCGCCTGCGACCATGACCCTCCCATCGCTGTAAACGAGCTCCTCCTGCTTACAACCAAGGATTTTAGCCGCCAACGGGTCGAGGACGGCCCTGAGCTTAGCGGCCGCATCGAGGGCCGCCCTTCCTCCGATGACCGTGGTCCTCGAGGCGACGGTCGGACCAGGGTTCCTCACGGCCCGCGTATCGGGCCTCAGTATCTCAACGTCCTTCACATCGATCCCCAGAGCCTCGGCCACTAAGATCGCTAGGGACGTCAGCGCACCAGTCCCGTACTCGGTGAGGCCGGTTTGGAGCTCGACTTTGCCGCTGGGGTCGACGGATAGGTGGACGACCGCGAAGTCGTCGCCTTCCGGCCCCAGCGTGTTGCCGTGGTAAAGCAACGCTATCCCTATGCCCCTCCTGTACCTTCCGTTGAGCCTGTTGAACCGCTCGTACTCCTGCCTCCTCTCTTTCCACCTCGAGAGCCTAGCCGTGGCTTCCACGCACATGACGAGGCCGTTGTCGTCGATCCGCTGCGAAGTGGCCGTCAGCGAACCGGGCCTCAGCACGTTCTTCATCCTCAGCTCCAGCGGGTCCATTCCCAGCTTCTCTGCCAGAATGTCCATCTGGACCTCGGCCGCGAAGTGGGCCTCCGGCGCACCGAAGCCCCTCGTTGATCCGGCGAGCGTGTTGTTGGTCAGCACGGCATACCCGTCGGCCCAGACGTTCGGCACCTCGTAGGGCCCAGTGCAGTGGAAGGTGGCCCTCTGGATGACGAGATGTCCCTTCGAGTAGTAGGGTCCGTTGGTCAGGTAGAGCGTCGACCTCCAGGCGAGGAGCTTCCCGTCCGATGTGGCACCGGTCTCGTTGACGATCCTGAAGCTGTGACGCTTCGTCTGGACGGCCATCGCCTCCTCCCTCGTGAACGTCGCCAGCGCCGGTCTCCGGTTCCTGTAGGCGGCGAGGGCAGCGTAGGCGGCCACGTCAATAGGTGACTCGTCGGACTTGGGGCCGAACCCACCTCCAGTCGCCGCTTGGATCACCCTGACCTTCTCAGGCGGCAGGCCGAGGACCTTCAGGACCTTGTTGTGGACGTCGAAGGGGTTCTGCATCGAGGCTATGCACGTCACGGTCCCGTCGGGCTCGGGATACGCGTAAGCCACCTCGATCTCCATTGGGAGGCCGTTCATGAAAGGCGTCCTGAACTCGTTCTTGATCACGACGTCTGACGAAGCGAAGCCCTCCTCGACGTTGCCCTTCCGTATCTTGACGTGGTTGATCAGGTTCCCCTGCTCCTGGATCCTCGGCGCGTCGGGCCTCAGGGCCTCTACCGGATCGAAGACGGCCGGCAGCGGTTCGTACTCGACCCTGAAGGCCGCGATGCCCTCGTCGACCGCGACCTCATCCTCACCCACAACGAGGGCCACCGCCTCCCCGTAGTGCCTGACCCTGTCGACCGCGAGGAGCGGCCTGTCTGAAGTCAAGGATCCGGCGTCGTTGACGCCCGGTATCTCCCGATGCGTTATCACGTCCACAACGCCTCTCATAGCCCTCGTGGCTGAGGAATCGATCGACCTGATCAGGGCGTGCGGGTGCGGAGACCTGACGGCCCTGACGTAGAGGACTCTGTCTGAGAGCAGGTCGGTCGTGTAGATCGGCCGGCCGAGGACCGCATCGAGCGCATCGACCCGAGCGACCTTCTTGCCGACGACGTAGAACTCCCTGGCCTTGAGGATCTCCTCGAACCTCCTTATGGTCTCCTCGTCCATCTACTCACCCTCAGCTGCCCTGACGACCGATTCCTCGAACCTGATGTAGCTGCCGCAACGGCAGAGCAACCCTCTGTAGGCCCATCGTATCTTTTCCCTGTCCTTTGCCAGTCCCTTGTCGAGCGCCCACTTGCCTATCAGGACCGCAGCGGGTATGCAGAACCCACACTGGACCGCACCCTCATCGATGAAGGCCCTCTGGACCGGGTGGAGCGAGGACTCGGTTCCTATGCCCTCTGCCGTGACGATCTCAGCGCCGTCGGCCCTCCACGCCAAGACTAGACAGGAGTGGACCGGTCGGCCGTTCATGAGGACGATGCAGAGGCCGCAGTCCCCCTCACCGCACCCTTCTTTTACGCCCATGAAACCGAGCCTGTAACGAAGGACCTCCACCAGCGTCTCGTTCTCGGCGACTTCGAGCGTGTAGGGCTTGCCGTTGACCTTGAGGGAGACCATCACGCCCCTATCACCTCCTTGAGCTTCAGCGCCACGACGCGGGACGTCACGAGCCTCCTGTAATCGGCGGGGAAGTGGACGTCTCCTGCAGGCCTGACGGCTCCCCTCACGAGCTCGGAGACCTCAGAGGGCCTAAGCTCGTCAACGGACCTCCCCCTGACCGCGTCCTCGACGGCTCTCAGCCTCCCTGGCCTCAGGCCGTCGGCGAAGCTCACAGCGATCCTGCAGTCCTCGACCTTCCGATCTGATAGCTTGGCACCGACGACCACGCAGAAGGCCGGCAACCGCAGCGTGGAGAAGGAGAGCTTATCGAACGAGAACTTCCATCCGTCCCAAGAGGTCCTGACCTCGACGCTCCTGACCAGCGCGACCTTGAAGGAGTCCCTGCGCGCCACGTAATCCGACAGAGGAACCTCCGAAGGGCCGTCGCCTTCGTAGAGCGTGACTTTTGCGTCGAGGGCCATCAGTATCGGGAGGAGGTCCTCGGACGAGGTAGAGCTGGCCACAGTTCCGCCGACAGTTGCGAGGTTCATGATGTGGGGCGAGGTGTGGCTCCTCGAGAAACCTTCTAGGAGATTTGCGATCGGATACGGTGCCAGCTCCACCAGCTCCACGTGGGTGACCATGGCACCGACGGAGAGACCATCTCCTTCCCTGCGGACCGTCCTGAGCTCGCTTACCCCTGAGAGGTCCACCAGCTCCCTCACCTCCAACAGCCCAGTCTTGATCAGCGGTATGACCGATGTGCCTCCCGCTATAGGATGGATCCCCTCACCGGAAGCGATCCTTTCCCAAGCCTCACGAAGCGAGGTGGGTCGCGACACGGCGAAGCGGGGAAGCCCGATACGACCGAAGAGCAACATTCAACAAGACGTGTGACTTGCTCACGAATAAACCGTCCTTTCCGCGAGGGAATGCTCAGCGGATGACCTTGAGCCTCGAGATGTGCTTGGACCTCTGCTCGAGGGTGTACTGGTCGAGCTTCACCTCCCTCTCCACCGCCGGCAGCTCCCTGTGGTGTCCGAAGACCTCCGTCGAGAGGTACCTGTCGCCTGAATCGCAGATCACCGTCACGATCCTCCTGAGGTCAGGGACGGCCTTGGCCAGCTTGAGGGCAGCGGCCACGTTGGCTCCTGAGGAGATGCCGCAGAAGATCCCCTCCTCCCTGGTGAGCCTCCGCGCCATCTCAATTGCCTCCTCGGAGCTGACCATGACTACCCCGTCGACCAGCGACATGTCCATGTTCCTCGGGATGAAGCCGTCACCGACGCCCTCGATCTTGTGCCTGCCCCACCTGCCCTCTGCGATGACAGGGCACTCCGAGGGCTCGACCGCGTAGATCGCTATCTTCGGGTCCCTTTCCCTGAGGTACTTCCCTACGCCCGAGATGAAGCCACCGGAGCCGTAGGACATCACTAAGGCGTCAATCTTCCCCTTCGTCTGCTCCCAGATCTCAGGGCCGGTCGTCCTGTAATGGGCCCTCGGGTTGTTCGGGTTCTCGAACTGGTTGGGGAACCAGTACTTCCCGGGGTTGGCAGCGATCATCGACCTGACCTTCTCCACAGAGATGTCGACGTCCGACTCACCTCCTGGCGTCAGGAGGACGTTGCCGCCGTAGGCCCTGATCAGCTCCCTCCTCTCGACGCTGACGCCCTCAGGCATCACTACGGTCACCTTGTATCCGAGGACCGTCCCGACGAAGCTACAGGCTATCCCGGCGTTCCCTGTCGAGACCTCGAGGATCTCCATCCCTTCCCTCAGCTCTCCCTCCTCCTCGGCCCTCGTGATCATCTCCCGGTATATCCTGTCCTTGAGGCTGCCGGAGGGGTTCAGCGACTCCATCTTAACGAGGACCTCGACCTCCTTCAGGCCCATCGACTGGGGGATCTTGTTCAGCTTGACGAGCGGCGTGTTGCCAATTGCATCGAGGACTGAATCCGAGAGGGGCCTGAGCCTCCGCACGGCCTGTGTCCCTCCTCGCACGAGATAAAGTGGACGGCTTGCTCACGTGGTCTGTCACCGTAAAATCGTGATGAAACGGAAACGTGCCGGATGGGGTCGCTGACATTCTTAGAGATCGACGAGCTGTTACCTCACGAGGAGATCATCCCGTCCCTCATTAATTCGGTCGTCTCGGAGCTCCGCGCTGCTGGAATGCTGATCCACCCTGTAGTCGTCTCGAGCCAATACCACGTCGTTCTCGACGGTAACCACAGGGTCGAGGCGCTGAGGAGGATCGGCGCCAAAAGGGTGCTCGCGTACCAAGTTGACTACTACTCCGACGAGGTGGCCGTGAAGAGGTGGTTCAGGACTGTATGCGGGAATGTGGAGGTCGAGGAGCTGCTCGAGAGAGTTGCAAGTACGCTGAACCTCGAGGTAGTCCGCACAGGACGCGAGGAATCGATTGAGTCCTTGGAGAGCGACGTGAGGGCGATCGCCTCCGTTCTCGACCAGGACGGCTCGGCCTTCTTGCTGAGGTCCGGATCACCGGTGCCGACTTACAGGGCGTACGCGATGATGGCCGAAATCGATCGGGTGCTGGCACCTTTCGCACTTTCGTATGAGACGGAAGACATGGCCTTGGCGAGGCTTGAGAGGAAAGAGAGGAGGATCGTCATAGCCTCGAGGCCTATCAGAAAGGAGGACGTGATCGAGTCAGCCCTGAAGGGGGTGAGGTTCCCTCCGAAGTCGAGCAGGCACGTTGTCAGGGGAAGGGTGCTCTTTGCGATGGTTCCGCTTGAGGTCCTTCTGTCCGAGGATGAGGGCGTTGCTGAGTCATATCTGAGACGTCTCGGCGGGCTGAAAGTCCTGACGCTTCCGCCGGGCAGCACCGTCGACAGGACCTACGAGGAGGAAGTGAAGGTGATCGTCCACGGTCCTGAGCTTCGCAGATACTATCCCCAGCACCTCAGGGACCTAATAGGCTAAGCAGATTGGACGACTGGCGGGTGAATCGCATAAGTTCTGCGGAGACGCGACGAGATCGGTTGAATAGATGCTAAGTGCATCTTCAGTTGTGGACCAAAACGATTGGATCCTCATGTTGCCAGGCCCCGTCGACATCCCTGACGTGACTTATCGGGCTATGACCTCGAGGATGATCAACCACAGGGACGAAGACTTCAGGCAGCTCCACCGCGAGACCCTCTCGATGGTCAGGAAGGTGATAGGGGCCGATTCGGGTGACGTTTTCGTCCTCACCTGCTCCTCGACTGGCGGGATAGAGGCAGCCGTGGCGAACCTCCTCGACCGAAACGACAGGGTCCTCTCCTTCGTCAACGGCCTCTTCGCCGAGAGGATGACCGAGGCCGCAAGGTACTACTCGGACCGCGTTGAGGCGATTGAGCTCCCACTAGGCACCGCGCCGACGCTCGAGAAGGTGAGGAGCGAGGTGGAGAGCAAAGGTGCTGACGCGGTCCTCTTGGTCCACAACGAGACTTCAGCAGGGGCCTACTGCAGCGAGGTCCCAGCGATAGCGGATTACTGCAGGCGTAACGGGATAACGCTGATCGTCGACGGCGTCACCTCGATCGGAGGTTACCCGATGGAGCTGAGCAGGTGGGGCGTGACGTGCTT
>Ga0081478_161321_pt1 | contig 10054 bp, 9 predicted proteins | sample OctSprmetagenome_FD_70983 | JGI IMG/M metagenome (GOLD analysis project Ga0081478, IMG submission 70983) | Hot spring and microbial mat streamer communities from Octopus Spring Streamers, Yellowstone National Park, USA - T=80-84 v2 (version 2) | ecosystem: Environmental > Aquatic > Thermal springs... | reverse complement strand
ATCTCTTGCTTTTTTAAAGATTTCTGTAGGTTTTATTGTTGCTATAAGGATAGTTACTAATATAGAGATGATAGATAAGACAATGATTAGTTCTATAAGAGTAAAAGATTTATTTTTGATGTTTTTGCTATTATTTTGATTTTTCATATATTTTTGATGGTTAATTAGATATATTATAAGGGAAGATCGAGGGAAATACAAAATTGTACTAAACATATGTTCAAATAGTGCAAACATAGAATAAACCTTATTTTTAATTGTTTAAATTTAAATAAAATATAAAGCCTGTACTGTGAGAACATATCTCCCGATAGTGCAAAAGATAAATAGGAACTGTACTATAAAGAGATATGTACAGATAGTACATATGTTCAAATAGTGCAAATATAGGATAGTTAACTTCTCTTTTAGTTTGTATTTATCGAAATTATAGATTGCACTATAAGAACATATGGTCAAATAGTGCAAAGATTAAATAAAATTTTTAAATATAGCTCTGTTACTATATGAACATATGTACAAATAGTGCAAACAAGATAGAAATAAGAAATGTACTATAAGGATATATGTACGGATAGTGTATTAATAAATTTAAATTTTAAACAGCAGTATTTTTTGTTTAAATTCGTAAAAAATATTTAAAATATTTAATAAAATTTTTACTTAAAATCTCTTTTTTGTATAATTTATATGTAAGAAATTGCGGCGGTAGTTCAGCGGTAGAACGCCTGCTTGCCATGCAGGAGGCCGCGGGTTCGAATCCCGTCCGCCGCTCAAAAATTATGGAATCTATTCAACAAGTTAAAGAAGCAATAGAAAAGGAGGGTTTAGAAAATTTTTACAAAAATTATTTAGACTGGCTTAAAGAAAAAGATAAAGAAATCAAAAGTTTTTTATTTTTTACAGAAAATACAATAAAAGAAACTTTAAAAGAATTAAAAAACAAACCTAAAAATCTTCCTTTATACGGAATTCCTATTGCTATAAAAGATAATATTTTGGTAAAAGGAGAAAGATGTACTGCTGGCTCAAAAATTTTAGAAAATTATACAGCTGTTTATGACGCTACCGTTATAAAAAAAATAAAAGAAGCTGGAGCTGTAATTGTAGGAAAAACTAATTTAGACGAATTTGCAATGGGTTCTTCTACTGAAAATTCTGCCTACTTCCCTACTTTAAATCCATTTGATAAAGAAAGAGTTCCTGGAGGTTCATCTGGTGGCTCAGCTGCTGCTGTTGGAGCCAAATTAATTCCAATTGCTTTAGGATCTGATACAGGAGGTTCTATTAGACAACCAGCTTGTTTTTGTGGTATTTATGGCCTTAAACCTACTTATGGAGCTGTTTCTAGATATGGTTTAATTGCTATGGCTTCCTCTCTAGATCAGATAGGACCTTTAGCTAATAAATTAGATGATTTGATTTTGTTATTTGAAATTATTAAAGGTAAAGATCCAAAAGATTCTACTAGTTTAGAATTTCCTAAAGAAAAAATGATAAACACTGAAATTAAGACTATAGGCTTACCTGTAGAATTTTTTGAAAATTTAGATGAAAACATTAAAAATTTAATTCTTGAAAAAATTAAAAAAACAAATTTAAAAATAAAAGAAGTTTCTCTTAAATATATAAAATATGGGATCCACTGCTATTATTTGATTATGCCTGCTGAAGTTAGCGCTAATTTAGCAAGATATGATGGTATTAGATATGGTAAAAGAGAAGGCAAGGAATTATGGGAAGTTTATAAAATAACAAGAAGGAAATATCTAGGGAAAGAAGTAAAAAGAAGAATAATTTTAGGAACATTTGTTCTATCTCATGGCTATTACGAAGCCTATTATTTAAAAGCTCAAAAATTAAGAAGAGCTATTTTTGAAGATTTCCAAAAAGCATTTAAGGAAGTAGATTTATTAATTTCGCCTACATCTCCTTCTCTTCCTTTTAAACTTGGTGAAAAAACTGCAAATCCTATAGAAATGTATCTTTCTGATATTTATACGGTTCCAGTAAATTTAGCAGAGCTTCCTGCTTTAAATGTTCCTATTGGGTTCATTAATAATCTCCCTGTAGGTTTACAAATTATTGGTAATTTATTTGATGAATATAAGATTTTTACTTTAGCTAAAATTTTAGAAAATATCGAATAAAAATGGAGATAATTCAAACAATTCTAAGTTTATTAGGAGGCTTAAGTGGGCTTTTATTTAGTTTGCCAGAATTCAGAAAATTAAAAATTATAATTTCTGCATTAGCAATTTTATTTTCTTTAGCTCTTATAGGATATTGGATCTATTTAGAAAGGAAGTATAGATTTGGTATAGAATGGTGGAAGTTTTTAATAAAGTATTATTCTGAAGCCTTTATTAAGCCTGAATATTTTGATCAAGAATGGTCAAAAATCAAAAATATTTTTTTATCAGATCATTTTGCTGCCTTATTGAAAACATACAAATATTTAGAAGAAGTAATCGATTTATATGGTTATGAAGAACCTACTTTAATAGAAAAATTTAAAAAAATTCCAGATCAAGTTTTCCCAAATAAAGAAAGATTTTTAAAAGCTTTAGAAGCATTAGAAATTATTAAAAACAAATTGTCAAAAAATGAGAAGGTTGAAATTTCAGAAATTGAAGCTTTAGCTATTTTAAAAGAAATAGAAACTGGCTTACAAGGACTTTTTGTAATTACTCAGAAAGCTCTTTGGGCAAACTTCCTAGTTTTACCTTCAAATAAATAAATTTACCATCTCTATAAATTTTTAAACTAACTTCGTCACCCACTTTCTTAGATCGAATTATCCCAGCCAAAGTATTTTGCAAAGTAATTTTTTGGCCATCTACTTCTAAGATAATATCTCTTTCTTTTATACCGTATTTTTCAGCTGGTGAATTAGGGATTACTGCTGGTTTATTGGGATCATCTGAGTAAACATAAACACCATAATCGAAAGGTAAATTAAACTGTTTTTGAATTTCTTCAGTTATAAGCAAATATCTTATTCCTAAAAATGGAACTTCAATTTTGCCTTTTACAGAAATTTCATAAATCATATTTTTAAGGCGATTAACAGGAATAGCAAAACCAATATTTTCTGCTCCGCGAGCAATAGCTGTATTAATTCCAATCACTTCGCCTCTTAAATTTATTAATGGCCCGCCAGAGTTTCCTGGATTTATAGCTGCGTCTGTTTGAATTAATCCCTCTAATCTTTCTATTCTTCCTTTCTCGTCAGTAGCAACTATATTTCTTCTTAAGCCTGAAACTACACCAACACTTACAGTATTTTGAAATTCTCCTAAGGCATTACCAATAGCTATAACAGTTTGCCCTAATTTAAGCTTGTCAGAGTCTCCTAAGGTAAGATAAGGTAAATTTTTAGCATTTATTTTTATAATAGCCAAATCATCAACAGGATGAATAGCTACTACTTTTGCTTTATATTTCCTTCCGTCATTAAAGTAAACAGTATATTCTGCATCTTTCTCAATAACTACGTGTTTATTAGTAGCAATTAAGCCGTCAGGAGAAATAACAAAACCTGTTCCCGCTCCTATTTCTTTTTTCTCAGTTCCTTTTTTACGATATTGAGGGATTTGAAATTCAAAAAATTCTTTAAATTCCGGTGGAAGATTAAATTCTTCGAATGGGTTTATATAATACTTTTCAAAAACTGGTACATTCTTACTAATAATAATACTTACAACCGCAGGTGAAGCTTTTTCAACTATATCTGTAATAAGTTTTTCGTATTCTGCTACAGGTTTATATTCAGGAACTTTTTGAAAAATATTTTCTGGAGATTCTATTTTAAGTTGATTTTGAGAAGTTTGCTGAGATAAAAGATTTTTAAGTAAATTCAAAATACCTTCTAAGCCATTATTCTGAGCTTTAACCAAATTAAAAGAAAAAATTAATAAAATTAATGTGCCTATTAAAATAAAGTACAATTTCTTCCTCATGTTTCCACAATTATTATATCTTAAAACTCAACGTGATTCAAGTAATAATCTGTAAATAATTTTTTGTATTTTGGATGGTTTTGAAAATATAACTTCATCAATTCTTTATATAAAGGTAAAGTCGCCACCGAACCCTCAGGTACTTCTTCGATAAAAACAACCAAAACTATTTCTGGATTAGGATAAGGAGCATACCCAGTAAAAAAAGCATTTAATTTTTTCTTTCCTAAAATCTGAGGTGTACCACTTTTACCAGCAATAGGAATAGGGAAATCATTTAAAATTTTAGCTGTACCTTCAGTTACTGTCATTCTCATTCCCTCTTGAACAATTCTAAGATTTTCTTCGTTTACTAATTTTTCTTTAATTATCATCGGTCTTCTAATATAAATGGGGTGATTATTTTGATCTAAAATTTCTTTAACTAAAAATGGTACAATTAATTTATTGGTTGCCAAAGCTGAAGTAAAAACTGCAATTTGTAAAGGTGTAACAGTTAAATCTCCTTGGCCAATACTAACATTATAAGTATCTCCTAAGCGCCATATGGGATCAAAAATATTTTTCTTTTTTGTTTCTGGATCAGGTAAGAAGCCTTCATTTTCTCCAGGAAAATCTATTTGTGTTTTTTTACCTAACCCAAATAAAGCAAAATATTTTTTAATTTTATAAATTCCTAAACCCGGTTGATCTCCATATCCTCCTCCTATAGTATAAAAATAAACATTAACGGAATTAGCAATAGCTTTTTTCATATCTACCCATCCATGCGTTTTCCAATCTCTAAAAACTGAATAAGTATTAGGAAAGTAAGGATTAGGTATCCTTAAACTTCCTGAAGAATATATTTTTTTATCTGGTGAAATAATTTTCTCTTCTAAAGCAGCTACAGCTAAAATCGGCTTAACCACAGATCCAGGGGCATATAATCCTGAAATAGGTCTATTAAACAAAGGGTGGAAAGGATTATTAAGAACTTCTTTAATTTTTTCTTTGTTGTTTTCAATAAAAATATTGCTATCAAAACTAGGGTAAGAAATTAAAGCTAAAATTTCTCCTGTATGAGGATTCATTATAATAACACCTCCCTTTTTATAACCATTTTCTTTCATATATTTATCCATTATCTTATAAGCTTTTTCTTGAAGATTAGCATCAATAGCTAATTTTAGATTGTATCCAGGTAAGGGCTCAATTTTTTTAATAATTTTTATAATATCTGCTTTAACATCTTTTTCAAGTTCTAAACTACCATCTTTTCCTTTAAGATAATTTTGATATTCCTTTTCAATGCCCATTTTCCCAACAAATTCTTGAGGTTCTACATTAAAATTTTTAATTTCATTTTCATCAGGGAATCCTAAATAGCCTAAAAGATTCCCAAAGCTTTCTTTAAACTTATATCTTCTGATATAAGAATTAGTTACTCTAACATCTAAAGAATTTCCATACTTAATCATAAGTTGAAAAGCAATTTCTTTTTTAAGATTTTTCGCATATAAAGTGTTATCAATGATCTCATAATTGATGTTATTTTCTTGAATAATTTTATTAATATATTCAAAATCTTTTTTATCTAAAGCAGCTAAATTAACTATTAAATCAAAGCTTGGCACATTATCAGCGATTATATTATTGTTTCGATCATATATTAAACCGCGTGGGGCAGAAATTTTTACTTTTAACGTTCTATTTTTCTCAGCATACAAACTCCATTTATTAAACTCAATTAAAGAATATTTAAAAACTACAAAAGCAAAAATTATATTTATCAAAGCAAAGAGAAGTACATAAGAAAAAGGTAAAGAAAAAAATTTAAAATACGTTTCTTGTTTTTCTTTTATTATTTCTTCATCTATCCATTCCATCAGTAAATAATTTTATAAAAAATTAAAACCATCATTGAATACAAAAAATTCATCATAAAAACATAAAGAACAAAAGCGAATAAATTTATTTTTAAAAAATAAAAGATAGCTGAAAGCAGAACAAAAATCAACAAAGTATGAATCACTAAAATATTCCAGCCAGTATTAATATTTACAAAATGTCCTAAAAACCAAAGAAAAAGGAAAAAGGAACATATTACAAATCCAGTAAATCCTAAAGGTAAAATTAAAAATAAATCATTTAAAAATGAAAAAATTATTAATAAAGGGATGAAATATTTGTTATTATTTAAGAAAAAAATTGTTAAAAATGGAAGCAGTAAAAAGAAGTGTTTCCCTATAAGAAATTTTGACAATAGTTCAAGAATAATCAAAAATATTAAATTCATTGAATAACAATAAATTTATTAGAATCAAAATTACCTAATGGAGAAATTATTAGTTTTTGAAAATTTGGTTTTTGTTCTATTTTAACAACTTCTCCGATTAGAAACCCTTTAGGAAATACTTCATCATTACCGGCAGTTATTAATAAATCACCAGTTTTTATTTTAACATCTGGCTCAGTAAAATTTACTTCAATGTAACCTAAACCAGTAGTATTAGCTAAACCAATAAGTTTGCCATCTAAATTAGCGACATTAAATTGCAAACCAGGGTAATTTAAAGAAATTATTTCAAGATAATTATTCAAAACTTTTCTTACTTTTCCTATTAATATCCAATTTTCATCAACAACTAAACTGCCCTCTTTAACATTTTTTGAAAATTCAGCATAAATTATGCCAAATCCTGAAGATATTTTTTTAACTTCTGTAGAATTAGGATATTTGCTTTTTATTAACTCTAAAGATTTTAAAAAGATTTTTTCTTGTTCAGCAATTTTTATTTGAGCCAATTCTTTTAGTAAATTAAAATATTTTTCTTTATATTCGTCTGACCTAGCTCCAGGCAAAATAGATTTTATATTTTCCAAAAAAGAACTAATTATACTTTGAAGACTTAAAGAGAAAAGATAAATTTTTTCATATTGCTTAGCAAAAGCAGTATTAAAATTAGATAAAAAAATTAAGCTAATAATTACATAAACAATCAAAAATTTTTTAATAAACTGCTTCATTTTATATTATTGTACTTTAAATTTTAGTTAATGCAAAATTTTTTATAATAATCAAAATTTTCTATAATCTTACCTAAGCCTAAAACAACAGAATGCAATGGATTTTCAAATTTGTTTACCTTTACATTTAAATTTCTTTCTAAATAATCATCCAAACCTTCAAGCAAACTACCTCCTCCAGTTAAATATATTCCTCTATTAACTATATCTCCTACTAAATCAGCTGGGGTAATATTAATAATGTCTTTAATTTCCTCAACTAAATCTTCTAAGTTTGAACTTAAAGCTTCTCTTAAATCTTGGCTAGATAAATTAATTTCTTTTGGCAAAGTAGTAATAGCATCTCTACCTCTTAAGGTATAGTAATTATTTTTACCAATAATAGAACCTATATTTATTTTCGCTTCTTCTATCTGGCTTTCTCCTACAATTAGGTTATATTTCAGTCTTACATAATTTTGGATTGCTTGATTAAATCTATCTCCAGCTATTTTTATACTTTTTCCTACAACTATTCCTCCTAAAGAAATTACAGAAATTTCTGTTGTCCCTCCTCCAATATCAACCACCAAAAATCCTTTAGCTTCATCAATATCTAAATTACCTCCCAAAGCTGCTGCAATAGGTTCTTCTATTAAATAAACTTTTTTAAAACCAGCTGAAAGGCCAGCATCAATAACTCCTCTCATTTGCACTTCAGTTAAGTTGAGGGGTATTCCTATTAAAGCAATAGGTCTTAAGAAAGAAAAATATTCTTTATATATACTTTCTAAAATTTTAGTTAAATATGCTTGTGTTGCCTCAAAATCAGTTACAATACCAAAATTTATTGGTTTTACAACATTTATATATTGAGGTGTCCTACCTAGCATTTTTTGTGCTTCTTTTCCTATAGCAATTATTGTTTGATTTCTTTTATCAAAAGCAATAACAGATGGTTCCTCAAAAACTATACCTCTATTTTTTAAATAAACTAATGTATTTGAGGTCCCTAAATCTATGCCTAATTGTAATTGAATTGCAAATTTTGCCATTACTTTATAAATTTTAGTACATCTTGTAAATTAATTTTTTTGTATTTTTTTTCTTTTCTTTCTTTGAAATCAACTTTCTTATATTTTAAGAAATTTTCTCCTATAACAATTCTATAAGGAATACCCAATAAATCACTTTCTACTAATTTTTCTCCTGTAGTAACTTCTTTTCTATCATCAAATAAAACTTCAATATTTTTATCTAATAATTTTTTATACAATTTTTCAGAAACTAATTCCAATTTTTTCATCTTTTTATCATCTTTTAAGTTTACTAAAATTAAATGAACTTTAAAAGGCGCAACTTCTTCAGGCCAAATAATTCCAAATTCATCATTATAAACTTCAACAATGGCTCCCATAAGCCTTGTCACACCTATACCATAACATCCTGCATAGACTAATTTTCTTTTATTATCTTTATCTAAAAAATAAACCTCAAAAGCTTCGGAAAATTTTGTTCCTAAATTAAAAGTATTTCCAACCTCTATAGCTTTTATTTCTTCTAATTCTTTTTTACAATTTTTGCAATTTTTATCTTCAATAATTTCTTTATTCCAAGCTAAATTACAATCTTTACAATAATAAACAATATCTTCACCTGCATTTGTAGGAACTTGAAATTCTGTAGAATAGGGAGAGAAAGTCCCACCTGAAGCAAAAGTTTCAATAGCTTTTAACCCACATCTTTTAAATATTTTTAAATATGTCTTGTCTACAATTTTCTTAAACTTTTCAACCTCTTCATTGTTTCTATGAAAACTATATAAATCTTTCATCAAAAATTCTCTATTTCTTAATAACCCTGATTTTGCTCTTAATTCGTCTCTATATTTGGTATGGATTTGATATAAGGCAATTGGTAAATCTTTATAAGAACTTATAATTTTTTTGACTAAAGGAAAAATAATTTCTTCATGTGTTGGTGCTAAAGAATATTCAGATCCTGTTTGGCTTTTAGTTTTGAACAAAACATCGAATTTTTCCCATCTTCCTGTTTTTTCCCAATATTCTTTGGGATGAAGATTAGTTAAAAGCAATTCTTGACAGCCTATTTTATTTAATTCTTCTCTTATAATATTTTCAATTTTATTTATCACTCTTAAACCTAAAGGTAAAAAATTATAAATTCCTGCTGAAACTTTTTCTATAAATCCTGCCCTTATTAAAAGTTTTGCATTTCTTGATTCTTCATCAGCTGGTTCTTCTTTATAAGTTTTATAAATCAATTCGCCTTGTCTCATTTTAAAATAATTTTAAAAGAAAAATAAAAAGGCAGAATCTATTGATTTATATAAATTTCTAAATAATTTAAAAAGTAAAAGTTATATTAGAAACAAGTAAAAAACAATTAATAAACAATTTTACAGCATACCATACCATGGGCTGACCGCAAAGGAACCTCATCTATCTCACACTCAGGATACTCCAAATAAGTAAACCTACAACTTAATCTAGGTGCTTTTGGTATTATCGCAAATACTTGATCTACATATTCTTTTGTTGCTACTTGACTAGCCGGAGAACCAGATGTTGGTGTTTGAGCAAAAATAGGAGCGTATGTGGTGGTGCCTAATTGAGGATTATTCATAAAAAATTTTAAACTACTTGTAGTAAATGCTAACCAGCTTTGTTGATTAGGATTTAATTTGTTAGTAAATACTATAAAACCTGCTCCAGGAGTAGAAGAATTAACTGTTATCCATAACATACTCGTAGCATTTAAAGTAGCAACATAAGGCACACCCTCGAGAAATCGTATTCCTACATATGTTCTAGTATCATTCATATTCATAAATTTGAAACCTTCTCTAGCAGTTTTAAATAGAGTAAAGCGAGGTTGGGTTTGTTGAGCAGATAAGGGTTGGATATTTCTTGTAAGTAGAATAAGGGTGAGGATTGATAAGATTATACCTAAGATTGTTCCTATGAATATTTGTTTTTTATCTAACCTATTCATATTACCATTATTTTAGCATAATTTATTACTTGTCAAGCTGAAATTGTGGATAAAAAATGTATAAATATAAATAAATATAAAACTTTTCT
>Ga0081478_140022_pt1 | contig 10086 bp, 12 predicted proteins | sample OctSprmetagenome_FD_70983 | JGI IMG/M metagenome (GOLD analysis project Ga0081478, IMG submission 70983) | Hot spring and microbial mat streamer communities from Octopus Spring Streamers, Yellowstone National Park, USA - T=80-84 v2 (version 2) | ecosystem: Environmental > Aquatic > Thermal... | reverse complement strand
CGACGCTGGACGTGGCCGTGAGGTCGCTGATCTCGCTCTATCTGGCCGGCTATTCCTCGATCAGGATCAAGCTCGACGGCGCCGCTCCAGGCATCCTGAGGGGCATAAAGGAGACGGCTAGGAGGTGGCTGGCAGGCGTCGAGGTCGTCGACGAGAGGCTCGACGGGATCGTGCTGAACGTGGTCCAGCTTCACAGGGATCTGCCTCCGAGGCAGGTGATCTCGAGGATGGGGACGATAGCTGCAGGCATGGTCCAGGACTCGCTCTCGCTGCTGGCCAACCCTTCAAGAGATGAGGTGCAGGACCTGATCGACAGGGACGACGAGGTGGACCGGTTCTACCATTACATGGTCAGGTTGACCAACTTGTCAATCGTCGATCCTAGGATACTCCAACCTCTTGAGGTCGATGAGCCCCAGCTCCTCCTCGGGTACACGATGGTGGCCCGGAGCATCGAGAGGGTTGCGGACCATGCGACCAACGTAGCGTTGCTGACTTCGGAGCGGAACCTCGACGTCAATTCCTTCGGTGAGTTCTACAACGACTGCTTCGCATGCACAACGTACTTCCGGGGGTCGGTGGATGCGGTCCTCGAACCGGACGCGGAGAATTCGCAGAAGCTGATCGATGACGCCTCCGAGTACCTGCGGGAATTGGAGAGGCTCTTCGTGAAGACGCTCGAGCGGAAGCTTCCTATAGGATCTCAGGTGGCCCTCAGGGTGCTGTACGACAACGTCAAGAGGGTCGTCGAGTACTCGACCGACATAGCCGAGGTGGCCCTGAACCTCTCGTATCCGAGGCCGAGGTTCGTCCGGGGGTCTCCCTGACTCACATCGCCAGCTCTGCGAGCCCTTCCGAGACCCTGTCGGTCAGCTTGCCGATCCCTACCAAAAAGAGTTCCGAAGAGTTCTTCCTGAGGGTGGGGGGCGTGATGACGCGCTTGAGGAACCTGAAACCGTTCCTCAGCCTCCTCTCTATCCTCGGGAGCTCCTCGCACTCGAAGAACTTGATCACCACGTTCCCTCCCCTCCTGAGGACCACGTCCGAGATCTCGAGGGCCCTTATCCCCAGCATCAGCTGGTTGAAGACGTCGACGTCCCTCACGCCCGTGAACTTAGGCGAGACGTCGGAGACGAGCACGTCGCACCTCCTGTTCCCGAGCGCTGAGAGGATCGCGAAGGGAGCGTCGGCGTCGTTCACGTCCATCTGCAGGAAGACCACGTTCTCGGCCCTGAAGGCAGGTTCCTTCAGGTCCACTGCGACCACTAGGCCCTCCGGTCCAACCGTCTGCGACTCCACCGCGAGCATCCCGCCCGGCCAGGAGCCCAAGTCCACCACGAGGTCGCCCCTCTTGATGACGCGATACTTCTGCTGGATGAAGATCAGCTTGTAGGCCGCCCTCGACGGATAGCCCTCTTCCTTGGCCTTCCTGTGCCAAGGGTCACTTCTCCTTTCAGCGAGCCATCTTTCTTTGGTCACTCCCAAAAACGTAAAAGTAGGGAGTGGGTTAAAAGTTCGAGATCGGCTCAGGGACGGTCGTCACGGCACCAGCGTTATCGGTATCCTGAGTTCCTCGAGGACGCTGAGGACCTGCTTGAACGCCTTCCTCGCCTTCTTGGGCGCGAGCTTCGTCGGTATCTGGAGCACCGCCCTGTGCGGCCTGTAGTAGCCGTTGCCCTTTATGGTGTAACTGAAGGAATCGTAAGTCTCTATCACGTAATCGTACCGGACGCCGCTCTCCCTCAGAACTCCCTCCAAAGACCTGATGATCTCCTCGCCCTTGAGGCGTGCGTAAAGCCACCTCGGCTCCTCTCCCCTCCACTCCGCCTTCGCGTACTCGCTGAAGCCCTCAGGCAGGGACTTCGGCACCTCGACGACGACCAGAAGCATCAATTCCTTCCCCGATGCCCTCGCCTGCTCCGCGGCCGCCATCACAGCCCTCTCTGAGTTGACGCCCTCGAAAACCGGCACTAACACCACCTCTAGCTGCTTCGTCTCGAGCCTTCCGGACCTCTGGAACGTGGTCGCCTCCAACCCTATCACCGTCCTGATGTCGGGGTCCTGCGGATTTAGCGCCTTCGTATAGCCTGAACGTATTCCACGTTAGGGCATTTATCGGCATATGCCAGCATATACTCCATGTTTACGCGTTCCATCCCGATGGGCACACAAAACAAACAGGGTTAGAAGCCAAGCTGAGGGTTCAACGCGAAAGGTCCGGACAGGGAAAAAGCTCGGTCAGCCGACGCTGCCGCTCATCTCCAGCTCTATAAGCCGATTGAACTCGATGGCGTACTCCATCGGGAGCGTCTTCGTGAAGCCCTCGAAGAACCCTAGCACGATCATGTTGAGCGCCTCCTGCTCCGGTATGCCCCTGCTCATCAGGTAGAAGAGCTGGTCCTCTCCGATCCTGCCCACAGTTGCCTCGTGCGTGACCGTCGCGTCGTCCTCCTGTATCTCGTTGTACGGGTAAGTGTCTGTCCTCGACCTGTCGTCGAGTATCAGCGAGTCGCACCTCACGCTGGACTTGACCCTCTTCGCTCCCTTCGCTACGTGGAGGAGGCCCCTATAGGTGACGCGGCCGCCGTCCTTGCAGACCGACTTCGAGGTGATCCTGCTGGTGGTGTCAGGTGCCAGATGGACCGCCTTCGCTCCCGTGTCCTGGTGCTGGCCCCTGCCAGCGAAGGCCACAGAGAGGATCTCGGCCCTCGCACCTCTCCCGAGCAAGTAAACGCTCGGGTACTTCATCGTGACCTTGCTCCCGATGTTCGCGTCGACCCACTCCACCGTCGCCTCCTCGTAAGCGAAGGACCTCTTCGTCACGAGGTTGTAGACGTCTGTGCTCCAGTTCTGGAGCGTCGTGTACCTCACATGCGCCCCCTTCATCGCTATCACCTCCACCACCGCAGCGTGGAGGCTCTCAGTGCTGTAAATCGGCGCAGTGCACCCCTCTATGTAATGTACTTTGCTGTAAGGTTCAGCGATGATCAGGGTCCTTTCGAACTGTCCCATGCTGGCAGCGTTGATTCTGAAGTAGGCCTGAAGCGGGAACTCGACCTCAACGCCCTCCGGCACGTAGACGAAGGACCCTCCGCTCCAGACCGCGGTGTTCAGCGCGGCGAACTTGTTGTCGTCGGCAGGGACGACGGTGCCGAAGTACCTCCTGACGATCTCAGGGTACTCGCGGACCGCAGTGTCCATGTCGCAGAAGATCACGCCGAGCTTCTCCAGCTCCCTCCGGACGTTGTGGTAGACGACCTCCGAGTCGTACTGCGCGCCTACACCTGCCAGGAACTTCCGCTCTGCCTCAGGTATCCCGAGCCTCTCGAAGGTCCGCTTGATGTACTCCGGGACCTCCTCCCAGCTCCTGTACTTCCCCTCGGTCGGCCTCACGTAATACCTCATCTTCTGGAAGTCGAGAGAGCTCAGGTCAGCTCCCCACGTCGGCATCGGCTTCTGCAGGAATATCCTGTAGGCCTCGAGCCTCCTTCTCCTCATCCACTCCGGCTCGTCCTTAAGCCTCGAGATCTCGTCGACCACCTCCTCCGAGAGACCTGGCTTGGTGCTGTAAACCGGCTGGACCTCGTCCCTGAAGTTGTACTTACTGTAGTCGAAGCTTATCGCCTGAGCGCCCATGTCGCCATAACACCGTTATGCTCGTATTTCAATCCAATTGCTTCCCACGTAATCGGGTCTTTCGGAGCTCACAGGGTTGAAAGCGTCGGGGTCGGTTGAAATGCGGGATGAGGGTAAGAGTGAGGGTGGTCGCCGAGCTGAAATCGACCGAGGACCCGGAGAAGGTGATGAGGGCTCTAACAAAGCTCTTCCCGACTATCCGGTTCGAGCTCAAAAGCGTCGGCCAGCGACAGTTTATCGAGGGCGAATCCGAGGAGCTGGGTTCCCTCAGCTACCTGAAGGAGAACCTGAGGAGGAGGAAGGTGAGGGCCGCGGCGGAGAGGATCATGCGGGGCTTCTCCGGCGAGAAGCTGGTCCACTTCATGCTCAGCAAGCAGGCGGCTTACGTGGGCACCGCTTCCCTCCTCGAATTGGACGAGCTGCCGGAAATAGGCTGGATAGACGTCTTCGTCGAGACTGAGGAGCCAGAGGAGGTGATCAGGTGGCTGACCGAGAGGTGAGGTCGCTGCCTTCCGGAAGCCTCGTGAAGTGCTCGTGGACGATCTTCCAGCCGTCCTGCTGCCTGACGAGGACCGTGGTGCAGAAGGCCCTCACGGATAGCAGTTGCCCCTCGAACCGATACTGGTAGACGAGCATCCCCTTGTAGCTGACCGTGTAGGTTACCACCGCCACGTCGCCGAAGACGTTCGCCTCGATCCCGTCCAGCTCGACCTCTATGCCTGAGACCTGTGTGATGAGGCCCCTCTTTATCAGCAACGCCCTCTCCCCGCGCTCCAGCCCGTGAGGCGGATGTTCGCTGAAGAGCGTGAAACGCTCGGGGTCGTAGTGCGAGGCCAACCTGCCGAAGTCTCCCTCCTTCACCGCGTCCCAGCAGTCCAGCCCTCTCCCCGCGCTCCAGCCCGTGAGGCGGATGTTCGCTGAAGAGCGTGAAACGCTCGGGGTCGTAGTGCGAGGCCAACCTGCCGAAGTCTCCCTCCTTCACCGCGTCCCAGCAGTCCAGAACGACCTCGATAACAGCGAGCTCTTCATTCGTCATAGCGGTTGCCTCTTGATCCTCACGAGGCCGCTCACGACGAAGTCGCCCTCGACGATCCTCCTCTGGAGTTCAGCGACCAGCGCGTCGACGCCTTCCCTGCCGAGCTTGCTCAGCAACCGCGCCTCGTCCTCCTGCTCGAGGTTGACGCCGACCGTCGGCCCGCCTATCGTGTAGATTGCTATCCCGGAGAATTTGACGACCTCTCCGCTGACCACCGCCTTTCCCCTGAAGAGACTCACCTTCTCCTCCGTCTCGACCGACTCGATCGTGACATCTGAGACGTCCATCCGTCGCGCTTACTACGTGCGGGATATTAGCCCGATCCAACGGTCGCCGACGGTGCGGTAGGTTTATCAGCCGGTCTTTTCGTAGTATTGTAGGTGTATTGGAGAATGATCGTGCGCCTCAGGTTCCAGCTCAGGGAGGGGCAGTCGTATGAGGTGGAGGTGACTCCGGAAGAGCTGAGGTCCCTCGATCCAGAACGGCTCAGGTTCGTCCACGAGCAGATCGTCGAACTGACGAAGGCGCTCGCCAAAAACGCCGCACCCGTTGCCGAGGCCGAGCTGAACCTCGAAGGTTGGATCGACTTGACCGGTGAGGTGCCGCACATGGGCACGCCCGTCAGGAGGCTCCCGCTGAAGGACCAGATACTCCTGACATACTTCGCGATGGGGTTGAAGGGCAGGAGGGAGATGAAGCCGGTGGAGGTGTACGAGTTCCTCAGGAACGACGGCTTCCCCGTGAACTACGGCAGCGTCGTCGCCCGGATCAACGAGCTGGCCAAGGACGGCCTCCTGATCAGGGAGGAGACCGGGACCTATAGAATCAGCAGGTTCGGCGAGGACCGCGTCAGGTCGATCCTCACCTCTTCGACGCCCGGCTGAAGAACACTCTGAGCAGGTTCAAGAGCTGGATCCACGGCTTTTCTCCGAGGTGCGGAACATGGGCGGTCCGGGTCGTTACATGGCCGCACTGTTGGCGATCGGATGGGTCCTAAACGTGGCGCTGACCGTGTACGCCCTGGACCGTTACAACGCCCTCCCCGAAAACGTGGCCGTGAGCTTCCGTCCAGACGGTGAGCCCATCATCGGGCCGAAAACGAGGCTTCTCATGCCCATAACTGTCATGACCGGTACGTGGCTTGCGGTCGCGTTGCTCGTCACGGCCTTCGTCATCTTCAGGCACAAGATCCTCGACAACTACCCGTATCTGATCAACCTCCCAGGCCTCACGCTGCTCCTCGGCAGGGTCGCGGACAAAGAGAAGAGGAGGGAGTACATCGACAGACTTTTCGTGGCCCTTCCGCTGACTCTCTTCCTGCTTTTCGGGACAAACGCCGCAGTATTGACGACGATCCTGGAGTCCGCAGTGACGTTCTCCTTCAATCCCGCAATCCTGATCGGTTCGTTGACAATAATGACGGGGGCCTTCGTCGCAGGAATTCTGCTCTACTACCGCTCGATCTACAAAGAGATCAAAGCGATGGTCACCTGATGTAGCCCGGAGGTGCCTCCAGCTCCAGCCCCTTCGGCCCCCTTGAAAGGGAAGCTGCGGTCCTCCTCATTAGGTCCCTCAGCTGCAGCCTGATCGACTCGGCCTGCTCGAGCAGCGGTTGGACGTTGTAAGAGGTCCCGTAGACCTTGTTGACGAAGGCTATCACCTCAGCAGATGCTCCAGGGTCCGGGTAGTTGAGGTGGGCCTGGGCCAGGACGAGGAGGACCCTGATCCCCCTCTCCCTCCCCAGCTTCAGCATCGCGGCGTTCGGACCGGTGACGTATCCCGTCTCGAAGACCTCGGCCTCAGCCCTCTGTGCGACGCTCGCAGTGTACTCGGGATCGCTCGAGACGACGAAGACCCTGGGCTTATCGATGTTGATCCTGTTGGGCTCGGGCAGACCTCCTAGCACCAAAAGCTCCCTCGACCCCACGCTGCCAGCGAAGTCCATTATCGCCTCTGATATCTGCCAAGCCATCATGGGAGGCACAGGTATGTCTGAGTAGACGGCGTTGAAGCTCGGCCCCTGCTCGTTCCTAACCTCGTAGATCCTGATCGGGTCCAGAACCCTTCCCTCCTGGATCACGGCTATCGGCGGCTGGTCCTCGAGCTCTATGCTCCCCACCACCTCGCTCCTCGAGCTGGAGATCATGAAGGAGGCCGCTATGACGCCGACCAGCCCCACGTCCGGCAGCGCCACGATCGTCGGGTTCCCCGCGGCCACCTCCCTCGTCAACCTGAACGACAACTCGTAGATGACCCACGATGCTCCTGGTTAAAGCTTCTCCGCCGAACCGGTGCGATGCGGGACACCGGACCCGCTGAAAGCTGCTGTCTAATGCTTCCGCTCACGGAGACACCCGAGTGCAGCTCTTCAGGGCCAATTAACATATATCATGTTGAGAGGCCCCGATGCGATGTGCAGGAGCAGATCGACATCTCGGAGTTCAGGAAGGTCGACATCAGGATAGGGAAGGTGGTGGAGGCCGAGAGGGTTCAGGGGACCGACAGGCTGATCCGTCTGACCGTCGACTTCGGAGGCGTCAGGAAGCAGGCCCTCACAGGTCTGGGCCATCTATACCAGCCCGAGCACTTCCTCGGACGGAAGTTCGCGTTCGTGACGAACCTCAAGCCGAAGAAGGTCAGGGGACTAGTCTCCGAGTGCATGATCCTGGCCGCGATGAAGGACGAGAACGAGGTCGTACCGCTCGTTCCTGAGAGGGACATCGCCGAGGGCTCTCAGGTCCTCTGAGCTGCCAGGAACTTCTCCGCAGCCTCGAGGACTTCCTTCGAGGTCCTGAACTTGATCTTGGATAGCGCGGCCTCGTAGGGCAACCACTCGTAGCCCTTGTGCTCGTAAGAGAGTTTGATCTCAGTTGTTTTTGATCTGCAAAGATAGTAGACAACGGTCTTGAGAACCCTCTCGCCGGCCTCGGTGAAGAAGTAGCTGATCTCCTTCCTGAAGCCGAAGACGACCTCGACGTCTGTCAGGCCAGTCTCCTCCCTCAATTCCCTGAGCGCGGCCCTGATCTCGCTCTCGCCCTCCTCAACGTGCCCCTTAGGGAAGTCCCAATGTCCGCTCGGGTAATGTAACAAGAGGTAGAGCCTCTTGCCGTCCTCCCGCTCCGTGAAGACTACGAATCCAGCCGACCTTTCTTTCCGTACCATCCGCTCAGCGGATCTGCCTCTTCAGCTCCTCGTACGCCGCCTTCACCTCCTCGACCGTAGCCTCGTCCTCGAGGGTCGTGACGTCGCCCAACGGTGCTCCCATCAGGACCGCCCTCAAGAGCCTCCTCATGATCTTTCCGCTTCTGGTCTTCGGAAGGGCCCTGACGAAGACGATCTCCTTCGGCACCAGTATCGGCCCGTACCTCTCCCTTATCCACCGGAGGAGGTCGGCCTTCAGCTCCTCGGAGGGCTGGTGCCCGGACTTGAGGACGACGAAGGCCACCGGTGCCTCTCCCTTGACCTCGTCGGGAACGCCGACCACGGCCGACTCGGCGACGGCCCCGTGTGCCACCAGCGCCGACTCCAGCTCGTAGGTTCCTATCCTGTGGCCGGCGACCTTCAGCACCTCATCTGCCCTCCCCGCAACCCAGATGTAGCCGTCTTTGTCCCTAACAGCGTAATCGCCTGTGTAGTAGATCCCCGGGTACCTGGACCAGTAGATCCTGTTGTACCCTTCGGGGTCGCCCCACAACCCGGTTGGAGGGGCTAGCATTCCGGGCCAGGGCTTCTTGATCGCGAGGAACCCCTTTGACCCAGGCGGAAGGGGCCTTCCCTGCTCGTCGACTACGTCCACCTCTATCCCCGGCAACGGCGGTCCGTTGGTGCCAGGCTTCAGGGGAACGAGCATGAAGCCGGGTGCGTGGCTGATCAGGATGCCCCCAGTCTCCGTCTGCCACCAAGTGCTTCCAACAGGGCACCTCTTCCCTCCCACTACCTCGTACAGCCACCTCCAGGCCGAGGGGTTGATCGGCTCGCCGACGCTGTGGATTAACCTGAGTGTGGAGAGGTCGTGGCGCTTAACGTGCTCGTCGCCGAAGCGTATCAGCATCCTCACAGCTGTGGGCGTCGTGTAAAGTATCGTGACACCGTAACGCTCGACTATGGCCCACCACCTGTCCGGCGCCGGGTAATCGGGTGTCCCCTCGTACATCACGACCGTCGCCCCCTCCATCAAAGGTCCGAAGACGATGTAGCTGTGTCCAGTAACCCATCCTATGTCAGCGGTGCAATAGTAGACGTCGTCGTCCCTTATGTCGAAGACCCACTTCATGGTGGCGTGCAGGAGTACCGAGTAGCCGTGATGGTCGTGGATGACGCCCTTCGGCTTTCCCGTCGTTCCTGAGGTGTAGAGGACGTAAAGGGGCTCATCGCAGGTCATCCTCTCCGGCTCCACGTAGGCGTTCGCTGGGACGTCCGCAAGGAGCTCGTCGAGGAAGAGGTCGCGCCCCTCCTTCATCGGCACATCCGCCATCAGCCTCCTGACCACGACGACCTTCTCTATGCCGTCGTAGAGGCTGACGGCCTCGTCGGCCACCTTCTTCAACTCTATCACGCGTCCCCTCCTGTAGAAGCCGTCGGCCGTTATCAGGAACCGCGCTCCTAGGTCCCTCATCCTCACGGCCAGGTTCTCGCTGGTGAAGCCGCTGAAGACGACCGTGAAGACGGCACCGAGCCTCGCGCAGGCCAGCATGACAGCAGGCAGCTCCGGTATCATCGGCATGTAGATCGCCACCCGGGACCCTCTCTTGACGCCGAGGCGCCTGAGCGCGAAGGCGATCCTGTTGACGAGCCTCCAGAGGTCGAAGTAGGTGAGGACCCTCCGCTCCTTCGGGTTCCCCTTTTCGTCCGCCGGCTCGCCCTCCCAGATTATTGCGACCTTGTTCCTGCGCCACGTCCTGACGTGACGGTCGAGGCAGAGGTAGGAGATGTTTGTCTCGGCACCGACGAACCACCTGTAGACGTTCGGGTACTCTCCCGGCACCATCACCTTCTCCCACTTCTTGAACCACTCCAGCTCCTCAGCGACCCTTGCCCAGAAGGCCTCGATGTCCGCGGTCGACGTCTTGTGGAACGCGAAATAGGCCTCGGGGTCCACGACCTTCTGGCTGTAGCCCGGCGGCACTATCTTCTCGTCGAAGGGCAGGGGCTCTCCCATGATGCCCTCAGAGGACATGGCCTTTACAGCTCTGTTACCCGTCCAAACGATAAGCGTTGTTCTTGATGGCGCTCTCTTATCGGTGCCTCCAGCGGCTCAGCGGTCAGGATGCGCGTTCTTGGGAGACCGGTCCTCTGAAGCGCCCCTTCCAAAACGGAGGATATGTGCCCCTCTCCATCAAGACGACGTCGGTCCTGACGAAGACCCCTCCCTCGTCGAAGTCCAGCGCCGACTTCTCGGCCCTTCCCAGGGCCAC
>Ga0081478_136197_pt1 | contig 10090 bp, 13 predicted proteins | sample OctSprmetagenome_FD_70983 | JGI IMG/M metagenome (GOLD analysis project Ga0081478, IMG submission 70983) | Hot spring and microbial mat streamer communities from Octopus Spring Streamers, Yellowstone National Park, USA - T=80-84 v2 (version 2) | ecosystem: Environmental > Aquatic > Thermal... | reverse complement strand
GAAGCTTCAGCAAGTCGGGAAAGCGTGTCTTAGCTACTACGCTGTGAATTAGGATGAAGGGAGGAAATGAAAGCTTGTTGATGTACATCCACGTCCCGTCCGGTGCATACAGCCTCTTCCCCTCCAACCTGTACGTGCCCTCGGCGACGGCTTTGTGTAGCGTCGTCAGCTTCTTTTTTGCCTGCATCCACGCCTCCCGCAGAAGCCGTTTCAGCGTGTCCCGGAAGTGAAGTAACTGTCTCTTCTCCTCTTCCGATAGCGGAAACGTTTCGGCGATCTTTTGCATTGCGTATTCGACGTAGAGCATCCACGCTGGGAATACCCAGTCCACCGGCCCCCGGAGGACGCCGTGGGTGGAGACCTGCTCAAGCGCATCTTCCAGCGTCGGCGGCTCTTCGGCGGGCCTCAGCGCGAGTTCCAGGCGTTCTTTTATCTTTTCGTTTCTATCCATAACACGTTAAACGCCGAGGCGCATGTTGAACTGTCCTTTCCATGTCTCTTCTTTTTGCATTGCTATATAAGCCTTCTCTCCACAGGTAAAGACTGCAGATACAGACCTACAGGAGTAATTATACCTGCCAGGATATACCACGTGGAGCTGACCGCAGAGGTCGTCCCGTTGCGTGAAAAGGTCTGAGGAGCCAACACCTGCAGGTACTTCCCTGCAGGTTTTTCCTCACAGGTCTAATTAAACCTGTGAGCGAATCCCTAGGGATGTACCTGCAGGCGGATAAGCCTCTTTTCCCCATCCTTTGTCCACATTATCCCTCCGGAGGAGCTCTTCGCCCCAGCTACGGAGCATGAGACGCCGCTGGGAGACCAACAAAGTGAAGGAAAAAGAAGTCATTGACCGAGTCTTTTGTTGACCTCTATCAGTTTTTTCTCCATCTTTTCCCTAATCTTTTCAACTTTCTCCTTTGGTATGAAGAAGTGGAGAATGCTGTCGAACTTCTCCGTGTAGGACAAGCCGCCGGTATACCTCATTGGAGGGTACATGTTGAGCTTTATGTGAATCAATTCCCGAAGGAGCAGGTATTCAACAGCCTCCTCGTCGTCGATTAGATGTTCATTTAGGTAGATGGTGGGCGGGGAGCTGGACAAGTTGGTGAAGGCATCTCTAGTCTTGTAGGGCCTCACCACCAACTTGACGTCTTTTACGCCTAGGTAGATTTTGTACTTCTCCAAGATCCTTTCAACCTTATCCATGAAGCGCTGTGACCAATTAAACGTAATGAACCGTCCTCATAAATCCTCTTTTCCCCAACAGGTGTTGTTCGGTTCCACATGTCTAACGGTGCGTGTTCCCTCAGTTCCTCTGGTAGCTGACCCATAACAGCTACGGCGCCGCCCGAGGGTTCGAAGGAGCGGCCACGCCTATGCTACTTGAACCGACCGTTTTGATTCAAAACGGCGAAAGACGTGCCTGCAGGTACTTCCCCGCAGGTGCAGACTTGCAGGTGTAATTATCTCTGTCAGCCAAACCCTACAGGGGAACACCTACAAAGGGGCGTATAGACCAATCTCTAATGCTAGTCGGATCAGGCAGGCCTATATCAACGCGAAGCTCATAGGGGCTAAGCCTCTTGTGATAGCCCGCGGGTACGCAGAAGAGGGCGCTAGAGAGCTGGCCAGAGAACTCGGCGTTGAGGTGGTGCTGTTGCCAGACTACGTATTTCTTTCAGTCGACGATTTGTACACAGCCTTCACAAACGCCTTCGTTAGGTCGCTCGCCGTCATAACCGCCATAGTAACTAACTTACAGGTGGACGAGGTGGAGGCTATTGAAAGTTGCCCAGACGTAAGTTGCGTCTGTGAAAAGATAAACTGTGAAACTTTGTTTAACAAACTACCGCGAGAGGCGAGAAACTTCGACACTTTACTCCAAGCTGTAAAAATCGCGAAACTGTTGCCAAAGCTCTGCGACAACCTGAAGAAACAGGCCTAGAGACTTCTCGCCGACAACCGCCTGTAGACCATCACGATAACATATTTACGGCATTCAAAACTGTGCTAGCATGGAGAAACTTGTGGAGGAGATAAGGCACCGATTCAAGCCAAAGATAATGCCCATAGAGTGGAGGGGCGACAGACTTGTGTTACTTGACCAGAGAGTTCTGCCGTTTGAGACGAGATACGTAGAGGCAAAGACCGTGGCTGAGGTGGCGGAGGCCATACGCGACATGGTGGTTAGGGGCGCGCCCGCCATAGGCATTACAGCGGCATTCGGCATGGTGGTTGCGTTAAAGGAAAAGAAGCCGAAAACCGTAGAAGAGTCGCTACGCACACTGGCCTCCGCGAAGGAAGTGCTGGCGAAAACAAGGCCCACGGCGGTGAACCTCTTCTGGGCGCTTGAACGCATGTACAACAGAGCAGTTGAGCTCGCAGGTAAGACCGCCTTCGCGGCGGAGCTCACCGCCATGATGGAAGAAGAGGCTAAGAAGATCTTTGAGGAGGAGCTGGATGCGGAGATCAGGATAGGCCTCTACGGCGCCGAGTTGCTAGAAGACGGCGATACCGCGCTCACCATATGCAACGCCGGGGGTCTAGCCACGGGAACCGGCCTTGGCACCGCCACGGCGCCTGTATACGTGGCCGCCATGTTGGGGAAACGGGTATCAGTGATCGCGCCGGAGACCAGACCTTGGCAACAAGGGGCTAGGCTCACGGTGTATGAACTCGTCCACAACGGGATCTCCACGACCCTCATTGCAGACACCGCAGTAGGACTTGTGCTGTATAGGCGGCTGGTAAACATCGTCATGGTGGGGGCGGACCGCATACTTCTCGATGGACATGTATACAACAAAATAGGCACGCTCAACGAGGCGGTGCTTGCCCATGAATTTGGAGTACCTTTTTACGTGCTGGCGCCGACCAGCACCATAGACCCACGCGGCAGGGTGGAGGATGTACAGATCGAGGAGAGGGATCCCGACGAGGTCCGCACCGCGAGGTCAGAACAGGGCAAGGTCTACGTTACGTCAAGAGACGTCCCGGTGTTTAACCCCGTATTTGACGTCACGCCGCCGAAATTCATAACCGGCATAATAACAGAGAGAGGCGTTGCAACGCAACCGCTTAACAAGAACCTACGTAAATTGTTGAAATCTTAACACGGCAAAACCAGGTCCCTAACGGTGCAACTATTTAAAAACGCGACCTTGGACAAAAGTATACGAAGGTACGAAAAGTTTTAAATATGGTAAAAGTCAGACGGCGATGAAATTCGAAAATATCGAGAAAAGACTTATAGAAGCCCTAGTTGTCCTCTTGCTAAACGCAAAGGGCCGCGTGGTCAGCATCAAGGCGACATCCTTGGCAAAACTAGCAGGTCTAGGCTCAGACCACAGCGCCATATTAAAAGCAGCACGGCTCCTGCAGAAGCTTTCTAGGCACAAGTTCCTCACCACAGCCCCGGACTCCAAGAAAAACAAAACTTACCGCTATATTCTGAAATCCGAAGACGAGCTGTGGCAACTGGTGCGGAAAGACCCGGAACGGGCAAAGGAACTTCTCGTCAAAATACTTAGATGAATCTCTATGGCATCGAGATAGATGAAGAACTCTACAAACACCTCCTTGAATACTTATCCGACGCAGAGATAGACGCGTTGTTCCGCTCAATCACCACGCCTCCGCCGCGTTACTACATAAGAGTAAACACGTCAAAAACCACGCCACAAGAACTACTCAAGAGACTGAACTCAAGAGGCGTCCCAGCCTACAGAGACGAGGTCTTCGACGATGCGTTGTGGATGCCCGTGGAGGGGCCCTTCAAGATACCAGAAGCAAAGAAAAAATTAATCATAGATAAAAAGGCGGCTGAAAGCGTTATGTTAGGCGCCGACCTATACGCGCCGGGCGTGGTGAAAACCGACCGTATAAGAAAAGGCGACGAGGTCAACGTGGTTGCCGACAACGGAAAGATAGTTGCCTACGGCATAGCCGTGGCCGACAGCGACGAAGTCATGAAAACAAGAAAAGGGCCATACGTCAAAGTGGAGAAGTCCCTCTACAAGACACCTAAGATAAGGGATCTCCCCGAGTACAAAGACGGCTTGTTCTACAGCCAAAGCCTTCCCGCAATCGCCGTGGGTTATGTCGTGAGCAACCTCGGGGCCGTCACCGCGGTTGACCTCAACGCGGCGCCCGGCGGAAAAGCCACACACCTAGCCCAGATGGGGATTCGCGTCGTTGCTGTAGACCGATCGCATCCGAAGATCGCCAGGATGAGGGCCGAGGTAGCGCGGCTGGGGGTGGCGACCCACGTAGACACGCTTCTTCACGACAGCCGGTATCTCGACCGCGACTTCCCCCGATTAAAGGCAGAAGTCGCTCTTGTGGATCCCCCCTGTACAGACATAGGAGTCCGTCCAAAGATCTACCACAAGGTGACGCTAGACGCGGCAAAGACGCTGGCGAAATACCAGATACAGTTTTTAAAAACCGCCCTTAAGCTCGCGCCCCGTGTTGTATATTCAACCTGCACCCTTACACATGTAGAAAACGAGGAGGTGGTAAAGAGGGTCAAAGCCGAGCTTCTAGACCCTGGCCTGACCATCGGCGCGCCGGGGTGGGACTGCCCGGAATGCAGAAGATTTCTGCCGCATATCCACAACACCCCAGGCTTCTTCCTCTCACTGCTAGAAAGGCGGTAGGTCAACTCAGCGACTTTAAAGTCTTTGAGACATAGGCGTCGCACTGCTTCTTGTATGAGCAAAAGTTACATGCAAGAGGACTCTCACCGCGTAGTCTTCTTTCGACTACTTTACATATATTTTTTACATAGTATTGTGGAAAGCAGTCTTTACATACAAACGTATTCTCATTTATATACGCTATGTTTTTAAAATTCACCTCCTTACCGCAGACGGCACAAAGAGGCATATACCTCCATGGCAAGCAATTAATATCTGTTTCACCTGAAGAGACATGTTTCGGCCATACTCCTCTGAAGAAGGCACATACCTTGTTAAGTCATCACGACGCGCAGTAGAGACGTACCTAAAGACGGGAAGAATCGAGGTTCCAGATAACCCACCGCCCAGGCTCCTCAGCGATAATTACGGCGTATTTACCACAATAGAAACCGCGAAAGGCGACAAATACGAACTCAGGGGGTGTATAGGCTACCCGGAGGGCTACAGAAACACCCTATACGCAACTATCTACAGCGCAATAGGTGCCTGTTGCCAAGACCCACGCTTCCCAGCGCTACGCTCCGAAGAACTCCCGCACATAGTTTTTGAGGTGAGCATATTAAGCCCGCTGAGCTTGCTCGCAGAAGACCCCAGAAAATACCCTGAAATAGTGGAAGTGGGGCGCCACGGTTTAGTGATAAGAAGGGGGCCATACGCCGGGCTCCTCCTGCCGCAGGTAGCTGTGGAGGAGTGCTGGAGCCCCGAGGAGTTTCTGATAAACATCTGCATAAAGGCTTGGCTTCCGGACGACTGCTGGCTAGACCGGCGGGCCAAACTGTACATATACGAGGCGCAGATATTCCGCGAAAAATCGCCAATGGGCGAAGTCCTTGAACGCGACTTAGTTTTAGAAGCGGCTAGATGTAGTCCAAAAACTCGATGAGAAAACGGGCGGTGAGGTAGTCAAGATACTGGTTCCCAACTGCCACGAACTTTTTCCCTTCCCTCCTCACCACGTAGACGTAGCGTTCCCCCAGCCTAGCCTGGAGAAAGTCGGCATCCAGCTCCTCAATTTTTTCCAGCCCCGAAGGCCTCTCCCCAAGCTCCCTCTCGCCGAGTTTGACATATGTAAATCCGAGTAGCTCCTTCAGCTCCTCTACACTGGAGGGTATGTAGCCCACCCTTCCGTATGGAGGTATCATTTTATCCACACGCTCCTTCATTTCACCCAGCTGTCTTAGGATTTCTTGTTCGCCAGGCGTGTACCTAACCCCCACCCCCTGCGGCGGAGACGCCCCCCTGCGGGACACGAAGAAGATTATCAGCGCCAAAACCGCCACCGCCGCGACTAACAACGACAACTCCATAATTTGTAGATACATAGAGATAACTCTCCCTTTGGTTTATAATACTTACAATTATTTTGGCCCTAATTCTCAGCAGGAGCTTCTCTTCACAGCTCAGGAGACCCTTAGCTCATCAACGGCCATATACATACATACGTATTTTAACTTACCCGCGTCTCTTCGTGAACACCGGACTTAATAAACCGGGCAAGGATGTCATGTGTTCATCTACATGGCCGCCATATACGGTGCTGTGGTGCTGATCATGGGCGTCGTCGGAAACGAGCCGGAGCTCGTCCTACTAGGCCTAGCGATGATGTTTCTCGGCAACCTTCACAGGCTTGGGAGATTCTTGGTAAAGATGCAGAAGCGTGCAATAGACGTAAAGACGTAGCTACCGCTAATTCACTCAGTCTGCAGAAAGCCCAGCACTGCTCAGGTCGTGCACATCTAACACTGCGCCGGCTCCACCTTAAGCGTATCGCCTTGAACCTCGACAACGCGTACTCTACAGCCTTTCTTAATAGGGGTATCAGACACCGCCTTCCAGTACTCTCCAAATAACTTGACAAATCCCGACGTGCCGGGCCCTATGTCGTCGATTGCCACGCCCTCCATACCTCTGAGATTTGTTAAGAACTCTGATGGTGGTCTCTGTCTGTGAACCGTCACTATTTTATATATCATGAATCCGAGAAATCCCATGAGCAAAGCTATATTTATATATAAACCAAGTTGGATAAGCCACCAGTCTCTTATATATATAAGCTCACCGCTGAAGACATTAGCCGGGTAGGTTGATAGGAAGCCTACAACCACCAAAGCAACCCCCACGCCTGCAACTATCCCATAAGTAGCCATCCCCATCAGGACCTCCGCCATTATCAACACAGCACCTAGTATTATGAGGGCGACGCCGAGCCACGCCGTAGGCAGGAAGGTAAACACGGAAATCACTAGTATTATTATCGCGGCGACTACGGCGGCCGGGTGACCTGTCAGAAAGGCTGCAAGAAGCAGGATAAAAGCCAGAAGAGACAGAATAGCCGACACCACCGGGTCGCTTAGCCACATCTGTAGAGTCTCGGTAATTGTCGGTTCCACCTTTCTTGTCGCGACGCCGGCGATTACCAGCTCCGTCTTCTGGTTTCTAAGCATCACGGAACTGCCGTTTATCTTCCTCAGCAAGTCGTTTACGTCAACCGCCACAACTTCGATCACTCTGTATCTCAAAGCCTCCTCGGCGCCTAGGTTGACGTTTTGAGTTATGCAAAGCCTCGCAAAGGTGCCGTTGCGTCCATACGACTTTGCAACAGTCTCGAGGTATCCTATCAAGGCGTTTAGCGTCTTAGACTCGTTTATAGGCGTCCCACCGGCGATAGGCTGACAAGACCCAATTACTGTATGTGGAGCCATAGCCGCGATGTGCGTAGACATGAGTATGTAGGTCCCCGCAGACCAGGCGTAGCCGTAGTCCGGGTACACATAGCCGACGACGGGCGCCTGCGAGTTACCAATCTCTTTCATGATCTGAAGCGTGGTGTCGGCCAGGCCGCCCGGCGTGTTGAGCAACAGAAGAACCAAGCCGCTGTTCTGCTCAGCTAACGCAATCGCTCTCTGTATCTGCGACAGCGTGTAAGGCCCTATAACGCCGCTTATCTCAACTACATATACCGTGGTTACTACATAGGCGTTAGAAAAAAAGACTAGTAGAAGCAAGGGGAGGAATCTCCTCATTCCTTCTTCTCCCTCCTAGCCAAAGCCAGGGGCAATGCCACGTACTCCATCGTCGGCGGCGTAACTATTATGAGGTTGTGCTCCCGCGCGACCTCGATGAGCGCATCTATCATCCTGAGCTGCACCGCGGTGGGGTTCTGCGAATATCTCTCGGCTGCCTCCAAGTAGATCTTACTCGCCTCGTACTCCGCCGAGGCTAACGTGATTTTCGCGCGTCTCACCCTCTCAGCCTCGGCTTGACTCGCCATCGCGCGGAGCAGAACCTCAGGAAGCTTTATGTCCTTGATGGCGACGGCGGTCACCTTAACCCCCCACGGAGTCACGTGATCGTCCACGATAGACGCGATCCTTTTAGCGATATCGTCTCTATGCGTCAGTAAAGTATCTAGGTCGACCATGCCCACGACGTCGCGGAGCGTGGAGGCTGCGTAGATGGCGACGGCAGGTATGTGGTTCCTCACCGTCAGCGCCGTTTTTAGGGCGTCCACCACCCTCAGATAAATAGCGGCGTCTATCGTGACCTCCACGTTATCTTTTGTCAACGCGCGTTGAGCCGGCACGTCCACAACCTCAACTCTGAGGTCGTACCTAACGATGGTGTCGATGACCGGTATGATGAACACAAGGCCAGGTCCCACTACGCCTACGACGCGGCCAAGCCTGAATTTCACAGCCCTTTGGTACTCAGGTATTATGCGTATCGCAGAGGAGAGGATGGCAACGAGAATTACAATGGCGAAAAGAACCAATATGGCAAAGGCTACCTGCTCAACCAGTTGAAGTATCATGCGCCTTACAACAACACAACTATATAAATTTGCGTCTAGCCCACGTAGCGAAGAGATATATAGTGGCGGAGACAATCGCCTAGGTGAGGTGAAAATGGGGACGGTCTGAGGGAGTGATGTCAGTTCCGCGCTTCTGAAGCGTCGTGGTTTTTCGGCGGCCGCGCCGCGTATTTCAGCTTCCCAGTTATCCAGTCTTTCAGAACCATGCGGGCGGTCTCGTCGATGTTTATCCCTCCGCCTTTTAGAAGTCTTCTCTTAGCCCTGCCGATTTCCTCCAAAGCGTGCTCCACGTCGCAGTCTATCCCATACGCCTCACTGAGGGCGCCTGGGTTGTATGCAAGCACCCGTTTGAGCAGGGCGTAGGCGTACGGGACGGGGTCGTCCACCGTACCTGGATCCACCAAGCCTCTTATGACGTCTAGCGCCAGGTCGCCTGTATATGCGGTCTTGACTATGCCAGGCGTGTCTAGCACCAGGAGCCAGCTTTTTGCCCGTACCAACTGTTCGCCCTTGGTCCACCCCGGCTTGGGGCTCGTGGGAGCGACGTGGCGGCCCTTGAGGTAGTTTATAATAGTAGACTTCCCGACGTTGGGGTGCCCCACCACGACGACGGTGGTAGGTATCCTAGGAGCCAGCGATCTGATGGCCGTAATGAGCTTCCGCGTGCCGAGCCTATGTTTAACGCTTATATACACAACGTCCTTGCCTAAATTGACGAAGTATGCCCGCCAGGCCTCCAAGATACCTCTCTCTACGAGATCCGCCTTGTTAAGCACCACCAACAGCCTCTTCCCCAGCCTGTCTACCGACTTCTCCACCTCTTCGTTTCTAGTGGCAAGGGGGTCCCTGGCGTCGAGAACCTCGAGCACTATGTCTCCGTCCTCTATCACCCTCCTTACGTGGCGCCACGTTTCCTTCACGCCCAGGTCCGCGCAATACTTTAAAAATGTGGTTGTGAAGCCATCTATGTCGTTTAAGCCGCCTCCTTCGAGGCTGGAGCTGATTAGGCTGAGGAGGCAGCTTGCCCTCTTTCTACGTATTAAGAAGACGCTTGAAGACGCCCGGAACTCTACTATCCAAAGGATAAGAGCCTTGGTGGCCGACTTAGAGCGGCTGAGGCGCGAGATAGCTGACGGATTTGTAGAGGTGGCGGACAACTTCAAGATCGCCGTGGCTAAGTCCGGCATAGACAAGATTGAAAACATAGCGGAGCTGACGCCGAAGACGGTGAGGGTGGGGCTTGTAAATAGGGGGACGCACATAGGTCTAGAGGTGGGCAACTATGTGACTTACCCTACTTACAGCATAGCGAGCGAAGCCGCTGAGCTCGACGTCGCGTTGGTGAAAATGCGCGAGCTTCTCACAAAGCTTATAGAGTTCGCCGAGAAGGAGACGCTCTTCTACACGCTTCTCAACAGGGTGAGGGAGTATCAACGTATGATAAACGCCATAGACTACGTCGTCATCCCCCGCATAAGAGAAAACATGCAATATATCCGCCTTGCACTAGAAGAGGGCGAAAGAGAGGAGTTCATAAGGAGGAAGATAATAACCTCACATATTTAAAAACCGGGTCTTC
>Ga0081478_146001_pt1 | contig 10116 bp, 9 predicted proteins | sample OctSprmetagenome_FD_70983 | JGI IMG/M metagenome (GOLD analysis project Ga0081478, IMG submission 70983) | Hot spring and microbial mat streamer communities from Octopus Spring Streamers, Yellowstone National Park, USA - T=80-84 v2 (version 2) | ecosystem: Environmental > Aquatic > Thermal springs... | reverse complement strand
GAGGGGCGGGGAGAGCGGGGGGGGGGGCGACCCATCCCGTGACGCCGGGCCGCCCCATTTCGGGCCCGCCCCCGACGCTGCTGGCGATGACGGGCAATCCCGCCGCCATCGCCTCCAGCACCGAAAGGCAAAAGGATTCGTAACGGGACGGGTGCACATAAGCGTCCAACCCCGCCAGCAACAACGGCACATCCGCCCGAAAACTGAGGCATTGCAGGGGCAAATTTTCGTCTCGGGCGATCGCTTCCACTTGAGGGCGCAACGGTCCATCGCCAGCGAGGACGAACCGCACCTTTTCTGAGCGCCGCTTCCAGCGGCGTGCCAAAGCGATGAGGGTTGGGATGCCTTTGTCTGCCACGATGCGCCCCGTGAAACCGACCAGCCATTCGTCTTCCCCTGCAGAGAGCAACTGACGAGCCAAAGCGCGCCGCTCTTGCGTGGGGGCGTAGTCATCGGGGTCAATGCCTGCGTAGATGACCTTCAGCCTGTCGGCAGGGACGCCCTGAGCGATCAAGTTTTGGCGGGAATGTTCGGAGACAGTCAGGATTAGTGCTGCCCACCGATAACGCGAAGCAGGCTGTGGGGCATGAGCCGTCACCAGCCAAGGAACTCTCGCCAACATGGAAGCGATTAGGGCGTAAACGCTCCCTCGTGCCCGATGGGCGTGCAAGAGGGGGATGCGATGGCGACGCACTATCGCCGCCAATTTCACCGCCGACACCACATCCCATGTGCCCCACAAAGCCACTTTGACGGGAACGATTTCGGGCGGACAAAGGGGAGCGAGCCGTCCCGACGGGTTGAAGGCAAAAAAGACCCGATGACCCCGCCGAGCCAACGCTCGGCTGAGCCAGAGGGCGTAAATTTCCGAACCTGCTCCCCAGCGCCCCGTCGCAACCTGCAAGACCGTCATCCCGCAACACCAAAGGGCATAGCGAAGGAAGGGGCTTAGCAGTTTCCGTCACCCGAACACCCGCCGCGCTTGGCGCAAGAGCAAGAGGAAAAAAGGGACGCCGAGAAGCGCCGTGAAGATGCCGACGGGCAACTCCGCTGGACGGATGAGAAGACGCGCTAAGGTGTCGCACCAAAGCAGCAACAAAGCGCCAAACAGTGAGGCAGCGAGAATGAGGGTGCGATGATGCGGTCCCAAAAGCAAGCGGGCAAGGTGAGGGGCAATCAACCCGACGAACCCGATGATGCCTGCCGCCGAAACGGCAGCGGCACAACTGAGTGCCGCCGCCGCAATCAGCCAACCCTTCACCCTCTCCACTTCCACGCCCGCATAGTGTGCCCACTCCTCTCCCATCAGCAAGGCATTCAACGCACGGGCGTGATAGAGCGGGATGAGGACACCAATGAGCGCATAAGGGAACACCATGCCCACTTCCCGCCAAGTCGCCATCGGAAACCCGCCCATCAGCCAAAAGTAAACGGCACCAACCATCAACCGATGGGCGTTCAGGTAGAGCAGCAGCGTCAGCAGGGCGGAAAGCAACGCATTGACGGCGACGCCCGCCAGCAAGAGTGTGTCCATCCGCACGATGCCATCCACCCGCCCCAACCGAGCCACCAACCACGCCGTCGCCAACGCCGCAAGGAAAGCGAGCAAGGGAATGAACGGCGAAGGGACACCCATCAGCAACCCGACCGTTGCGCCCAACGCCCCGCCTGCGGCGATGCCCAGAAGGAAGGGATCAGCGAGGGGGTTGCGAAAAAGCCCTTGCAGGCAACTGCCCGAACTGGCTAACGACATCCCGACGAGCACAGCGAGCAAGATGCGGGGGACGCGAAACTGCCAAACTTGTTCCGTCGTCAAAGGTGCTGCTCCGACCGCCATCGCCAGCAACGCACTGACGACCAACAAAATCCCGACACCCAACAACACCCACCATCGGCGACGGCGCAAGGTGGGAAAGAGCGAAGAAAGCATCGTTGGCATCCTTCCGTCCGCCTCCAAAGGTGCGGGCATTGAAAAGGGCGTGTCACTTTTCGTCACTTTCGTGACACCGCACGGAATTGGCGAAGCGCTCCCAAAGTTGTTCGTGTTCGGGCGAGAGCGAACCAGTGGCGAGGTAAAGGCGGTTGGTCTCTTCGCATTGCCAGAGCCGACCGAAAAATCGGGGAAAGGGCGCTGCCGTTCTAAGCCGCCGCAAAAACACTTGCAACGGGCTGGTGCCCCGCTTGTCCTTGCCGACCAACTCCATCCCTTCGTGACCCTTGAACCGCTCCATGCGGTAGTGGATAACGAACTGCTTGACAATTTCGTCGCCCAAGGCTTGGACGGCGAACTCTTCCAGCGCCTTGCCCTTGAGCAGCACCGAAGCGGGTCCGAAACGGGCGACGGTGAGGGCATCATCGTCCAAACGGAAAGTGAGCCGAATTTTCCCCGGCGTCAGTTCCGTCGCCCCCAGTTGCCAACCGACGGGGACTTCAAACCGCAAGCCATAAAGCGCCCAAGTTTCCCAATCGCCATCGGCGTGATCGGAAAGCGAGAGGAAAACTTGCTGCGCCCATTGGCGGACAGGTTCGTGCTCGTAGCCAACGACTTGGGCGACGAGGGCTTTTCGGCACTCCTCGCAAAACCACATCATCCCGTAGCCGACTTGCCCTGCCTGCCATTGAAAGTCACGGACATTGCGTTTGACCTGACGGCGACTGACCAAGTGCAAATTGCGCCGCACCGTCACCGTCTTTCCCTGCTTGCGCAACAGTTGCTCCAAACTTTGCAGGTAACGCTCCACTTGTTCGTCCAGCACGACACGCCCAGCGGAGACGAGCGTCCATTGGACTTCGCACCTCAACAAGCCCTCTTCCTCAAAGCGCAAGTAACCGTCAAAGCGGTTGCCTTTCACCTGCACGAGGTCCCAATTTTCAGGCACGCTCAAGGTCACGCCCATCCAACCGACGAGTTGGTGGCTGCCTGTCATCGGCATCGCCCATCACTCCGTCGCAAAAACTTGCGATGACGCACGGCAAAGGTGGGGACGGCGCAAAAATAGTTTTGGCTGCACTGAACCGCAGCGCAAGGTGAAGGGAAAGCGATGACGGAAACGATGGTGAGCGAATTGACAGGTGAATGGGAACGCCTCGCCGAAGAGATGCGACAGGCAGGTTACGAACGGGAAGCGCAATGGCTGCGCCGCTTCCCTCGCACGGCTTGGGATGACGCATTAGTGCGGGGCTTATTTGTCGCCGTCACCAGCGTGCGGGATGTGCGGCAGGCAGAAAAATTGGCGCATCGCCTCCTCGCCATCGCCCCCGAAAACCCTTTCGCCCACCTCGCCCTCAGCCTCGTCCACCTGCGGGCGGGGCGAATTCCCCAATCGGTGCAAGCGTTTGATAAAGCCCTCCGCCTCGCTTCCACCTTCCCCGCCCACCTCTCGTTGAAGGTGCATTGGCTTTGCCTTTTGGGACGACGCGGAGAAGCACGACCAATTTTGCGAACCCTCCTTCGCGAATTTCCTGACCGATGGGAGACGCAACGAGCCCTCGCCCACTTCGGGATGGCATTGCCCCATCGCTTGACTTGGGCGATGCAACGGCTGATGGAAATCCACCAAACGCATCCCGATGACGCCATCACCCACGCTTTGTTGGCGGAAGGCTTTTGGCGAAAGGGCGAACGGGAAAAAGCGGACGAACACTTTCGGCGGATGGCGCGCCATCTGCCGCCCCTTGCCCTTGACGACCAAAGCACCTTCGTCGCCCACGCCCTCGCCAAAAGAGTGTTGGCGGAACGGTTCGTTTGGCTGCGTCCCTTTTGGTGGTGGGAGCGACAATTTTTGCGGTTGCCACCCCGCCGCTATTTCACCCTCGTCGGCATCTTTTGGGCGGGTGTCGCCATTTGCCTTGCCCTCGCCCACGCCCTGTCACCTTCCATCGGCACAAAACTCCTCATCCTCGCCGTCACCCTCTTTTGCGCCTACACCCGCTTCGCCGACCCTTTGACCCTTTGGTGGCTTCGTCGCAAAGACAAATCCCCGTGACATCATTGCCCCATCCTGCCGATTTTGCTGAGCCCAATTACCCAACCCACCTTAGGTCCTTTGCCCCATTTCCCTCCCGCCATTGACAGGTTATCCTTTTCACCAAGCCTCGCCCGATGGAGTGATGGAGATGGCAAGGAATAAGCAAACATTACGGCTTTCCCTTGACCGCCCGACGGGCAACTTTTGGGTGGACACGGGACTTGTCGTCCTCATTCAGCGTTTCGGTGAGGGGGAGCACAACGCGCAGGGAGTGCTGGAATGGGTGCAGGGTCAACTCTTGCAGAAAAGCGGCAACAAAGGCGAATACTACGACCCCTCCACCAAGCAAGTTCGTGAATACGAAAAGGTCAACTGGGCTTATCCCGCCAACCTTTTCATCAAAGTCGCAGGCTCTGCCCCGAAAGTTAAAGTCAATGGCAAAGACTACTTCACGCATCCGCCCAAGTTTGAGTTGCGGTTGAAGTTGAGCAAGAAGGCGGGGGTTTGCGATATGTGTGGGGAGACAGCGCCCCTCACCGATGCGACGATGTGGATGTATCCTTTCATTGTTGACCCTCAGAAGTTCGGCACTTTCTATTCGGGTAATCGGCGCGGGTTGAAGTTATGTGCTCGGTGCGCCCTTGCGGGTTTGGCGGGTTACTTGGGTTGGCTCTGGAAGGCGCAGGGACGCGACGCTCTGCACTTTTTCATCTTCCACTCCGAGTTACGGGAGATGAAACGGTTGCACGAAGAGGTTCTCCAACCATTGATAAAAGCCGCCGTTGGGAAAGGAGGCACTGCTCCGACGGAGTTCGCTGGACCTTACATCCACGAGACGACTTTGGGATTGCTTCTTGCCCTCTTTGCTCATGTGCGTCAATCCGACCAACTTAGTGAATCTGCCCGTCAACTCTTGGCGCAACTGTTGGGCGCATCTGAGGCGAGCGTCCCTACATCGTCCATCACCCTCTATGCTGTCACAGGCACGCCAGGGAAAGCGTTCAACATGCAAGCCTTGCGCGAATTTTCCAAACTCCAAAGGCTTTATCGGCTCTATGAAGAATGGGTGAAACGGATCAAAGATTTGGGCATAGATGCCAACCCACACCGACGCCTTGTCCACATCCTCGGTCAGTTTTGGGCGCAGCAGGGGCAAAATCGGGAGACTATCTGGCGGGATAAAATCGCTCAGGCGATTTTGGAATTCGGCGACCCGTTGCCCTTTGTGGAGCAGTTTCTCTTTGAGGTGAGGGCGAAGGAAGAGAATCGCCGTCCCCTTCTTCGGGGGACGCTGGATGTGTTGAACCACTATGTGCGGGAGGTGCTCCATATGGACGAACAATTTCAGCGCACTTTAGCGGGGTTTGGACACTCCCTCGGCATCGCTGCCCAACAAAACAACGAGATGGGCTTGCTGTATGCCTTGCGTAACGCCAAAAACCCTGAAGAGTTCTATCGCGTCCTCAACGATGTCCAGTTCCGCCTGCAAATCACCATCCCTGAAAGTCTGCTTCGGATTGAAAAAGGGGAGCGAATTGCAGGCGTGCCCTGGGTGAGGGTTAAGACGCTCCTTTCCATCTATGCAATGAACGCCTACCTGCGCAAAGCATCGGCGCAGGAGGAGGAGACACCATCACAGGAGGGATGAGAGATGAGCAAAGCCATCGTCATCGGTTACTTGGCGAAAGTCTCCGCTGCCAATGTGAATGCCTCTCACACCGAAGGCAATGTGGTTGTGGCGAAAAAAGTCACCTTGCCCGATGGAACTACTGTGCCCTACATCTCTGGACAGGCAATCCGGCGAATGTTGCGCGACCGATTGGAAGAGTTGGGTTATCCGCTCTCTGAACCTTTTGCAACGGTGAGTGGGCAAGAAGTCACGCCTCCCGTGCGACCGTGGGAATTCATAGACGAAGACTTGTTCGGCTATTTAGACCCGTCAGGCGGGAGGCGTCGGACATCGCCTGTGCGCGTATCGGCAGCCGTCGGGCTTTTTCCCTTCCAAGGTGACCGCGATTTGGGCACCCGCTCCTTTGAGCGCTTCGGTCAAGCCATGGCTGCCGGTGGCAATATGTTTTAGACCGAACTTTACGCCAACCTCTTCAAGGGCACCGTGCTTGTGGAATTGGATCGCGTGGGCGTCTTCAAGCCCATTGAGACGGGCGAAAAAAACGAACGCACCCTTCCTGCCGATGAGCGAACGAAGCGCCTGCAAACCCTCTTTGAAGCCCTTAACATCCTTTGGGGCGGTGGACGAACAGCGAGGATGTTGGCAGATCTTTCGCCCAAGTTCCTCGCTTACGCCCGGCTTAGGGTCAAGCATCCTGTCTTTTTAGAAGCCTTCGCCGCGCATTATGAGGACGGCAAGTATGCCTTAGAGTTAGCGCCTTTAGTGAATGCCCTGCAAAAGTTCGCCGACTATCGCGAACAAACCCTCTTCGGCATAGAACCCGGCATCTTCGGCAACGAGGAAGAAATCCGTGCTGCGCTTCAAGAGTATGGCGAGGTGCTGACTGTCCATGAAGCGTTGGCGAGGGCGAAGGAGGATGTGAGCAAACTATGGAGCGCATCTTAGCCGTGAAAGTGCGAGCGACGGTCGCTTCCTTTCGTCGCCCGTTAGACCATAACTACCAACGCACCCTTCCCATGCCCCCACCGACGACGCTAATCGGGATTGCTGCTGCAGCGTTAGGACTCTCAGATCGGCAATTGTGGGCATCCGAAAGCCCTTTGCGACATCTTAAAGTGTCTGTCTTGACGGATAGCGAACCGGGATTCGCTCGTGACATGTGGACAGTGCTCAAAATCAAGGGCAACAAGATCGCCGAGCGTTCCCCTTACTTTCGGGAGTTACTTTTCTTCCCCCGCTACACCCTGCTTTACGGAGGCGATGAAGACCTCCTCCATCGTCTGGAGCAAGCCTTCCGTGATCCTGCTTATCCATTGTCTTTGGGGCGAGAAGATGAACTGATGCTGGTGGATGAGATTGCGATAGCGGAAGCGCAGGACGGTGACCCGCGCTTTGAGGGCACGGTGCTACCGTGCGATATTCGCCAGATGAAAGGCGTCCAAGTCGTCATAAAGCCCGCTGTCCATCTCAAGCCTATCCTTGTAGAGACACTCCCATTGCGGTTCAGGGTGGATAACAGGGGCGTGCGCCATCCAGAAGAGATCACGCCTTTGAGTTTCCTACCTTTGGGCACAGAAATGATAGTGCCGACAGTGAAGGCATTACAATGGCAAGGGAGGAATTTTGCGTGGCTGAACTCTTAGCCAAACCCGACACTTCTCTCATCGCCCATCTGGCAGAAGTCACTCGCTTGGGCGACGAAATCGCTCAACGGTTGGGTCTTTCGGAACGCCTGCGGGTAAAAGTGCTCTTGGCATGTGCCTTGCACGACATCGGGAAAGCGACGAACGATTTTCAAGAGCACATCCGAGGGAAGTGCAAGATTGCCTACCCCCATGCCTTAGCCTCTTTCCCTTTCGCGTTCGTAGCGGAAAGTCGCTTGGCTTCTTCTTATGGCTGGGCACCAACAAACTTAGAAGCAACTGCCTCTGTCCTTACTCACCACTCACCCTTGGGACCGACGCTGTATAAGGGCTACGAAAAACCGCCTGCCTACCACCCTGACCTTCCGCAAGTGTTGCGGGAAGTTTGGGAGTTGCTGGCATCCTATCAGTTGCGGGGGCTTCCACCTTTTGATGAGTTCTGGGGAAGCCTTCAGCCTTTTTTGCGAGAATCGCCTGCTGCGCTGTTGGACACTCCTTTGCCTTTCAACGGAGAACATCGGTCACTGCGGGGCATCCTTCAACGCTCGCCCACGAGAGAATTTGCTCAAGTCAAGGCTGTGCTTCACTTAGCGGATTGGCTTGCTTCAGCAAAACAATCCCAAACTTCCGTTCTCTTTTTGAGCGGAGGCAAGAAGACCGTAGAGAAGCACCTTCAAAAACTCCCAAGACCTCTTCGGGAGTTTCAGCGCAAGGCGCGTGATGCTTCCTCAAAAACCGACATCCTCTGGTTGCGGGCGCCGACAGGCACGGGAAAGACCGAAGCATTGCTGAGTTGGGCAGGTGATGCCGAGCGAATCCTTTACTTGCTGCCGACGCAGGCGACTGCCGATGCCATGTGGCGACGATTGCAAGGCATTTACGGTAAGGAGGCGGTAGCGCTAACACACGGGCGTGCCAGTTACATGCTGCGTCGGGAATCCGAAGAAGACCCTCTGGACATGCGGCTTTTCGGCTCCGTCTTTGCCAAACCCATCACGGTGGCGACGCTGGACCAGTATCTTTTAGCACACTTGCACGGGCGACACTGGGAAGAGCGACGCACCCTCGCCCAACAGGCGACCGTCATCCTGGATGAGATCCATGCCTACGAACCTTACACTTTAGGGCTGTTGCAGGAAGCGCTGCGACGGGAACGCCCTGCCCGAATGGCGATGGCAAGTGCGACACTCCCCAACGGGCTTTTAAGCCTTTTTCCTGTCGGTGAACTCATAGAAGCCGAGGAAAGTCTCTGGCAACGCCAACGCTATCGCCTGGAACTCTGTGATGGAACGCTTCTGGACAACGGGATAGAGGTGGCGCTTCAATTCGCCCAACAAGGGAAATCAGTCTTGATAGTGGCAAACACGGTGCGCGATGCCCAGTCTCTTTACCGACAACTGCGAGAAGAGTTTTGCTGGGCAAATAGCGACCTCCTTCATGCTCGCTTCATCTTTCGTGACCGCCTCTCTAAGGCGAGCAAGGTAGATAAACCCGAAAGCGGGATGATTTTCGTCGCCACGCAAGTCGTGGAAGTGAGCCTTGACATTTCCTACGATGTGCTTGTTACCGAAGCGGCTCCTTTAGACGCCCTCGTCCAACGGATGGGACGCGTGAACCGATATGGTCAAAAACCTCTTGCACCCGTTGTCATCTTCCGAAATTGGTCGGAAGGCTCAAGACGGATTTACGGACGAGAGATGCTGGAATGGAGCGTTGAGATATTGGACGGCTTGCCATTGCTGCCGACGGATGGTGACCTCGCCCACGCCACTCAATGCCTTTATGATCGGGTGGTGGAAACCGAAGAGTGGCAAAAGGAACTGCAGGAAGGGCAAAAGACCCTTGATGACCTTCAGCGGACTTTGGGTTGCTACACCATTGACCTCGCCGATGAGGAGATGCGTGCCCTCTTCACTGCACGACGCGGGACGCTCTCAGTGGAAGTGTTGCCTGCCCAATTTGTGGAAGAAGCCTACGACTTGAAGGGAAAGGGCGAAGGATGGAGATTGCCTGAACTGTTAGTGCCTGTGCCCATCTATTGGCTGAGGCAAAGCGAATTTTTCTCTTACGCCTCGGACTTGGGATGCATCCAAACCTTGTTGCCTTACGATGCCGACTACGGACTTCAAGCCCCTACCGACCAGTCCCAAGTCCCTGGCGGAGTTTTCTTAGATTGAGTCGGAACGCTGTTGCCCAAAGAGGTGGACATTGATGCCAACATCCTTTGAGGTGCTCTCCGACGAGGCGTTTGAGGCGTTGCGCACAAACGGCATCAAGGTCAACTACTGGGTTGTTTGCCAGCGCAAGGTTTGGCTTTATGCGAAGGGGTTGAGGATGGAGCCGCTTTCTGACCGCGTGGCACTGGGACGACTGCTCCACGAACGCGCCTACCCCGATTTGCCCAGGCGCGAGGTGCTCCTTGATGACTTGATCAAGGTGGACTTGCTGGAGCACAGCCAGAAAATTTTGGAGGTCAAGCACTCCCGCAAACTGGTGGAGGCGGCGAGGTTGCAAGTGGCTTACTACCTGCTTTATCTGCGATGGCTTGGCGCGGGCGAACTGACGGGCGAGTTGCGTTTCCCGAAGGAACGACGCAGAGAGGAAGTCCGCTTGACACCCGAACTGGAAGCCCAAGTCATGGAAGCGTTGCGCGACATCCAGCGGATAGAAGCGATGCCCACCCCGCCACAAGTTGACTTCATGCCCATCTGCCGTGTTTGCGCCTATTGCGAACTCTGTTGGGGGTGAAAGTGACAACCTTTAAGTGAGGTGAGAAACGATGGCTGAATTGAAGTTGGATTTGCCACCTGACTTGTTGGAGGTGCTGGAAAGTTTGGGAGACCCGCAGCAAACAATCAAAGAATGCGTTGTGCTG
>Ga0081478_125943_pt1 | contig 10126 bp, 10 predicted proteins | sample OctSprmetagenome_FD_70983 | JGI IMG/M metagenome (GOLD analysis project Ga0081478, IMG submission 70983) | Hot spring and microbial mat streamer communities from Octopus Spring Streamers, Yellowstone National Park, USA - T=80-84 v2 (version 2) | ecosystem: Environmental > Aquatic > Thermal... | reverse complement strand
CCGCGCGAGGGTGATTTAGAATCAAAAATAAATTTTATTTTCCCCAAAGAAAATACTCAAAAAATCTTTAATTTGCAAATTTTCTCCGGATCTCCGAATGGATTGATTTTAATTTGGGAGGGACAAGCCTCAATAACAAATTATTCTCTTCCAATATCTATTCCGAAAGACTTAATTTCAGATTTAGACTTTTATTATCTTAAAGCCCAATATGAAGAAACAAAAGAAGATGACAAATTTTTAATATCGGAAAAATTGGAAAACTATATACCAAGCTCTTCTCCTTACATATCTTACAGTCTAAAAACACTCAGAAAAGAGAGCTTTGTATTACAGATAAGAGAAATAGGCTCAAAAATAGATATTTCGTGGAGAATACCATCTGAAATACCAGTAGATGATCTTTCTTTGAGTCAAGGTGAAGTTTTTCCAGAGTGTCTCACAGCAAAGGGTTTAGCTTTATTCATAACTAAAAAATGCTTTACTCCGTCAATACAAATAGTAGCAGAAGATGATAGTGGAAACTTTGTAGCAATATGGAAAATAACAGGTTTATACGAGAAAAATAGAGCGATTTTACCCAACTTTATTTCAAAAGAGAATATCTACGATATAACAGGGGAAATAGCACCGGAATTGAAAATCAAAAAAATAGTTCTAAATTTTTCCTTATTTACGGGTTCAAAACTTTTTGTATATGAACAGAAATTAGAACCAAAAAAGTAAAAGAACAATTGAAAGCGAAATAGCTAAAATTATGCTACTATTTCTGTCCCAATTCCTTGGTCTGTAAAAATTTCAAGTAAAACGGAGTGTTGTATTAATCCACTTATTATATGAACTTTTTTCACACCACCCTCTATTGCTTTTATTGCGAGCCTTACTTTGGGTATCATACCACCATAAATTACTCCCTCTTTTATGAGTTCTTCTGCTTCATTTTTTGTTATTGTTTTTAATATTTTACCATCTTTTCCTATTACTCCTTCCTCATCTGTAAGAAGAATCAATTTTTCTGCGGAAATTGAAATTGCTATTTCACAAGCTACTTCATCAGCGTTTGTGTTCATTGAAATTCCATCTTCTGTTACAGTCACAGATGAAAAAACAGGAATAAAACCAGATTGTATTATTTTTTCTATTATTTCTCTTTTTACCTGTTTTACTTTCCCAACTCTTCCCTCTACTTTTTCTGAAATTATGCAGAAGGAATCTCGCCCTGAAAGACCTACTGCTTTTCCTCCTTTTTTGCAAATTGATGAAACAATTTTCCCGTTTATTTTACCATCTAAAATCATTTCAACTACTTCCATGATTTTGTCATCTGTTTTTCTTACTCCTTCTTCAAATTCTGATTTTATACCTAATCTTTCGAGAAAAGCCGTAATTTCTTTCCCACCCCCGTGGACTATGACTGGATTTATTCCAACAAGTGATAAAATCACAATATCTTCTGATATTGAATCAAAAACCTCTTCTGAATCAAGAATTTTTCCCCCTATTTTGAAAACAAATATTTTTCCCCTGAATCTGAGAAAGTATGGAATTGCCTCTGTAAGAACATTTGCTTTATCTGAAAACTCGTTCTTTTTCAACATAGGAAATATATAATTAGAAAAGGAAAATATATAATAGAAAAAAAGAAATTTTCAAATTTTTTCTCAAAAATAAAACTGATATGGTAGATTTAAGGGATGAAAGCTGTGTTAATAAGTTAAAAGAGGCTAAAAATAAGCTGTATTGCGTCGGGGTTGGACCGGGAGACCCTTCTTTAATAACCATCAGAGGGAAAGAAATAATAGATAGTTCGGAGGTAATTTTTTGTCCTGTAAAATCTGTTCATTCTGAAAGCTTTGCTCTTGATATAGTAAAGAAAATTTGTGATTTGCAAGATAAAGAGATTTACAAGCTTATTTTTCCTATGACAACGAAAGAAGATAAGGCAAAGCCATATTGGATTTCAGCTTACGAGAAAATCAGAGAAAAAATCTTTGAAGGGAAAAAATGCGTATTTATAGTTGAAGGAGATCCACTTTTATTCTCAACCTTCAACAACATCCTCAATATAATAAAAGAAAGAAATGAATTTGATGTTGAGATTGTGCCAGGGATATCATCTTTTCAGATTTTGGCGTCGCTCCTTGCAATACCAATTGGAGATGGCGATGAAATAGTTGTCATAATGCCAGCTTCAATAAAAGAAAAATCAGGTTGCAGGACCGCTGAACTCAGACCTGAATTTGATGAAATACTAAAATTAGCTTCCACCATCTTTGTATTCAAATCAGGAAGGGTGATAGATGAGATAAGAAGAAAGTTGGAAGAGAATAAATCAAAAAATGGAAAATTTCTCGCCTTTTTTGGTGAACTTTGCGGAACAGAAAATGAGTTTGTATCTCCCCTGGAAGAACTCAATAAAAAAGAATTTCATTACTTTTCAACTCTCATGATAAAAAAAATTTCCGAGGATTAAAATCAATTTGTTATGACAACAGGAGGAAGACTTATAGGGAAAATATTGAGTAGATATGGGATAAAGCATCTTCATACCCTGTGCGGAGGACATATAATGGAAATATATGAGGGATGTGCTGATTACGGAGTAAGAGTTGTAGATTACCGACATGAGCAAGCCGCAGTATTCGCAGCAGATGCAGCCGGAAGGGTCACAGGCTATATAGGTGTTGCAGCAGTCACAGCTGGTCCAGGTGTTATGAATGCTATCACGGGAGTTGCAAACGCTTTCCGTGCTAATTCACCTCTCATACTTATAGGAGGACAAGCTCCAACTTTCTTTTACGGGAAAGGAGCCCTGCAAGAAATGGATCATGTATCTGTTCTGAAACCTATAACAAAGTGGGCTGTTCAGGTTCCGGATACAAAATCTATTCCTGAATACATGGCTCGTGCTTTTTCTGCTGCGCTTGACGGTCTCCCAGGACCAGTTTATGTTGAAGTGCCGATGGATATCATTTTCAATCCAGCAGATGACCTTGAAGCTCTTGAAATCTATTATTCAAGACCAGATGCTTCTCAAAAAATAGCAGATGCAATTTACGAAAAATTGAGAGAATCTAAAAGACCGGTTATACTGCTTGGCTCTGAAATTGCGTGGTCAAAGTATAAGAATTCTGTAAGAGAAATTATTGATAAAATCGGAGCTCCGGTTTTCGTAAATGGACTTGCCCGTGGCTCTTTGGGTAAAGAGCATCCTTTGCTTTTCAGATTTTCAAGAAAACAAGCCCTCGCCCAAGCAGACCTCGTGATACTCGCCGGTGTTCCCCTTGATTTCAGACTTGACTATGGTAGATCAATTAATGAAAATGCTTTCCTTGTGAGGCTCGGTCTTGACTCTCAGGAACTCAAAAGAAATAGAGAAGGAAATATTTCAGAAGTTTGCGATCCAATCTCTGCTTTGGTTAAAGTTGCCCAAAAAGTTGATTGGTCAAGCTCAAAGTTTTCGGATTGGATAGAAGAAATAAAAAGGCATGAGAATGAAAGGAAAAGTAAAACTTATGAGGAGGCAGAATCAGATTCTGTACCAATAAATCCTTTGAGGTTATGTAAAGATGTTGCAGATTTTATAGAATCTTTGGGAGAGAAGGTGATAATTGTGGGCGATGGAGGAGATATAGTTGGTTCCGCTGCCTACTTTTTAAAACCAACTCATCTTGGAGGTTGGCTTGATCCCGGACCTCTTGGGACATTAGGTGTTGGTGCTCCTTTTGCTATTGGGGCAAAGTTAGAAAAGCCTGATTATGATGTTTTTGTTATTTTCGGAGACGGAGCCTTCGGATTTAATGGCTTTGAATATGAGACTGCTTGTAGGTTGAAAATTCCATTTGTAGGTGTCATCGGGAACGATGCTGCATGGACGCAGATAAAAAGAGCACAGGTTCCCATGTATGGGAGAGCGATAGCTACTCAGCTTGAATACACAAGATACGACCTTATGGTTTCTGCTTTTGGTGGATACGGTGAGTATATTGAAAGACCGCAAGACATTATACCTGCATTAGAGAGAGCTTTGGAATTCTGCCGCCGCGAAAACAAACCTGCCTGTATTAATGTGAAAATAGGAGAGACTGAATTCAGAAAAGGCTCAATCTCTATGTGAAGCTATGAGAATCTTTAATTTCAGATTCGTTTTTTTGTTAGTTTTTAATTTTTGATTTTCAAGAAAAAACGATTTTCAACAGAAAAATGATTATTATATTTTTTTGAAATAATCGGTACGGAGAGGTGGCCGAGAGGTCTAAGGCGACAGCCTGCTAAGCTGTGGCGGGTTTAAAGCCCGCCTCGCGGGTTCGAATCCCGCCCTCTCCGCCACACTTGAAATTACCTTCTCTTGAAATTATCTTCAACTTTACCTTTTTCATTTCATTCTCATCTCCATAAACTTCTTTCCGAATTTTGTAAGCAAATTTATAGGTATGAATCTTACAAAAATTGAGTATAGCCAGTTCTGAAATCCAGGAACATATGGGCTCTTTCCTGATTTTATTGCTTCCCACATAAGCTCAACAGCCTCATTTACATCCATATACTTTTGGAACTGGTATATATCTTCTCTTACTCCTGCTCTTTTTTGAAACTCTGTTTTAATCCCACCGGGACAAATTGTTATTACCCTTATGTTTTTGTCTTCAACTTCTCTTCTTATTGCTTCCGAAAAACTCAAAACGAAAGCTTTTGTTGCCGCATAAGTTGCAAAATATGGGATTGGAAAAAAACCAGCCAAAGATGAAATATTAACAAGGGTTCCTCCCTCACCCTTTTTTATTCTATCTTGTAGAAAGTAGTGTGTGAGCTCTACAAGAACTCTTACATTAAGATCTATCATTTCAAGTTCTTTTTTTATGTCAAGGTTGTAAAAGGGACCTATTGACCCAAACCCTGCGTTATTGACAAGTGTATCTGGGCTATGCTTTTGAGATATTTCGTCATAGAGTTCTTTCAGATTAACTTTTGTAAGATCTGCCGGGTATATGTGAGCTTTTCCTCCTTTTTTCTCTATTTCCTCCTTTACTTTGATGAGTTTCTCTTCTGTTCTTGCTATTAAAATAACCTCTATACCATTTTCTGCGAATTTTTTGGCAAGAGCCTCTCCTATTCCAAAACTTCCGCCTGTTATTAGAGCTACTTTCATCATTGGCTCACCGCTCCTATTGATGTTTCCTTTCTCTCCCATGCTTTTATACCTCCTTTATTTTTTGTGTATTCGATAAAAACTATTTATCAGCTTTTTTTTCATATTTTTTTTGAGAAATTTTAATTTGATTGCTCAAGAAAAAATATTTAAATTATGCGTTTTGTAGTTTTTATAACTGCACCAGATGAAGATGTTGGAGCAAAGATTGCAAGGACATTAGTTGAAAAGAAACTTGCGGCTTGCGTCAACATTTTGAAAGTTGCAAGGTCTATTTATAGCTGGCAAGGTAAAATAGAAGATCACCCGGAAGTTCTTCTTGTCATCAAAACGAAAGAAAAGCTTTTTGATTCAATAGTTCAAGAGGTTGAAAAAATCCATCCTTATACTGTTCCCGAAATTATAGGTTTTGAAATAAAAAAATCTGCTGAAAAGTACGCAAAATGGTGGGATGAAGTGACACTATGAATCTAAGATTCAGAGAAATTCTTTTGAACAAACTTTCTGATTTATTTTACTTTCTGCTTCATTTTATTTTCTGATTTCAAGTCCGAAAAAGAAAAATCTTTTGTTGCTGTAAAGGATATTCTCTGCTCCCACAAAGAGAGTAAATGGTTTAATCCTACCTCCCAAAATAGTTCTTATATTTGGGAATTGATACCCTATGATTTCTCCCCTGAGTAAGGAAAATGGAGGTTCTACTTCTAAATAGAATGCTGGAAAACTTCTTATAAAGCCAGCCCCTAATGAGGAAAATAGCTCAGGGAAGGATACTCCTAAAACAGAGTTGAATCTTATAGTACTTTCCCCAGGAGGAGATACCGGACCGAACTCAAAAAATAAATTCCCTCTTTTCAATTTTGCAAATATTGACTGTGAAGCTAAAAATTCTTCATTCCTTACACCCCCCTCAAACTTTCCTCCTATTTCAAACTTTAAAGAAGAGACATTTTTTTCGGCTTCACCCAAAACATTTTCCGTCTTTTGGACTACTCTCTCTGCCCTTGAAGCTAAATCTTTTATTTTCGGTGAGACAGAATTTATGTCATCTATTATGTTTTTTATTTTATCTTTATCTTCGCCCATCAGTGAAATAATCCCTTCTTTCTCCACAGAAGCCAAGAGTTTCTGGATATTCTCTGAGGATTTCAAGAGCCTTTCTGAGATTTCCCTCGCATTTTTTGTTATCTCTTTTATATCGTCCGAAGATTTATTTACACTTTCCAAAACCTTCGGTTGTATTTTGTTGAAAGTTTCGTTGATCTCCATTATCAATCTTCTTATATCTCTGATGAGCCCTTCGGTTTCGCTTGAAATTTTACTCAAACTCTCTGCCGTTTTTTGGATGGACCTTGATTGGTTGATATCAGATACTATTGAGTTGAGATTTTCTGCAAGCTTTCTTATAGATTTCATAGTTTCCGAAAATTCAAAGAGAGCTTGACCTATATCACTGGCTATTTGAGATATTTCTGATTCGCTTTTTCCCAAAATTATCACATCTCCGTCTTTTAAAATTTCTTGTGATTCTCCTTGTTCTATGGAAACGAACCTATCTCCTAAAACTCCTTTCATTTTGAGCTGAAACTTTGCGTCTTTTCTGATTTTTACTCCACCTTTTATCTGAAGTGTAATTATAGCATTTTTACCGTCCTCAGATAAGTCAATTTTTGAAATTTTGCCTATCTGGACGCCGCTCAAAACAACAGGACTTCCAACCCCTAAACCTTCTGCTGACGATGAAACAAGCCTTATTGTATATCCCCTAAACTCCCCGACTTTGAGTATTTTTCGTATTGTGAATACTCCCGCAGCTATTCCGAGTGCAATAAACACCAAAGTCAGAATAAAAGATAATTTTGGAAAGCCTGACACACTAATTTAAATTTAATTACAAAACTAATTTTTTTACTGTTAAATTTTCTTCGGTTAGATTACCTTTCCGAGTCCTATTATTTTTCCTTCTACAAGGCTCTTTCCCATTGCTTGACGAGAGAGAACAGGAATTTTATCTCCTCTTATGTATTTTACTCCAATTTTTCCATCTTTCTCGTAGGTTATACAAACTTCATCTTCCTCATTTATGAATATTGCATCTTTTACTTTACCTGCCTTTTCAGTTGGTGTGAGCATAATTCCCATACCACCCTTATTTTGAATTTTGAGATCAGAAGCTCTCACGGCTTTTATAAGCTCTTCTGTTGCAACAACAATAAGATTATCTTCTTTTCCTTTCGCAAGGACACATAAAGCAGAATCATCTTGCGCAAGTTCTATTGCTTTTGATACTCTTGCCGTAATATCGCTTTCTTCAACCCCTAAAATCATTCCTTTTTCTGTTACGAAGAAAATTTTATCGCCTTCGGAGCATTCTACAGCGTCTCTGAGCTCATCCCCCTCTGATAGTTCAAAAACTACATCACCTCTTGCTGTCATATCGTACACCTCTTTGAGTCTAAACTTTTTAGCAAAACCTTTCTTTGTGAGAAGTATGAGGAACTTCTGTTCATCAGCTGGACCGACATATATTACTTCTTCATCTTTTGAGAGCCTAACAAGAGCTTTTGCAGGTGTTCCTCTTTCTGACCAACCTTTCAATTTTGATATTTTCGCCCTATAAACTTTTCCGAGATTGCTCACTACTGTAAGGTCTTCTGATGCAAAAAATGAGCTCTTTACGGGCAATCTTCTTATTTTTTCTGTTTTTGCAAAAACATTCACATAAAAGTCGTGAGTAATTACAACTTTTACCTCCTCACTTATAAACTCTTCTTTTATCGGAGGTTCTGTTCTTATTTCGGTTCTTCGCGGATCACCGTACTTTTGTTTTATTTCCTCAATCTCTTCCTTTATTACTTTTTTAAGCTCATTCTCATCGCTCAAAATTAGTTTGAGCTTTTCAACAAGATTCTTTGTCTCTTCGTACTGTTTCATTATGGTTTCTCTTTCAAGCCTGGTAAGTCTTCCGAGCCTCATATCAAGTATAGCTTGGGCTTGTATGTCGGAGAACTTAAATTTCTTCGTCAAAGTTTCTTTTGCAACTTTTTCGCTCTCGCTCTCCCTTATCGTCTTTATTATATCATCAAGAATACTTATGGCTTTGAGATAACCTTCAAGGATATGAAGCTGATTTTGAGCTTTTTCAAGTCTGAACTTTGTTCTTTTGAGAACAACTTCTTTCCTCATTTCAATAAAGCTTGAAAGAAGATACATAAGGTTTGCCTGAATTGGTTGGATCCCTTGAATTACAAGCATATTAACGAGAAAAGAGTCTTTGAGACCAGCTTTTTCGTAAAGTTGAGCAATTATTGGTTCAATTTCATACTCTGGTTTGACATCAATTACTATTCTTATACCTGATCTGTCTGATTCATCTGCAACTCTTATTATTCCATCTATTATTTTTTCACTTGCAAGCTTTGCAATTTTCTCCACTATTTTTGCCTTGTTTTGTTGGTAAGGAATTTCATAAAAAATTATTGATTTTGATTTTTGCCCTTTCTCAACTTTATATCTGGCATAAATTGATATTTGTCCTCTGCCCTCTTTATATACCTCTTTGAGGTCTCCAACAACTATTCCCCCTGTCGGAAAATCGGGACCCTTTATTATTTTCAAAATTTCATCCAAGGTAGCTGAAGGTTTATCAATAAGATACAAAATTGCGTCGCAAACTTCTTTGAGGTTATGAGGTGGAATAGAAGTGCTCATACCAACTGCTATACCTGATGTTCCATTAACAAGAATGTTCGGAAATCTTGCCGGCAAAAATTTTGGCTCAGTCAAAGATTCATCATAGTTTGGAACAAATTCCACTGTGTTTTCGTGAATATCTTTCAGTAGCTCCTCTGCAAGTGGTGTAAGGCGAGCTTCCGTATATCTCATCGCAGCCGGTTCATCTCCATCTATTGATCCGAAATTCCCTTGACCATCTACCAGGGGATACCTCATAACGAAGTCCTGAGCCATTCTCACAAGTGCATCATAAACTGGCTTATCTCCGTGAGGATGATATTTACCTATACAGCTTCCGACTATCTTTGCACTCTTTTTAAATTGCGATTTTGAGGTTATACCTTCTTCCCACATCGTCCATATTATTCTTCTTTGAACTGGTTTTAGTCCATCTTGAATATCTGGAATTGCTCTGCCTATTATAACGCTCATTGAATAGCTGAGGTAAGAAGACCTGAGTTCCTTTTCTATATCTACTTGAACCTGTCTCATAGAACTGATTTTAAAACAAATGAATAAATTTTGAAAAAAAATCTGAATTGTTAATAGGAAATTACCAAATTTTAGTTCGCCATAAAATAAATTTTCAGGTACGTTTTATTTCTTTTGAAATGTGCTCATAAGCTTCTTTTATCTCCTCCACAGCAGCTTCATCTTCTAATGTAGTTATGTCCCCCAAAGGTTTGTTTTCTAATACCGCTCGCAAAAGCCTTCTCATTATCTTACCGCTCCTTGTCTTCGGCAAACGAGAAACAAAGAAAATCCGAGATGGAACAGCTATTGGTCCAAACTCCCGCCTTATCCAGCCTTTTAACTCCTCCTCAAGTTCCGCAGAAGGAGAAAATCCAGCTTTCAAACTAACAAAAGCAACAGGAACCTCACCTTTTATCTCATCTGGATACCCAACGACTGCTGACTCCGCAACTGCTTTATGAGATACCAAAGTTGATTCAAGTTCATAAGTTCCTATTCTGTGCCCTGCAACTTTTAAAACCTCATCTGCTCTACCCAGGACCCATATATATCCATCTTGATCACGAATAGCCCAATCTCCCGTAAAAAATAACCCCTTGATCTTATCCCAATAAACCTGAACATACCTTTGATAATCTTCCCATATCCCATCGGGCCAAGATGGCATCCCCGGCCAAGGTTTTCTTATAACTAAAAATCCTTTTTTACCAGGTTCCATAGAATTTCCTTTCTCATCCACCACATCAACATCTATACCGGGCAAAGGCA
>Ga0081478_149606_pt1 | contig 10128 bp, 10 predicted proteins | sample OctSprmetagenome_FD_70983 | JGI IMG/M metagenome (GOLD analysis project Ga0081478, IMG submission 70983) | Hot spring and microbial mat streamer communities from Octopus Spring Streamers, Yellowstone National Park, USA - T=80-84 v2 (version 2) | ecosystem: Environmental > Aquatic > Thermal... | reverse complement strand
ACTTGATAGAAAAGTTGCTAAAGCAACGCCAAGGCGAATAACTGCCAGCCCCCGAGACATTGGACAACAGCCCTCCACCTAGAGCCGACATAGGCCAACGACGCCGCGGCCCTCATCAACCACCCCCGTCTCTAGGACGGAGAGTAGACGACGCTACAGACAAGCGCAGAACCTCGCGGCACAGACTTCCCCACGCCAATAATTACCCACAGCAGAACCCCGCCCCAGCCCCATCAATGCAACTCCAGAGACCGAAAGCCGCACGCGGACCCCTCTCAAGTGCCTCACACAACCCGCACCCCCCAACCACACAAAATAAGCCGTGATACAACTCAACTGCTTTAGATTTCTGGAGACGCCCTCGCCACCGTCTCTGCATCGAAGTTAAGGCCGCAACGATGTACGCCACAGCAGACGTGCACCTGTTTACTATTTCGCGGGCTTTTGGAGCCCTCTCCAGATAGAGCAAATCACCCCCGTCCTATGCGCCGCCGGAGCCTGTCGCCCTCCATGAGGAGCGAGCCGTACATCACCTGCACTATCGCCAAGGCGGCATAGACCGACTTAGAGATCTGAAACAAGACGAAGTTTTATGAGAGGAGGAGATAGCCACCGGCCGTAAACATGGCATATGTGTCGAGACCTCCGCAGCGGCGGGGAAATCGTCTGTAAGGGGCACCGCTGATAAGTTTCCTCATGCGGAACGGCGCTGGAGATTCACGGCTCAATAATTTTGCGATGGCCATAAGCAGAGACATAATCGCGTCTATCAACAAGGCGATAGACACTGAGGGATTAGGCCTAACGACAGAAGCACGCACGAAGCTTATGTCTGGGCTACGTAGTCAAGCGTAGCAATGTCCTCGCTAGTACACGGAGAGGTAGGCGTCAACCGGCCAGGCAGAGTGTAGTTGAGCACAAAACCAGTTGCGAGAACTGCGACATACCATACGCGGTTACATATGTCACAAAAGAGAGCCACCTCAGCAAAATGTTATGCCAACCCAGGCTGGTTCGGCGTAGCGCCTCGGTTGTTAGTAAATATAGCGGATACCAACAGTCGCGTAGCCAAGCATCACCGACGCCATTGAAAAGCCGGCATTAAGCACCGTATATGTGGCCGGCACCTCAGCGGGAAACCGCCTCATTACGCTGAACGAAAACACAAGCGAAACAACAAGAGAATAGTAAGCACCCACCACAGAAAGGATGCTTGCGTCTAGTTTCATCGTGGCCGCGTTTAAAAAATTTTTAAATATTTCTAAAGCTAGACATATGGCGCTCCTAAAAGGCCTTAAATGGACGCTGAGGAGCATGGGCCCTAAGTGGGTCGCCAAAGAAATTACTAGACGTATAGCGGGCATACCCTACACCTACAGCGGGATCTTGGTAAAGGACGACGTTACATTCCGCGCAATAAGGAATCTCGTCTCCAAGGGCTCTGTGTGGAGACAAGGAGACATTGTGTTTTTCCGCAGTAAGCTTGGCATCTTCGCCGTACCGTACAAAGACGTACAGCTTCTTTACTCACTTGGAGCTGAAGACTTTGAGATGATGTACGGCTATTTAGATGTCAAGGGCAAAACCGTGGCAGACATAGGGGCATATCTAGGCGAGACTACAGTTTTATTTGCGCGGATGGGCGCACGTCACATCCACGCCTATGAGCCACTTTTCTTCGAATATGTAGAATTTAATTTAAAGTTGAATAATATTACTAGCGCTACAGTCCATCCATATGGTGTATTTATTGAGGAAGATACATACGGGGTGGCCATAACCGGTCCGGGTAGCGGGCTTCTCGCAGGGGGCACCCAGATAAAGGTAATGCCTATTGAAGAGGCAATAGCAGATGTCGTCAAAATGGACTGTGAGGGATGTGAATGGAGTCTTTTATCAATACCGTGCGATGTGATCAAAAGAGCGGAAGAATATGCGATTGAGATACATGGGCCTGAGCCTCTAGTAGTACGAAAACTAGAAAAATGCGGATTTTTAGCAAAACTATGTACCAGACTTGCTCCTCAAATATCTATTTGGCATTTTAAGATAAAAAATTAATATTTTTAAATATGGCATTACTACAAAATCGTTTTTCCGGCATACATTTCTTACTCTTTCGCGGCCAATAAGTTACGAGAGCAATGTAAGTAATAGATGCGTGCTAGCGAATACATAAAAGAGGAAAAAGGTAGGGTTAATCTGGGGGATCGAAATACCTAAGCTACGGCATGACGGTCTGGCATACATACGTGCCCGTGGCATAGATCCAATAAGTTACTCCCAACAGAACCTTTAAGATAAGAAGCGGCCTGCACGACACGATGTCGAGGCGTGAAGCTCTTAGCGGCCTCATATTGCCACCTGACTCAATAACTATGAGGACGCATGAATCATGCTATTCATTGAATGTAAAGGATTTTTATGGAGACTCGTGAAAAACCGGGCTATGCACTTACGACGAGAAGGTAAAACTGGATGTAGCGATCATAACATTAAACTTGGGGCGCTTATAGACGCAATGCTAAGGCTACAGCCAGTGTCATTGTTTTTCATTAAATAAAAGCTCTGTTTGGGTCGCCTCTTTACCTCTATTACGCTAGGAAAGCGGATTCCAACGGATGGGAAATAATAGTTAAGTCGGGTTGGATACCTATACTAAGTACTCAGGCTCAGAAGAAAGTGCAAGTTTAATCCTTGTGAAGTAGCATCTAACACCTTCGAAATAAAGTATTTTATTAAAAATGTATATAAGATCTTATATAACAATGACTTACTTTATACCATGAGATCAATAGTAGCGCATTAACCGCGCGCTCGCATAGCTGAGCATCACCGACGCTGTTGAAAAGCCGGTATTAAACACTCCCAACACAGCCAGCTCCTCAGAGGGGAGCCACCTCGTTACACTAAGTACAAACACGAGCGAAATAACAAGGAAGTAGAAATCTCCAATACAGAAAGAAATTGCACACCTATTCGCACTCGTCTTGAGCAGAAGAACTGATGGTGGTGTAAGGGTGTGTGGATTAAGTCCACAAGTTTATTCGATTATGGTTAGTGCCTATAGTGGTGGTTTGATTTATGGCGTGGAATCCGATGAAGCGACACATTTAATTATCAATGATGGGAGTTAAAGGCTCCGTCTTCACGTAGATTCGGCGTTCTTACACGATATTGTCCATGAGAATTTAAATGGCGGCGCCTACAACGATTCAGATGTTGGGGGAAGGATTGTTGTGGATGTAGGCGCCGGCGTGGGCGATACGGCCATTCTGTTCTCACTCCATGGCGCGAGGAGGGTTATTGCCCTCGAGCCGTATCCGCGGCTTCATGAAGAGGCGTTGCTCAACATAAAGACCAACGGCCTTGCGGATAGAGTTGTCCTGGTCAACGCAGGCCTCGGCGCTACAGACGGAGAGGTCTGCGCCGACCTCAGCGACGTGGAGGGATATTCTCTCTTTAGGCCCGGCGGCCGTTGCGACGTCAAGGTGAGGATGTATACGTTGAGGACGCTGATTAAGGAGTTCGAGATTGAGGAGGACTCGGCCCTTAAGATGGATTGCGAGAGGTGTGAATACGAGTCTGTGCTGAACCCAGACCCCGGCGACCTCGCCGTTTTTAGCCAGATAGTCATCGAGCACCACAACGGCTACCGCGAAATAAAGAGACACCTTGAGGCGGCAGGCTTCTCGACAGAGATCAAGCCCATGAGATGCTCGGCGATCCCGATAGAGAGGCAGGGATACGTGGTGGCAAGAAGGTAGCCTGCCTCCGGTCTCCCCTCTAGTGACTTGCTCTCCACACTTCGGGGGGTCTCCTCTGAGTAGATCGTCGTCCTCGCCAGATCTTCGCCGGCCCTCAGCAGGGTTGCAGAGCCGGCGGACCAGCGCCGTGGCCATATTAGTCCAGTTGGGCCCTGCCAATCGCGAAAACCGCCTGAAGGCCCAAACATCCCCGCCGCAAAGGGCAGTTTCCGTAGGATCCGTGAGATTTATTTATAGGTCGTCTCTAGGCTATGTAGGCCTTTGTCCTCGCCGGCGGCTACGCCACGCACCCTCGCCCGACTTTGCTGTTGATATCTATCTAAATATTAATATATTAATCAGCATAACGTGCAATAGAGTGTTGTTCACTAACTTTATTATATATGTGTGTTTCGACCGCTATGTGTGTCTCTGTGCTTGACTTCTTTATGAGGTACGTTGACTGTGGGGAGTTTGCCGGCAGGCGGGTGTTAGAGGTTGGTAGTAAGTTTGTGAATGGTAGCGTAAGGCCGTTGATTGAGAGGTTCTGTAAGCCGCGGGAATATGTCGGAGCCGATATAGAGACCGGCAAATACGTCGACGTTGTTCTGCCGGCGGAAAGACTCGTCGAGTATTTCGGGCCTGAGTCCTTCAACGCGGTGATCTCCACCGAATCATTGAACACGTCTTTGACTGGAGAAGTGAATAACATGAAGGCCGTGCTGAAGCCAGGCGGCCTTATCTACATAACTACGCGTTCTAGAGGGTTCCCTTACCACGCCTATCCCCACGACTATTGGCGCTACGAAATTGAAGACATGGAGAAGATATTCGGCGATTTTGAGATAATTGCGCTTGAGAAAGATTATGAAGTCCCTGGTGTGTTCTTAAAGGCTAGAAAACCTACCAGCTGGTCGCCGAACGATTTAAGCCAAATAGAGCTGTACTCGATGGTTCTTGGACGAAGAACCAGAGAGATCGTCGGCATGGATAAAGCCCCGCTGGCGAGAAGACTCGGCATACAGCTCTGCCAATCAAAAACCATCAGACGCATCGTGCCGGTGAGGGTTATCTGGACATTGATAGGCAAGAGGTACTGCATATGAAGTTTCAAAGTTAATTAGGATCTATACCTGAGAGTTTTATGCAAGCAGTTGTCCTCGCAGGCGGCTACGCCACGCGTCTGAGGCCGACTTCGCTTTCTATGTCTAAACACCTTGTGCCTCTTGCGAATCGGCCCGTCATGGGCTGGGTTCTGTCTCAGATCGCGGAGGCCGGAATTAAAGAGGTGTTTATCGTTGTGGGTCCTCATAATAGGGAGCAGATTGCTGAGTGTGTGGGCGACGGCTCCAGATTCGGCTTGTCGGTTGTGTACCTCCTGCAGGAGAGGCCTCTTGGCCTCGCCCACGCTGTGTCGCTGGCGGAGCGGTACGTGTCGGGGCCCTTACTCGTGTACCTCGGCGACAACCTCCTCAAGGGCGGAGCGGCGCCGTATCTAAAGCGCTTCACAGAGACGCGGGCAGACGCCCTCGTCATCCTCAAGGAGGTTGAGGACCCGACACGGTTCGGCGTGGCGGTCTTCGACGGGGGCGGGAGACTGGCGGGTTTCGTGGAGAAGCCCAAGGACCCCCCCTCCCGCCTCGCCCTCGTGGGCCTCTACTTCTTCACGCTGGCCGTCTTCGACTACATAAAGCAACTCAAGCCCTCTTGGCGTGGGGAGTACGAGATAACAGACGCCTTGGCCCTCATGCTGAGAGACGGCGAGCGGGTGGAGTACGCCGTCCACGAGGGCTGGTGGCTTGATATCGGCAAGAAAGACGACGTCATCGCCGCAAATGCGCTCCTCCTGGACGAGTACGCCCGCCTGGACGTGAGGGGCGTTGTTGAGAACAGCCGGCTGGAGGGCCGGGTCGTGGTGGAGCCCGGCGCCGTGGTTAAAAACAGCGTGGTGAGGGGGCCCGCCGTCGTGGGGGAGGGCGCGGTGGTTGAGAACTCCTTCGTCGGCCCCTTCACCAGCGTGGGGTCTAGGGCGGTGGTTAGAGGCAGCGCGGTGGAGTACAGCGTTTTGATGGAGGGAGCGGTGGTGGAGGGTGTGGAGAGGCTTGAGGAGTCTATACTCGGCCGGCACGCCAGAGTCGCCGCGGGTGGCCGGAGGGCCCTCCGGCTCCACGTCTCGGACTACTCGACGGTAGAGTTTTAAATTGGGGTTTTTGTGCCGTCATGCGTCTCTTGGTGATCGGCGGGGCTGGCTTCGTGGGGAGCAACTGCGTCAGGCGTTGGGTGTCTGTGGGGCGGGAGGTGGTTGTGTACGACCTCTTCACTTACGCCGGCAGGCTGGAGAACCTCCTGGACGTGAGTGAGAGAATTGCAATCGTTAGGGGGGATGTGGCGGACGAGGCGGCTCTGGACAGGGCTGTGGCGGACTACAGGCCTGACCTCGTCGTGAACTTCGCGGCTGAGTCCCACGTGGACCGCTCGATTAAAGAGCCTGCGCGTTTTGTGAGGACTAACGTGCTGGGCGTCTTTGCCCTTATGGAGGTGGCGAGGCGGAGGAAGGTGCCTGTGGTCCACATCTCTACGGACGAGGTGTACGGCGATATGTACGGCCTGCCTCCCGCCGGCGAGGAGGCGCCCCTAAGGCCGAGCAGTCCCTACTCGGCGAGCAAGGCATCCGGCGACTTGTTCATCCTCTCTTACGTCAGGACGTATGGCGTCGATGCGAAGATAGTGAGGCCCTCCAATATGTACGGCCCGTATCAGCATCCTGAGAAGCTCATCCCCCGCACAGTTGTGAGGGTCCTCCTGGGGAGGCCGGCGGTTATATACGGCGACGGCGGCGACGTGCGGGACTACCTCTACGTGGAGGATTTATGCGAGGCGCTTGACGTAATTATAGAGAGGGGGCGGCACGTCGTCTATAACGTCCCCGGTGGGAATCCCCGCACGGTGAGGGAGGTGGTGGAGTCTGTGTTAAGGATCCTCGGCCGCGGCGAGGTGAGGTGGGGTAGGGCTAGGCCTGGCGGGGATAGGGCGTACGCCATGGAGGGTGGGCGCGTCGGGGAGCTGGGCTGGCGGCCGAGGACGCCGTGGGAGGTCGGCCTTAGGCGGACTGTGGAGTGGTATTTGGCAAATAGATGGTGGTGGGATCCCCTCGTGGACGACTACGTCCTTAAGGACGAGCCGTGGTGAGGACTGTGTTAATTTCTGCCACTGGTTTGCTTGGTTCCAAGTTATTTTCTCTGCTGTCTTCGAGGGGGTTTGACGTGGTGGGTACAAGTAGTGGCGACAAGCGTTTCATCAGTTTTGACCTCTCAGAGCCTGATGTGGGTCGTTTGAGAAGCTTAAAGCCCGATGTCGTAATTGTTTCGGGTGCGTATACCGATGTAGACGGATGCGAGATGGATCGGATGAGTTGTTTTAAGGTTAACTGCTACGGGGTGCAGGCGGTGGCGAGTAATGTAGATGCGCACTTGATCTACGTATCTACAGACTACGTCTTCGGCGGCGAGAGGAGCCTTTGGGTTGAGACAGATGTTCCGAGGCCTCTGCAGTGGTACGGCGTGACGAAGTTGTGCGGTGAACACGCCGTGATGGCCTATGCTAGGAAGTGGACCGTTTTGCGGCCCTCGACGTTGTTTGGGTATGGAGGAAGGAAAGTGAACTTCGGCATGTTTGTTGCCAGAGACCTAACGGCAGGTCGTGTAGTTAAGGCATTTGTGGATCTATACTCAACCCCGACGCTGGCAGACAACTTGGCCGAGGCCGTAGTTGAGGTTGTAGAGAGGGAGATCACAGGTCTTTTCCACTTTTCCGGAGTTACGCGGGCATCCAGATACCAGTGGGCTCTTGAAATTGCACGTCGGCTAGGACGAGAGGAACTGGTGGTGCCCGCCGCCTCCAGCGAGGCGAGGTGGGTTGCCAAGAGGCCCAGGAATTCTTCTTTGGACAGTCTCTATGTGGATGTGGTGTTTAAAACACGGCGGCTTAACTTAAGCGAGGCGGTGGAGAAGTTCGTCAGCGAGTTTAGGAGATATGAGGGTTGTGGAGAGGGTTTCCGACATAGTTATAGTTCATCTTGATTTGGTCCACGACGCCAGGGGTTTCAGCCTAGATGCTTATTCTGTGTCGTGGGCCTCCGGCTTGGGGCTGCCGCCGTTTAAACACGTCTACGTGAGCTACTCGCGGAGGGGGGTTGTCAGAGGTCTTCACTACCAGTTGCCGCCTAACGTGCAAGGTAAATTTGTCGTTGTGGTTCAGGGCCGCATCTTCGACGTGGTAGTCGACATAAGGCGCAGTTCGCCAAGCTTCGGAAAGGTGTATACCTTTGAGTTGGGAAGCGGCCATGGTATCTGGGTGCCGGTGGGTTATGCCCACGGGTTTCAGGCTCTGGAGGATGCGCTTCTTATTTATCTCATGTCGGATGAGTTCGTGCCTGGGCTTTACAGGTGTATTCGGTGGGATGATCCTGACCTTGCTGTGATGTGGCCTATTTCCGAGGTTGTGGTGAGCGAAAGAGACGCCGGTTGTCCTAGGTTTAGAGATGCGGAACATTTATAAGTACGAATCGAAAGCTTCATGTGTCGGGTAACGACATAAGGAGAAGTATACTTGATCTAATAGAAAAGTATTATGTGGTTCAGATGAAGAAGAATTTTGTACCTGGTGAGGATTTTTTGCCTTATAGCGGTGCGGTTTTTGATAGTGAAGAACTTAAGAGCGTGGTTGACGTGGTGCTTAGTGGGAGGTTTGTTCACGGTAGGTATACGCTTATGTTTGAGGGAAAGTTCGCGAAATATCTTGGAGTTAGAAATGCAGTGTTTGTCAATTCTGGCTCGTCTGCGAATTTGCTCGCTGTGGCGTCACTTAGGGCACAGACTACTCCTCCGGAGTATAGGGTTAAACCTGGAGATGAGGTCATTACGCCAGCTCTTACGTTTCCCACCACTCTGAATCCTGTGTTGTTTTTTGGTCTAAAGCCTGTATTTCTCGACGTGGACATTGCAACGCTTAATATCAAGCCAGAGCTTCTGGAGAAAGCCGTCGGCGAACGCACAAGGGTTATCTTCATCCCCCATACCTTGGGTAATCCAAACGACATGGATGTGGTGCTCGAGGTTGCACAGAGGCACAACCTATTGGTGATTGAGGATAGTTGTGACGCCTTGGGTTCAAGGTTCGGCGGACGGCTTGTCGGGTCTTTCGGCGTCTTTGGAACTTTTAGCTTATACCCAGCCCACCAGATTACGACGGGGGAGGGCGGCATGTTGGTGACTAATATTGATGCTCTTGCGTTTACGGCGCGGTCGCTGAGAGACTGGGGGCGGGCTTGTGTTATGCAGTCTTGTAACCCGCTTACGTGTGGAGATTCTGAGTGTCCTAAGTCGTTTAAGTTCTCCGGTGTGTATAAGTATGATTTACCGGAGGATTACGATAAGAGGTATACCTATATCAACGTGGGGTTTAATCTACAGGCTACCGAGTTCCAAGCTGCGTTGGGTGTGAAGCAGATTGAGCGTGTGGAGGAGTTTTGTAGGAGGAGGAGGGAGAACTTTGCTATCTTGAGGAAGGAGCTAGAAAGGTTCGAGGAGTATTTCGTCCTGCCGGAGTGGCATAAGAAGAGCGATCCGTGTTGGTTCGCCCTTCCAATCACTATACGAGATGGCGCCCCGTTTAGGAGAAAGCATATATTGCGGTACTTAAGTGAAAAGAAAATCGACTACAGGCTAGTTTTTGCAGGCGACATTGTGGAGCAGCCTGGCTACCGCGGCATAGAGTATAGGACGGTAGGCGGACTTGAGGCCACTAGGAAGGCCATGAGAGACACCTTCTTCGTCGGTGTGTACCCTGGTCTCGGGCCTGAGCACATGTATTACATCGCTGATACGATTAGGAGGTTCGTCGCTGAAACAACCGGCAAATAGAAAGAGGAGTAGTAAACGCGCCACGTCTCTGGTTGTGCCCAAGGTGCTGGCTTATGTGGGACGACCCGGCCATCGCCGTTAGGCGGCCCGCCCCCGACGAGGCCATAATAAGCCAGAAGGGTAGAAACTGCCCCCCCGCTTGCAGAGGCGGAGAACAACTTCGAGTATTAATATTCCTGGACTACGGTTTTGTGTCCTTTTTGGGTGTAGTATAGGGTTAATTTTCGGTGTTTGGCGCAAGGGTGTCTCCGGGGGGTCTCGTGGTATTCTGTTTTGGCGATTTTCTGGCCTAGGCGTGGGGTCTGCCCCCTTATGGCCTGTAGGATGAGGTGGGGGATTTCTGTTAGGGAGATTATTCCCTCTATCTTGGTGGGGATTGTGGTGGTGAGGGGTACCTCTGCGAGTTGGGGGGTTGGGGGTGTTCCGTGGAATAGGGTGGGTCCGAGGGCTTCGCCGTGGTC
>Ga0081478_137639_pt1 | contig 10129 bp, 6 predicted proteins | sample OctSprmetagenome_FD_70983 | JGI IMG/M metagenome (GOLD analysis project Ga0081478, IMG submission 70983) | Hot spring and microbial mat streamer communities from Octopus Spring Streamers, Yellowstone National Park, USA - T=80-84 v2 (version 2) | ecosystem: Environmental > Aquatic > Thermal springs... | reverse complement strand
CTACTGCTATTGCTATCACGAGGGTTATTGCTATTAATATTATGGCGGCGATCAGAGGCTCTAGTCCTTTCACTATTCTCTTCCCTTTATAGCCGGCTGGTTTCGCCATATTACCTCACCACCTTCTTCTTTTTTCCCCAGCTTATAAATAATAGCTCTAGCTTTATTAATGTTTTTCTGTGGAGCTTTTATTCTAATATCTAGCTATATGTATTACTTATTTAGTTTATTTCTCCTGACAATGTTATATTATTTATATAGCTATGCTTTTTCTATTTCTTGATCAGTTTTTCTCTATCTATATCTTCAGTTTTACCGCCTGTACTTAATAAATATTGTTATTAGCTCTATGAATTTGATGTGTGTCTCTAGATCTAGGGGTGGGGATCGGTTTTTCTCTAGATGGTTAATATTAAAGTATCTACTAAATTAATTTCTCTTTGTTGTAGTTTAGCTTTTTCATTATCCATGGTTTTATTGGGGTGCTCTTATGTATTTCTCGCCTTTGCATATTGGTTTTCCTGGATCCTCTACTTTTTTGGCGAAGTATGTGCATACTCTGAGCTCTGGTTCGTAGAGTAGGCATGTTATACACGATATACCCTGGGTCTCCGGGATCTCTGTCTCTGCCCCCTTTTCTTCTTGGGTGGGGGGTGTTGCTTGGGCTGGTATCTTCTCTTCTCTCTTCTCTATCCTCGGCTCTGCTATTCCTATTCTCTCTGCTTTCCTCTCTGCTTTTTCCGCTATTTTTCTGAAGATCCCCTCTATGGTTGTCATGGCAGCATGCCCTCCTCCTGGGGGTTCATAGCTGATCTCTATCTCTAGCACTGTTGTATCCAGCTTCTTATATGCTGTGAACACTGCTCTCAGCTTGTTGGGTTCCAGGGAGCTATAGATCACCTTGTTATCTTCTCTACTAACCACCATAGTGATCGTGTCTAGATATGTTGCTAAGAAACTCCTATAGGTTATGGTGAAGTGGTATATACCAAGATCCCTAAAATATCTCAAGTTAATTATCCCTGGAACCCCCTCCAAAAGGTCTGTAGGCTCTCTAAGCGCCTCTAAAAGAGCCTCCGGATCACGTGTAGAGATCATAGCAATCCTTATAACCGGCATATATAGCACCCCGCAGACCTATGCTCTATGTAGAGTATATACACCCAATAGATATTTAGCTTGGGAGCATTATATTAAACAAGTAATCCCTGGAAATAGACAGCGGTCCCCATAAGATAGGCCTTCATATCAGAGACACAAGGATTGGGCTTGCTATATATCTATCATTAAACCTTGTCCAGATAACGATGTAGAGATATCTCGAGCTAGGATCGGATATAGATATATTTAGAACAAGAACGTCATTAAGCCTCATAACACCAATGCTATATATAGTGATAGAGCCAGAGTACCCCATATCCCCTATGGAAACCCATGAGCCAGCGAACTTGGTATAGAGCACCTGTGATCCAAACCCAGCGGAACCCGATGCCTGCACAAAAGATAGGTTCCCGAGAGAAGCATATAGAGGGGAGAGATTATAAGAGAAACCCTGTGAATCAATAGTCTTTAGGGTCCACCACATAGGGGATGTATCAGACCCATTATATAGAGTAACACCAATATTATAGTCACCAGCTAAGATACCAGCCCTCACGACCCCAACATAGACAATACGTGTAGAGGACCTATTCTCCATAGAGATCAGGGAGGCCTGGAACTCAGACAGACAGAGATCAGCAAAAGAGCTAAAAGCACTCTCATAATATCTCTGGGAAACCCAGGAATTGGCTAAAAGAAAACCGGACAAGCCTATTAAAAGAACCAGAACAACGAGGATCACAGAGCTAAGCAGCTCAGACTGTGCCTTTAATAGCATCTCTATCACCTAACAAGGGTAGCTCCTACAATAGCTATATACTCAATACCGATCCTTATGTTAACGTTACCCTTACTATCATATATGCCAAATCTAATTTCAAGATCATATAAACCTGCTGGAGCATCTCTCATAGGGATCAGAACATAGCCTTCATAAATAACCATTTTATCTCTAAAAGGTGGGGTCCACCCATCAGCTGTGGAATATCCACTATATTTTATCGCATTGTTACTTGAATAGATAAGAGATATATTAACTCCCCCGATAAATTTGTTAGTTTTGTAGAAACCTACTATCTTATAATATATAGCTATAGCATATACGCTAGCGCCTAGATTCACCGCATTTCTTAATAGGACCCTTATACAACCTTCACTCATTCTTACAGGATTTGGGTCTCCTTGTGAGCTAAAAACGCTTATAAGATCTCTGTCATACCCGCTGTTACTCCGATCCCAAATCTTCAAATATCCATTTTGGTTACAGTTGAGATTTCCAATAGAGTAGTTACCTAGATCGTTTGGTCCTAGGCTTAGATCTTGTGCAAATCTAGCGTTGCTTTCGTTAAACAAAGTCGATGGGGACATAGCTGCTAATAAACCATATAGCCTGTCTTTAATTGGGAATATGTTTCCTCTTGTTGTCATTATATAGCATATGATAGATGCTCCATAGCTGCTTATATTGGCTATTGTGTCTCCTTGTTTCATAGTTATGTTTGTCTTCAATATGGATGTCCTGTTTCCACATCCATATCCATTATCTATTACTGCTAAGACTATTGTGAGTGGCACTGATCCTGTGTTTCTTATATAGGGTGTTTCCCCTATAAGGGCTATGTCTATTGATTCTGATGATCTTTGCTTTTGGTATTCACTAAAACTATTAAATGCATTTATTGTCTCTCTGTTTGATATGTTTAGGTATATTAGTAGGGGTATTATTGTTACGATCGCTATTGAGATCCCTACTATGAACGCGAGTATGCCTGCCACTGCTTTTCTAATGCTTTCTCTTTTTATTTTCATTTTCATTATTCTCTAATTATTATATTTATCCATATATATTTTGTTTTTTATCTCTATATAGCTTCCTCTCTAGCTTTTCTCTCTATATATCTCGTCATGTATCTTGCTACGAAGATTATAGCTAATACCATTCCAGATGCTATGAATACCAATGTGTATCTCTGGAAGAGGCTGAGTATTGTTGGTTGTAGTCTATATGTAGTGCTATCACTACCTGGGGTTAGGGTGCTCTCAAGCTTATTATATCCCTGGGCGTTGATTTCTACGGTGTATATGCTATAGGGTAGCCTCATGGGTATGGATCCGCTGTTATCGGATATCCCTGTAATCTCTATCGATGGGTTCTCGGCGCTTCTCAATATCGCTATGGCTCCTTGGACTGGCTGACTAATATCGTTGATGATCTTCAGCTCGATCTCATGGATTTTCCTTAATAACCTGATCTCGACCCTCCCTCCACCAATATCTATGTTAGCTGTAGTCTCTACAGTAGCATAGATCTGCTGGGCCTGTTGAGAAGGTTCAACAACTATCCTGGCTCTCCCAAATGGTATTGATGCATTGATGACGTTTGATGTGGTATCAATATTAACGCTATATACTAGCCTATCCTCCACATATATCGATACCTTGAGGGGTGCTATAGGTCTTATGCTCAGAGGGTCTATAAGGGCTATCGATACTGGCTGGTGTGTTCTATTAAGCCTAATAATGATCTCCTGCCTATCGATCCTAAGAATGGCTTGATAAGGGTTATACATACTCATATTCACGGGCTCAACAGAGACTAGGTAGTCCCCGATGAGTATGCTTGGTATTAGGACAGAGCCGTCGCTGAATGTGGATCCCCTGAATACCTGGTAACCAGATTCGATCCTCGAGATCAATACCATGGCATTAGATATAGGAGATCCGAAGTCATCCATCACAATAAGCCTTACAGGTATCTCCCTAGGTCTTAGGGGAATAGATATATTTAGTAGAGAACCAGCCTCCCTGAGACCTATGATAGATTCTGATGGATAGAAGAAGGGTGATTCAACAAAGATTCTATAGATACCTAAGGGCATCTTCAGAACCTCCCCAAGCCTTATAAAGCCTAGATCACCCCTTAATAGAGGCCCCTCCCCAAATACCCTGATCCTCATACCCTCCATAGGTATAAACATGCTAGAACCACCTATTACAGTGATAGAGACGTTAAGAGCAGCTAGATCAGCTATTAACACGAGATCTATATTCCCTGAGTAAGACACATTGAAATACCCCCTAGCTAGTACAATACCTCTCCAAGTGAGGAAAGCACTATGAACACCGCCTGGGAGAAGCATCTCAACATGGTTATCCCCCAACACTATCTCGGTCCTATTATCTATAATGAGCGTCACTCCCGGAGGAGCCCTTTGAAGAGAGGCTGTATATGGGCTCTCTGGGTTTTGGTAGTATATAGATATATTCACTCTATATAGTGTAGGGCTCTTAAGATCTAGGATGCTGTGAGGAACAGAGATCCTTGTTCTATAGCTTATAAACCCTCCCAAGATGACTGCATCATATTCTCCCGGGGGTAGGTATATGGTTGAAGATCCGTTGTAGATCCCCGACCTAGCAACAAGATCACCGCCCTCATATATCTCCACATACCCCTCAGAGACAGGCTCCACATATCTCGAGATAACATCCTCAATATCTATTAAAGCCCTAACCCTAACCATGTCCAGCGGGCATCTATCCGCAACGATCTCCGCAAGCCCCCATAATATGTAGATGCTATTGACCGTAACTATATAGCCAGCACCATCAGGGGATAGTGAAGCGCCTACACCGGGTTCCAGGGGGATCCCTAGGTAATCGCCGCTCCTGGTACACGGCATAGAGGCTGGGGGCGATAGCCTCTGAATATATAGAGACCCATTCCCTCCAACCGCTACTAAAGCGCTATTCCTATAGAAAGCTATGTGGATCTTCTCAGCTATATTAGTACCCCAGTAAGCCACGTGATAGCCCCTCACAATATCGTAGAGGAAGTAGTAAACTTTACCATTAGATAGTGCAACTGTGACCCCATACCCATTGTTGTCATAGCCTATCCAGCCCCTCTCAAAATTCTCTGGAAGGATATACCACCTATACTCAGCCCCACCAGTTCTGAGAATGTTTAGAGATTGGTCATAGTATATGAATATAGATGCTGGAGACTCTTCAATACAGCACCCGATAACGACTCCTATATAGCTCCATGCCACACCGCTAACGCTCGGTTTGATCAGTTTCACGACTACGGGGTTTATGAAGATCGGTATCGGCTTCCCAATCCTTATCTCCTCAGGCGCCTTACTAAGATCAACTATTGAGGCCAGGGTAACGTTGAGGGGAGGGATTAGGGGTACTAGTTCCCCTTGCCCCCCCTTCATAGTGATCGGTATTTCACTGACCCCCTCATACTCCATAGTGCTTGTGCCTCCTCTATATGTTATTGATATCACCACTCTCTCCCCCAGATATCTTATCCCGAGGATCAGGGTCTCGCTTAAATAATCAGGATGGGTTATCTTTATGTTGTAGGTATTGTTATAGGGATCGAGGATCGGGAGATCTAGACTAGCTAGCCCATCCCCACCCGTTAATGCTTGAAACATGATCTGCCTCGACGGTTCCGGCCTGATCAGGTTAGCCGATATAGTGGCATTCACTATTGGGTAGCCACTTTCATTAAGAACCCTGAAGCGGATGCCTACGCTGGGAGGGGCATAGATCATAAGAATTAGTGAGGGATCGACACTCACAGAACCCCTAGAAACGATCTCGGCAGGGGATATATCGAGAACCCTTCCCCCTGTATAGTTATAGAGGGCTGTGCTCCTCTTAGGCCCTATCTCAGCCCACCCGCCCCTCGTGGCTCTATACATATATAGATATCCACCACTATCTAAGACAGCTAGGTAAGGATCTCCTGTCCCACCAACACCTATAGTGACGCTCTTTATTGAGTATCTAGAGGCCTGTATATATGATACCTTTCTATCTGGTATTCTGTAGACCAGCACCTCACCCTTCTCATCTCCAACCGCTATGTAGCTCCCATAGTCTCCATCAGAGGATATGGCTGTTGGTTTTCCACCTATCGTATATATACTTCTCTCGAAGATCTTTAAAGATCTATCTATGTGGATCGCCTCAAACAGATAGCCACCCGAGGGACTCTGACCAGCGACACCCACAACACCAGTTCCAGAGACAGTGGACGCTATAACCGCAGAGATCGAGAGGTTAGCGTATGATGTCCTATAAATGCTAGAAGGCTCCAAACCCCCCTCCCTATAGTCTGTCTGAGCTTGCTGAGCATACACCCCATAGCTCTGAGCAACGCTAGATGCAGATGATATTAGCAACACTAGCACAAAGATCCTGAGGTGGAGATAGTAGCCCATGTGCTAGATCCCAAATAGATTTATATTAGGCTTATTAATATTTAACAGATCTAGCCAGAGCCATATATTTATTAACCCCACTATATTAATCCTTTTAGAGGTACATGAGGATCCTTAGCTTACCAAAGCTCAAGGCTTCCTTGAAAAGGGATAGGGAGGTCTCGAGATCGCAGGCTATCCCCGAGATCTCGGGCTATGCCAAATATATAAAGCCCCCTATAATGCCTCTTAGAGAGAAGCCCAAGGGAGAGGTTATTGAGAGGTACTCGATATATGATCCATGGGCTATTGTTCACATAATCCTTTCAGAGGATACAGGCGAGTATATATACTACGTTGATGAGGTCTCCCTCACAGGGGATGAGCTGAGGATCTATAAGAGGGTTGTTGATTTCCTCCTGTGGGAAGCGGGGGAGCTGAAGGAGGGCGAGGATTCAAGGGAGTTTATAGCGAGGGAGGCTAGGAGGGCTGTGGATCTATTTAGGATAAGGATGGGTAGAACCCCTACTGTTAGCTGGAGCAAGATCCTCTACTACATAGAGAGGGAGATAGCCGGCTTCGGTGCTATAAATACGCTGATGATGGATCCTAATCTTGAGGATGTATCTTGCAACGGTGTTGGGATCCCTATTTATGTTTATCATAGGAAGTATGAGTCTATGCCCACTAACATCATCTTTAACTCCTCTGAGGATCTCGATGCCTTCGTGATCAAGCTAGCCCATATGGCTGGGAAGCATATCTCGGTCGCATTCCCCATCCTAGATGCATCACTCCCGGGTGGGCACAGGCTTGCAGCTACCTTCATGAGGGAAGTTAGCCAGAGGGGGTCTACCTTTACTATTAGGAAGTTCAGGGAGGATCCCATAACTATTGTAGATATGATCGGTTTTGGCACTGTGTCACCCTTGCTGGCTGCCTACCTATGGATTGCTATAGAGCATAAGAGGACAATGCTGATAATGGGGGTAACTGGTAGTGGGAAGACAACGCTGCTGAACTCAATCCTAAACCTCGTTAAGCCGAGCTACAAGATAGTGACTATAGAGGATACCCCGGAGATAAGGCTCCCGACAAAGAACTGGGTTCAGCTTGTTGCCAGGCCGAGCTACGCGGCTGGGGAATCAAGAGCTGGGGAGATAACCCTCTACGACCTCGTGAGGGTCTCGCTGAGGTATAGGCCAGACATAATAGTGGTTGGGGAGGTGAGGGGTGCAGAGGCATACGTGCTATTCCAGAGCATAGCGACTGGGCATGGAGGCGCGACAACGATACACGCAGAGAATATAGACGCTGCTATAAAGAGGCTCACAAGCCCACCGATGAATATTCCAGAATCATATATACCCCTGATAAACATAGCCCTCATGGTAGAGAGGGTATCTATAAAGGATAGCGAGGGCAGGACTAGGGCTGCCAGGAGGGTTACAAGGATATGGGAGGTTAGCAGGGAGGGGGTTCCCATAACTATTGGGAGGTGGAGCCCTTCAAGAGACGCGATCGAGCTATCTATTGAGTATAGCGAGATCCTCAAGATGCTAGCCTCATCCGCGGAATTAGATGTAAAAGATATATATGGGGAGATCGAGAGGAGGGCTAGGATTATGGAGTGGCTATACTATAAGGGGATCAGAAATTATAGAGACATAGCATCGGCCATCTATAAATACTACAGGGATCCATCCTCGATCCTTGAAAGGGCTGAGGCAGATTTAAAGGTTATTAGGGAGGGGTCGGGTACCTCCAATGGCTAGACCATCTGAGAAGGCGGAGCGATCTCCTCAAGCTAGATCTGCTGGGCAGACCCTAAAGTATAGAATTGTATATGACCTGGACTTCCTATTCCTCCTACTTTTTGACGGCATAGCCAGAAGGGTTGTGAGGGCCTTCGAGCTTGATGAGGCTATAGCTTCAGCTATGATCAGAACCCATCCTCTGGTGTATGGGGCGAGGTCTATAGGCTATACAGTGATAGCGATCCTAATGGGCGTCACGCTAATAGGTATTGGAACTGCCTTTAGGGCTAGCTTGGCTGCTTTTGCATCGTTCCTGCTGGCTGGGATCCTGCTACCATTAGTGGTGTTCACAACATTCATAGCATATCCTGTTGTTAAGAGGAGCAATAGGAAATCCCTCGTAGAGTCTGAGATGCCATTTCTAGCATCTTACATCTCTATTATGGCTAAGGGAGGTGTTTCCATGGCCAGAGCTATGGAGGCCTTCAGGAGATCCCCCCTGTTCCCGGGGCTGAGGATGGAGGCTCAGGAGTTCTTCAGGAGGATAGGGCTTTTTGGGAGAGATCCCCTCACAGCCTTAGAGGAGATAGCCTCCTACCACCCCTCACAGGTCTTCAAGGACTTCGTCTTAGGCTACGTTGTTACGCTCAGGAGTGGGGGCGATGTGGTTCACTACCTCGAGACGAAGGTAGAGGACTTCTTCAGAAGGCAGGGAGAGGCTATAAGGCAGATGATCCAGAAGCTAGGGATATATATAGAGATATATATGATCGTGGCGATCGTGGGTGGGATATCCCTCTTCGTCTTATTTACGTCAGCGGGTGGGATACAGGCTGGGGGCCTTGCAGGTGGCTATGACCCAATCATCCTGATGCTCTTCAACTTCCTCGGCCTACCACTCTTCTCAGCATTGATTATCTACGTAGCGCATAGTGCACAGCCTAGATGGGGTATTGAGGGTAGAGATATAGCATATACGGCACTCTTCTCAGCCCTCATAGCCCCCCTCAGCTACCTAACAACTATCATAGTGACAGGAGGCTACCTTGTGTTCAGCGGGATCTTCACTAGACAGAGCGTCCTAGGCCAGGTAACAGGGATCTCTGCGGCTCTCCTAACAATCTCGATCCCAGCGTGGATGGCATATAGGAGAGCCACTAAAGGGGTGAGAGCCCTTGAGAAGCAGACTGCCTCGTATATAGAGGATGTGAGCGAGCTCAGAAAGACAGGACTCTCCCCAGAGAAGTCGCTTATAGAGGCATCGAAAAGGGATCATGGCCCCCTAAACCCGATTGTCAGGAGGCTAGCAGTAGCTCTAGAGATGGGATTCGACATCGAAGAGGCTGTTAGGAGGAGCATCCACGGCCTAAGGAGCTGGCTTCTAAAGGTTATGTTGCGCTTCACCATAGACTCGATCAAGGTTGGTGGCGGTAGCCCAGAGGTATTCTACCTCCTCGCGAGATACTCGGCATCAATATCAGAGGCGTATGAGAGGCTAAAGTCAGGTCTAAGAATATATATTATAATGCCTTATATAGGGGCTATACTCTTTATGGTTACAAGCATAGTCTACCTATCACTAGTAATAGCACAGCCAATACCAGCTATAGGGGGTAGAACAGATGTATCATCTATCCACAGGCTTAATCTAATAGCAAGCACGGCATCAATAGTGAACTCATGGATAATGGGCCTAGTAGCAGGGAAAATCTCGGGCCTATCCATGGGCGAGGGGTTTAAACACGCATCGATGATAACGATCCTAGCAACAATAATAGCCTGGATCTTCTCATTAGCAACAATACCCCCATAACTCCATAACTGTTTCTCAGCAGATGGTGGTTCATAGTCTTTCATGTTTGATGATTTCAAGGCTCTCTACCACCGGGTCTCGGGAGCTCGGGAGCACCAATAGACATATAAACAAAACCAATATAAAAGCATCCCTACTACAGTGAAAAAGGGTACAGCCCAACCCAACAGCAGATCAGCCTTACCTAATATGACCCCCTCCTCATCCTTCAGGGTGGGTTTCCACTGCTGGACTCTTAG
>Ga0081478_136752_pt1 | contig 10145 bp, 13 predicted proteins | sample OctSprmetagenome_FD_70983 | JGI IMG/M metagenome (GOLD analysis project Ga0081478, IMG submission 70983) | Hot spring and microbial mat streamer communities from Octopus Spring Streamers, Yellowstone National Park, USA - T=80-84 v2 (version 2) | ecosystem: Environmental > Aquatic > Thermal... | reverse complement strand
GGCCATCTCCACTCCCCGTTTAAACGCAGAGTCCTTGCGGGGGAGCATCCGGCGCAGGTGCTGGATTCTCTTGGAGTTAAGAGGTACTGTTGCCGCAGGACTTTGATGGCGCATGTAGACTGGATCGACGACGTTCTTCTATACGAGAAACGTAGCTAGGGGATAATTTTATATATCGCCAAATACTGGCGTCTCTATGTCGAAAGCCCCGCCGCAATTAAAACTCCCATCGCCTATTAAAGTACTGACAAAGATGCTTAACAAGGAAGTGGTGGCTAGGCTTAAGGGTGGGGTGGCGGTTAAGGGCGTCTTAACGGCGTATGACGGTTGCATGAATTTAGTGCTTGACGACGCGGCAGAGCTTGACAAATCCGGTGAGCCGCTTACGCGATACGGCAGGATAGTAATAAGGGGGTCTCAAGTGATTTATGTATCCGCTATTGAGGCGTCGCCGTGATCGTCGTAGAGAAGGTAGATAAAACGCCGGTAGCTAAGCGGCTTGTTGAAATTGTTGAGAGGAAGGGACAGGGACATCCCGACTACATCGCAGACGGCATTTCCGAGTGGGTAAGCAGATATCTGTCGAAGTTCTACATGGAGCAGTTCGGCGTGATTCTCCACCACAACGTAGACAAGACCTTGGTGGTTGGCGGGCAGGCTGCTCCGCGGTTTGGCGGCGGCGAAGTACTGCAACCCATCTACATACTCGTGTCCGGCAGGGCGACCTACGAGGTGAGGACTAGAGACGGCGTTGTCAAGATACCGCTTGGCCCCGTGGTGATACAAGCGGCGAGGGACTGGATCAAGCAACACTTCCGCTACCTCGACCCGGACATGCATACTGTAATTGACTACAGAATAGGCCAGGGCTCTGCTGATTTGGTCGGTATTTACGACTTGGGCGTTAAGAGCGTGCCGCTTGCAAACGACACGTCCGTCGGCGTTGGCTATGCGCCTCTTACGCCGCTTGAGGATCTTGTCTACAAGACCGAGAGACTTCTCAACTCCCGCGACTTCAAGGCTAAGTACCCCGAGGTTGGGGAGGACGTGAAGGTGATGGGTGTGAGGGTCGGGAAGGAGATTAAGTTAACAGTAGCGGCGGCCATGATAAGTAGGTTGACGAAGGATAAAAGCCACTACCTCTCTGTTAAGGAGGATGTGCAGAGGGCTGTGGAGGATCTCGCCGCTAAGGTAGCCCCGGAATACGGCGTGGAGGTTACGATAAACGCCGCCGACAAGCCGGAGCACGGGATATTCTACCTCACGGTCACCGGCACCTCCGCCGAACACGGCGACGACGGCATGACGGGGAGGGGCAACAGGGCTAACGGGCTCATCACGCCTATGAGGTCTATGTCACTGGAGGCGGCCGCTGGCAAGAACCCGGTTAGCCACGTGGGCAAGATCTACAACGTGGTTGCTCAGCGCATCGCCGACAAGATCTACAAACAGCTCAAGGAAATCACCGAGGTATATGTCGAGATCGTCTCACAGATCGGCAAGCCTATAAATGAGCCGAAGATCCTAAACATCGAAATTATCAAAAACGGCGAACTTACCTCAGAGATTAAGAACGAGGTAAGCGCCATCGCCAGAGAGGAGCTTGACAGAATTACGCAAATCACCGACCTCGTACTAAGAGGAGAGGCGTCGTTATATTAAGCCCCGCCGGTATTGTTCAACTAGTTTTCGCAGGTCTATCTCTTTCTTTTCGTCGAGCCTGCGCCTAATCTGGTCGGCCAGCTCCCTCACGGCGTCTAGATCCACCACGTAGAACTCGCCGAGCTCCAGCTTGGCAACTTGCTTGAGCGGCACGCCTAGTGTCCTCCTAGCAACGGCCTCGTCCACCGTGCTGAGGTTTCTGCAGATAGTGCCCACGGGCTCGTTGCCTCTGCACTCGGCGGTTTGTGAGATGTGTACAAGCCGGTACCTGGATTCGTAGTTCATTAAGATCTCAAGGAGGGTTTTCCTCAATTGCTCCATCTCTGCGTCTTTTTTTGCAAGTTCTCTTGCAAGGGTCTCCAGTCTGGTCTGCATCTCTCTGTATTTGGCGTCGCGCCACTTCTCGTCTTCGACGTATCTACGTAGTTGGGCGTATTCGCGCCGCAGGTCGTCGAGCTCCCGTTGTAGCTGCTGGTTCTCGTACTCAAGGGCTTTAAGCCGCGTGGTCAGCGCCTCGTCTCTCGCGGCACACGGCTTTTCAACCGTGATGTAGACAACCTTCGTCTCTTTCTCCTCCCGTTTCTTCAGCGCCTCGGAAACTGCTTGGGCTATGGAGTAGCCGCGGACCACTAAGGCCTTGGCGTGTTCTAGCTGTTCAAACTTCAGAATGTCGCCGAACTCTTTTTCTATTTTTTCGAACTTAGGTTTATACTCCAGGTACACCCTGTAGGCGGCGGCCAAGGCGTCCCGCTCGTGGCTGGTCTTGGCCTGCCACCTCACTTTGTCAAGTATTTGCGTCTTTTCCTCGGAGGATAGGTCGCGGCTGGGCGTGTACAAGACGGCGCCGCTCATGGCGGCTAGCCGCCTCACGAATTCGGGCGCCTCCGCGACGTCTGTTGCGACGAGTATTGGGACGCCCCACTGCTGGACGTACCTCATCACGTCGCCTCTTGAAAAACTTCTACGGGCTACCGTGTCTAGAACCTCGCCGTCTAGCGTAAGTATCGCCAGTCCCGTCACTATCCCCGGGTCTACGCCTAGTATGAGAAGGCGGCCGCGCGTAGATGGCTCTCCTCTTTTGGCAGGCGCCGAATATATGGCTACTGCGACGTCTATGCCCCGCGTCGGCTTTATATATCTCCGCACCACCTCCCTGTTTGCGTACACGACGAACTTCGCGGAGGTGACCTCACCCGACTCCTCTCTGAGGAATAGGTCGTAATCCAGCCGGGCCTCTTTAAGCCTCGCCTCTATCTTAGAGGCTATCGACTTGATGCGGTGGGTGATGTTCCTCATGTATCGGTTTCTGCTCATCCCACCGGGGCTTGTCGAGATCCGCCTGTAGACGAGTATTACCGTCTCCTCCTCAAAGAGCTTAACAGGCATGCCCACGCCCATTCCTGCGAGGGTTGCGAGGTATTCGGCGGTTTCTAGAGGCTCCAGCTTACCCTTAACCACGCCGAGGTGCTCCCTCACAAGCTCCTCCATCTTCCTATAACCCCCAGCGCCTCTGGTCACCTCAACGACCTCAACAGTATACGGCAGTTTACCCAGCAACCTCACCAAGGGTCTGCCGTATTGAAACAGTTCGCCGATGTTGTCCGTTGCCAAAACCTCGACTCTATACCGCTTGAAAAGATGCGTCAACTCACGTGAGCTTAAGACCCCCCTCTCCAATATGGACTTGCCCTCTAATACGGCGTATGCAAAGGAACCGCCTGCCGCGATGTCTATACCTAGTATCGCCACGTCCATAGTAGGGATGTCTTTATTAATTCTATAAAGCGCTCACCGCCGTCAACGTCCCCCTCCCCCACTGCATTGAGTAGCTCCTCCACCGGGAAGTTCACGCCCTTTTCTTTGAAATAAGCGGCTACGTTGTGGAGATCGCGCCTGAGATATGCCGCCGCAACGGGGTGCCCCAGCGGCACCCACTGCGGCCAGTCGATTATGTACGCCCCCCTGCCTGCGATTATGTTGTAGGGGGATAAGTCGCCGTGAACTATCCCGAGACGTAAGGCCACGCGGAGAGTCTCTAAGACGTCTTGCGCAATGACCGCGAATTCGTCGGCGTCTAGGCGGTACAGCTCAACACCGTCAATATACTGCATAACCACCACGTGTCTGTTGTAGGCCAGGGGTTCGGGCACGTATCCACCCGCCTCAAACACCTTCTCAAGCGCGTAGAACTCAGCCAACGCGGACAGCCTCGTCTCGTATACATGCCTAAGGTGTTCATATCTGCTGATCTTCGCCATAAATACCTCTCCATGTCTAAACACGGAGACGCCTCCTCTGTGGAACTTAGCCGCGATTTTAAAACCAGAGGGAGATTCCCCTGCGTACACCACAGATTCCTTCCCCACCCCTATGGGGGTTGGGGACAGCTTCAAGATTTTCCTCTTCATGCGGAGCGTGTGGAGCGCCAACACGTCGTAGCCAGCCGCCGTTATCTTCCAGCCCAAATAAGGCGAGAGATTCCGCCTAAGCAGGCCGAGGTAGTGGAGACGCTTCACGCTGTCGCGGACCTCCTCCTCCCTGTATCTCGCCCATCTCTCCACCAGCCTCTGGGGGACGAACTCGTACCTCCGATGCCCCGACTCGACGAGCCGCAACACTCTCAAGTCTCTCTTGGCAAGCTGGCTGTACGCCTCAACAACGCTCTTAATCACATTAAAAAATACCTCTTAGGGGTATAAATGCCACCTCGGCCTCAAAAGAACAGGCGGAAGTGGGGCACCGGTTCAGCGTAGTAAACATACTGAAAAATGGGAAGGAGAAGCGGCTAGAGTAGCCTCACTTACTCCCTCGCCGCTGTGGTGAATGCCAGTAGGCCCTTTGGTCTATATACTTCTCTTATCTTCTCCTCGTGTGTCTCGTATCGCATAAATTCCAGCTCCAGCTTGGTCTCCTTCACAGCTCCGTTTTGGGCACAGTACGCCTTTGACGAGGTGAGGGAGAGGCACGCATCAGACCCATCCCTAGCCACATACACCTCTACCATATACGGGTGGAGGATACTCATCGGTCTCTGCCTTATCACATCAACAATCCACGGAAACCTCCTCAACACCTTTGCAATCTCCACCAGCCTCTCTCTAAGGTCTAGCCACTTCCTAACCCAATCAACGCCGAATGCTTGTAGCTCCGGCCACTCTTGAAGGAGCTCCTCCACGGGGTCTGTCTTGATAACTAAAGCAGGCTCAGGCGGCTCCCTCAACCTCTCCACCTCCCTCCCATAGTCTCTCAGTATCTCCTCAACACACTCCTCCACCGCACGGCAATACGGCTGACCCAGCTTCACCCCATTCACGACAACGCCATAGAAGACGTCGTACTGATTAATCCCTACACCCACCCTTACATACTCATACCACAGCCCCACCTCGTACCGCCCAGCCAACTCCCACAACGCGTCGGCAACCTGTTGCCTAATACAGCCACCAGCCTCCTCATCCCTCCTTCTCCTCCACCGCTCCTTAGCCTCCCATGTCCTCCTATCTCTCGAATGAACCCACACGCGGTACTTTATACACGCGTCTCTACGGCACCCCTCCGCGGATAAAAGCCCCTCGTAGAGACATTCGTCGTTGGTACACCACTCCTTAGGCGGCGGCTCATACTCCACGTACTGGAGGATGCCGAGTTTCTGAGGCAGTTCAAAAACAGAGGCTGTGGTCCTAATCCTTCTGGCCGTCGTCATATCCACTCCTTCAAGGCTGTTAAGACCTCCTTCACCGCCCTCCTCTCGATTATGTATGTTCCCTTTTTGAACCGTCTCGCCAGTCCCTTCTCAACCAGGCTCATCATGAGGCTGTGCACAGCCATGCCGCATCTCCTATCCGCCTCGCATATATCCCGCGTCCTCATGGCGTATGCCGCGTGGCTTTCCGTATACGGCTCTGGTGAACAACAGAGGCTGGCGGCGGAGTTTGTAAGCTACATACTCCAGAGGGCCGAGGAGGAGGGCAAGGGGGTTTACGAAAAGGCCACAAGGATCGTAGACTAGGGCAAGGAGAGAGGCTCCCTAACGCTAAAGGGCTTTGAGATGGAGGTCGAGGTGAACGGCGAAAAATACAAGGTGTAGGTCATAGACGGAGAAGCCGTTGAGGAGGACAGAGACGGCAGAAAGTTGCTAAGGATTAAGATAACGGCGGAGGTCGACGGCGTAAGGCGCGACTACACCATGACTTTTAGTAGGCGCAGAGCCAACAACGCGGCCGTGGGCTTCGCCTACGCCAGCGTCGATGCGCCTGGGGGCAGGTAGGCGGACGCCGAGAGGTTCTCGGCGCTGGTGGAGGCTCTGACGGGGAAGAGGCCGAGGGTATACCGCATGAAGAACGGCAGGATAAAGATGGAGTGCTATAAAGAGCACCTAGACGGCTTCGCCCGCTACGCCGAGCTCGCAGACGACATAGAGAAGTGGCTAGAGGAGACGGACCAGTGAACGCGTTGGCGCGGGCGTTGAGACAAAGCTGTGAACTTCGCCATTGTAGACGTGTTATAAGCCTAGCCACGGTTGCCTGCATCTCTCATGCCATGTGACGCTCATAAGAGAGGACGAAATCATGCCCACGCCATTCACATTAAAAAACGTCTTCTAGAGGATTATAATGTGAAGAGAACAGTCACATTGGTCTCAAAGGAGCAGGCTGAGGTAGGGCATCGGTTCCGCGTGGTCAGCATTCCTGACGAGTGCAAGTCGTGTAAACTCTTCTCTGTATGCTTGGGGAGGCTGACTGTGGGGAGAAGCTACAAAGTTGTCGAGGTGAGGCCCTCAATGGGCCAGCGTTGCAAGATCACCGACGGGGAGATGACGCCGGTGGTGGTCGAGGAGGCGCCTATCGTTGGGTTGCTCCCCCTAAACAAGGCGCTCGAGGGCGTAATCACGACTTTTGAGGGAGAGTGCGCGGGATGCGACGGCTGTCCCACAGACGTGGTTAGAGCCGGGGAGAAGATCAAAGTTGTTAAGGTGCTTGGCAGGAAGAGCTGCGGAGGGAAGGAGTTTGCTATTGTTGAGTTTTACGCCTTAGGACCGCCTTCACCCTCAGAATCAGGTGGCTCAAAGACTTCTCGAGGTTCTTCTCGCGTGTCTCCTTCACGATCTCTTTCAAAACGGCCTTAGCCTCGGCGACTTTGCCCTCCTTGGCCAGCTTCTCCGCCTCTCGTAGACGCGTTACAAGTTTAGCCGCCGTCTGTACTTCCTCAGCCATGTGCCGCATAAAGAGGGCTGTTTAAATATTTTAAGCTCGTGGTAAAGCCATGCCGTGGATCGAGTCGCCGTTTACGTAAAAAACCTGGAGGAGGCCTTGGAGGGTCTTGTCTTGAAAGACCCGGCGTATAAACAAATCGTGGAGCTCGCCAGGGCGTACCTGAAGGACGCCAAGTATTACTACTCCACCGGCGACCGGGAGACCGCGCTGGCCGCGGTGTCGTATGCGGAGGGGCTTCTCGACGCCTTGAAGATGGCCGGCGTTGCAGATTTCGTCTGGAAGAAGCCGAGTGAGATAAAGAACACGAAGACGGTCATGGTGGCGGGTACCTTCGAGATACTTCACCCAGGCCACTTGGCGTATCTAAAAGAGGCGTGGAGGCTCGGCTACGTCGTCGCAGTGGTCTCCTCAGACGAGAACGCCGAGCGGAACAAGCGGCGGAAGATAGTTATACCTCAGCCACAGAGGTCGGAGGTCCTCTCCTCGCTTTATTACGTGCACAAGGTGGTGCCGGGAAAGCCGGGCAACATCTTCGACATCTTTGAGGAGGTGAAGCCAGACGTAATCCTCCTAGGCCCCGACCAGAACGTTCCCGAAGACGTTGTGAAGACCGAGGCGAGGAGGAGGGGCGTAAACGCCGAGGTTCTTCGCATGCCTGCGCTTAAACAATGCGAGCTCTGTAGCACCACGAAAATCCTAGAGAGGGTAGTAGCGACTTTCTGCAATGCCTCTCAACGTTGAGGTAGCCCGAAAGATCCAGGAATTGCTACGCGCCCAGGTGCGCCTCTCCCCCCTCCCTCCCCCGAACACTGTTGGGAGCCTAGATGTGGCATACGGCGGCGGCTTGGCCTACGGCGTTGCGGTGGTGATGCGGCTCTCCTCGCTCCAGGTGGTCGACGCGGCTTGTAGCATTACGAAAAACGTGGTTCCGTACGTCCCCACGTTTCTCGCCTTTAGGGAGCTGACGCCTATGTTGAGGGCCTACTTCAAACTGTGGGCTAGGCCCGATGTAATCTTGGTGGACGGCCACGGGGTGGCGCATCCGCGGAGGTTCGGCATAGCGTCTCATATAAGCGTTGTGCTGAAGAAGCCCACAATCGGCGTGGCCAAGTCTAGGCTTTACGGCGTGGAGAGGGATGACGCCGTGCTGGACCCGGCCACGGGCGAGGTGTTGGCGCGGGTGGTTAAATGCGGCGGGAAGAAGTACGTGTCCGTCGGGTCTTACGTCACTTTGGATGACGCCGTGGAGCTTGTAAAGAGGCTGTGCGTAGGCGGCGACGTATACCCCCTCAAGGTCGCCGACGACCTAACCAAGAAGTTGCGACGTGAAAAACCCGAGAGGTTTGACCAGTGGGGCGAGGCGGCGGTCTGTGGTTTATTTCCCCCCTGACCCGACGAGGGAGCCACCTGAAACCTCCCCAGGGCGACGAAAAACAGTGAAAGCGGCAACAAGGCTGTGAGCGCCGCTGAGAACATCTCGTTGTATAAATTGCCCGACGTAGCTGAATACTTTGAGGGTTATGTTATTGCAAACCTCTCAAAGCCTGCCTACCAGGTGTAGAACGTGATTTTCTTAGCTGAGCGTAGTCGCCGTAGGGGAGGTAGGCGGGGTTGTGGTTGTCAGCGTCGGAGGTCTCTGAGACATGGTGCCGAGGAGGTGCGCAACGACGGCGACGACAGCCAGAGCGGCTATAATGCCCATCACTTGGGTTGACTTCATACTATTTAGAACCGCCGGCTTGGTAACGCATCTCACCTGTCCTCTAAATAGAACAACGTAAAAATGATAAACTATCGAAATGCCGAGTTTACGTCAAAAAGGAGGATGTGGTTTTGGCACAGATGTGGCGCCGGGGGTGGGATGTATCCGGCGGTTCTCCCGCCGTTGAACCCACGCCCCCTTGACGGGGACGGGATAACTCGGCTGAGCCCTCGAATCGGGGGTATTCTGTCCCGCGCCTTGGGCCGCTCGGCCACCCCGGCAATGCTTTTCAACGCCTCGGTTTAAAAGGTTTTCTGCCGTCTATGGCGCTGGCGCGGGGCGGGTTAAGTTTTATATATTGTAGCCTTTTTGACATCTATGTCGATTAGGGGTGCCAAGTTCCACGGCCCGTCGCCGCCTTCTGACAGTACGACTAACTGGGTGCTGGCGCCTCTTGAGAGGGGCGTGATGTTTGCTTGTCCTAACTGTGGGAAGACAAGTGTTGTACGTAGTGCTAGGTCGCGGAAGCTGGGGGTGCCGTATCGGTGTCCCGAGTGCGGCTTTGTGGGTCCATAAGTTTTAAATAGGTGGCTTAGGTTTTGGGCTTATGTCGGCGGAGGTGGCGCTGGTCTACAGGGTGCTTCCAGAGAGCGTGGAGGTTGATGTGGAGAAGCTGAAAAACGCTGTTATCAACAAGCTGTCGCCTAGGTACAAGGTGGATAAGGTGGAGGTTGAGGAGATAGGTTTCGGCATAAAGGCATTGAGGTTTTACGTCAGGATGCCGGAGTCCGAGGAGTACAGCTCCGACGAGGTTGAGGAGCTTTTGCGGTCTGTGGAGGGGGTGGGAGGCTTCGAGCTTGAGTACTTCTCGAGACTAAGTTTTTGATTACAAGTTTTTATACCTATTTCGGTCTTTAGGCCGTGTCTGAATGGGTTGAGCTTAGGGTTCTGGAGAGCAAAGCCCGCGACGCTAATCGTCCTGTGGTGAGGATAGACCCTGAGGCTATGGAGAGAGGCGGCATAGTGGTAGGTGATGTTGTGGAGATCGTGGGCAGGAGGAAGACAGCTGCTAAGGTGTGGAATGGGTTGCCTGAGGACAGAGGCAAGGGTGTGATTAGGATGAACAGCATTCTGCGGAAGAACGCGGATGTTTCGCTTAACGAAACTGTAAAGGTGAGGAAGGCGGAGCCTAAGCCGGCGGCTTTCATAAAGCTGGCGCCCGTGTCTATGACGATAGCCGTAGATGCCAACTTCCTCCAATACATCAAGCAAAGACTGAGGGAGTACGTGGTTGTTGAGGGAGATATGATGCAGATATACGTGCTCAGCCAGCCTCTCACCTTCCAGGTAGTCCAGACGAAGCCCACAAACGCCGTATTAATAATCACCGAAGACACGCAGATACAGATATTAGAAAAGCCCGTGTCAGGCGTACGAATACCACACATCACCTGGGAGGATATTGGTGATTTGGAGGATGCTAAGCAGAAGATTAGGGAGCTTGTGGAGCTTCCGCTTAGGCATCCGGAGCTTTTTAAGCATCTCGGCATCGAGCCGCCTAAGGGGAT
>Ga0081478_141497_pt1 | contig 10159 bp, 8 predicted proteins | sample OctSprmetagenome_FD_70983 | JGI IMG/M metagenome (GOLD analysis project Ga0081478, IMG submission 70983) | Hot spring and microbial mat streamer communities from Octopus Spring Streamers, Yellowstone National Park, USA - T=80-84 v2 (version 2) | ecosystem: Environmental > Aquatic > Thermal springs... | reverse complement strand
AGGATTCTCAAAGGACGAATGTAAAGAAAACAAATCTTGCCCTTATTGTGAAGCCCTATGGGGAAAATACCTTTCAGACCTGTTCGGAACTCTTGACTTGCTTTCACAACTTCCTTCCGTATTAGCAGGACAAAGCAGTCAAACCCAACAAGCTCCAAGAATAAAAGAAGCTCAAACTACACAACAAACCGAAGCCACACAAAAATACCTTGAAGAACTCAATAACCTCATTGGACAATCAGTAGAAAATGTTATAGGATTTTTCCTTAAAAAAGTAAATGGCATGAGAGGGGATTTGAAAGAGATAATAGATTTAGGCTGTGAAATCAAAACAAAAGCAGCTTCAAAATTTGAACTATCTACACCAACAATATCTTTGAAAGTCTGGATACCACAGAATCCAGAGAAAGCGGAAAAAATTCCTACATATAAGAAGCCGTCAGCGTATCTGAATTACTCACTTTTATCTTTGATAGCAGGAGTTCTTGACATAGCATACTCTCAAAACTACAATATAAGCCTAACATATACACTTGGATTTATAAAAGAGCTCACAAAAGAAAAAGATATTCAAGAAGTTCTCCTTATGCTCGGTGATTTCTTTGCCAATAACCCAAAAATATTAAAACTGGACGCAGAGAGAAAAAACTTTTGGTCAGAATCAGCAACAAGAGATCTTTCAGATTTCTTTTACAGCTTTGACAACTTTTACAAAAGCTTTTGCGAAGAAAAAGATTCATCAGAAGCATCAAAAATTATGATAGATGGTGTGCTCTCAGGTTTATTACCTATAAAAATAGACATATGTACCGTGCTTTCCCCATCTTCTATATCCCGACTTTTTACAAAATGGGGGGACGGTTTAGCTCAAAAGAGAAAATGCGAAGTTAAAGATGAAAACAAAATAGAAATAGCTTACAACTTTGATCAAGATGGCTGCATAAGAATTCCAAACGATCTTCAAGTTTTGACAGGACTTTTCGGATTACTTCAAAATATCCCGGGATTTTCTTTACCTATAACAGCCATAGCGTTCCATCCTGGAAACTTTTTTGGAAACCCAACGAGTTTGAGAAACTTTTTACCACTTGTAAGAAAAATAAGTCAAGACAATAAAGAAAAATATATTTTTGTGATTGAAAAAGAAGAATCTAATAAAGATAAATCTCATTTTGAGGGAGAGGTTTTTACACTTGAATACAATGAAAATATCACAAGATTCGGCTCCCCAACACGCGAAACTGCTGCTACTCCAATTCCAAAAGACTGCGTTCCTGGAGGTCCTCTTTACATAGCTTTCTCTGACCCAACATTTAATAATTCTCTGTTTATCACAACTTACCTTGTATCACAAGGAGATAATTGTTTCTCTTGGGAACAATCCGAAGATTTAGCAGATGATGCATACTACAAAATTTTTGATAAGAAAAAGCAAAATTACGCTCTAAATAAACTCGTAAATAAAATACTGAGCAGAATTAGTCAGTTTTTACCTAAATAATCAAAAAAAATTTCCTTAAAAAATTTCCTTATCCTTAAATCTCTTGCTTCAAGTTTTTGTATTGAGTTTTTCAAGGAGTTGAGGAATTAGGGATTCTTTTGCTGGGCTATAAATATGGACTCCTCTGAAAACTTTTGTTTCTTTTATTTTCTCTATAAGAGAGATAGCAAATTCTATTCCTACTTTTTCTTTGTCTTCTTTTTTTTCGTATTTTGCAAAGTTATTTTCAAGCTCGGGAGGAATGAACAAACCTTTTGCGAATTTTTTTATGTTCTCCAAAGTTTTTTCAGATGGAACAATAATTACTCCAAGCAAAACGGGAATTTTTCTTTCGGCGACAAAATTTATAAAGTTCTCAATTGAGTTCAGGTCAAAAACGGGTTGAGTTTGAAAAAATTTTGCTCCTGATGATATTTTTGATTCTGCGTTATCTTTTATGTTCTGATCAAACGGGTTCAAAGCTGCCCCCGGAAAAAACTCACACTTTGAATTGAGTTCATTTTCTCTGAAATCCAATCCCAAAGCCAAAGTATTTATAAGTTTCAAAAAACCAGAGACATCAACCTCAAAAACACCTTTGGGTTTATCGTCTTTTGGCATATCGCCCCACAAAACTAAAATGTTTCTCACTCCAATTGAATATGCACCTATGAGGTCAGAAGAAATTGCAAGAATGTTTCTATCTCTACAAGTCATTTGCATTATAGGTTCTACTCCGTTTTTTATAGCGTAAAGAGACGCAACAACAGGGGTCATTCTGACAGAAAGCATAGGATTATCTGTAAGATTTACAGCATCTACTTTGCCAGCAACACTTCTTAGTTTTTCCTCAAAAGATGTAGTATCTGGACCACGAGGCGGAGAAATCTCACAAGTTATTAGAAAATCTTTTTTTCCTTGCTCTATTTTTTCTCTGAAAGTTGCCATTTTATCTATTTTTTATCTTGCGATTTTTATCTATGATTTTTACGAAAGAATTAGATTTTTCTTCCTACAACAGGGGCTATTTTTTTGAGGTTTTCCATCATGTTAGAGAATAACTCCAAAGTTAGAGATTGGGCACCGTCTGAAAGAGCCTTATCTGGTTCTGGATGAACCTCTATGAGAAGTCCGTCAGCCCCGGCTGCAAGAGCGGCATAAGCCATAGGTGGAACATAGTTTCTTTTACCTGTGGCATGCGATGGGTCTATGACAATTGGTAAGTGAGTTTTTTCCCTCAAAACAGGAATAGCCGACAAATCTAATGTGTTTCTTGTTGCAGTCTCAAAAGTTCTTATTCCTCTTTCACATAAAATAACATTTGGGTTCCCGCCTGAGAGAATGTATTCAGCAGCAAGAAGCCACTCCTCAATTGTCATATACATTCCTCTTTTAAGTAAAACCGGTTTTCTTGTATTACCAACTTCTCTCAAAAGCGGGAAGTTTTGCGCATTTCTTGTTCCTATTTGAAGTATATCACTATATTCAGAGACAATTTCAACATCTCTTGGGTCAAGAACTTCTGTAATAACAAGCATGCCAAATTTATCAGCGGCTTTTCTCAAAAGTTTCAAGCCTTCTTCGCCGAGTCCCTGGAAAGAATAAGGAGAGGTTCTGGGTTTAAAAGCTCCGCCTCGCAGAATTTTAGCACCAGCTTTTTTTACAGCTTCTGCCGTCTTCATAACTTGTTCCTCATTTTCAACAGAACAAGGACCAGCCATAACTACAAATTCTTCCCCGCCAATTACAACATCTCCAACTTTGACCTTTGTACCTTTTGGGTTAGCCTCCTTTGCAGCTAACCTATAAGGGTACATTACTTGTAGAACTTTTTCTACCCCGTATAAAGATTCTAATGTTTCTTTTAATCCTTCTCTTCTTTCCTCACCTATACATGCTATGACTTTGAGAAATTCTCCTTGCAAAACTTTTGGTTCAAGACCTAACTCTTTTACTTTTTTTACTACCGCTTCAAATTCTTTATCTGTTATATCTGGTTTTAGAACTATAATCATACAAACTATATGTAATCTATAATACTGCGGATTTTACCTTTTTCAGATTATTATACTAAAAAACAATTTACCAAGTTCCAAGCAAGTACAATATCTGTTTTGCTTAAAAAGAAAAAAGCAGTTCCTTTTTCAGATTTTTCCTTCAATTTTTTCCTTTATTTTTCTTTTGACCATCCCTTTTTCAAGAAAATACTTTATCGCGTCTTTTACTGGTTCTTCAATAGGAGATATGGTGTATCCGAGCTCTCTTTTTGCTTTCTCTGACGAGTAAAATAGGTTCAAAAGAGAAGCCCTTGCTTGCGCACGAGTTATTAACGGAGGATTCCCAGAAACTTTTGCCCACAATTCAAGAATAAACCCAACAATCTGTCCCAAAAAAGAAGATAAACCTCGCGGTAACTTCAAGGGCTTTCTCAATCCGGTCATACGAGAGAGAACATCAAAAAATTCAGATAAAAACATGTTGTGTCCTGCGAGAATGTAAATTTCTCCTTTCTTTCCTTTTTCAAGAGCAAGAACATGCCCCCGGGCGACATCCTTTACATTCACAAAAGAAAAACCCACATCTGAATAAAAAGGTATTTCTCTGTTAAGGAATTTCAGTATAAGGAGTCCAGTTGGTGTAGGTTTGTAATCTCCCCACCCTATTGGAGCTGATGGACAAACTATTACTACATCTGCTCCCTCTTTTACCTTTCTTACGACCTCTTTTTGAGCTAAAATTTTACTGCGTGAGTAATGGTCTCCCAAACTCCATGGGTCAAAATACCATTTTGGAGGATTTTCAAGTGCGGTTTCATCTATCGTATTTAAATCTCGAGACAAACCTATTGCCCCAGTCGTACTTGTATATATTACTCTTTCAATACCGGATTTTAATGCTACTTCAATTACATTCAAAGTACCTTTGACATTTGTTTCATAAAACAAATCTGTATTTTTCGCCCAAAATAGATATGCTGCACCAACATGAAAAACATAATTCACACCCCGCACAGCCTTACTGATTGAATCAACATCTCTTATATCCCCTTCTCTTATCTCTATTTCAAGACCTTTCAGATTTTCAAGATTTGTATTTGGTCTTACGAAAGCTATTGGTTCATATCCCTTTTCAATTAAAGCTCTGACTACATTTGCTCCTACAAACCCGTTTGCACCAGTTACAAGACATTTTTTCATCTACTATGTATTTAAAAACGATAAAACTTTCTTATAAAAAAGTAGGAAACTCCCTTGATTTTTACTCCTCTTTTGATGGTAATTTCTCTTCCTTTTTTGAACTTAACCTCTGCTTTATTTCAGGTAAGACCTTCTCTGCTATATCTGGGATAAGGTTTATGGCTTTTTCAAGGAGAGCGGATTGAGGTCTGGATGTAGAATGGAAAACTGCCTGCCCTTCATCTGTTATAACGAGCAATCCTATTGGCTCAACAGAAATGGCACCCCCTGATGCTCCTATTTCTTTTTCAGAGCGAGAACCAGCCATAAAACCTATCTTCAACTTAGAAAGAGGAATTATATGAGCTTTCCCAACCGTTATCGGCTCACCCACTATCGTCTCAGAACTTACAACATCTTTTATCCTCTCAAAAAGAGAATCAAGTATATTCTCAAGACTTGATTGCCTATTCTCCTTATTTTCCCTTTTATCTTTGTCTTCCATAATAAATAAAAGTTAAAACAAAAAATCTTTTTTTTCTTTTTCGTATTATCAAATCTCCAAAAAATCCTCAAGGATTTTATTAAAGATATCAGGTCTTTCCATAGCAGAAAGATGTCCGCAGCCCTCAATAACTTTGAATTCTTTATCGTTTCTACACATAGACCTAACAACCTCGGGAGGCGAAAGCGTATCCTTTTCAGAGCCTATACATAAAAGCTTACCAGAAAAAGATTTCACATAATCAGTAGAATCATCTCTCGTAGCCATAGCATAAAGGGCTTTTCTTGCTCCCTCCGGTGAAGTGAGCTTTACCATATTCAGAATATCTTCTTTTAATTTTCCATTATCAGGAGCGAGCGCAGGCAGATATGCAGAAATAACAGGTTCAAGGCTTTTCTTTTTTTCTATCTCCTCTATAATCTTGAATCTCCTTTGTTTAGCTTCTTCACTATCAGCTTGCGACCTTGTATTCGCAAGAACGAGAAAATCCGGAATCACCAAACCTCTCCTTATAATATACATCGCAACATATCCACCCATAGAAAGTCCGACCAAACATAACTTATGACCTTTATCCCTTCGTACAATACTCTGAACTATTCTTTCAACATACGAAGCATACTCATGCATAGAGGGATTTTCTGATATAACATCATCAGGAGTTCCACCGAATCCTGGTAAATCAACTGCTATACATCTTGCTTTTGTAGAAAAGTATTTCATTTGATCTCTCCACATATCAGAATTCAAAGGGAAAGCATGAATAAAACAAATTGACAACATAAGAACAAACTTATTACTACCTTAAAAAATCAGAAGTATCTCAAAAATTTCCAGACCCAAAATTCTCAGAAACAAAATCCTAAAAATAAGTTGAAAATTTCTAAAAAAAAATTTTTTGGGAATATTTTTAATTTTTGCTTAAAAATTAAGTAAAAATTTTACGAAGTGAAGGAAGAAAAAATAAAGTAAAGGAGGTGTATATAAAAATGAGGGAAAGAAAAAGAAGACCCAAAGAGGAAAGAAGACAAAGAATAATAGAGCTGTCAAAAAGAGTATTTTCAAAGTATGGTGTAAGAAAAACCATAATGGAGGATATAGCAAAAGAAATAGGTTTTACAGCAGCAGCAATTTATTACTACTTTGATTCAAAAGATGATCTTTTCAAAGCATGCTTGCAAGATGAGATATCAAAGGTTGTAGCTATGATGGAAGAAGAGATAAAAAATGCTCAAACTCCACAAGAGAAGCTGAAAAAAATTGTCGAGGCAAAAGTTGAAGGAACAAAGAAAATAATAAAAAACTTTAATATAGGAGAGGAAATAGTAGGAGAATTAAGAGGAGAAATAGAGAGACTTGGACTAAAAGAACTTGCATCAAGAGAAATAAAACTTATAGAAGATACAATAAAAGAAGGCGTAGAAAAAGGAGCATTCAAAGAAAATATAGATATAAAGAGAGTAACCTTCATAATTCATACATTAGCGAAGGAACTCGCTTCAAAATCTGCAAGTCAAAAAGACATAAGCGATACGATAGATATCATTCTATCAGGAATTGAAAAAAAATAATTTTGGTTTTAAAGAAAATCTTCTCCCTTATCTTTACTTCACCACCCTTTCCAGCAATTCTCTATGCCTCTGTTCTGCTCTTTCATCTATCCTATCAAGGATTACCTTCGTCTCCCTTCCCATCCTCTCAAACATCTCTCTTGTTTCTTTGCTCATCCTTTCAAGCATCTCCATCGTCCTTGCTTCCATCCTCTCAAACATCTCTTTCGTTTCTCTTTCCATCCTCTCAAGAATGGCTTTTGTCTCTTCTCTCCACTCTCGAATCAATTTTTCTGTTCCTTTTATTAACTTTTCCGTTCTCATTCCTTGAATAAAACTCAATATACCTAATATTAATCCTAAAAGTGTGATAAGTATTGCGTGATCAGATGGTAAAAGAATCCAACTTAATCCAATCACTCCTCCAAAAAAAATTAGCTCAAACATAGTAAAATTTTAATACAAAATTCATTTTAAGCTAGTAAAGACTAATTTTTATTTTCAGGTGAAGCTCGAGGCAAAAATAAAGGTCAAAAAGAGAAACATTAAAACAATAAGAAGAAGAGAAAAATTATTAAAGGTAGCTTACATAAGCATATTATTAATAGGAATATCAACCGGAACTTTAGGCTTTATATCTTATTTCAAACCAGAAATCATCGTAAGCTTTTTTGAAAAAATAAATAAAGATACCATAACCCGCGAAGAAGTTCTCTCAAAGTTTTATTCAATACCAGAACCAACTTTCTTTATTTCAAGAAACCAAAAGATAATGGGGACGATTTTTGAAAGATACAAAGAACTTGTAAAATATGAGGATATACCACCATATGTAATAAAGGCTTTTATAGCGGCAGAAGATGAAGCTTTCTTATCACACAAAGGAATAAACCCGAAAGCTATCATAAGAGCGGCAATAAATAATATTCGCGAAGGCAGAATTGTTCAAGGAGGTAGCACAATAACTCAGCAACTCGCAAAAAATCTTTTCCTCTCACATCAGAGAACCTTTGACCGCAAATTGAAGGAGATAGGATATGCAATAAAAATTGAGAGAGCTATGACAAAAGAAGAAATTATATCCTTATATCTTTCATCAATATACTTTGGAAACGGAGCTTGGGGCATAAAGGCAGCAGCAAGAAACTACTTTAAAAAAGACCTAAAGGACCTAACATTAGCAGAAGCAGCCTTACTCGCAGCACTACCTAGGTCGCCGGTTTATTATTCTCCAATTCGCTACCCAGATTTAGCAAGAAAAAGACAAACTTGGGTACTCGGAAGAATGAAAGAACTCGGTTTCATAACAGAATCTGAATACGAAAAAGCTAAAAATGAAAAAATCAAAGTATGGTCATGGGATGGAGGATTTACAAAATATTTCTGGTCATTAGAGCAAGTAAGAAGAGAATTTTTGAATCTCATAGGAGATGAAGAAGAAATAAAAAGAGGTTATAAAGTATTTACGACTCTGGATGAGGATTGCTACGAATATGCAGAAACAGCTTTAAGATGGGGAATAGAAAGGGTTGAAATCTTGAACGGGAAACCTCCTCTAACCAGCACAGAAAAAATAAAAATGTCTCCAAGATTAAAAAGCTTAATCTTTCCATCAGGTGAAGAAAGAGAATTTGAAGAAAAAGATAGATTATTTCTTGCAGAAGTAATCCAGATCAGCTCAACAGGGATAAAAGCTACAATATATGATATACAAAAAGAAAATCAAGGAAACAACGATAGAAAAGACAATAATAACCCCAGAACTGGATTTATAAGTCCTGAATTTGCTGAGGTTCTCAAAGCTGGTCAGAAGATAATTGTAAGGAAGTGTCCAGATGAAAATTTTTTCTGTCCCATTCCTGAAAAGGTTGAACTTGAAGGAGCAATCATTGCCATATCACCAAAAAACGGAGATATACTCTGTCTTGTTGGAGGATACGATTTCACAAAAACGCACTTTATAAGAGCAACACAGGCAAAAAGACAAGTTGGTTCTGCTATAAAACCCATAGTATATACCGCAGCAATAGAGAGCGGATTATTTACACCGGCAACACAAGTTGAAGATACACCAGTAATTTTTGAGTGGAAAGGAGAAGGTGCAAATGAAAGTGAGGTTCAAGAATGGGCACCTAAAAACTTTGAAGGCTTTGTAGGACATATAACACTTCAAGAAGCACTTGCAAAATCAATAAACGCTGCAACAGTAAGAGTTGCAAACAGGATAGGTATTCAAACAATAACAGATATGATGAAGAGATTGGGTATCGATGTATCTGGTGCGAACTACGATTTAACAATAGCTTTGGGGTCAATATCTTTAAGCCCGCTTGAAATTGCAAGAGCATACACTCCATTCGCTAACGGAGGAAAACTTGTGAAAACAAAAATAATAAACAAAGTAGAAAAAGCAGGAAACATAATTTTTGAAGAAGAAAACCAAGAACAAAAGGTACTATCAGATCAAACTGCATTTATTATGGCATGGATGATGAGAAATGTAGTTCTACACGGAACCGGTTGGAGAGCAAAAGTTCTCAAAGTTCCAGTAGCCGGAAAAACAGGAACATCAAACAAAGGCAGAGATACTTGGTTCATAGGTTTCACACCTGAAATAGTAGTAGCAGTTTGGGTGGGAAAGGATGATTTTATTCCAATAGGTTCAAGAGCCTCCGCAGGTCCAACTGTTGCACTCCCCATATTTGTCGAATTTATGAAGAAATATCAGCAGAAACTAAAAGGAGAAGATTTTAAGGTTCCAGACGGTGTGGTATTTGCAAAAATAGACCCAAAAACAGGAGAAGTTTCTAACTCAAATTACTATATTATGGCTCTACCTCAAAGTTTCTTCCAAGACTCAACAACAAAAGAAGAAGAGCAAAAGCCAAAGAGTGAAACTGAAAATGAGGAGAAAAACAACAAAGAAGAAAATAAACAAATTCATGATTTTGAGATATTCTGAGATTTTCTTTGAAATCTTCTGAGATTTTTCCTACTCAAGTTTCAAAAGTTCTACACATTTTGCAACAAACAAAATAGTTGCTTCATCAAAGGGCTTCCCTATGACTTGAAGTCCGACCGGTAATTTCTTCCCATCCTCCAAGACAAATCCAGCTGGACAAGATATAGCCGGAAGTCCCGCAATTGATGATGGTATAGTGAAAATATCAGAAAGGTACATCTTTATAGGATCATCTGTTTTTTCTCCAAGCTTGAATGGAACTTCGGGAGAAGTTGGACAAGCTATAACATCAACCTTACTGAAAGCCTCTTGAAACTCTTTTATCACAACAGTAATTGCCTTTTGAGCTTTAAGATAATAGGCATCATAATACCCTGATGAAAGGACGAATGTCCCTATGAAAATTCTTCTTTTGACTTCATCTCCAAATCCGGCATTTCTCGTTTTGTAATACATATCAAAAATATTTTCACCCTCAACTCTGGT
>Ga0081478_141869_pt1 | contig 10199 bp, 7 predicted proteins | sample OctSprmetagenome_FD_70983 | JGI IMG/M metagenome (GOLD analysis project Ga0081478, IMG submission 70983) | Hot spring and microbial mat streamer communities from Octopus Spring Streamers, Yellowstone National Park, USA - T=80-84 v2 (version 2) | ecosystem: Environmental > Aquatic > Thermal springs... | reverse complement strand
GCGTGGGCCGTATGGGACCTCCCCATGGGCGGTGGCTTACCGCGTCGTCAACCTCACGATACGCGCTCCGCCGAAGGTGCCCGTGGGTCTCCCCGTCGTGGTGGGTGTGGAGGGGCGCGTGGAGCCTCCCCTGGGCGTAGGCGTCGTGGTTGACGCCGCTGGCTGTGCTGCCAACAAGACCTTCGTGAGGCTTAACAGCTCGTTGGTGTTCACATCCGAGAGGCCTTGCGTCCTTAAGCTACGCGCCCACACCAACGTGACCGAGGCCGTGGCCGAGGTGGCGTGGACTTCTTTGACGGCTGAGGTGAGATACGTCGAGCTGGGCAGGCTGAGGGGGTTGCCGATATTCCCCCTACGCGGCGTCTCCGGGCGTGTCCTACTGGGCGGCTCCCCCGTGGATGGGCAGGTGCGTGTCGTGGGCGACTTCGACAGGCTTGGCCTGGTGAACTTCACAATATACGTGGAGTACATGGGTGTCGTGAACAAGACTTCGTTTGTGGGCTTCGCCGTGCCGCCGGAGAGCTACGCGGCGGCCAACAAGACGGTGGACGTGCTCCCAGCCGACGCCAGGCCGTACTTCCGCTACCTAGTGGAGCGGGCCGTGGCGACCGGCGACTGGGCCCTCGTGGATAAAATCTCTAGGCTCTACTCGGAGTTCCCCACCCCGTTTACGCTCGCGGCGCGGTTCCTGGTGGAGAGAGCCCTCGCAACTGGCAAGGAGCCGAACTTAGAGGCGGCTGAGGTGCTCCGCCGCGTGGAGCCCGTAGTTCTCGGCGCCCTCGGAGGTCTCTTCCTAGCAGTCCTCAGAAGAGGCATTTAGCCGAAGCCCGCCAGCAGTACAGAGCATTATATCGCGTGACTTTGTTTGTGAGCCATGTCTAGGTTGTGGCTCAAGATGGTGGACACACTTACTGGGTAGCTTGGATGCGTTTAACCTGTATCAATCCTGAGCTGGACCGGGCTGTTTCGTCGCCTGGCATCTTACTTCTCACGCCATCGGGGTCTGGCCGTTGTAGCAATACGTAGTTGCGACGCTAACGTGTTTGGTTCTGTGATTTTGGAGACAGCCTTCTTCAGCAACGTGGCCATTTCCAGCAGTCTGCCAGTGGGCGCTACTGCGGCTACCCATTCGTGGAGCGGTACGGCTGTCCTTCCCACTTGACCCCTGTATTTTCAGTTAGGAGAGCCGCGTTTTTCAGCGCTAGGTAGGAGGTAAACGCCTTCAGCGCCTGGAAGACCTTCCCAGCCGCGTTTCTAACCAGCCCCTTGGCCAAGAACGCCTCGGCTGTTTCCAGCTCCTTTATAGTCTCCGAGTCTCTCGGCAACTTCTCTACATCCAGTTCATTAGAACTTCATTATCCTCACCCCCCTGCCTCTGGCGTAGGCTTCCACCTCTCTGCCTATCATGACGCCAGTGAGTATGGGGATCGCTGGCTTGCCTAGCTTCTGTTGCGCCACGTCGCATTTCGCGAGGAGAGCCCCCACGTCGGCTATCTTCGGCCTCGTCTTCACCTCTACGACGTATACATGCCTGTCGGTCTCCACTAGCAGGTCGACCCCGTCTAGATCCACGTTCCTCTCCCGTCTAAGCACGGCCTCCCCCCGCCCTCTTATCTCCTCCCTCAACTCCTCCCAGACGTACCGGCTGAACTGAGCCTCAGCGATAGCCCCCAGGGTCGTCTCGATGCGGGCAAATCTCTTATTTGCGGCTTCCCATCTTTTCTTTTCCATCTTAATCCATTTCTCGAAGTCCTCTCGGAGTCTCTTCAGCTCCTCCAGTATTCCGCCTAGGCCTATCGTGCCGGCCACAGCCATTCTAAACTCCTCGTCTTCCTCCAGCGCTTTGAGAAAGCGCCTCTTCTCCTCCGGCGTCAGCGCCACGTATTATCCGCCCTCCGCCTTAAAAACTTTGGCGCCGCCTGTAGGTGTAGTACGTCCTGGGCCCGAAGTCGTGGAGCTCCACGCCGATTTGGGCGAGTCTCTGCCTTATGTAGTCGGCCAGCGCGTACTGCTTCTCTTGGCGCAGCCTCGCTCTGGCCTCCACCAGCGACTTGACCGCCTCCTCAAGCTCTTTGGGGACTTGGCGTCTCTCCAACACGCCCAACACGTCGGCCATCTCTGTGTATCTCCTAAGCGTCGCCAGGGCCGTCTCGCGGGATATCTTGTCCACCTTGTGCAACACGGTGGAGATTATGTACCGCGCCAGTCCGTAGAGCTGTTGCGCCGCCTCCGGCGTTGAGAAGTCGTCTTCTAACGCGGCGTAGAAGGCCTCTGCGTATCTATCCACCTCCAGCCTCTCTCTGTCCTCCTCCCCCGCGTCGGCGACGGCTTGGCTCAGCTCGTCGTAGGCCGTATACAAGGTCTTGACCATGTCCTCGGCTTGGTTCAACAGCTCGAAGCTGAACTCCATGGGCTTTCTGTAGTGGCCCATGGCGTAGGCCAGCCTCAGCGCCTCTCCGCTGTATTTAGAGAGGACCTCGTTAAGCGTTATGACGTTGCCGAGAGACTTAGACATCTTCTCGCCCCGCACCGTGAGGTACCCCACATGTATCCAATACCTGGCGAAGTTGTCTACGCCGAAGTAGGCCTTGGCTATGGCGATTTCGTTCTCGTGGTGGGGAAATATCAGGTCTGCCCCACCGCCGTGGAAGTCGAAGGGGGCGCCTAGGTGCTTCGTGGACATGACGACGCATTCCAGATGCCAGCCCGGCCTACCGGGACACCACGGAGAGCTCCACCAAGGCTCGCCGGGGCTCCAACTCTTCCAAAGAGCGAAGTCCAGCGGGTTCTTCTTCCCCGGCTCGGGCTCCACCCTGGCGCCAGCCACGAGCTCCTCTATCTTCTGCCTCGACAAGACGCCGTAGCCCGGCGCCTTCGACACCTCGAAGTAGACCGAGCCGTCAGGGGCGGCGTAGGCATATCCCTTCTCCACCAGGGCGGAGATCCAGCTGACCATCTCCTCCACGTTCTCGGTGACCCTGGGATATGCGTAGGCCGGCTTGATGAAGAGCCTTTTATTCAGCTCGAAGAACTCCGCGATATACCGCTCCGGCACCTCTCTCCATCTTCTATACGCCTCGTGGCCGAACTCCTCCCTGGCTTTGTTTATTATCTTGTCGTCTATGTCTGTGAAGTTTATCACCAGCCTCACCTCGTACCCCCTCGCCTCTAGGTAGCGCCTAAACATGTCGAAGAAGACGTAGACCCGGCCGTGGCCCACGTGTACGTGGTCGTAGGGAGTTATGCCGCAGACGTAACCTCTGGCGAGGCCCGGCGTGTACGTGACGAAGTCCTCCGCCTGCCTCGTCGCCGTGTTGAAGATCTTCACATCGATGCGAAACCTCAGTGTTAAAAATAGTGCGCACCGGTTTGATGCCGGCAAGGGGCCTGGCTGGCGACGACACAAGAATAGGGAGAGCCGCGGGGTCTCGTGCGCAGATCGCGGCGATGTTTGCAATGTTTATATATCTGTGTCATCTTAAGGGCGTGGCTTTTTCTGAGGTTGAGAATAAGGTGAGATCTCTCCTCTCCGGCGCCGAGCTCACTAGGGTGAGCTTTGAGGGGCCTAACCTCTGTATCTACGTAAAGAAGCCCTCCGAGGCTCTACTCGATATGGTTGGCGAGGTTGCCAAGGCGTTGAAGAAGCGGGTTGTGTTGAGGGTCGACACCAGCAACAGGTTGCAGGAGAAGAAGGCGGAGCAGATAATTAGAGAGCTGGTGAGCGACGTCGAAGATGTGGTTTTTGAGGAGGGCGGCGATGTGTATATCTACTTGGCGAAGCCCGCGCGGGAGAGGGAGCTCCGGGCGGCGGCTAGGGAAGTGTTTGTAAGGACTGGGTGGAGGGCCGTCATAGAGAGCGGGGTGCCGCGGGATAAGGTGAGGTTGCCGACGCATGAGGTTGTGGGGGTTCGCCGGATATTCCACGGCGCCTACGCGCAGAGGAAGGAGCTCATGGAGTCGCTGGCCCGGTATATACATCAGGAGCCTGTGGTTAAGGAGGGGCCTATTACCGTGGCTTTTCTCGGGGCTGCCATGGAGGTGGGCAGAAGCGCGATACTTGTGAGCACCACCGAGAGCAACGTCTTGCTAGACTGCGGCCTTAAGCCCGGCCAGTACGATGAGGATTTCCCCTTGCTAGACGCCGTGGATCTAGACAGGCTAGACGCCGTTGTTTTGACCCATGCACATATGGACCACGTTGGTTGTCTCCCCCTCCTGTTTAAGTACGGCTACAGAGGCCCCGTCTACATGACGGACCCCACGAAGTACCAGACCTACATCCTCCTTATAGACTACGTGGAGCTGAAGGAGCGGGAGGGTCTTCAGCCGAGCTTTTCGAAGGCCGACGTGGAGGCCGTGATATACCACACCATAACGCTCGACTACGAAGAGGTGACCGACATAGCCCCCGATATAAAGCTGACCTTCTACGACGCCGGCCACGAGATCGGCTCCGCCATGGCCCACCTGCACATAGGCAACGGGAGGTACAACATACTATACACCGGCGACTTCAAATACGGGAAGACGAGGCTTCTGAACCGCGCCGTCTCCAAGTTCAAACGCGTGGAGATGTTGATCATGGAGTCCACATACGGCGGCAGAGACGATGTGCAGCCGCCCAGGGTGGAGGCGGAAAACGCCTTGGCTAAGCACGTGTCTGACGCCGTGTCTAGAGGGGGCAAGGTGTTGATACCGGCGTTTAGCACGGGGAGGGGGCAGGAAATACTCTACATACTTAACAAGATGATCGAGGGAGGACTCATCCCGAGGGTTCCCATCTATGTAGACGGCATGATCGTGGAGACGCTAAACGTCTACCTCATGTATCCCCACTACCTCAACCCAGAGGTCGCTGAGGAGGTCTACGGAGGGGTCAACCCCTTCGCCACCTCCGGGAGCGTTGTTATCGTAGACCGCGCCAAGCGTGTGGAAGACAGAATAAACCAGATAGCCAAGATAACACAGAGCGAGGAGCCTGCGATCATCATAGCGCCGCACGGCATGTTAAACGGCGGGCCTGTTGTGGATTACTTCGCCCAGCTGGCCCCCGACGAGAGGAACAAGCTTGTCTTTGTGTCTTATCAAGCTGAGGGTACTCTGGGCAGGAGGATCCTAAACGGGGAGCGGGAGTTCGTGGTGAGGAGCTTGGTGGGCGGCGAGATGAAGATCGGGATGCGCATGGAGGCAGTGTCTATACCAGGCTTCTCCGGCCACAGCGACAGAAGAGAGTTGATGAAGTATGTGGAGCATATAGAGCCTAAGCCTAAGAAAATTGTGCTGATACACGGGGAGCCCTCCAAAATCGTGAGCCTCGCCACCTCCATAGAGCTGAAGTATAAGATAACCACTGTCATCCCGAAGGTTGGCGAGAGAATTAGGGCATTGTGACTCTCACGAAGCGGGTCGCCACCCTGGGCCCTTCCACCGACTCCTTGCCGTCTGACGAGTTGACGCGACTACTCGACCTAGTCGACGGCGTACGCATAAACTTGGCTCATGCAAGCCCAGAGGAGGTTAGGGCGCGGATACACGCCGTGAGGGCCTACGAAAGAGCTAGGAGGCGCGTCGTAGCCGTCCTCGTTGACCTGAAGGGCCCAAGCATACGGGTGGGAAAGACGCCTCCAGTTGCGGTGGAACCCGGAGACGTGGTGGTGTTTAGGCCGGGGGAGGAGGCCGACGGGAGCTATGTACCTATACCGGCGAGGGCTTTTTTCCAAGTAGTAGAGCGTGGAGACGTCGTTTTGATGCTGGACGGGAAGCTGAGGCTGAAGGTGGAGGAGGCCGGGGTAGATGCGGTAGTTGGGGTGGCGGAGTCGAGCGGGGTTGTGACCAGCGGGAAGGCAGTGGTTGTGGAGGGTAAGGACTACGATGCGTCTCTCCCCGCTGACGAAGATGTTGCGGCTTTGAGAAACATTTCGCAGATGAGCCAAGAAGTGGACTACGTCTCCGTAAGCCTCGCCAGGGGCTGTAAAGATGTTGACAGCGTTAAGACCGTGCTGGGCGAGCTGGGGTTCGACGCTCAAGTCGCCGTTAAGATAGAGACTCGGAGGGCGGTGGACAACATAGAGGAGCTGGCCCAATGCGGAGATTACATCGTGGTGGCTAGAGGCGACTTGGGCCTGCACCACGGCCTAGACGGGTTGCCTCTGGCGCAGAGGAGGATCATATCTACCTCTCTGAAATACGGCAAGCCGGTCGCCGTGGCCACCCAGTTGCTGGACTCCATGCATAACTCGCCCACCCCAACTAGGGCGGAGGTACACGACGTATTCGCCACCGCCTCTGCCGGGGTGGACAGTCTGTGGCTCACCAACGAAACGGCGAGCGGCAAATACCCGCACGAGGCCGCTAGATGGCTGTCTAAGATCTTAGAGAGAGTGGAGTACTACGTAGCCCAGCTCCCGTCTCCTCAAAACACCCGAGACCGGTTCGCGAGGGGGCTTGTGGAGATGGCAAACGACCTAGGCGCGGATATTCTGGTATACAGCATGACGGGCACCTTGGCGAGGAGAATAGCCAAGTTTAGGCCGTTGCGGGCGGTCTACGTGGGCACCCCTAGCGTGAAGGTGGCCCGCGTCTTGTCTCTGGTATGGGCTCTACAGCCAATGCACATACCGGCCGAGGGGTACGAAAACGGCTTGGAGAAGCTGACTGCAACCAGACAAACTGGGCCTTTCGTGGCGACTTACGGCATTAGAGGCGGGGTCCACCTTGTGAAGGTTAAGTTTTAGCTGTAAAAGATTATGCTGGCGTATCCAACTGTCTCATCTCTGTAGCCGCTGGTGTCGCCTGATGTTGCGTGTTTCAACAAAGCCACATTGTTGTATCCAAGCTCCTTAGCGGTCGTTATAAGAGATGCTATGGGCCCTATTCCGCATATGGAGATGTCGAATTTAGACGCCGCCTCGAACAGCCCCGCCTCGTCCAGCTTCAGTATCTTGCTGATCGCTATGTCGTCCTTCCTCACGGTGACGTCGTGCGGCTCGTAGTGGTTGAAGTCGCTACTGGCTACTACATACGCCTTCTTCCCGTACTCCTTAATAGCCGCGGCGATGGCTCTTCCGAGCTCTCGAGACGTCGACAGCGTCTGCCTCCACATCACTATAGGCACGATCTTTACGTCTCCGAAGTAGTACTGTATAAACGGTATCTGGACCTCCACAGAATGTTCCTTAGAAAAGGCGTGGGGGTCATCCTCAAGCTCTTTGTAGCGGGACATTATCCTCTCGGCAAGTTCTCCGTCTATTTCCACGCGTCCCAGCGGGGTCTCCCACACGCCAGACTTCATTATGGCGACCGGCGCCCCGATTCCGTAGTGGTTAGGGCCCACCACCACAAAGACGTCAGGCTTCCCGAACCCCGCCAACGCCGAATATATCCACGTAGCCACGGGCCCGGAGTACATATACCCGGCGTGAGGCGCCACGCCCCCCAACACGTCGGCTCCAAGCTTTGGGAGTTGCAAAGCCTTGGCGCCTAATTCGTGCTTCACAGCCCAGTCCAGCTGTTGCAGAAGCTCCTCTCTGTCGGACTCGTAGAAGAAGCCTGCCACCGCGGGCTTCCTCACGCGCATCGCAAAAATACGTTTATGTAATTATCACCTAGGAACCGGGTCCCAAGTCTCACACCGGCGCTTAAATACTTCTCCAGAGGCACGAGATACTCGTACAGCATTTCTTCTGACATACAAGGGCGCCAACAATAGGGTTAATAAGTTTTTCAGACACCACTATTCTCAACCTTGGTGTTTCCAATCATCGCCTAAGAGACGCCGTAGGCGGCGCGTTTACCGGCTCGTCTCCTCCAGCCACCTCGCGATGGCGTCTGCGAGTTCGGCGAAGCGTTTGAAGCCTTCTAGACGCGCCCTGCCGCATTCTATCTTCACGGCGCCGTTCTTCATCCGGTACACCCTCGGCTCCCTCCCCGTAAGGGCCTTTATCACGGCGGCGAGCCTCTCGGCGTCTGCCTCTCTGCCTCCTGGCGCGTCGGCCCTCGCCACGGCGAAGCCCACAGCCTTGTTGTCGGCTTCGCGTCTGCTGAAGGTAATCTCATACTTGCGCACTACGCCGTCTACCTCTGCCGTTATTTTGAGTCTCAGCAGCTTCTTGCCGCTCCAACTCTCCTCAAGCTCGGCACCTCCGTCTATCACCTTCACCAAGTGCTCCCTGCCCTCCACCTCAACCCTCTTCTCAAAGCCCTTTAGCGTTAGAGAGCCCCTAGCCTTCCCCTCCTCCACGACCTCCTCGGCTTTCTTGCGTACATCTTCGCCCGCCTCCTTCGCCCTCTGGAGTATATACTCTACAAACTCGGTTGCCAGCTTCTGCCGCCCCCCCTCGCCGTAGACGGAGAGCCAGGCGGCGTACGTCAACCCTCTTTTAAGACCGAGACGTAGCCCCTCCCTTCTCCCTCCGGCATCTTCACCGAGAAGTGGACGCCCTCCACGAGACCCATGTTCTTAAGCCGCTGAGTTTCGCGCTCTATGCTGTTGGGGTTGGGGGATTGGTATTTGACCTCAAGCGCGCCGCTATTGGACAGCCCCACGTAATACTTCGGCCATCCCTCCCTCAGCGTGAGGCCCTCCTCCAGCTTCTTAAGCCAGCGCTCTGTCCTGTCGGCGTCCACCCAGCCGTTCTCCACAGCCCTCCTAACGATCTTGACGAGGACGTTCCTAAGCTCCTCGCGCCCAGCCGCAAGCCTGTCGGTGGTGGCTATGACGTGCCATTCGTCTCTTTCGCCAACTTTTTTCATCTTTGCGCTGACGCCTGCCAGCTTGAGGAGACGCGCCGCAAGCTCAGCGCGGCCCCGATCCGTCGAGACGAATTGGAGCACGATCGCGTCCTTAAGCAGATATACGTTGTATTTGACGGCGGCGCCGGCCTCCGATATGGTCAAATCGGTGGCGACGTCGCTCTTGGTCAGCCTTACGTCGCCGGGCCGCACCTCCACCCGGGCCTTCTTCACGAATTCATTGAACTTTTCGCTTAAATACCCTCCGCCAGAGGAGGGCGCCGTCACGGCGAGAAAGCGCTTAAACCTCGCCGCATTTCCGCTGTAGGCGGCTATGATGTAACTGCCCTTCACTGCATACGTATGCACGTCGAACTTCGGCTCGTCGGGTAGGAGCTGGTTGAGCAACAGCAACGCGGCGAGGCGCAAAAGCGCGGCCCCACCGCCCAGCTCCCCACCGACAGCCAACACGACCCTATTGGGCTCCACGTGGCCATCTCCCGCTATCGCAGTTGCATACATCTCGCCGAAGAGGAGCTTGGCCCTCTCTCTGTCGAACTCGCCCTTCAGCGCCTTGTCCAGCATAATCAGCTCAAGGGCTGGCTCTACAAACTTCCTCACCACCTCATCCCTAGCGCAGTCCCTAGCCAAGCAGTACATATCGCTTAGGACGAACTCGACGATGTCCCATACCTCCTCCCTAGAGGTGCCGACCTCTTCAGCTAGGTTTTCGATGCGCTCATTTACCACGTTCTTACGCCCCTCGGCGTAGTGGATGATCGCCCGGGCTAGCCTATCTGCGTATTCACCGGCTATCCTCCCCCTGTTCAGCGTCTCCACGGCCCTGGCAAGTCTCTTGGCCCTCTTCTCCCTCCACTTGCGGTCGTCCAAACCCCTCCTCGCCTCGGCGAAGTGGACGAGGAGCGCCAGCTCGCCAAGCATCCTCCTCACCAGCTCCTCCCTCTTTGCATTGTCCATCTTCTTGGAGCCAATCCAGGGCTTAACCTTGGCGGCCAGCCTCTCAACCCTCTCTATGACCCGGCTCCAGTCTACGGCGTCGACCAGCTCCCGCCAGCTTTTGACCGGGCGGCCGAGGAGAGGCTCCAGCTCATTGCCCTCCGCGGCGATGATGCGGTCTAAGCTCTCCCTAGGCCAGCGCATTTTGATGTTGGGCTTGATGCCCCCCTTAGTGATGTTGGCTCCGCCTCTGCTCGACTCCGGCTCGCCGAGGAGGGCGATATACCAAGCCGCCTGCCAAAGATGGGCGGTGGTGGCCTCTATCTGCCTTCCGGTGAATGACATGTCTGTGGTGCACCACGCAAGCGTCTGCCATATCTTCCTAATACCCGTGAGATCTGGCGCCTTCCTCCTCGCCTCCTCCACGAAACGCCTCAACTCCTCCCCGGTAGCTTTGGAGTAGGCCACTGACTCCCCTATCTTCAACACATCGATGCGGGTCTCGACGCCGC
>Ga0081478_146190_pt1 | contig 10231 bp, 9 predicted proteins | sample OctSprmetagenome_FD_70983 | JGI IMG/M metagenome (GOLD analysis project Ga0081478, IMG submission 70983) | Hot spring and microbial mat streamer communities from Octopus Spring Streamers, Yellowstone National Park, USA - T=80-84 v2 (version 2) | ecosystem: Environmental > Aquatic > Thermal springs... | reverse complement strand
GCAATTTCCCGTCATCCGACGCCAGTTAGTTCGTTACGCAAATGAGGAAACTGCGGAACGAGAGGTAGTCTATGGAGTTGAAGTCACTTTGTGCGGCAGGACAGGAGTTTTTGAAGCGGTCATTGAACCGGCGAAGCGATATGGACTTCTTGGAGCAATTGTCTTGGAAGCCTTAGACCTTATCGCTGACCCTCGCTCCCAACGCTTGTATGTCAACCCCCGCTCCCCAGATTTACCTGTGGCAGAAATTGAGTAGCGTGAGGCGTGATTCGTAAAGCATAATGCGTGAAGTGCAGCAAGTGATTTAAAGGCTGAGGTTGAAAGGTGCAAGGTAGAAAGTTTCAGGTCGCCGAAAAAGACATTCATCCTCACCTACAGGCTTGTATGGGTCAACTTTGAGGAGACTTTCTACGAAGGCGGTTACGAACGCTTTGGCGAGCCGAAGGGAGGCAAGAGAAAAGATGGCTTCTACGCTGGAGAAATTGGAGACTATCGCCCGTCTGACCAATCAAGATGTCACCCTTTTGTTGGCGAAGGCGATAGAACTTGGGGTAGAGCGGTTGTGGGCTCAGACGATTATTGACCTTTACCTGAAAGGTCAAATTTCCCGCGAGGATGCAATTCAAGCCGTCGGACTGAAGTGGGTTGAGCGGGCTGAGCAGATAAGGGATGCGGTCTTGGAAGATGTCCGTTGGGGGTTAGGGCTGTGAGGCTTGAAGCGGTCAGCGATTCAGGTCCGTTTATTCACCTTTGGCAAATCGGTCAATTGCAATTGTTGGCAATGTTCAATCGGTTGCTCACTACCGAACAGGTCGTCACTGAAATTACTGCTCCAGAGCGGCTAAGAGGGGAAGATTTGGCATCACTCTCAAACTTGCAAATTTGTTCAGTCGCGCAGGATGAAATTGAAAGTATCCGCCAACAACTTGTTAGTTTCGAACTTCACACGGGAGAATTAAGCGTCTTGAGGCTTGCCCAAAAGGAGGGAGTTGCGTTATTCCTCACCGATGATTTAGAAGCGCGATGGGCAGCAAAATCTTTAGGCTTAGAGCCGCACGGGAGTGTCGGGATAGTGGTCTTGGCTTATCGCAAAGGCATATTGTCGCTTTCCAAAGCAGAAGAAATACTTTTTGCCCTATTGCACAAAAGTAGCCTATTCTTGACATCTGCAATTGTAGAGCAAGCCATCCAACTTATAAAAACAACGATTGGCGAATAGCCAATGGCGATTAGCGACTGGAAAAACGGCAGTGACTGGCGACTGGCGATTAGCGACTGGTGGAACGGATTTTGACTGGAGGGCACATCTCCCGATGTGCCTAAATTTTTCGGCAGTGCGAGAGCACTGCCCTCCAGAAAAGCCGCTCTCAACCTTGCCAAATCCTATGACCTTCTCGCCAAGATGGCAAATGAATCGTTGCAAGAATACCGAGCCGAGAAGGCAGAACCGCTCACAAATCTAAACTTTGCTTTGGTGATTGGCGATGAAGACTTACCTGTTTCGGGTCGTGATTGAGCCAGACGACGGACGATGGGTGAACCTATTCCCGAAGAACCTTCAGGGGATGTTAAGGTGTTTCCAGAAGTCCATATAGCAGTAGCGGGGTTAGGCTAACCATGCGGTTGCGGGGTTTGTCTCGGTTGCGGAAAATGTGGCGGCGGTTGAGGCGCTCTATCGTCCCTCAACGAGGGGCGATCATCCTTTGTTACCATCGGATTGCAGATTTGCCTCAATCGCCGCGACGACTCTGGGTCAGCCCACAGAGGTTCGCCGAGCAATTAGAAGTGTTGACGAGAAATTTCGTGCCCTTAAGCCTTGCCGAACTTGCCAAGCGATTACGGGAAGGGAAAGTGCCCGATAATTCGGTCGTTATCACATTTGATGACGGCTACGCCGATAACTTCTGGAACGCCCGACCGCTCTTGGAGCGCTTCGGAGTGCCAGCAACGGTGTTCGTGACAACTGGGTTGGTCGGCACGGAACGGGAGTTTTATTGGGACGAATTGGAACGGCTGCTTTTGAGAGAAACGGTGACACGGAGACACGGGGAAACGGGGAAGCGGGGAAACGGAGAAGCGGAGGAAGGGCGATCGGACGGTATTGTTAGCCAATATTTGTGGCTTGAGATAAAGGGGCGAACGAGGCAGTGGAAGTTAACGAGCGATGGAGAACGATTAAGGGCGTATCACGAAATCCATGACCTGTTGAAGCCTTTATCACCTGAACAGCGGGAGGCAGTTTTGGAGCAATTGCGACTTTGGTTTGGCGTGTCGGCAAACGGTCGCCCTGACCATCGCCTCATGACGGTGGAGGAACTCATAGCGATTAGCCGTGACGGTTTGATAGACCTCGGAGCGCACACAGTCAACCATCCCGACTTGGCAACCCTCCCGCCAGAGCGACAGCGGTGGGAAATTGAGATGAGCAAAAGGCAACTGGAAGCATGGTTGGGGCGACCAGTCCGTTGGTTCGCTTACCCTTATGGGAGCGGCAGTTCCGTTACGAGGCAATTAGTGAAAGAGGCAGGATTTGAAGTTGCATGTTCCATGTCCTTGGGCGTCGTGACCAATCGTTCCGACCCCTTCTGGCTTCCCCGCATCTTCGTTGAAAATTGGGACGGGGATGAGTTGGTGAAGCGGCTGAAAGGGGTCTGACTGAGGGACAACTGACTACAGGACTACGGACCACGGGACAACGGACCACAAGACCACGGACTAACAGGACAACGGGGCAGGGGTTGCAAGACTACAAAGTGCCAAGATGAGGGTGCGGTGCAAAGATTTGTGTGCGACCATGAGTGGCGAGTTTGAAAGTGGGAGGCGAAAAGGGATGCGTGATTACACAAAAATAGAAGCGTGGAGGCGAGCAGATGATTTGGTCGTCGCTATCTATGAACACACTCGTAAATTCCCGAAGGAGGAACTTTACGGCTTGACAACCCAGTTGCGCCGCGCTGCTCTTTATGTGCCTGCTAATATTGCTGAAGGTTCCGCAAGAGGAAGCAAGCGAGATTACTTGCATTTCCTTTACATTGCTCGTGGATCGTTGACCGAAACCCAATATTTTGTTCACCTTGCCCATCGTCTCGGTTACCTTTCTGATGAAGCATACAGTCAGATCGCCGAGCAAATTAAAAGCGTTTTCGCATGCTTGCACGGTCTCATCCGTTCAGTAGAGCGCGAAAGTGCAAAATCACCCAAATAAATCCTCACAGTCTGTTGTCCTGTTGTCCCGTAGTCCTGTTGTCCTGTGGTCACAGGGGTGAAAACCATGCACCTTCTCGTCCTCGCTTCCCATTTGTTTCCGAACTACAAGAACCCGAACGCTGGGGCGTTTGTGGTAGAGCAGTTGAGGCATTTGAAGGAGTTTTGCGATGTCACCGTTTTCGTCCCGCACCCTTGGGTTCCGCCAGCCGTTGGCAAGTTGAGCAGAAAGTGGCAGCAATACGCTCAATTGCCTGACGAAGAAACTGTTGCCGGCATCAAAGTGCTTCACCCCCGTCGGCTTGTTATCCCTAAGGTCAACTCGTGGGCTTGGATGACTGTCTCTGTCACTCTCAGTTACTGGCGCTTTCTCAGTCATCATCTCCGCTTCACCGATTCTCCGTTTCACCGTTTCACCCACATAGAGGGTCACTTCGCTCTGCCTGATGGGTTCGCTGCAGCATTTTTGGGAAGACAGTTCGGAAAGCCAAGCATCATCCATGTCCACGGCACTGACATTCATACCATCCCGCAGCAATCAGCGTTGTTGAGGTTTTTGACCGCTTGGGCTCTTCGGCACGCCGACGCTATTCGGGCTGTAAGTTCGGACTTGGCGGAACGAACAGTCAAACTAACTGACGCGGGGAAGCAGAGAAGCGGGGAAACGGAGAAACGGAGAAACGGAGAAGCGGAGAAGGTGAGGAAAGTTTGGGTGGTTCCGAATGGTGTGGATTTGAGCAAGTTTCGCTTGATGGAGAGACAGGAAGCGAAGCGGCAATTGGGCTTGGATGATGACAAACGCTACTTGCTCTATGTCGGGCGATTGGTGGCTGTTAAAGGGTTGGATTTGTTGCTGGATGCTTTCGCTCAGTTGGTTCAAAATCAGCGCGATGTTGAGTTGGTGTTGGTTGGAGATGGGGCTGAACGACATGTTTTGGCGCAAAGGGCGACAACTTTGGGCATCAGAGACAAAGTTCATTTTGTCGGCGCACAACCTCACGAACGAATTGTCCTTTGGATGAACGCTGGCGATGTTTTCTGTCTGCCGAGCCACAAAGAAGGTTTGCCCACAGTCCTGCTGGAATCCTTAGCCTGTGGAACTCCCGTTGTAGCGACATCTGTTGGAGGCATCCCTGAGATTGTAACTGATGGACAAGTTGGACGCTTGGTTCATTACCGTGACCCAAGGGAAATGGCGGCGTGCATTGAAGAGGTTTTGGAAACTCCTTGGGACAGGCAACAATTGCGAAACTATGTGGCGGAACGGTTTTCCTTTGAAGTGGTGACGAGGAAGTTGTTGGAGATGTATGGGAGCGTGATGCGTGATTCGTGAGGCGTGAAGGCGTAATGCGTAAAGCGTAATGCGTAATTGAAGGGACAGCAGGACAACGGGACCACAGGACAGGGTGAAACGGAGAAACGGGGAAGCGGAGAGACGGTGAAGCGGAGAAGTGAAAAGATTTACGCATTGCGGAGGATGCTTTACGCTCCACGCATCACGAATTACGCGTTACGATTCACGAGCACCATACTTTTTTGTGGTGACCGATGATGCGGGAGCAAATTTTGGAACTTTTGAGAACTGACCCATCGTTCCGTGAAGAAGTGCGGAGATTAGTTTTGACTGATGAGTTGCTGGCGCTCCCAAGCAAGTTTGACCAACTTGTGGCAGTAGTCCGCGAATTAGCGGAAATTCAAAGGCAACAAGGTGAGCAAATTCGCTCATTGATGGAAGCACAAAAGCGAACTGAGGAACAAGTTCGTGTTCTGGCAGAGGCGCAAAGGCGAACAGAAGAACAACTTCAACGACAGGCAGAACAAATTCAGGCTCTAACGGAAGCACAAAGGCGGACTGAAGAGCAACTCCAACGACAGGCAGAACAAATTCAGGCTCTGGCAGAAGCACAAAGACGGACTGAGGAACAACTTCAACGGCAAGCAGAGCAGGTTCGTGCCTTAACAGAAACGCAAAGGCGAACTGAAGAGCAACTTCAGGCTTTGACTCAGCAGGTGAGCGCTTTGGTCGATGCCCAATCTCGGATGGAGGAAGCGTTGCAGTGGCTCATTAACTGGCAACGAGGCGAGATGGGGCGAAGAGAGGGTGAACGATACGAGCGTCATGTCATCCGAAGAGCACCCATTTTGTTCAACGGCGGAGAAGGCGGCTCTCCCTATGAGCCGATGATTCAACAACGATTGGCTTCCATGCTCTCACGAGAGCAACGCGAACAGTTATTCCACGATGAAGAGGGAGACCCATTTTTAGCCGATTTGATCTGGTGGAAGGATGGGCAAGTAGCCGTTGTGGAAATTTCCTTGCAAGTGGACGGTTACGATGTTATTCGCGCCAGCCGAAGGGCACAAACTCTGCGCAATGCCAGCATTCAAGCAATTGCTGTAGTCATAGGAAGGGATTGGGCAAACCCTGATGCTTATGACGCTGCCATCCGCTATCGGGTGGAGTGGTTGATCGGTTTGGAAATGTCGGAAGGGCTACGAAGGTTTAGGGAAGCGTGAGGCGTAATGCGTAAGATTGTGAGGACGACAGGACTGCAGGACAACGGACTACGGGACAATGGGACCACGGGATAGGGTGAAACGGAGAAACGGGGAAGCGGTGCAGCGAAGAGATTTGTGCATTACGAAGGACGCTTTACGCTCCACGCATCACGGATTGGAGTGACTGCTATGAATCCCAAAGTCCTCGTCCTTTTCCGCAACGACGATTTGTGCGCTTGGAGTGACCCGAAGCATGAGGAACGACTGTTGCGATTGTTTGATGATTACCGCGTTCCAGTGACGATGGGGGTTGTCCCGAAAGTTCGTGGTTGGAAACTCGCCGAGAACAAAACTATCCTGAATTTGTTGGAAAAGGCGAAAGCCAGCGGGCACGAACTTGCCCTTCACGGCTTGGAGCACGACCACCATGAACTTGAGCGGTTGCCTTTGAACGAAGCAATAAAGCGGCTGACGGAAGGACAAAACTTGATGAAATCATGGTTCGGCGAGCCAGCGACGACCTTAATCCCGCCCGATAATGCTTGGAGCGTTGAACTTTTACGACACCTGCCAGAAGTTGGCATCTCTGTGGTTTCGTCTGGACCACCTTTGCTCCCGCTGACCAACCATTTCCGCTCAGTTGCCGACTGTTTTGTCATTGATGCTGTCACTCGCTTCCTTTTCGCTCCATTCGTAAAGTTGCTGCCGAAGTTGGCTCAGATGCCATTGCCACATCCCATCCCTGTCGTGGTCTATTTTCACTCTTGGGAAGTGAAGCGCCCAGTCCACTGGAAACGAATGGAACGATTGCTCCAGTTGGTGAAAGAGACGGAAGGGATTGAGGCGTTGACTTTCCGTGAAGCCGTTGAGCGCTACCCAGAAGCCATCAGATATTGGCTTCATTGGCGTAACGAAACAGCCACGCAGAAATGGAACGAACTGTTTCACAACCGACGATTTCACCGCATAAGGATGTTGCACCGATATTGGCGTGACTTGACGGACAAGTCCGTTGATTGGTTGGAAGATTGGTTAGCGGACGCTTATTGCGCTGCTTTGGCAGGTGACCTTGAAGGGATGGAACGAGCCCTTAGTGAGCGCTCAAAGTTGCTTTTTGGCAGGCGCAACCTATTAGGCATCGTCCGTTGGTTTCCAATTCTCGCTAACGCTGCCATCCGGAAGTTAAACCATCATCCGCCAACGAAGATGGAAGACGCCTTTCAGGTCATCACCTCTCCCATTGTTGCCAGTATCGCCGTCAATTCTCAACCAAGCACCACGCATCACACTTCACGCTCCCTCATCTATCTTTCTTTTGACCACAACATCGTTGCAGAACACGCAGCCATGAGCAGCAAGGCATTAGTTAAGCGCGGGTGGAAAGTGACGCTCGTTCATCCAGCCAGTGCTAACCCAAACGCAGACCTTGAAGGTGTCTTTCGAGTAGAAGTCGGGAACGGCGACAGTCAACGCTCAGGGAAATCAGCGTTCAGCAAGGTTAAAAGATGGCTACAATGGAGAGAGCAGAAAGAGATGGCGAGACTTATCGCCGCATGGCGACCGCCTGTTATCTACGCTCGCCAGCATTGGCTTGGGCTATTACCACCACTTATCGCCCGTCGTTTGGGCATCCCTTATATCGCTGAATTCAACGGATTACGCCATCGTGGGATTCTGTCCCGAAACCCTCGTTCGGTGAAAGGGCTCATTATCCGCCAATTGGAACGCTGGTGCATTCAATGGTCATCATCTATCGTCGTCCCATCTCTCTCCTTAGCGAAACGAATCGCCGAACTTCTCGGCAACAACCCCACAATCCAAAACTTATCTCCCTTCACACATCACGCATTACGCATCACGCATCACGAATCACGCATCACGCTTCACGCCTCACGCCTCACGATCTTCATCATCCCCAACGGCATAGACCCAGAAATTTTCCGCCCCATCCCGCAAGTAGAAGCGAGGCAAAAGTTGGGTTTGCCAACCGATGGGCTTTATGTCGTCTATGCAGGCAGTCTCCATGTTTGGCAAGGTGTTGATGTTTTGCTTCACGCTTTCACTCGGTTGGTCAAAAAGTTTCCCAATTGCCGATTGCTCATCGTCGGTGGGCAAGACGAACCCAACAAAGATGCCTACAAGCGCCTCGCTCACGAATTACGCATCACGGATCACGCTATTTTCGTCCCCTTCGTCCCCTACGAACAGAGCGCCCTTTACATCGCTGCTGCTGATGTTTGCGTTGCACCTTATGTGCCAATCGTTTGTGAGATTGGTGGCGGTTCACCGCTGAAACTTTACGCCTACCTTTCCTGCGGGCGACCTGTCGTGCTTTCAGACTTAGGCGAATTTGTGGACGCCGATCTGGTGCGGGTAAGCGGGGCTGGTTTGTTGGTGCCGCCGGGTGATCCTGAAGCGTTAGCGGAAGCCATTGGGCAGTTGCTTTCTAACCCAGCCCTGCGCGCCGAGATGGGACGGCGAGGACTGGAAGCCATCTTGGACGGTTACACTTGGGACCACAACGCGGAGCGGATTGAGGTAGTTTTGAAAAGCGTGATGCGTGAATCGTGATGCGTGATTTGTGAGGGATAAAGGATGGTGAGGCAGGTGCTGGCTTATGAGGAGTGGGAGCAAACAGTGCCGGAGGAGATAAAAAGTGATTCGGTTTGGCGGATGCAAGCATACCGATTAGCGCTTTACGCAGCAGACATTGGATGGGAGGATGTGGTTCTTCTGGCTCGCGACCGCAGAACTATCGGGATAGCGGAGCAACTTTTCCGTTCGCTGTGTTCTATCAGCGCCAATTTGGCGGAAGGTTATTCCCGAAGCAGCCAACGAGACCAAGCGCGGTTTTACGAATATGCCCTCGGTTCAGCGAGGGAAGCACGAGATTGGTATTTCAAGACTCGCCATGTGTTGGGTTCAAAGGTTATTTGTGAGCGCATCAGTTTGTTGACGAAAATCATTCGGCTGTTGCTCACCATGATCCCTCAACGCCGCAGTGTAACGCTACATGACGAAGGAGGTGAATATGGGGCGTGAAGCATCAGTGAACTCTCACGCATCACGAATCACGCTTCACGCCCTTTTACCATGCGCCTCTTCTACATCAACTATGCCGACTTATCAGTTGCCTACGGCGCTACCGTTTGCATCGTTGAGTTGGCGAAAGCCTTGGCGAGGCAGGGTCACGAGGTCACCGTCATTGTTCCACAATTCAAGCGGAACCCCCTGCACCCTGACGGTTTTGACCTCCTCACCATCCCCAACCGCAACATCCGCTTCCTGCGTAAAGTCTGGTTCTATCTGGCATCCACCTTTTGGGTCACCCTTTGGGCTCTGCGCAAGCGTCCCGACATCCTTTACTGGGGCGAGATGACCTACACCATCACGCCTTATTTGGTCAGCAAATTGACGGGCATCCCTTACGCCATCATCGCTCACGGGTTTGCGCCCGACGAATTGAGGGTTTCACGGTGGCGAATGGCGATTGTCAAGTGGTGCCAAAAAGTTTACTTCGGCAACGCCAGCGTCGTCATTACCGTCACCCCTAAAATCGCTGAACGCATCCATGAGGTTTATGGCATCCCGAAAGAGAAACTTGTGCCCATTGAGAACGGCGTCAACTTGGAACGGTTCCGACCGATGGACAAGTTTGAGGCGCGTCGTCAACTTGGACTGCCTGAAACAGGTTACATTTACATCGGCTGGGTCGGATACTTCTTCCCTTGGTCTGGCGTTGAGACATTGCTTGAAGCAGCGAAAAAGATTTTGGCTGAGTTCCCTAATGCTCGGTTCATTATCGTCGGGCATGGAGTTTGGGGAACGCATTTGAGCGATTTCGCCCAATCCTTGGGCTTGAAAGTCCACCTGATGAAACCACTCAACAACGCACCATCTCACTCGCCCAACATACCACTTCCTGACCCTGCGACTTGGCAAGTTTGTTTCACTGGAGAAGTTGCAAACGAACTTGTGCCCGTTTTCATCAACAGTTGGGATATCGCAACTGCCCCATACCCCGGCGGGCGAAACGAGAAAAGTGGCGGCTCGTCCATGAAAATCCGCGAATACTTCGGCTGCGGTGTCCCTGTCGTCACGACCGATGTGGCTGGCATCGGGACGAGATGGCTCATTGGTGAGGTAGAAACGGAGAGAGGGAGAAACGGTGAAACGGAGAGCAAGGTGACAATCGGTGAGCGTGGGGTTTTGACTGTTCCCGACGATGCGGATGCATTCGCAGAAGGTTTGCTGATTCTGATTCGCGATGCTTCTCTGCGAGAACAAATGGGCAAAAACGCCCGTGAGTTCGCTGAAACCCACTGTAGTTGGGATGAAGTTGCAAGGCAAACGGTGAAGGCGTTTGAGGGGGCGATTCGTAAAGCGTAATGCGTAAAGCGTAAAAAAACGGCAGTGAGTGGCGAATGGCGAAAGGAAAGGGACAGGGGACAGGGGGCAAGGGACAGGGGAGACGGAGAGACGGTGAAACGGGGACACGGAGAAACGGTGAAGTGGAGAAATTTTACTC
>Ga0081478_150451_pt1 | contig 10239 bp, 15 predicted proteins | sample OctSprmetagenome_FD_70983 | JGI IMG/M metagenome (GOLD analysis project Ga0081478, IMG submission 70983) | Hot spring and microbial mat streamer communities from Octopus Spring Streamers, Yellowstone National Park, USA - T=80-84 v2 (version 2) | ecosystem: Environmental > Aquatic > Thermal... | reverse complement strand
GATGTTGTGATTGGGAACCCGTTTACTGGTAGGAGTGTTTCGACTAGAGCCCTCGTCGACACGGGGGCTACGTATAGTGTCGTCCCCCGTAGGGTTTTCAAGGAGCTCCAGCTACCAGTTATTGGCAGGAGGAGTGTTGTAACAACTAGGGGTTCTGTGGAGCTCGACGAATGCCTGGGTGTAGTAGAGGTTATGGGTAGGAGGGCTTACACGCACATACTAGTCTCAGAAGACGTAGACACCCCCCTCATAGGCACTGTAACCCTCGAAACACTAGGCTTCGAAGTAGACCCCATCACGGGGAAGCTGAAGGAAGCTAAGATATTCCTACTCTAGACCAGGCGGTAACACGTAGCCTGGGTAACAGACAGCCTAGCGATGGCGATTATCATATGTGGGTGGAGCAGGATATGTAACAGTGTTGTAGCAGGAGGTGACAAGCGAGGCACTATCTAGAGCTGCCTAGCTCTTAACAGGCGTATTCTTGGGAGGATGGGGAACCCCGTAAGGTAGATGGACATTCAAAGCTAGGGGGTGACACAGCTTTTAAGACAATTACGGGAGCTCCGCTACAACTCTGGGGAGCTCGCGGAGCCATAGGTTTTCCAGAGGAGTGCGTGCTAGGAGCTCCTCTAAGGTTAAGGAGGTAGTAGCCCGGTATCGAATCCTAGGCTTTACGGTGGGCTAGACGATATTGGGTTTACCCCGTGCTCCCAAGGGGTAAGCGGGGCTTAGTTAACCTCGATGTTCGAAGAATTAAATCTCAATAACTCCAATGTACCCTAGCATACCAGGGGCTGCACGTGGAGAGGTCTAGTCTTGAGGAGAGAGTTGCCAGGATAGAGGGTATACTGGAGCAGATGGATAAGAGATTAAACCACCTTGAGAGCGAGATCAGGGATCTAAGGGCTGAGGTTAGGGATTTAAGGGCCTATTTTGAAGGTGAAATTAAAGGTTTAAGGAGTTAAGTGATGGATGAGGTGAAGGGCTTAAGAGGTGAGATAGGCGATCTAAGTAGGGATATCAACAACAGGTTCCTATGGATTCTAGGGGTTCAGATAACAATGTGGGTTGCGATAATACTAGCAATACTCTTCAGATAGAGAGTGGGGTACTCTAACTGATCCACTGGAGCTCCCTACAATCAGAGTCTTATTGGCCGGGATAGTTATTCCTCTAACTAGGCCCATTGGAAGACATAGTCTAGGATAACCTCACGATCAACAGGGGTTCTAGGATTAAAGGTGACGTTGACCTACGCTAAGAACTCTAAAAATGGAATCTCCTCACTCTTAGAACTCTTAGGATGGCTTATGGTGATCTAGGGTTAACCTGTATTGTTGCCCGTAGACTCACATGGTACCGGTTAGGCGTAAAGTAACCCCTGGTTTCCATGATAAGCGTTAAGGTTACCGGGGGATCCACGTACCCCCATGAATGTATGTCATCCCAGTGTTAACCATGTCACAGGGGGTTTCTAGGAAGTTGATTTCCTCTTAGAGTTTAAGCTTGATAGGTAACCTTTACTACCACTATGAGGATCACTGTCGGAGATCCTCTCAGGCTACAGCTAGCAGGTTAGAGCTTTACCAAGCTTAGGGGTGAACGGTTAGCTGAACTTGAGTAGTGTAGATTCTGAGAAGGGGGCTGTGAAGAACTCAACACTACATCCTACAACCCCTCTCTCTAACGAATCTTAACCTCGGAGCCCCCCGGGTGAGTGCATGGTTGCAGCGTGCAGGGAGCTTTATTAGAATTTATGGGCTTTTAAAGCTATAGGGTTAAGGCCTTAGAGGCAGTTGTGGGAGCTATGCCTTCAACTTAACATCTCTAGGCTTCCAGCTAAAGACAGCCTTCCAGCTTGCGATAGATAAATGGTAGGGGATTCCAGGGGGTCGTATAGCCTACGACGTCCTCTAGATGGTGGAGCTATCACCAATCTAGTCTATGGAGGCCTCATCGTAGACCATGCTGGGAGTTACTTTAAACCACGGTTTGCTCCTAGGAGGAGCTCCCACAACTACCTATAGGGGTTGCTGGAATGTTAAAGTAACGAAGCCGGTGTTGTTTTAGGAGCCTCCTTTCACCCCGTTAACCCTCGCATTTAACGTGTTAGTGGGATCAACTCCTAGAGGTGGGACCCACTAGAGTCATAGGCCTAGGTAACCCCTTATACAACAAGTACACATCGTGATTACGGAGGTTAACATAGCCCATGTCGGGTTTAAATTCTAAGCCAACCCTAATATACACTGGAGGCTCCACGGCCTACAACGACCAAGTAGAGATAAGGTGGCCTTGGCCACGTTAAACCCTCACCTGAAGAGTATTGCTAGTATTATCGTAACCCACATTGTTATCTGAACCCCCAGCATCCACAAAACCTATTGTTAAGATCCCTCCCTAGATCGCCTATCTCACCCCTTAAACTCCTAATCTCACTCTCAACATAGACCCTCAAATCCCTAATCTCACTCTCAAGGTGGTTCAACCTCTTATCCATCTGCTCCAGTATACCCTCTATCTTAGCAACCCTCTCCTCCGGACTAGACCTCTCCACATGAAACCCTTAGTATGCTAGAGTACGTTGAAGTTATTAAGGTTTAAGACCCTCCATCGAACCCCTTGAAGGTCATCTATGAGCCGGGGGCCTCCAGCTACCAGATGTCTAGGGTAACCCCTATCACGACTATGGGGCCTAGAGGGTATTCTCCAGGATTTAACGTTAAACTTTAGTAACCCTCCCATCGAACCCTATCTATTGATATTCCGTGGAGCTCATACCATGGTATCCTTAGTGGGAAGTTACCCTAGGCTATGGGCTGGGATTAATGATCAGAGCCCGGTATACCTGTGAGGCTCTAAAGGTGACCTTAGCTTAGACTAGATAGCCTAGAGCATCCTTTCACCTTCACACTGGATTTATGCTAGAGTATTGAAGACTCGCTATCCGTATGCCTTCTAACAGGTGGTTAAGCAGAGATTGGGAGCTCAATGCTATGAGAAGTCGTGGTAAAAGTTACTCTAGTTACTTTAGCAAGAGCTCCCCTCTGTTAAAGGCTACAGAGGGCCTCTAAGCTCTCATGTAGAGTAGGGATCGAACTTAACCCTAGAGGGGAAACCCTCAACTCTTCAGGATAGCGGGAGCTTCGCTTTGCTAGAGATCAGCTTGAGCATACTTCAAGCCTGTACTACTTAATGCTAAGAATCAATTCGCGCGTTAAAGCTAAGGTGGAGGGATGTGATGTAGTTTAAAAACCTAGTTATAGTATTGATCCTGAACTTCCTAAACCCCCTCTAACCTCCTATGGGACCGTAATTGTAGTCTTTGGCGTGGAGCTCTGTAAAGGTTTAAGGTTTTAACTACTAGTAGCCTTCTCGGATTACCAGCTTATCACTATTTTTATTGTATTAGTGGGAATATTTACTAGCCTTTACCGCTACTATGAAGTATGCAGGTGGTGGGATGAGCTTTCTAAGGATCCTAGGGTTTAAACCGTGGTAGTAGCTGTAGACCCCTAATATCCTAAAGTTAGAGTGTTTCAGCATTTCAACTACGTTACCAACTTTACAGTCAAACTGTAGATCGCTATACCCGGTACCCTGTGCAATCACGTTTTCACAATCCCTGGTAGGTATGCTAGTAGTGGGAACTTTGTATGTGGTTCGATGAGGAACCAGAGGTTGGGTAGCTGGATCACTAGGAACCCTTTATGTTTGAGGATCGCTCCAGACTCTCTATCACATCACCCCACTATGGTACATGTTCAAGTAGCGATATGATAGTGATTAAATCCGTAGACCCAGGACGTAAAGGGGGCCTCCTCGCATAGCAACCACGTAGAGCACGTTGGGGGAGCCCCTCTGATACCATGAGGTGTAGGGTTTTATATCCAGTCCTACCACTATATCACATATCCTTGAGAGGTAGCGGGTGATAGTACCATCACCACATCCAAGATCTAAACATAAAAGCCCCCCTAAACTTCAAGAGGCTTGCAACCTTCACCAGCACACTTACATACATAACATACCTAAGCGTATAGAGCCCAAGCCTGGAGATTATCAGAACCGAGGCTTTGTAGAGAAGCCTACTCAGCATAAGCAGTACACCTACAGTTCGTTAAAGAGTGAGTAGTAAATCCTTTTAAATTTATAAACATGCTTCTCGAAGGGGAGCACCCCCATCTTATACCTTAGCGTTCTCCTAGTAGCTTCTCCTCCTTAGCCTTGCTAGGATTTGTGCTCCCGCTCTACGTGTTGTAATGTGCCTTAACATGTCCGGTACTGTTGCTCTGAATACCGGGTCTCCTACCATCTTCTCTGTGTAAGCTTTGAGTATAACGTGTGGTTTAAGCTTGTAGGGTGCCTCGACCAGCCCCTCCTCTATCATACTGCATGCTTTTAGGAGCTCCTCTAATGCCCTCTGTGCTCTGAGCTCCAACGCTATACCCCACGTCCTCTTGTTAGCCTAAGTCCACGCTGATAGGCAGTCTAGGAGTAGTACCATGTGCTCCTTGTATACTGCGTGTACGGCTACCACGACAACCTCAGCCTCCTTCGTCAGACCGTAGGCTCTAAAGCCTCCGATCTCAAGCTCCTCCCTATGCTCCCTTAGTAGCCTACCTCCATCCAGGTACACTGTCCAGGCGAATGACGGTTGCGTGTACAAATCCACAGCGAAACCCCTCCTGGACAACGTTACAGTGTAGGGCTCTGAGACCACGACCTCGAAGCCTATGGACTTGAGGGCTCTAACAGCTCTTCCAACACAACCACTATCGACTAGTATGTCTAGATCAACTGATGCGTGCTCAACAGGCCTCCTAAACTTGAACAAAGCATAGTCAACCCCCCCGAGGGCCCCAACAACCTCCACAGTGTTCCCCACAGACCACCTGTACCTACGCTCCTCACGGGAAAAGCTCACCCTCAGGAGAGCGAACCCTCCTAAGGTAGGCTAGGTAAACCTTATTCAACCTAGAGAGCCCAGCAAGCCTCTCAACCTCCCAACCCACAGGCCTATACAAACCGTATATGGCTCTCAAAAGCCTCACAGTACCCGTTTCAAAAGACATCCAAACACCTCAACCGGAAACCCATACATAAACCCTCTTGGAACACCAGAGACTTCCTCCCAGGTTACCCTTAGATTAGGCCTTCCCCTTAGTAGAGCTCTTATTCTCTGCTGTTTCTACTCATGATAGGATCTCCTTTACAACCGCCCGTGGGCTCCTCCTACCGGTGTCAATGCTACATCTAGACGTGTACCTGGCTAGTATATTGTATGCCACGAGCTCCCTAGCAATAAAGCCTCTCTGCACATCAGCCCTCCCAGCTAGTGTGCCCACGTCAGCATAGAGGTAAACAGGGCCCTCTAGGACCGTAAGCCTTAGGAGGAACCTACCGTGGATGCTCGAAAGGAACAATGGATGCCCTAGGGTTACCACAACCCTTACAATGAAGTCCATAAAACCCCTATCGCAGACAAGCACCCTACAGAAACTCCTTAGGATAAGCCTCACGATAACATGTGGTATGAGAGACCAGATCTCGACATGAACCCATAGGGGCCTAAGCTTTACCGGAACACAAACCTCATAGTAGGGGTTACAAACGCCCCTAAATGAGCTAAAGCGGGAGAGGAGCCTGTAGAGGAGGGATGCAAGTAGATGAGAACCCCTAAACCAGTGAGTACAAATAGAACCTTGAGAAGAGAAGTAGGGGGCTAAAAGCCTAACAACAGTAGTCTTACCAGAGCCATCAGCACCCGAGATGCGATATACACGCTCCCAGCCTTTCTCTAGACTCTCTGTGAGAAGGGGTATTAGCCCTCGGGGTTTTTAATGAGAGTAGCCTATCTCAGTAGCATACTAGGATCCCTAGCACATGTGATCATACCGTACCTGTCGATTCCAGCTCTTAGAGCAAACTCGTTATGAGCCCAGACTCTACATGTGAAGCCCAATTTCTCTAGGACACCCTTAAGTTCATGGTAGGTTTTACCCCTCAAGTAACTATTATACTCGATCTTAACTATGTCGAAGAGCCTCGATACGTCAACCTCATTGATAACATCGTACTCGCAACCCTTACAATCCATCTTCAAAACCTTAACCCTGAACTTGCCTAGATCCAACCCCATACTGGTAATCTCTCTGATTAGCGTAGACAGTCTCTTAGACCTAACCCTAACCTTAAACCTACCACCACCTTGGATAGAAGTGCCGTTATTCATAGACGTGCAATAGTTATTAAGCCCTAAGCCCATGTTAACAGTGGCTTTCTCAGCAACTCCTCCTAGTTAACTTAGCCGAGATCCTTAAACCAAAATCCCTCTCAGCCGAGTACTTAGGTGATTGGATAATATGCCGCGAAAGAGCGGGTCGTATAGCACTTTTATAGCACTTACCACATGTAATGTTTGGGATGCTCACTCCTATCAAGCCATACAGAGCCTCAACACCTCTTGAAAAACGTTTTTCAAATCAATACCTTAAAAACAATTAGACAATTATTTATAGATTGCTCTACGGCCTCCTTAAGCCTTATGGAAACCTACGATAAAGAGCTTCAGAAGCCCCTAAGACTTTACCGCAACAAAGAAATACTCAAAAATCTTAGTGAACTAGCATAGAACTTCACCACCATAATAGCGGTTATAACCATAACTAGATCACAAGTTTAGCAATTTCTGAAGCATTTTCTCTAGATAATCTGAATATTCTCTAGCACTATCTATCAATCTCATAAGTTTAATCAACAACCTTTGTTACGGAAGAAGCTACGATCTTCTCATTACTAAGGATCTTTTCAAAAGGATTTCCCGCAACATCTAACGGAATACCAGTTTCAGGACAAGATCATTAGGATTCTTAATCTCCCCAGATCATATCAACTCAATAGCTCTAGCCTGGATCTCAACAGAGACAACCTCTCTCCCAGCTTCTTCAACAATCCTTTTAACCAACCTTCTCTCTAACGGCCTTATAAATGTCACGCATACTTATCGCCAAAAGCTCAGCAATCTTCTTATATGTGACTCCAAACTCTTGATAAAGAAGTCTGGCGAGAAATTTCTTATGCTCAGATCGAATATATAATAGATTGATCCCTATGGCTTCTGCACAGCTCTCACGTGACAGATACTTAAACCTCCGACTTCCACTTCTTATACCATGGCATTCAGTAGAGGTCATCAAAGAACCCACTTCTAGCAAGGGTATCAGTATAGGGCTCTAGATAACGACTTTGAAGTCACCTGGAAACTGACCATATTTAGCCTGCTCACGAATAGGCATTCATGTTACCAGCTTTATCTCTAAAGATCTTTCGAATATCTTATCCGTGTCCCAGTACTGCCAGTTTCCCCATCTACCAAAGGTTTTCACATTTATTTCAGCTAATCCCTGTGTAATTGTATTTATGTCTTTTTCGTGTGTAGATGTGTAGATGGGGTAGCCATACTTATGTTACCAAGCTCTGACAACTTCAATTTCATTATCGTTTTTTATTACTCCTAATTCTGAAAAGCCTTGAGTAGTTTCATCGATTAGTTTGTCTAGGTCATTTTTGGTTTGGCGGTATCGTTATCTCCGCTATTAGTGATGCTTTATCGGGAGGCGTTTTCCGCTATAGTTTGAGATCCAGGCATAACGATGAAATACAATCTTTTTATCAGGTACGTATACCCAGTGCTGATTAGGTGCAGGACGTTTTAATCCTAGACCGACAACCACGAGAGAATTATAATCAAGCCTCGCAGCAACCTTCTGAAAGTCCTCTGATAAATTAAATATTTGTGGAACTTCTTTGAGTGGTAATGTATTTATAATTTTCTCTACTTTCAACGAATTATTTATTATATAGTCATCTTTAGTCGCCTTCACCTCTCTGACTTCAGCTTTAAAGAATTTCACACCTAAAGTTTCAGCAAGTCTGTATGCAGCCTCCCACTGCTTAATAATTCCACCTTTCCTCGGATAATAAAATACTGCTTGTTCCTTGTAACCAATAGCAGGAACTCCTGCAATAGCTTTAACAACATCCTCTATTGATGGTAGCGGTAGCCTACCTGGTATATAGACCCAATCAGCTGATATCTGATCAAGAGGTCTTTTCCAGATCTTCTCGTTATATGGGATCAGGTAGTCTTCTGCAACATCACGACCAAATATCTTCATGATCCAATCCAAAAATTCTTATGTCTTTCATCATTATATTCAAGGAATGCTCTGATAACAGATAAACCATATTTAACCCTTAGCTCAGGGGGAGAACATATATTCCAGTTTCAAAAGGATATGGAACAAAAGTACCATTAAGCAAAACAAACGCTCTTCTTTCTCTAGATACCCACTCACCACCTAAACTTAATATAGCTTCAATAATATCACGCCTCTTACTAAAAACAATATGGCTACCTCCAACATCAAATAGATAACCATTCACAACTTCACTGCGAAGAAAACCTCCATCCAAATTCTTATCGATACAAACAACATCTGCAGAAGAGTAAAGAGATTTCATTCTAATTGCTACAAGTATGCCTGACCATCCACAACCAAGAACAGCTAATCTCATTGCTTTGATCCTCTTTACTATCAGCTACTCTTTCAGATCTTCTAATAAGCGATGCTTATTATTGCGATACCATCTCAACATAACTTCTTGCTGAGGATGATATGATAGATGTCCCGCAAAAGAATCTAATGCTAATATACGTGCATGTTTCTTATTGTCTACATAAAAGTTTATAGAATCTTCATCTCCCTGAATAACAGAGCCCCATATAAGTGGCGTGTTGCGAATCTTACCCTGTATATTAATGCTTACTCTCGGACCTGGGGAGGAATAACCATAATGCCTTAAAAGGAAAGCTCTCTCAAATAAAATGCAACTAATAGAGAATCGTACTGGTATATACTCATATAGCTCATTATTCTTTTTAGCGAATATATAGGCTACCTTATTTAAGGGTATAGATCTTTCCCAAATCCATTTTGCAACCTCAGGATCATACCAAATTCTCTGTTTAGCCCAATGTTTAGCAAAGATAGGTTTTTCAAAGATTTTTTAATATTCCTCAATTAGATCCAGAATTTTAAGAAAATGATAAAAAGAAACGTTATTTACGTTTAGCACAGGTGCTACGAAACCGATATCTACACCTTCTTCTTTTAAACGTGAATATGCACGAATCATATTCTTAATGGTAAACTTTGTTAAAAACATCGTCATCTAACTTTATAACTATAGGAGAATCAATTATATGTTGGATCACATAATTCTGTGCAGCTTCTATATTATTAGGTAAAAACTCTATATAACTGAATCCATAATTTTTACTGAGAGCTAGTGCTGCATCGCTATGAAAACCGCCAGGGTTAACTAAAACGACATCGAATCCTTCGTTGTAATAATATAATTGTTCTAAAACAACATCCCATAAATAATAGTATTTACCTAGCAAAACATATATAGCAACATTAGTTCCTTTTAAATCTAGATATTGCTTCCTTACTTTTACTGCATAAAAGTTGTAGCGTCTTTGAATTGCTGTAAAACCGTGAATAATCTTAACAATAAAATCGAAAGTCTTTAATTCACCTTTTAATAGCCCCTTGAATAATAGTTTAAGTGCGGTGATATAAGACATCATATGAGTTCACCTTAATTTATCATCTATACTCTTGTTTTAGCGATGCTTAAAAAACCTTCGATGATTCCTCGCATTACATATACTGGCGTAAACAAATCACGTAAAAAAATTGTGTATGCTAAAGCTCTAATGAGGGATCCTGCGATTATGCGTAATAATAAGATTGGTAGTCTGTATTGCTTAGAAAAAATGATGCCATTACGAGTTAAATAATACATGCGTTTTTTTGATAGGATAGGGAGAGAATACTCTCTTTTAAATATACGAATACGAAAACTAGTCCTCTGAGCCCATCCTTTATGCTCTAGAATTGGAGGAGCATATTTTATACTAAATCCTGCCCTAATAATTCGATATGCATATTCGACATCATCGTAATAAATGAAAAAATCATGTCTTGGAAAACCAACTTTCATAATTGCCTCCCTAGATATCAATCCGCCAACAAATATACTTAAAGGTCCTACTTTTGCAATTCTGCCCTTTGCTAATTGAAGAGGAATAATGGCGCCTAAGGGAACACCCTTATTCTTTAACTCATAAGCTTTATCGAGTAAAATTCTTAAGCCGTCGTTAAT
>Ga0081478_137570_pt1 | contig 10245 bp, 13 predicted proteins | sample OctSprmetagenome_FD_70983 | JGI IMG/M metagenome (GOLD analysis project Ga0081478, IMG submission 70983) | Hot spring and microbial mat streamer communities from Octopus Spring Streamers, Yellowstone National Park, USA - T=80-84 v2 (version 2) | ecosystem: Environmental > Aquatic > Thermal... | reverse complement strand
TCAAATCGTATGGTAGGAGGTCGTAGAGAGGAGCGTAGGGCATAAGAGCAAGGTAGAGGATTTGATGTAGAAGGGCTAGAAATGCTAACGATGACGAGGCGATGAAAGCTAGAATCAACCTAGACCTGGCATTGTTAGATGCCACCGCACCCGACCCCCAACACCTTACCCGCCACCTCAAATCTAATATTTACGAGGGTTAATATAAATTCATGCCATGCCATCGCCTGCAGAGCCTACTATCGTGCTCATGGATTCATGTGGCTTAGGGTTGCTATGGGATCTTTAGAGCTTCTAGGTCGTCTACTAGTACTACACCTTTCTCAAGGGCCTCTCTTACCGCTAGATTCTTACCCTTCATCCTCTGCACCATATCGGGGGTTAGTAGTAGTGGTTCGACCCCCGCAACCCTGGCCACGCAATCCTCTACTAGGCTTAGCCTCTCTATGGGGTTTTCTAGTAGCTGCTCTGCGATCACGAAGACGTCTATGTCACTCCACTCGTTGAAATCCCCTCTAGCGTACTACTGTAACCCTCCCAAGCTTCCCTTTAACACACCTAGCGAACTCCATGGCCTCGCCTAGGGCTCTCTCACACTCCTTCAACCTCTCGCTAATAACCTTCTCCACAGCTCTGAAACCCATTCTATGACCTGACTTGCCAGCCTTATAGCCTCCTCTGCATCCCTCCTAGTATAGTAGTCCTCTGGGGAGCCCTCGCTCCAAGCGTTAGGGTACCTTGTCGGGACATAGTACTTATCAAGTGTAGCACAGGCTTGGACTAGATCCTCGCCAACCTCAACCCCGAGGGATTCACCCACATGCCTGACTAGACGTGTAAGAGCATGCCCCGACCTTGGCCTCCCAACACCCCATAATAGGGCTCTTAGAGCCTTCTCGGCAGCTTGGTGGGATTTAAAAGATGCTCAGTTGTAGTCTCCACCGTTGAGATCTCTTCTGCCGACTCAAGTGTCCTCAAAACACTTCTCATCCACCTTTCAAACTCTCCTTCATCGAGATAGGACACTAAGACCACCTTCCACTAGACGTTATTACACCGAAGTAACATATAGTGGCTTGTTGGGTTTGCAAAAGCTAAGCCAACCCTCTATTGGTTGATTTACGCTCCTATCTTCACCTCGGTTTGACCTCTATGCCTTCTGTTTCGATCTAGCCCATCTCCTCTTAATGCTACCGACTAGCTCTTCTAGCTCTCTTTCGCTTAGGCTCTGCAACCTATCTATCCTCGACTTTATGTCCTCGAGCTCGGGATCCCTTTGAGCTCTTGAAATCTGGGCTAGGGTTGCCGCTACTAGGCCTATGAAGGCTGAGTAAACACCTATGCCCACCAGCATTGTTATCGCTCCGACTACTCTCCCAGCCGGGGTCTCCGGGACTATGTCTCCGTAGCCTACTGTTGTAACTGTTGCTAGAGCCCACCATAGGGAGTCCCAGAAGCTTTTCACACCACCGCTTCCACCAGCTGATTCCACGATGTAGAATGTGAAGGCTGAGGTTAGAGTTGTGAGAGCTAGCACTCCTACTACTGTTGAGAACTGTAGCGTCCTAGATGCTTCAAGGAGAGCTCTGGCTATGGCTGAGCCACGTAGGAATAGCGGGGTTAGCCTTAGCAGCCTTAGAATCCTAAGGAGTCTAACAAGCCCAGCTATACTGGGAACCTGCTCTATGATAGCGAAAGCGTATAGGGGTATGAGAGCTGGGATTTCGTACCAGTTGATAGCCAAATACCTTAGAGGGCTCCCGCTCCTAAGAGCTCTCACAGCTAGATCTAGGAGTAGTAGGAGGACTACGATGGCGTCAACGGTGTAGAGTTGCATCCTAAGATCATCCCTTAGGGGCATCGTGTAGTCTACCAGGATTATTATAACGGATATTATGACAGCGTAAGCCATAGCTATCTCAACCAGAGGATGAGACATAACCTCTCTAACCCTACCTAACGCATTTACACTCAAGACATCCACCTGTTAATAGCTCTCCACGCTATTAAACCCTATAAGGGCTAACAACTATGGGGAGGGCACGGAGGGATTGGATGTAGGAGTTGTGATACCAGAGACCTTGGAGGAGGCTAGAGCTCACATAGCTGAAGCTCTTGAGAGGAGATCCTGGATTACCATTGCAGCCCTCTGCAAGGCTTGGTATGAGGGTAGGGGTGCTAGCGAGGCTACACTAGGGGATAGGATTGTTATGGTTAAACCTGATGGTAGCATTATAGTCCACGGCCATAGGGGGTTTAAGCCCCTCAACTGGCAGCCTGAGACCAGCGCTATAACAGTGGCTATCGAGAACAGCATGCTAGTTCTAAGAGCTCTCAGGAGGACCCCTAGGGAGATACTGGTGTTAGAGTGTAGTAGTGTGTACGCAATCCTAATAGCCTTAAACCCGGAGGAGGGACAGTTCTGGATGTACGTAAGCGAGGAGGAGGTTAGAGAAGCCATTATAAGCGATCCAAGCATAGTAGAGGAGGGCCTCAAGATAGTAGATGTGGAGAAGCCAGTCGAACCCGGCTTCGTAGACCTCTACGCAAGAGATAAGAATGGAAACATTGTAGTTATTGAGATTAAAAGAGTTAAAGCTGGAGAAGATGCTGTAAAACAACTACTATCATACGTTGAAGCCTTCAGAGCCAAAGGCATCAGAGCTAGAGGTATACTCGTAGCACCCTCCATAACCGAGAACGCCTTGAAACTCCTATACCTCTACAACCTCGAGTTCAAACACGTAGATCTAAAGAAACTCTACCTATCATCAGCTAAGAGGAGAGCTAGATTTAAACAACTAACAGACTACATCTAGGGATCCGAGCTTCAAGGCACATCGTTTAACATTAAGCCTCCTTATAGCCCCTAGCCTCACTGGAGGTTTAGGCAACCTCGCCATGAGTGGATGTTGTAGAATGCTATGCTTTAAACCTGGGTTACCCTGTGGGTTGCATGTTGCACGCAGCGATATCGGAGTGAGATGGGCTTCGTAGCGTGTTTGGGAGATATACTTGGAGTTGAGAGTCTTAGTTGAAAGTCTTCTTAAGGGCTTTGGCTAGAGCTCCGACTAGTGTTTCAAAGTCTACGGTTGCGCTGTTGGCTTCAAAGACTATCTTTGCCGGTTCGCTGGGGGTTCCTAGTATGACTCTAGGTTTACTCTCATAGCCTATGTTGATGCAGTCGCCTAGGCTAACTTGTAGTCCGAGGGCTTTAGCTACGGACTCCTCGAATGGCCCGGCATGGTCTAGTTTTGCGTTTAGGAGCTCCCAGTAGTTGATGAGGGCTAGGACTAGGCCTTCGTGTTTTGAAGCTATATTCCTTAGGACGGCCTCGGCTACGCCAACGTTGCCCCCGTGGGCGTTGATTAAAGCTATCCTCTTGACCCCGCTTCTGATAATACCCTCTATGACCGCCTCTAGGAGTCCTGTGTATATGTGGAGTGGTATGCTTATAGTACCTTTAACCTTGCTCCACTCAGGTGAGTAGCCGTAGCTTATGGTTGGGAGTATTATGCAGGTAACTCTACTTTCACCTTCTAGGCGTTTGCAAGCCTCATATGCTAGCCTCTCAGCTATCATTGAGTCTAGCCCTAGTGGCCCCTCGCAGTGTTGCTCCACGCTACCAAGGGGTACTACTGCTATAACGTTGGATTCTAGGGTTAGCTCTCCTAGATCCCTACTTGATATCCTTACATAGTCTACCGGCACTTGAAGCCAGCCTCTTTCAGGGATTCAAGGGCCTTTATAGTCTCGCTACGAGGATCCTCAGCTCTCACTATAGCTGAGCCTATTACTATGATTTTAACACCGAGCCAGGCCAGCTTACCGGCCTCCCTAGGCTTAATACCACCAGCAATCGCTATGGGGCCTTTGAACGCCTCTGTTGCCATCCTAATATACCCAATTAAATCCATAGCTCTTATCCCATATCTCCTCTGAACATCTAAACCAACATGTAGTAGCGCTACGTGGACACCGGCCTCACTTAGCTTTCTGAGGGTCCTCTCCAGCCTATTAACGTTCATGGTGTCAGAGTACACCATTAAATCCAGCTCTGAAGCCTTCGCCACAGCCAGCTCTGTAGTCTCTTCCCCGGCAACTGCTAGTACTGTGAAAGCATCGCCCCCAGCTTCTGAGACAATCTTAGCTTCAACATCAGCTGCATCCACAGTCTTGGTGTCCGCCACTATTGGAGTCTCAGGTTTAGCCGATCTAAGCATCTTCACAGAGCTCATACCAGCTGATTTAATGAGAGGGGTTCCAGGTTCTAGTACTAGAGCCGGGCTATCCGGTAGCCTAGCCGCTATTCCGAAAGCCTCCCGGACATCTGTAACGTCTAGGGCAACCTGTATTACGGCATCGCATTCGCTAAGAACATTCCTCAGCCTAGACACACTATATCCCCCCCATCACTGCTATCGCTAACCTCTGTACTACCGCAGGTATAAATCTCATAGCCCTGAGCTCCCCATACCCTCTACCCCATAGGTATAAGTACTTGGATGAAGCTTCATCCAAAACCCTCATGTCATCCTCGCTAAGCTCCACATCTGCAGCCCTAGCGTACTCCTCAACCCTAGCAGGATTCCTGAAACCAGGTATCGGTATAGCCCCCCTCGATATAAGCCATGCGAGGGCCACCTGAGCTTTAGAAACCCTATTCCCGCTAGCCACCTCCTCTAAAGCCTTCTGGAGAACCTCATCACCGCTAGCCACCCTGAAAACCCTATCACCTCTCTGAGCTACTGTAGAAGCTTCCCTGAGCCCTGCCAGAGCACCCTTAGCTAGAGGGCTCCAGGCTATAAGCGTTAACCCCCTCTCCCTCATGAAGGGCACGAGGTCGACCTCAGGAGCTCTAAACGCTAAGCTGTACTGGACTTGGTTGCTGACAGGCTCAACTCTCTTAGAGCATTGTAGAGCCTCCTCTAGCAAACCCCTAGGGAAGTTAGATAGACCGTAGTAGCCTGCTAGCCCCCGGGATACGGCCTCCTCCAGCCCTCTGATAGACCAGCATAGAGGCCATGGGTATGGTGGAGGCCAGTGCAACTGGATGAGGTCAACGGTGAAACCAAGCCTCCTATTAATACCCTCAACCCCTTTGATTATCGAGCCTCCTGTAACCCTATAACCTGCAACCTTACTCGCCACCACGAAGCCCTCCCTACTAAGAGCTCTAACAGCACCTCCTAGAACCTCCTCGGATAGACCGCCACCGTAAACCTCAGCTGTATCAAGGAGGTTAACGCCATGAGATAGAGCTACTCCAAGAGCCTCCCTCACCCTCTCACGTAAACCGCCATTGCGGGAGCTCCAAAGCCTAGAGCCTGCCTGCCAGAATCCAAGACCTACAACGCTAACCCTGAGACCAGACTTACCTAGAGTTGTATACCTCAATCCACGAGACCCCTAGAGAGTCTAGGTGTTAGAGGGATTTAATAAGATGCTTGAAGTTAGTTAGCCTAATCTTTGGAAATCCTTGAAGCTATCTCGTTAGCCACTCTAATAACCTCATCGTAGTCAGGCTCCACAAGCGGGTTCTCCGAGATCCAAGCGTAGGCTATCATGCCTTCTGGAGGTGTTAGTATGAAGACAGACCTCTTAGCCGTCATCCTGAGCTTGTTAGCTATCGGTAGCGGGAATGGATCGTGGTATACATCGTACAACTTTATAACCTCCCTATTATAATCACTTAGCAGTATAAAGTTAAGCCTATTCTCCTCCTTAAACTTCCTTAAAGCGAAGGGGCTGTCAACGCTTATCCCAACAACTGTAGCGTTAGCCTTCTCAAGCAAAGCCATCCTATCCCTAAAACTGCACATCTCCTTTGTACAGACTGATGTGAAGGCTCCGGGGAAGAATGCCAGGACAACAACCTTACCCTGGGCTAGGAGATCGCTGAGCTTAACGAGCTTAAGCTCTGTATCGTAGAGCTCAAAATCTGGAGCCTTATCTCCAACCTTTAAGGGCACGCCCACCACCAACGATCTTGAGGGGTGGTAACTTTAAAAAACATGTATATACCTATTTTCTAAGAGTAACGCTATCTCCCCTCCTAAAAGCCGGTATTATAATAGCTACGAGTGCTGATACACTACCACATGATAGCATGTAGTATGCTAAAGGTACCAGCGGCCCTATGGAGCCTAGGAGCTCTCTGTAAACATTAAAGCCGAGGGAGCCACCACCCCCCAAGCTGTATGCTACAAGGAAACCAGTTAAACCCGATGTTAGGCCTGCAATAAAGGCCAGTCCAGGTCTTCCTAAAAGGACTCCTACTAGTAACCCGCATATGATTACACCTAATGCTATCCCTAACGGTGGTTCTAATATGTATAAGGCTAAGGAGACTGTGAGGGAGCCCAGTACTATTGATATTACGAGCTTAGCTAAGCCCATCTAAATCACCTTGTGAAAGTGTCTGGAGTGAGTTTTATTTAAATTTTAGGTGCCGGCCCTACACTCTAGTGGTGTTGGGTATGCTTATTAGGCTTGTAGGCGTTTTACTGCTTTTAGCTCTAGTATTCGTCCTTTTGATAGCCCCTCTGGCCTACCCGCCACTTAACATAATCCTAGATCCTGTCCATGGTGTTAGCAGCTCGGGGTTCTACAGGTTGCCTGAGGGGACTTTAAGGGTTGAAGGTGTTCCTGGGGAGGCTAGGGTTCTATGGGATTCTGAGGGCGTTCCCCATATCTTCGCTTCAACTGATGAGGCTGGATTCTATGCTATGGGCTATGTAACGGCTTCTCTAAGGCTTTTCCAAGCTGATCTCTTTAGGAGGATCCCCCAGGGTAGGCTTTCCGAGCTCGTTGGAGAGGCGGGGTTGGGTAATGACAGGCTTGTGAGAGCTCTAGGCGTGCACGAGGCTATTAGGAGGTCCTGGGAGCTCCTCAGATCAAGTGATGACCGTGAGTTGAGGAGGGTGGCTGAACTCATACAATACTATGTTAGGGGTTTCAACGACTACATTTCAGGGCTCGACTTGAGACTCCTACCCCCAGAGTATAGATTGCTGGGGCTGAAGCCCGAGCCTTGGAGCCCGGAGGATGTGGTGGCTATTCAGAAGTTCTTCACTATGATGTTAGCGTGGGATACAGATGATCTCGTTCTAGGAGAGCTTGTTAGGAGGTGGGGTTTGAATATTGTATTGGACCTAGACATAGTGGGTAGAGGGCGTACAACACCTCAAGCTCTCTGCTCTGATACAGTTAAGTGGGGTTATGTTACGGGGCTGAGAGTTGAAGGTGAAGCCGGGAGCGGTGTTTATGAGAGAGCAACAGCTTTGGAGCTCCCAAGCTCCAAGAGTATTCTCGAAGCTCTCTCTAATACAATTTTCAACTGGTATAAGCCCGGGTCTAACAATTGGGTTGTAGGCGGCTTGTACAGCTCTAGTGGTAGACCGATAGTGGCGAATGACCCCCACCTGGCTCTAGTAGCTCCAAGTCTCTGGATGCTAGTTCACATTGAGACACCTTCGCTGAAGGTAGCCGGGGTTACTGTACCCGGGTCTCCTCTAGTGGTTATAGGTAGGAATGAGAGGGTGGCGTGGGGCTTCACTAACGTTATGGGTGATTTCGCTGACTTCTACTACTACAAGTGGGATGGCGATAGATACCTTTATAAGGGCTCGTGGGTTGAAGCTAGGGTTAGGATTGAGGAGATTAAGATCTGGGATCCTGTAAGGAGGGCCTACAAGGATTTCGAGTTAAGGGTTTTGGAGACAGTACACGGCCCTGTTATAGAGGAGGGTGGTGAGAGGTACGCTGTGGCATTCACAGGCTCAACTCCAAGCCTTGAGCTAGCATTCATATGGGGTGTTAATAGGGCTACGAGCGTTGTAGAAGCTCTTAGAGCTCAGAGGTTCTTCACAGCCCCCATACAGAACTTTGTTGTAGCAGACTCCAACGGTAACATAGCGTACTCACCTGTAGGGGCCTACCCGGTTAGAGTCAACCTCCCAGTATACGAGGTCAACGGCGTGAAGGTTGTTAACAGAGGATTCCTACCATTCAATGGTAGTAGTGGTGAGGGGGAGTGGGCTGGGTTTGTCGGCTACAGCGAGCTACCGATACTCTATAATCCACCTAGACCATTCATAGTAACAGCTAACTCTAAACCATTCGATGGAGAGTGCGGCCTCCACATAGGGTGGAACTGGGCTGATAGGTTTAGACAGGATAGGATTACAGGCCTGCTAAAGGATACATTGAAGGTGAAAGGCTCTATTAGCGTAGAAGATGTTATGATGATTCAAACAGATGATAGCGTGGATTTAAGCCTCAAGACCTACATAGGCCTACTGCTAAGGTTAGCTGAGAAAGCCGGATACCATAGCAGGATCCTCGAAGAGCTCGGGAAATGGCTTGGGGAGGGGGCTCCGACGAAACCTGATAGGTGGGAGCTCTCCGTAGCACTATCGTGGTCCTGGTTGTTCTATAGAAGCTTGTGGGCTAAGCTTTACGGTAGTGAGGGTAACTCAGGGTTCTTCAGGATAGAGCATGCTGAGAGATTGCTAGAGCTCTACATAGAAGGTGATGGTAGAGCTTACAAATACCTCCAGCCCGGAGAGGCGGAGAATCTAGCTATTAAGGCTTTCGAGAAAGCATTGGAGGTGCTCAAAGCATACTATGGGAGTAGCGATCATAGAACCTGGCTCTACGGGAGGATACACTACTACAACCCACAACACCCCATAATCAAGGCATATAGCTATGAGAGCATTGAAGCAGGCGGGGGACCCTACAGCGTAAACCCATCAGCGCCAGCAGAGCTAGGAGCCCGGGGAGCCCCCGTTAGAAGTGGAGCTAGCGTAAGACTAGTATCAGATCTATCAACAAACAAGCTACACGCAGCACTACCAGGAGGAAACCACGGAAACCCCTACAGCCCATACTACCAAAACCACTATATAGGCTACTGGGCTAGGAAGACGTACTACACCATAGAACTAGGAGCAGAACCACCAGCAGTAGCCCAGCTCACCATTAGAGGCTGAAACCCCATACGCGGCTTAAACTAACGCTCTACCCCTAAAGAGCTAACACCACACCTCCTCCCCTTCAACCTCCTCACATACCTCCTACCAACATCACCCCTGAAGACTAAATCCTCCTCCAAGTACCCGTCCTCGAAGTGATACTTAAGCTTAGCAAACCTCGCCTTTTAAGGCGGGGTAGAGCCCGTGCACAACTTTAGAGCGTTAAGGCATTTAAGCCCCCCGAGAGCATGCTACTAGTGTGGTGATGAGGTTTGGCTGGGATCGAGGGCTTGGGGGTTGCGGGGGTAAGCCCCGCCTTCGAGCATTCAGAGCACAACGTACCCTCGGGCCTGGATGAGATGATGCTGGAAACCATAACCCCCGCCCGGAGGGCTAACACCCTAGACCCAGAGGTTCGAAACCCGCCCTTCAAGGGCGGGGAGGGGTCATACACATCAACATGGAATAGTGCGCCCCCGATAGCTAGCACCCCCCTACCTGAACCATCATCACACATGTGACCCACCTTTTAGCAAGGCGGAAAGCCCTACACCCCCAGGACTACTATGCCTTCTTACACCAAGCTCTAAAAGTTTTATCCCCCAACTAATTCAAAGTTAATACTCTAGATTCCCTCCCAGACCTGCCTATAGAACCCCTGATTAGCAAGAGGAGGGCTTGAAGGGGTAGTCTCTCTAGCTGATTGAATAGTATCACTCTGGGGTCTCAGGCTTCCCTCACCACTCCTACCTTAAAATCCTGTCCTTACATTACCAGCCGTAGGTGATCGGGTTCTTGGAGGGCCTTGAAGGTTTTGCTCTAAGGCTTATCCTAGAGCTTTACAGAGCCTCAGGTTTACCTGTAAGGGAGGGGTATAAGCCTTCAACATTCTACTATGCTAGGAGGGGTTGGAGGAGGGAGGATGTTGGTGTTTATAGGAGGGGTTTAGAGCTTAGAGGTGGTGTTAGAATCAACAGGGTCTACTTAGACGATGGTGCGGGTGAGGTTGAAGCTGATGTTCTAAGCGAGAGTGGCGAGATATGGTATAAGGTTAAACTCATAATACCCCTGGATTTCGAGTGCAACTGCCCTTGGAGCTCCCGGAGATTCAACCCCTGTAAGCATGTATACGCAACAACACTTAGAGTGCTAGAGGACGCTGGCATCAACATAGAAGATGGAATACTAGAGCTCCTCGTATACGAAGGGCTCAATAGAGTAGCGTATCACAAAGCTAGAACAGCTTCCGCCATGGTTTAACCTAAAA
>Ga0081478_155776_pt1 | contig 10274 bp, 6 predicted proteins | sample OctSprmetagenome_FD_70983 | JGI IMG/M metagenome (GOLD analysis project Ga0081478, IMG submission 70983) | Hot spring and microbial mat streamer communities from Octopus Spring Streamers, Yellowstone National Park, USA - T=80-84 v2 (version 2) | ecosystem: Environmental > Aquatic > Thermal springs... | reverse complement strand
AGTCAAATAGAAATTGATATTCTCATTAAAGATGGAAGGAAAACAGCAGTTGAAATAAAATCATCTGTTAGTGAGGGTGATGTTATAACTTTTGAAAGGAAAGTTAGATTATATGAAAAGAAGTCTAATATCAAAATTGAAAAGAAAATTATTTTAGCACCATTTGCCAATAATAAAGCTATTGAGATTGCTAAAAGTCTTGATATTAAAATTGTTGAAGAATTGAAAGAGTAAGAAATGGGCATTTTAAAGCCAAAGGCATAAATCACTGCCTTGTTCAATAAATAATGTTAAGTTCTTGATAACCAATAAGTTATAAAAGATTTTCTGAAACTATTGGTTTTATTGGAGAATTTAAGAGAGGCTTTGCTCCCTAATGCCGAAAGATGGGTATTTATAAGGCAAAGCCTTATTTTTAGGATGGACTTTATACTTTTCAAACTTTATGTTAAAATATAAACGAATTTTACTTAAAATAAGTGGAGAACTCTTAGGAAACAATAATTCAGGTTTTTCAAAAGATTTTTTAGATTTCATAACTGATGAAATATATTATCTTAAAAAGAATTATCCAATAGATATTGCACTTGTTGTAGGTGGAGGAAATATAATAAGAGGAAATGATGCTCAAAAATACGGAATAGATAAAACTACTGCGGATTATATGGGAATGATAGCAACAGTTTTAAATGCTCTCGCATTACAAAGTATTCTTGAATCAAAAGGTCTTGAAACAAGAGTTATGACATCAATTGAAATTAAAAGTGTAGCAGAGCCTTATATAAGAAGAAGAGCAATTAGACATCTTGAAAAAGGCAGAATTGTAATTTTTGCAGGTGGAACAGGTAGTCCTTTCTTTTCAACTGACACTGCTGGTGCTTTAAGAGCTATTGAAATAAAGGCAGATGTTTTATTAAAAGGGACAAAAGTTGATGGTGTTTATACAAAAGACCCATTTAAATTTTCAGATGCTCAAAAATACGACCTTTTAGATTATAGTTATTTCCTTTCAAAAGATTTAAAAGTAATGGATGCAACTGCTATTGCCTTATGTAGAGAAAATCATTTGCCTGTTATTGTTTTTAATATCACAAAAAGTGGATTAATAGAAAAAATAATAAAAGGTGAAAATGTAGGAACAATTATTACATCAAGTCATACGGATCAATTACAATTTTAATGTTGTAATTTTTTATTTTCTCAATTACTTCCTTAATTTTCTTATAGCTTTTACTTCTTAAAATAATTCTCCATCTATAATAATTTTTTACTTTTTCAATTGGAGCGGGAGCAGGTCCAAGAATTTCAACATCTTCATTTTTAATTTTTTCATATATTTCAGTTATTAATTCAATTGCTTTGTTTTCCTCTTTTGATTTTGCTTCAATAACTGCCAATTTATAAAATGGTGGAAATTTTAATTCTTTTCTTTTATTGATTTCATAAGCTAAAAATCCTTCATAATCTATATTTTTCACAAAATTGAATATTTCATTTTCAGGCTCATATGTTTGAATATAAACTAAACCTCCTATCCTAATTCTTCCAATAAATTGAATAAGCAGTTGAACATTTCTTTCATAATTTCTAAAATCGGGGACTGATAAGCCTAAATCAGCATTTGGAACAATAGCAAGTTTAACATCTTTCAAGTCAAAACCTTTGGCAATAATTTGTGTTCCAATAATAATTTTAGGATAATTGGAATAAATTTTTCTTATTATTAGCTCTAAATTTTTTCTATTTTTTATACTATCTCTGTCAATTCTAACAATTTCATAATTTGAAAAGATATTCTTTAACTCTTCTTCTATCCTTTGTGTTCCAAATCCAACAACTTTTAAGTTATAAGAAGAACACTTAGAGCAAATTTCAAAAACCTTATATCTTCTTCCACAAATATGACATTCCAAATAATTCCCTTTAATTGATTTATGAAAAACTAAATTAACTGAGCAATAATTACATTTAAAAACATATCCACAATCAGAACAAATTAAAATAGGCGAATAACCTCTTCTATTAAAAAAAATCATAACACTATTATTTTTTTCAAGTGTTTGTTTAATTTCATTTAACAATTTTGAAGAAAGAAACATATTCTTCTTTAAATCTACAATCTCAACAGATGGATAAACATAATTTTTAACTCTACTTTTTAATCTCAAAAGCTCATATTTTCCTCTTAAAACATTAAAATAACTTTCAATAGAAGGTGTAGCAGAAGAAAGAATTAATGTTGCATTATATAATTCTGACATTAAAACTGCCAAATCTCTGGCATTATAATATGGTTTTTTTTCCTCTTGTTTATAAGAGCTTTCATGCTCTTCATCTACAATTATTAAACCTAAATTTTCAACAGGTAAAAATAAAGCAGACCTTGGACCAATTACTATTTTTTTATTTCCTTTTTTAATTTCATTCCATAAATAAGTTCTTTGAGAAGGTGTAAATGAGCTATGATAAATTGCTACAATATCGCCAAACTTTTCATAAAATATCCTTGCTATATGAGGTGAAAGTGAAATTTCAGGAACTAAAACAATAACACCTTTATTTTCTTTCAAAATCATTTGACTTAACCAAATGAAGATATTCGTTTTTCCACTACCTGTTGGACCAAATAGTAAGTACTTTTTTCCATTTAGAATTTTTGATAATGCTAATGCTTGCTCCATATTTGGTTTTTTTGGAAGTTTAACAGGATAAGATAAATCAATCAAATTTTTAATTTCAATAGATGATATTTTTTTAATTTTCTTTTTTTTAATTATAATGCCCTTTTCAATAAGCTTTTCAATTATAAGAATTTGAGAAGGTTTAAATTTTGAAAGTCTTACATAACTTTTCTCTTTTATTTTTTCAATAATTTTCTTTTCAAGTTCAGATAATGGACCATTATATTTTAAAAATCCCTTTTTTGAAAACTTAATGTAATCTTTTTCCATAGAAAGGCTATTTGGAGGAAAAAATAATTTCAAAGCATGATATAACTCACAAAAATAATAATCACTTATCCATTTAGCAATTTTTATTGAATTTTCACTAATTGAATAATTTTCCTTACTTATGATTTCATTATAAGAATTTTCTTCATCACTTTCTAAATTTTCAATAACTACACCCCTAACAATTTTATTTTTAACTTTAACATTTACCAAATCTCCAACATTAGCATTTATATTATTTTTAAATGTTAATTCTTTTTCTATTCCAAAAACGCAAACCTTTGAAAGCTTCATTTCTTAACTTTTTTTATGTTTCTTATATGCTCTTCATAAGTTCTTGAAAATAAATGTCTTCCATCCTTATTAGCAACAAAAAATAAATAATCTGTTTCTTTTGAATTTAAAACAGCTAAAATTGAGCTTAAAGATGGTGAGCAAATTGGTGTTGGAGGCAATCCTAAATATAAATATGTATTATAAGGGCTATTATACTTTAATGCTTCCTCATTTAACCAATAAGTATTTGTTCTTAAAACATATGCTAAGGTAGGATTTGCTTGAAGAGGCATATTTCTCTTTAATCTATTTAAATAAACACTTGCAATTAATGGCTTTTCATCTTCATATAATGCTTCTTTTTCTACAATTGAGGCAAGGATTATAACATCATAAAATTTTAGTTTTGATTTATTAAATAAACTATCAAAAGGTTTAATTTTTTCAAAGAATGTTTGAACAAGTTTCTCAATAATAAATTTTTCATCTTCTCCTTCAAAGAAAACATAAGTTTCAGGAAATAGAAAACCTTCAAGACTTTTTAAATTTTTTAATTTTTCAAATTTTTCTGAAAGCTCATTTATAAACAAGCTATCATTTACAAGATTTATAAATCTCTTTTCGTCAATTTTCAAATTTTCTTTTAATAATTTTGCTATTTGAAAACTATTTAATCCTTCATAAATTGTAATTTTAATTTCTAATGGTTTTGGTTTTTGATTTAAAACTTTTAAAAATGCCAAAATTTCCCCTTCATTATAAACAAAGCTATAAATTCCACTTTTTATGTTCTTATCTTTTCCTGAAATTTTTATTAAAAATTTAAAAAATGCTTCAAATCTAATAATTCCATTTTCTTTTAGCTTCTTTGAAAAATCACTTATTTTTTCTCCTTTCCTAAAAGGAATATAAATAATTTTATTTTTATTTGAAAGTGGAAATAAAAATGCCAAAATAAATAGAACTATAGGCAAAGATATGAAAATTCTCATTTTTAAAATTTTAAAGTGTTTTACTACAATTAACCTTTAAACTTATCAAAGTAGCTTATGAAAATAGCGTTTATATGCACAGGCAATTCAGCAAGAAGTCAAATGGCAGAGGGTTTTGCTAAATACTTTGCCAAAATTTACAATAAAAATATAGAAATATATTCAGCAGGCTCAAATCCAACAGGTTATGTTCATCCTCTTGCTATAAAAGTTATGAAAGAGATTTCCATAGATATTTCAAATCAATATTCAAAATCCTTAAATGAAATTCCATATAAGGAGTTAAATTTAGTTATTACTGTTTGTGGGGATGCTAAGGAAACATGTCCAGTAATTCCAGGAATTAAAAGAGAGCATTGGGAAATTCCTGACCCTGTTAAATTTGAAGGCTCGGAAGAGGAAAAATTAAATTATTTTAGAAAAATAAGGGATGAGATTAAGGAGAGAGTTGAGAGGTTGATTTTATCTTTGTAAGAACATCTTCAATATTATCAAACCAATAATTTTTATATGGATGAGATTTCAATTTGTCAGTATCGCTTGTTTTTAAAAAGCAATAAACATAACAATTGAATTTTTCATATTTAAACTGTTTAGGCTTATTATTTTCTTCAAAAATTCTTTTATACCAATAAATTTTATTTTCATAGCTTGTAAATTTTGTGGATTTTGGATCAATAAAAACTATAAAATAATCATTTCCTTTTATAAGCCAAAAGATAAAATCAGGTTTAAATTTCTTTAAGGAATTATCTTCATAATCGTAATAAGGAATATAAACCTCATCTAAACTTTCATCAATTTTGCTAAACATCCACCAATCAAAATTTTTAAATTTATTATTTTCATTCTTTAAATATTCTTCTAATTCCTCAATAAATTTAACTTCGCTTTCAGTTTTTATAATGTGCTTAATATAATCAATTTTTTTATCTTTACTTACAATTAAAGGTAAATAGTAATGCTCTGAAATATATTTCAAATCTAAATTTTCAAATGGCAAAGAAGTTCTTGTTTGTTTTACTGCTTCTAAAATCCTATTAAATCCTTCAAATTTTGCTTCTTCAATAACGATTTTCTCAAAATGCCTGATCTCATCTTTAAGTTCGGAAAATTCTTTAAATTCTTTAAGCTTTGCTCCCCAAAATCTAAATAGATCATTTAAAATAGTAGAAATGTTTTTTCTTTCAGTATCAGAATTTTTGTAATATTTTCCTTTACTCAAATCTTTTTGCTCTGACAAAGAATTTCTAAAAAATTTAACAATCTTTGGCTCTACTTCATAATTAACTACTAAAATTCTATCATCTTCAATAAAACTATTAAATTCTTTCAATAAATTAAAATCTTTTTTAGAAATGCCAAATCTTATCTCTTCTTCAAAAACTCTTTTTTCAGATGCTTCGTATTTAGGAATAAGCAATGGATTATCTTGAATTCTTTCAACATTTTTGAACAAGCTAATTTGTTTTCCTCTAAATTCTGGTTTTTTAAATTCTCCAACTTCTTTAATGATTGTTTCAATTACATCTTTATTCGTAGCAAAAACAAAAAGTGTTTCTATTGGCTCAATAAAATTTTTAATTTTCTCAAAAACATCTTCTCCTAATTTATATTTAATATTTAATGCTCTTTTTCTTTCATTTTTTATTGGCTCAATTCTTACCCCTCTTCCAATAGATTGCAATACAAATTTTATTGCTTCTTTTCCGACTCCTATATTAATAAACAAAATAATATTTGGTCTATTAGAATCCCAACCTTCATAAAAAGCTCTTGAACCTAAAAGAATGTTTATTGGAGAGTCTTCAGAATTAATTTTTTTAAAAAATTCTTCTTCTTCATAAGTATGATTAACATGAAATTCATCCAATTTTTCTTTAAGCCAAGGCGGCATACTTCCTGTCTTCATCAAACCAAAATGGATATCAGAAGTAATTAATTTAAAAGCAACCTCACCTTTTTTTACTGGGGGATTGTAAGAAATTTCGATATCGCCCGGAGTCTTGGAATTAAAAATATAAAAAAGAATATCATTATAGGTAATTTCGCTAATTTTCTCAAAATCAATATTTAGATTATCCTCTTTTGGTATATCTAAATTCTTCTTTTCCTCAAAATCCTTTTTAATCTCTTCTTTACATTCATCTATTAATCCTTTTTCAAACTCTCCTTTGGCTATTTTTCTTAAATGATCAAAAAATATCCTTAAATCAGCAACTTCACTATTAACACTATTTACAAGCACTATCATCAAAGGATTGTGATAAAGACTACTATCAACTTTTCTAACTTCTTCTAAATTTTTCTTTATATAAGTAAGCAAAATGCTTGCTTTCAAAATAACTTTCAATTTATCATTCTCATTTAACTCATCTAACTTATCCTTGAAAGCTTTTGCTTCATACTCTGAAATATAAATTTTCTTTCCATAGCCACTTTCAATAAAAGTAGAAAGATTATATTCAAAACAAGTAGTTACCAAATCTCTTATATCATCAAATGTTGCTGAAAAATTAAAAAGAAAACCATTTTTAGAAAGAATAGAGAAGATGTGCTTCCTTTTTGATTCTTCTTCTCCTTTGTGTGCTTCATCCAAAATAATATACCATTTACCATCATTAAAATAATTTCTAAAATCTAAAATTTTCTCTTTTTCTTCATCACTAAATAAATCTGATCTATAATAAAAAACAAAATTTTCTTTAAACAAACTGTTTCTTTTTACTTTTTCATAATCCTTCAAATCATAAACTAAAATTTTATTTTTCTTATCTTCATTATATTCGTTTATATGCTTTTTAAACTGCTCAATTAAATCATCTCTATAAGTCAAAAACAAAATGTCATAATCAGGAATTTCCTCTCTTTTTATAAGTTCTTTTAAAATCTCAATTAACTTTACAATCACCAAAGTTTTACCAGATCCTGTTGCCATCCAAAACCCAGCCCTATTTATAAAATGCTTAAAACTAATTTTTTGATTTTCTAATGGATAATAATCAAAGATAAATTTATGTTTTGCTTCTTCTTTATATTTGTGATCCACCTCATTTTCTTGAAGTCCATAATCTGAATATTCTTTAAATAATTTTTCTTTTCTTAAATCATTAACACTCAAATCTTCATTTTTTCTAAAATCAAAAAATCTCTCATAATAAAGCCACAAGGCTTTTAAAACATTTTCCAAAGCAGTTTTCTGAAAATCATAAAGCTTCTTCCTTTTAGAAAAACTCTCAAAATCAAACCCTTTCCAATTATTATTAAGTTCTTCAAAATCTATATTTTCTACTATGTCTCTTAAAATCAATTTCATATCTTATTAACTCCAATAAATTAAAGGTTTTATAAGTTTGTAATCTAAATTTTTGATATTTACTTTCTCTCCATCTTCAAATTCTACTTCATTTTCACTAATCCTTTTTATCCACTTTCCTTTTAAATTTGATAATGTTTCGGCAATGTCAATTTGTTTTTCGGGATAGATTTTTGTTAAATCTACTTTCACTTTATTGTTTTCATAATCTAATTCTATTGCGTCTAACATTTTGGGATCAGTTGAGAAGATATAATTGAAATCCTTGTCAAATAAAGTTTTTTGTTCTTTTGGTTCAAGATATTTTGCTTTTCTTAAAATTTCTTCATATTGTTCAAGCTCATAATATTTAAAAAATCCGCTAGCATTATTTTCATTGTATTTTTCTTTAACATCTTTTTCTTTTGAGATTCCTGATTTATCATAAGCTAAAACTTTTTTCATTCTTGGCAAAACTACTGAATAAAAATGTTCTCCCATTTCAATTCCAATCCACTTTCTTTTAAGTTTATGAGCTACTGCTATTGTTGTCCCACTTCCTAAAAAGAAATCCATAACCAAATCTCCTTCGTTAGAGGTGGATTCTATAACTCGTTTGAGAAGGATTTCGGAGTTTTCGGTTTCAAATCCTGTATACGGAGGATTTGAAAAACCAGGAATATCAGTCCAATTAGTTGAAACCGATTTTCCGTAGTCCATTATATGGTATGGAGCATATTCAAATGGCACTTTTGTGTTTACATCAATTATCATATTAAAAATAGGTTTCCTAGATTTTTTCCAAATAATAAGATTTTTATCTGAAAGGTTATCAATAGCTTCTTGTGAATATTTCCAATGATAACCTTGAGGGCACTCTAAAAGTATTCTCTTACCTTTCCATAAAAAATATCTGAACTTATCTTTTGATTCTCCCTTTGTATAAAAATTTGTAATTTTCGGCTCCCAGTCGTATCTTTCTCTTCTAAAACCATAAAAAGAAGTTATTTCCGATTTTCCATAAAAAAACAAAGAATTAACAGTATTGTTAAATTTGTTCTTTCCTCCTCCAAAATAAACTTTCCCAGTACTAATCACAATCTCATTCCTAAAATTCTCTTCTCCAAAAGTCTCATTCATCAATAATCTAACATACATATTGCCGTTATAGTCGCATCTAACAAAAATGCTTCCTGTTTCTTTTAATAAATCTCTTGCTAATTTTAATCTGTTTTCAAGTAGTGTTATCCAAGTTGAATCTTTATATTTGACATTATAAAGATAATCAGCATCTTGTTCTTTGTTAAATGGGGGATCAATATAAATTGTTTGTACTTTTTCTTTAAATTTTGGAAGAATTGTATTTAATGCTTGGTAGTTTTCTGATTTTATTAGCCAGCCATCTAATTGGTTGTCTAAATCATCAAATAAACTCAAAATTTCAATTTCTAAATCTTTGAAGTATTTTGTGTCAATTGGTAAAAATTGATATTTTTTGTTTAGTTCTTTACCTGTAAGTTCTGTTTGAATAATTTTATTTTTGTCAAAATCATTATCAATTATTCTTAAGTCTTTCCATTCTTTAACTTGCTCATCAAAATTTCTATGATTTATTATTTTTTCAATTATTTCAAATCCTTTTTCTTTATTTTGCTTTACAATTCTATCAAAAGTTATTACATAATTTGAATTGAAAACAAATCTTGGTTTGTTCCAAATTTTTACAAGTTCGTCTTCAAATTTTGAAACAAAATCAATTATAAGTTCGGCGATTTCTTGAAATTTATAAATTTGGTCTAATCTTTCTTTCGTCCATTCTTGTTTTTCTTTAAAGAGATAATTGTAAATATAAAGTTTTAATTGTTCTGTTAAGAATGCCTTTGCGTTTTTGTGAATAAAATAATCTACTTCTGATTGTTGCTCAAATCTTTTGAATGCTTTTTCTAAAATATCTTCTGTAATTTTTATTTCTTTCTTTTTTAGTTTTTTGAGGATTTCATCTATTTTTGTTGTTCTTCCTTTTTCAGAATAATAAACATAAAAATAAATTTTCTCTTTTGTTGTTCTTTCTTCATCAAGTTCATAAATTACTTCTCTTTTTTCGTTTGCTTTTTTGTATTCTAATTTAGAAGCATCAAAATAAAATTTATATTCTTTGCCATTTTCTTCAATTTTTATTTCTAAGCTTTTGAAGATTCTGTCTGTCTTGATATAGTAAAGATCCCTTGTTTTCCAAAATAAAATAACATCTTCTTTGTCAGTATAAATTTTTTCATAAATCTGATGATAAGAAGGAGTGTTGACAAAATAAATTGAACCTGATTCTGAAAAATATCTTGAAAAGAAAGTCCAAAGTTTTTCAAAAAGCTCGGATTTAAAATTTGGATAAGTTTTTAATGTTTCTTCTATCTTTTTTTGAAGCTTTGGTTTAAATTCATTTTCATAATATTTTCTTTTAATTTTTAAAAGATTGATAAACCCTCCCTGTCCTTCAATTTCACTATCACCAACAAACATATTACCCAATAGCTCATAAAATTTTTTCTCTTTTTCTAACATATTTAGCTCTAAAATTTTAAAGCTTTAAAATTCTCCCTTAAAATTTTCAAATGTTAGCTGAAAACTACAAAGCTAAAATTGTTCAGCATATAAAGAAAATTGATTATAATGAGAGATTAAATATAGCAAGAAAATATAATTATAATCTCCATAAAGCACCTTCTGAATTTTTTATTTTAGACTTTTATAATTGTCCTAATG
>Ga0081478_140876_pt1 | contig 10298 bp, 8 predicted proteins | sample OctSprmetagenome_FD_70983 | JGI IMG/M metagenome (GOLD analysis project Ga0081478, IMG submission 70983) | Hot spring and microbial mat streamer communities from Octopus Spring Streamers, Yellowstone National Park, USA - T=80-84 v2 (version 2) | ecosystem: Environmental > Aquatic > Thermal springs... | reverse complement strand
AATGGTGGGTTGAAACCGACGCAGTTTTGACGGGCGCATGGCGATTGCCGCAGGAAGGGAAACTCGCCCTGTTGTTCGTCAATGTCAGCGACCAACCTGTCACGGCAACGCTGGAGTTTGATGGCAAAAGTTACGGCTTTCGGGGCAAAAGGCTAAGAGTGACCGAAGTGAGCGAAAAGGGGCGAGGTGCAGAGGAACTGCTTCCGCTCAGTTTCCGCAAAACAATCCTTTTCCGCCCCAGAACCGCCTTCGCCTTTGAAATCGCTGCTGAGGCGAGGTGAAGGTTGAAACCTGCGAATCTTCGTTCGGGAACATTTACAGGGAGTCGTCTCCGACAATCTCGCTTTGGCGTTGCAATTTGCTTTCCGTCAGTGGCAGCGAAGGTTGTGACGGTGTTGCAACATCAAAGCCGAGATACAAGTGAGCCTTTGCTGTTGCGATGCGACCTTGATGTGTTCGGCGGATGAAGCCGATTTGGAGCAAAAACGGCTCAACCATTTCCTCAAGGGTTCGTGCATCCTCTTGAAGCATCGCGGCAATTGCCTCAAGCCCTGCCGGACCTCCACCAAATTCGCGGATAAGCACGGTCAGGTAATCGCGGTCAAGTTGGTCAAGCCCGAGTTCATCAATCCCTTCCATCGCCAGCGCTTGGCGGGCGATTTCTGCGGTGATGCGACCGTCGCCTTTGACCTGTGCGTAATCTCTGACTCGCCTCAGCAAACGGTTAGCAATTCTCGGTGTCCCTCGTGACCTGCGGGCAATTTCAATTGCCCCCGCATCGTCAATGGCTATGCCCAGAAGTTCCGCCGCTCTCTTGACAATTTGGGTCAATTCTTCAACGCTGTAAAAGTCCAGTCGGAACTTCAACCCGAAGCGGTCGCGGAGTGGTTTGGAGAGGTTACCTGCTTTTGTCGTTGCGCCGATGAAGGTGAAAGGCGGCAACTCAAACCTATGCGGTTTCGCACCAGGGCGCTTGCTCAGATTGAAATCGACGCGAAAAACTTCCAACACGGGATAGAGGAACTCTTCAACATGGCGGGGCAAGCGGTGGACTTCATCAACGAAAAAGACTTCGCCTCGCTTGAGGCTGAGCAGGTAGCCCATGACATCGCCAGCCCGTTCCAAAGATGGGGCAGTTGTGGCTATGATGTTGACTCCCATCTCGTTAGCGATGATGTGAGCGAGCGTCGTTTTGCCTAAGCCGGGCGGACCGTAAAGGAGCAGGTGCTCCAAAGGTTCGCCCCTTTGCTTTGCAGCCTCAATGGCGATTCGCAACCGTTCAACGACATCCCGTTGCCCAATATACTCGTCCAGCGTTTTCGGTCTCAGCGCTACCAACATCTGCTCGTCATCGTTTTCTATCGGCGTCGGCGCCACCCACCGCTTGCGCATAATCCATCACCGCCATTCAAGTGAGAAGTTGCTTCACCCCGACAAGAGCGCTATAAGCCCACCAGAGGAAGGGGAAAGCAGGGATGGCTAAAATTGCTGTTCGGCGCGATTTTGTCAAAAGCGCTTGATAAACAGGTCGTTCTTTGCCGTTGATGATAACGGCGATAACCCAGCCTTGCTCATTCCGCTTGACCTCAACATTGGCATGCTCCATTTGGGCATGACAATTGGCACAAAGAACCAACAAATTTTGGGGATGGTGCCCTGCGTCAGGATCAACATGGTGCACCTCAAAATATGGTTCTCCGTTCCTCTTGCGGAAAGTGAAGCCACAAATCTGGCACCGTCCCCCGTAGATCGTTTTCAGAAGCATGCGCAAACCCACTGGCACCCCTTCATGGCGTTCCCGTGGTGCGACAGGAACGCTTTTGCGTCGTTGGATTTGTTGAGCGAGCCGTGCCAGTTCTTTCAAAGCCGTTGCCCGTTGAGAAAGTCGCCGACGGTGGGCTAATCGGCGCAAGGCTTCTTCCGCTTGATTCTCCGTCTTAGCAGCTTGCAACTCCCGCTGAAAGCGAATTTCTTCTTGGCTGTGGAAAATTAGCCGATAGCCGGTTCCTTCCTTGACAATCTCCACCCAGTCGCCCTCGGATGCCCGATGTTTGCGAAACCATCGCCGCAGGCTATAAATGCGGCATTCGCGGGTAGTGCTTTCATAAGGGGTGTAAGGCTTTTGGTGCGGTGTCATGTCATCGTCAAAAAACACAGTGATTCTCTGAGCGACGGAAGGGAACAGAGTTTGAAATCTGCGACTAATTGCCAACAGCCCTTTCTTAATGCGGCTGCTTGTCAGGACCACTCGAAAGCGCTCCTGCGCTGTTATCCCTTTCTGACCGCTTGCCATCTTATCCTCCCCTTTCCCGTTGGACTTGATACACAGCACGAATCAACTCTTCGACGCTTGACGGTTTCGGCAAGCGTTCCAGAGCGGCGTCAATCATCCTTTGGGCTTCGGTGCGGGTGTAGCCCAACGATTGCAAAATCTCCAACGCTTCGCTGACGACATCGGTGACAGTTGGAACGGGCGCTTCTTCTTCTGCGAGCAAAGCGAACTTTGCGACTTTGCCCTGCAAAGCTGCCACCAGTTCGCGAGCCCTTTGACGCCCAACCCCCGGCAACTTCATCAACGCCTTCTGGTCATTGTCCTCAATCGCCCGCGCCAAAGTCGCCATTGGGACAGCGAAAAGTTGAAGCGCCCCACGCACCCCTAACTTAGGCACTGAAAGCAACTTTTCAAAAAACTCCCGCTCCAACTCGTTTCGAAACCCCAAAAGCATCGGCGTAGCGCGCCCGGGCTCCATTTGCAGCAAATAAAGTGTGACCAGTTCAACTTCGTCGCCAATTCTCAAACTTTCTGCCCACCGAGCGACAACACCGGGGACAAAAACCTCATAGCCAACCCCGTTGACATCAATGACAAGCCTTTGATTGTGCCGCTCAACAAGTCGCCCTTTCAATCGCCCAATCATTTGCTCATTCGCACTTCCTTGGGTTGAGGGGTAAGCAAACAGTAGCACAGCGCGAACGCCATAGCGTCAATGGCGTCCTGCCAAGGCGGCAATTCAGGCAATTTCAAAATTTGCTGAACTGCTGCTGCGAGGACTTCCCTTGAGGCACTTCCGCTTCCTGTGAGAATTCTTTTGGCTTGGGTGTATGGGAAACTGACGACAGGGACACCAACCTTTACCGCTGCTAATTTCACGACACCGACGCTTTGAGCCACAACGAGTGCGGACTTCATCCCAAATGGGCGGACATGGGGCTCCTCAACGATGAGACAATCAGGGAGATGGTCTTGGAGCAATTCAAGCAAATCGTCGTAAAGCATCGCCAACCGCTGAGGCACTGGCAATTTTGAAGGAAGTTGAAACACACCACTGTTGACGACTTGCCAACCCTCATCCGTCTCCTCAACCACGGCGTAGCCAACTTTTTGTGTTCCGGGATCAATACCAATGACGGTCCGAACGCGCTCCATTTCTTTTCGCCCGTCATTGATTATGCTGCGCTCAACTTCAGGTGTAGCATTCAGCGCAAAATCAAAACTTTGACGGAGCGCGTTCCGAACTCCATGGCTTCACGATGGGTCGGGAAGCAGAGGTCAATGCGAGCGCCCTTGATTTTCCTTCCCGTATCGGCAGCGATGGCGAAGCCGTATCGGTCGACATAAAGGGCTGTGCCCAAAGGGATGACCCTCGGGTCAACGGCTACTATACCGTATTCCGCCCTCCGCCCTGTCGCTGTTCTTCCGTGAGAAGAGCCGCAACATCCGTTTGGGCAGTAAGCCGTCGCTCTCATCGTCAATAGTCTGAAGCGGCGGATGCTGCCTGCACGGGATGCCAGCGCTCCACGCCATCGCAGCCAACTATAGTTGGCGAACTTCCAACCTTCAGGTCGTGAGGGCGGGTTCAGGTTAAAGGCTCTCAAGACTTTCAGCCACGCTTCCTTCGTGTTTTCAGGGACGAAAAGCGAATCCGAAATCTTTTCCTGCCAATCCCCTTTTGGTGCGTTTGTAAATCGGGCGCGGATGACATCTTCAAACCCTTGCACGGTTTCCGGCTTGGAAGAGGTGGGCTGGTTTTGACTTGAGGTTGGCGTGGATTGAGCCATGGCAAGCCAAACCACTGAGACGGCACAGCCCATCACCGTCGCAAACAACACTGTCCACCGTAGTTGATGCATCCCTCGTCCCCTCCTTTTGCCCCAAACAAAAACCACCTTGCCGTCCCAACCATACGCCTAACGGCAAGGGGAAAAACCAAAGGGGCGTTTTTAAGATAACGCACGCAACTCAAGATGTCAAGCCAGCGGGAGTGCGCGCAGAAAACACAACGCGGAGTGTCGCCTTCCGGAAAGACAATTTACGGGCAGGAGACTTTATCGCTTCGTTTCACCGGGTGCTGGCAGGACGGGCAGTTGTTGAGTTGCTGGTTTTTCGCTTTCGGTTTCTTTCTGTCGCTCAAGTTGCTGTTTGGGGGCAGGGATGAGCCTCGCCCTCAAAGCGGCATCTTTCCACCGGGCTACAGCATCGGCGCCGAAGATGACCCTTGCTTTGCACGCCTCAGGGTAAACAGCCACAACGATGGCTTCTCCCAAATCTTCTTCAAGCCTGACAGTTTTGCGCTCGGTTTTGACAGAGACCTCTCGGTAGATGCGGAAGGTATCTCCGACCTTAATGCCTTGGTTGAGCCCGATGTCAATGTAGACGAAAACGGTGTCTCTGTCAATCTCAACCCCTCCAACGAGACCCTCAACGACGGTTGGCGCGACCTTAACAACGACAGGACCAGGCTGAGTGAGCCACTGGATTTCCTCCCGCATCACTGTTAAAAGTTCCGACACTGCAGCCGTCGCGGCGGAAGCGTAAAGTCGCTCGTCTTGGATGAACATGGAAACACGGTCTGGTTGAAGCGGCGGTGGCGTTACCGCTTCAACTCTACGGACACTTTCAACGGTCTCTTTAGTGGCGGTGCCCGTTACCGTTTTGCTCCAGATGATTTCGCCCGTTTGACCCTCGTAGAGCCAAACTTGCAAGCGAGCCGTTGCGGATTCGGTCCGAACCGTAGAGACTTCCCAAATGCGCTTATCAGCCGCTGGGCTCGGTTGACTTGACAATCTCTGGCTGCGAACCGTTTGAGTGTCAAAGCCCGTCAACCTTCCTGTCAGGACCAAATCGGCGTCGTTAGTTTTCGCTAACTCAACGATGAATCGGCGCTCAACGGTGCCGTCTTGGAACGGGCTCCAATCGTAAAGTGGTTCGGGTGGCTTCGTCGGCGCAACAGTATCGGCAGCGAATCTTGCATTTTGAACGGCACGGAAAACTTGGGCGGCAAAATCCCCCACTCGGTCGCGATGGTAAACGATGTCCCCAAATGGGACGACAAGCAACCTTTTAACCGCACCGATGACAGGGTGGGTGAGGACGACGGGCTCTTGCGGCACAGTTGAAATTTCGGCGTATCGGCGGATTAGCCCTTTCAGCGCTTGAGGGAATGCCCCGTAAAGCAAAACCTGCCAGTAATCGCCACCTTTGTTTTTGCGAACGACGACGCTCTGGTTAGGGGCTAACAGGCTCAGGTTGAAAGGTAGCCGTTCCCGAATTGAAGGCGGAACTGGTGGCAGCAACAGGTAAATCTCGGTCTCGGTCACCAACAGGTCTTGAACCCGGGCAATCGTTTCGGGTGTCGCCCAAACAAAGTTGACATTCGTCCGCTCAGCAAAAGCATTGACAGTTTCTTGACCCGCGTTAGTGATAACGACGCAAATGGGAACAGGCGTCGCTTCCTGAAATCTCATGTCCCGAGGTTCTTTCACCAACCTTTGGCAAAACCGTTCAATGGCTTGCCTCAAAGCAGCGTGGGACGGCGCTGAGATGAAAATGCGGTAGCGAGTTCCTTTGGAGTCCTGAACGACATCGCAAGCAATCACGACATCTTGGCGGCGGATGAGGGTTAGGTCGTAGGGCACGATGTATCGCTGCTCAATTGTCAAGTCACCCCGCGAACGGTCAACGATGACAACCACGCTGCGTTCGGTGGTTACCAGTTCGTCAATCCGGGTTGGCAAATCCTTCAATGGCACAAACTCTGCAGAGTGCACGGGAGGGAGGTATGAGCGGAACAAGTTGAAAACGATTTCGTCGTTGGTTACCACAAACATCGGTGTTCGGCTTAAAAGTTCAGCAGCCGGTCTCGGCTCCCTCAAGGCTCTCGCGATGTCCCTTAGGATGTCCTTTTGCGCAGCAGCGAATGAGACCAACGACAACGCCAAAATTGCGACTGCTCCCGCAAACACTCGTCGCCTCATTGACAGACCACCTCCAAGTCCAATGAGCGGTTGCCATGATTGACTATGCCGCAGTTTGGTGGCAAGGGAAAGGGAGAACCAACCGCTTCTTTACAAGGGCAAAGATTGCCGCTATAATTGCTGACGACAAATGTAGTCAGGAGGGAAGGCTTATGAGGCGTTTGGCAAAAGTCGGTCGCATGGAGTTGGAGGTTTTGAGGTTCATTGCAGACCATAGTCCTGTTACTGTTCGGGATGTCGCTGAACACTTTGCCAAAAGCAAAGGTTACGCTCGCACCACGGTTTTGACGGTGATGGAGAGATTAAGGCAAAAGGGCTATTTGACCCGCAAGAAAGTTGGAGGCACTTATCAGTATTTCCCTCGTCAGTCCAAGATGGCTATCATGCAAAGTTTGGTGAGAGATTTCGTGCAAAATGTGTTGGGTGGCTCAATCTTGCCATTCATCGCTTACTTGACCCAAGAAGTTGAACTCAGCGATGAAGAGTTGCGAGAACTTCAAAAACTTGTGCAGGAATTGGATGCCCGAAGGGAAGAACAAGCGGGCAGGACGAAAGGATGAATTGTCAATGGGAGGGGACAAGGATGGAGAAATTGGTCAACACTCTTAACGCTGTCGCTGATGCATGGGCAGGTTCCATGTGGGTTGCTTGTTGGCAGGGAGGGCTTGCTTTAATTTTCGTTGGGCTAATTGTCCGAATTTTCCCCAGCACGCCACCGTCAATTCGCTGTTGGTTGTGGAGGTTAGCCCTTCTCAAATTGCTGGTCAGTTTCACTTGGACGAAACCGATTGAGTTGCCATTATTGCCTGCCGCCGATAATTTCTCTGCCCATGCCCCCTTGCCTGCACAGAAGTCAAGAAGGGAAGTGGTAAGCAAAGCGTTTAACTGGGAAGCCCCACAGTTAAGTGCCATCAAGTCCCTTCAGTCGGGTGAAAGTTTTTCGGGACAGGCGTTTGTGTCCCGACCCAGTTTAACGAGCGTTTTGTTTTTGCTTTGGGTTTTGGGTTTATGGTGGGGTTTCTTTTCGCTGTTCCGCTCTTGGCAAATGGTCAAAAGGATTCGTGCGTCCTGTCAGCGCATTTCCAATCAAGACCTATTGTCCTGTTGCGCGGAACTGTGCCAGCAATTTGGTCTGCGTTATGTGCCCGATTTGGTTTCAAGCGATAATGTTTCAAGCCCTTCAGTGATTGGCGTCTTTAAGCCGGCAATAGTGCTGCCGTCAAATTTGCTTCGTGAATTTTCTACCCAGCAACTGAAACTTATGCTGGCTCACGAATTGGCTCATTTGGTGCGAAAAGATTTGCTTTGGAACTGGCTTTTTGTGATTGGTCGGACCCTCTTCTTTTTCCATCCCTTGATTTGGTTGGCTCAGAAGGAATGGCAGTTGGCACATGAAATGGCTTGCGATGAACTCGTCATTTTGAAAACAAATGCGCTGCCGGCAAGTTACGGCGATGTTTTGGTCAAGGTAGCAGAGAAGTGTCGGCAAGCCATGCAAGAGGGTCTGGTGGTTGCAAGTATGGCTGAGTCATTCAAAGCGCTAAAAAGGAGGGTGATAGCGATGCAGTTCATCAAGCCAATCCCTCGCAAAAAATTGTTCGTTTGGGTCGTTTCCTTGAGCGCGCTTGCGCTCTTTGGGATTGTCCCTTGGCGTTTGGTGGCTCAACCACCAAAACAAACTATGGTCAAATCATCTCAAGCATCACGACCGGCAACTCAAATCCCTCTGAGAAAGGGCATGGAGTTGACCTATGAAGGCGAAGCGTTGGTGATGGTAAGTGGCGAGGAAATAAAGGGAACAGTGAAAGTCCACGAATTCGTTAAGGAAGTCGCCCCAGAAGGCAAAGCGACAGTCGTTAGCCTAAAAGTTTTCCGCCATCCCGAATACGGTCCCGATGCTTCCCTTCGCTTCGTTTCCGTTCAACCTGATGGCAAGGAGAGTTTGCCAGATGAGAAGCAACTTGCAGCGGAAGTTACTTCCAGTTTGTTTTCCCTCCACTTCATCAGCGCCTTGCCCTCCTACTTTATCCCGACCCAACGCTTGAAGTCAGGTTCATCTTGGCTGACAAAAGAACGCTTGCCAGTCTATTTGTATGTCGCAATTGGTGGCAGTTCCACTCCCTGGGTTGAAGTTGAGATGAAGAACCAGATTTTGAGGCAAGAGCAAATTGGAGGCGTTAGGTGCTGGGTTGTTCATCGCTCCTTGACAAAACCAGTTCCCATTCACGGAGGCAATTGGGCAAATCAATTGAGCGAGAGAAACGAAACTCTGTGGGTGGACGCCAGAACAGGTCTGATCCATAAGTTGGAAGCCGAAACAATCTTGCAGGGTCAAAAAGGCAAGTTCCGCCACAACGCTTTGAAGTTGGAGTTGAGAAGGAAACAAATCTTGACCGGCAGCGCTTTGGAACGGCGGCTTAAAGAGTTGCGACAGATTGAACTCATGCAAAGAATGCTCAGCAGGCTTATCGTAGATGTGCAACTCTACGAACTCTGGAGAACCCTTGACAAAGACAAAATTGACGAAGCCCAAGCCATCGTCAAGGCGCTGCTCAGAAACATTCGCCACTTCAACAGTCTTTTCCCCAATAGCCCTTACATCGCCTATTGTGCAGTGTGGGATAGATTGCTTGCTTATGAGGACGAAAAGTTGGAGCAAATTGAAGAATTTGCTGAAAGGGTAGGCGAGCCAGCACCAGACTTTGAACTGACATCAGTGGATGGCGAAAAGTTCCAGTTGTCAAAGTTGCGGGGCAAGGTCGTGGTGCTGAATTTTGCCGGTGTAAGGCTTACGGAAGGAAAGATTGAACCTCCGTGGCAGTGGGAATGGATGTATGGTCATGCTGAACTTTTACATCGCACCTACAAGGAGAAGGGCGTCGTCGTTCTCGGAATTTGGCACATCTACCCGCCTGAGAAGGCAAAAGAATTGCCTCAGGCTCTCAAAGTCACTTTCCCAATTCTCGTGGATGACAGGAAAGTTAGTGCGGCTTACAAGATTTACAACATCCCTACAGACATCGTTATTGGCAAAGACGGCAGAATCCGATTTATTATGAGCGGCTATACGGACAAGAGCCCATTGTGGGAGGCAATTGAAAGGGCGTTGAAGGAATAGCGACTCAAAACTTGCTCAAGCCTTGACTATCCCTCGCCTGACGATTTCTTCGGCGATTTGGACGGCGTTTAAGGCTGCGCCTTTGCGCAAATTGTCGGCGACGACCCAAAGCCACAAGCCATGTGGGTTGAACGGGTCATTCCGTATTCGCCCGACATAAACTGGGTCTTTGCCCGCAGCATCAAGGGGAGTCGGATAAGTTCGGTAAGAAGTGCCGTCGGGAAGTTGAGTTGGTTCGTCCATCACGACAATCCCTTTTGAGTTCCGCAAAATCTCCCGCGCTTCATCGGCGCTCAAAGGTCGCTCCAACTCAACATAAATTGCCTCCGCGTGACCGGTGAACACTGGGACGCGAACGCAGGTAACGGTTATAGGCAAATCGGGTTCGTGCATGATTTTTCGGGTCTCGCGGACCATCTTCCATTCCTCATTCGTGTATCCGGCTTCCTCAAACCGCCAGTTTGCACCAGCCAAAACATTGAAGGCGATTTGGAGTGGGTGAACTTTGAACTCGCCGGGATCTTGACCGTGCAAAATTCTGTGAGCCTGCATCTCAAGTTCTTCAACGGCTGCGCTGCCAGCGCCGGAAACGGCTTGATATGTGCTGGCAATTACCCGTTTCACCCTTGCAGCATCGTGGAGTGGCTTTAAAGCGACTACCATTTGAATGGTTGAACAGTTGGGATTGGCAACATAGCGCTGAGGAACCTCACCAACGCCGGGCAACTCAACAGTCCCGTTGCCCCTGAGGACTTCCAAGTCATCGGGGTTGACTTCAGGGACAACTAAAGGGACGCCGTCAACCATTCGAAAATCAGAACCGTTGTCAATGACAATCGCGCCCTCCTCAATGGCGGGGCGAGCGAATTGCCTCGCAGCACCTTTTTCGCCTTCGGTTCCAGCAAAGAAAACTATGTCCATGCCT
>Ga0081478_140874_pt1 | contig 10298 bp, 12 predicted proteins | sample OctSprmetagenome_FD_70983 | JGI IMG/M metagenome (GOLD analysis project Ga0081478, IMG submission 70983) | Hot spring and microbial mat streamer communities from Octopus Spring Streamers, Yellowstone National Park, USA - T=80-84 v2 (version 2) | ecosystem: Environmental > Aquatic > Thermal... | reverse complement strand
CGCCGAGTATCACGTTGTCTCTTACTGTCTCAAGCGGCGGCAACAACTTGCTTCTGCTTGCCACCATCTGCCAAACAGCGGCGAGGAAGTCGGGCGACGCCTCGCCAACAGCCTTCAAGAGCCCCGCCACCGTGGGGATTATGCGCTCTAGGTCTACCTTGCCTGTGAGTATTCCAAGCTCTGCCGGCATTACGCCCTTCTCCACGTAGCTCCTAACCGTCGTGAGGACGGCGTCGCCGCGCTCGAGGTCGTACAGCGCGAGGGATAATATGAGGGGGGTCTCGCCGGGGCGCAGATATTTAGCTACGTCGTAGTTGTAGAGCTTGTAGAAGGCGAGCTCGCAGAATCTCCTGTCTTTCTTGTCGCACCACTTAGCCGCCATGGCTCTTGCATATAGTTGCTTCATGTCCGGCAACTTCGCAACATTTCTGATCCCCAACACATAGAGTAGCCATGCTATGTTGTACGCTATTTTTGCCTTGAGCTCCCTTGTCATCATACCTTCCGCCCAGGTGTCCACGTATCTTGGGATTAAAGTTTTGCGGTTCGTGAAGGAAACCAAGACCTTCATCTCCATAGGCGCCGTCAAAGAATAGCCTCCTTTTTTCTCTAAACTGAACTTGCCGAGGCGTTTAAGACGGCGTAGAAGGCCGGGGTCACCGGTCTGTCTCCTCTAGCCACTTCTCTATGGCATCTGCAAGCTCGGCGAAGCGCTTGAAGCCTTCTAGGTGCCTCCTGCCGCACTCTATGATTATGGTACCGTCCTTCATGTGGTATATCCTCGGCTTTACGCCTGTCAATGCCTCTACCACGGCGGCGAACCTCTCGGCGTCTGCCTCCCTGACCTCCGGCGCGTCGCCCCCGGCGTATGCGCGTCCTATGGCCACGTTGTCTTCGCCGCGCCTGCTGAAAGTAATCGTGTAGTCGCGCAATACGCCGTCCACCTCCGCCGTTATCTTAATCCTAAGCAACTTTCTGCCGTTTCTGTCCTCCTCAACGGCTTCTCCGCCTATGACCTTCACGACATATGTCTTGCCGTTCACCTCAACCCTCTCCTCGAAGCCCTTTAGCGTCAGGGAGTCTCTCTCCTTGCCCCCTTCACGATCTCTTTGGCTTTTTCGTGAACGTCGTCGCCCGCCTCCTCCGCCCTCTGGAGTATGTAGCTTACAAACTCCGCCGCCAGCCTCCGCTGTTCTCCGGAGCCGTAGACGGAAAGCCAAGCGGCGCGCTCAAGACTCTCCCTAAGGATCGAGACGCGGTCCAACTGACGGTTACGGCTAAGAAAATCAAAACCACAGCCGCCGTTTTTGAACTACCTCAGAGGCTGGGTATCCTTCAGTATGTGGAGTATGAGCCGCCTCCGAGGGAGTGGTGTACCAACGACGGATGCTTATACGAAGGGCTTTTGACAGCAGAGGGCTGTCGCAAAGGGGTGTGCGTGAAGTACCGCGTGTGGGTTCACTCAAGGGATAGGGGGAGGTGGGAGACGAAGGAGAAATGGAGGAGGCGTAGGGATGAGGAGGCGGGTGGCTGTATTAGGCAACAGGTGGCTGACGCGTTGTGGGAGCTGGCTGGGCGGTTTGAGGTGGGGCTGTGGTATGAGTGTGTAAGGGTGGGTGTGGGGGTTAATCAATACGACGTCTTCTGTGGTGTTGTCGTAAACGGGGTGAGGCTGGATCAGCCGTATTGCCGCGCGGTGGAGGAATGCGTTGAGGAGATGCTAAGAGACTATGGGAGGGAGGTGGAGAGGCTTAGGGAGCCGCCTGAGCCGGTTTTAGTTATCAAGATCGACCCCGTGGAGGAGCTTCTGCGGGAGTGGCCGGAGTTGCAAGCCTTCGGCGTGGAGTGGGTTAGGAAGCGGCTGGATCTCAGGGATAGGCTGATGGAGATCGCCAAGGTTATGCGCAGATTCCAGTGGATGGTTGATGTGATAAAGCAAAGGCCGATGAGCATTCACCACCCCTACATGGTGGAGGTGTATGTGGCGGTGGACGGGTCTGAGGCGTGCCTCTCCCTCACCCCGTCGAAGGCGTACTGCGCGCGGAGTAGCGCGGCGAGGGAGGTCAAGCTAGAGCTGGAGTTTAAGCGATATGAAGTATACGAAGAGAAGATAAGAGAGGTGTACAAGCCAAAAGGCCTGCTGGCCTATACCACGGCGGCCAGGGAATACGTAAAGCTACTCTAACCGCTTTTTACTCCCCTTTATATTTGCATCAAAAAGCCGCCGCCTTGTGGCGTCGTTTAAGAAGCCTGGCTTAAAATAGCATCCCGAGCAGGGACACCAGAAGTTGCGTAGGCACTATCGTCGTCTCTCTATACTCCATTAAACCCAATGAGATGAGTTTCATGAGCTGGGGATCAGTCAAGAAGGCTTGCGGCATCATAGGGACCAGCACCGACAGCAACGCGTCTTTCTCATAGGTGGCTTCCTTGGGAAGTATGGCCCTCAAGCGCTCCGCCACGCATTCGTTGCCAACCACATGTTGGTTGAGATGCGGCTCGAACTCGACGTAGTTGGATATACGTACGTTCCATCCCTCGCTCTGCGCAAGCGTCTCGAACAGCCCGTCTAGATAGTCCCTGCCAAGCGGCCTGAAGACCGCCCTCCTACCTGACGCGGCTGTAAACAACGCGCCGAGGTAGGGGTCCGGATAGAGAGACGCGTGCTCGGCCGCCTCCGGCACGTCGTTTGAGAAGTATGCGAAGTGTTTGTAGCCGTTGGGGAGGACTATGTAGAGCCAGCACGGATCCAGCGGCTCGCCGTATCTCTGCACGCCCGCCTCAACCAGCTTGGCGATGAAGACGCCTAGATCAAAAAGGCCGTAGAGCCTGGTGGAGATGACCGAAGCCGCTGTGATGAGCTGAGGCGTGAGGACAGGAGGCGGCGGGTACTGCAACAACTTGGCCTTAGCGGCGTGCATGGGAGGAACGGCGGCTACGCTAATATGGGTTGCGGTGGCCCCAGGTTTTGCAAACGTCGGCGTTTATAAACGGGTTGCCCGCCGCCTCCAGCCCTATGCACGTCTCGGGGCCGTGGCCGGGGTACACCACGTAGTTCCGCGGGAGGCTGTAGAGCCTGCAGACGGATTGAACCAGCCGATCCCAATCGCCCATGGGGAGGTCGGTCCTGCCGACGGACTGGTAGAAGAGCGTGTCGCCGGTGAACACGGCGCCGTCAGCCACTAGGGAGACGGACCCGGGGGTGTGACCCGGCGTGTGCCACACGTCGAAAATCCACAGCCTTTCGCCCAGGGGCTTTGGCGTCGGGAGGTCGGGCGTCTCGAAGCCCCACTCCTCAGCCACCGCGTTGAGCTCCCTGTAGACGGCCCAGTCGGCCGGGTGCGCGTAGAAGGGCGCCCCCGCGGCCTCCGTCAACGCGGCGACTGCGGCCACGTGGTCGAAGTGGAGGTGGGTCGCCACCACAGCCGCCACAGATCTGCCGCCCAGACGCGCCAGGACCCTGTCCGCGCCGCCGCCGGGGTCCACCACGACGCACTCCTCAGCGCTACATATTATGTACGTGTTAGTCGCCAAGGGACCCGTGACCACCTTCTCCACGTGCACAAACATATATAGGGATTTCCGTAAATAGCTTTCCATGAAAACCGCCACGGCGCTCCTACTGCTAGCCGCCCTCGCGGCGGCGTTGCAGATAGGCCAGTTGCAGTTCACAGACGTCAAGTCCCAGCAGGACCTGGCCGCCGCCCTCGGGAGAGATGGTCCCGTCCTCATATATATCCACCAGCCGAACTGCCAGGGGTGTCTCTACCTCGAGGCCCAGGTGTTCCCAGACGGGCGCGTGGCGTCGGCGTTGAGGGGCGTCAACCTGGTGTCTATAGACCTCGCCGACTACTTTATGCGTGGCGTAGAGGCGGTGGCCGACGGGCGGATCTACATATACTACGGCGGCTCGCTCCGGGAGCAGAAAGCCTCCGGCAGGCAGAACATACCGGTGATCGGCACGCCCACAGTCGTCATGGGCTACGTGAAAGACGGCGTTCTGCACGTCACATTCGTGATGATCGGCGCCGCCGACCCAGACACCTTCCTAAAATTCCTAGACATGGCCTACGGGCAACAGACCTCGACGCCGCAACAGCCGACACAGCCACAGCAACCCACTGCGCGCGAGGGCGCGCAGGCGTTTGTCCAGATCGTCCTGTCCTTCACCGCGGGGGTTGCCAGCGTGTTTTCGCCCTGCGTCCTGCCGGTTTTGACAATTGCGGCGACCACCTACCTCGCTAGGCGTAGCCTGCCGCTTGTGTTGGCCGGCATGGCGGCGTCCTACGCCGTGATAGCCACAGTGGTGTCAGCGGTGGCGGCTTGGGTGGGCGAGGTGGTCAACGTCGTGCTATACGCGGTGGGCGGGGTCCTGCTGGTGGCGATGGGGGCGGTGCTGGTGGTGGAGAGGCTAAACAAGGCCTTCGTCATCTGGGCCTCCCGCTTCCAGACCTCGGCTTACAAGGCCTCCAAGAGAGGCGTCGGGAGAGCCGGCGATTTCATGCTCGGCGCGTCCCTCGGCGCCGTGTGGACCCCCTGCATAGCTCCCTTCTTCGGCGCCGTGGTGGTGGCGAACTTGGTGGCCTCGGCGCTGACAGGCAACTACCTGCTCCTCTTCGCCGCGACTCTCGCATACGCCGCCGGCCTGGCCCTCGTCATCTACCTGCTTATAGTAGCGGTAAGGAGGGGCGCGGGCCGCGCCGCGAAGAGCATGAGGTGGGGCTCCCTCAGCCGGAAGATCGAATACGCCGTGGGCGCGGCGTCGATAATACTCGGCGTCCTCCTCATCGGAGAGGCCCTCGGCCTGGGCACCTTCTCCGCGCTCTTCAAGCTTTAACCCGCGAAAACCGCTTAACCAAACTTTAAAACCGCCGGCAGTACTCCACCCATGCCACGTTGGCTACTCCCAGCTTTCATGGCCGCGGCTGTGGTCTTCTTCGTTGCATTTTTCCTGCTCCAGACCGCCCAGGCCCCGCCCCCCAAGCTAAGGATCGGCCTACTGCCCGTAGTAGACACCCTGCCATTCATCGTGGCGGAGAAGGAGGAGCTTTTCGAGAAGGAGGGCCTGTCTGTGGAGCTTGTCTACTTCGGCTCAGCCAGAGATAGGGACTCCGCCATAATGGGCGGCCAGGTAGACGCGGCGCTCCACGACCCCGTGGGGGCGCTTATGTTGATAGGCAACGGCGTCCCCATAAAGATAGTGGGCTTCCTCTGTTGCGCCGGCGAGGGGGATTCTAACGTCGAATTCTACTACGTGAAGGCCCCCGGGGCGTCGCAGATAAGGACAGTCGCCATATCCAGAAACACCATAATTGAATACGTCGCCTCCAAGATAGTCAAGGGCGACGTGGAGCTCGTAGACGTGCCCAGCATAGCCAACAGGTTCCAGTTGCTCGTGGAGGGCAAGGTAGACGCCGCAGTTCTGCCCGACCCCTGGGGCACCCTTGCGCTGAGCAGAAACGCCACGCTCATCGCCAAACACAGAGACCTGGTCGTAGTTGTGGCGGGTGAATCCCTGTTAAAAACGCCCGAGGGCAGAGAGGCCGTGCGGAGGCTCATAACGGCGCTGAACAAGGCCGTCGACCTATACAACGCCAACCCGGAGAAGTACCGGGACCTCCTGGCGGACAAGCTCAGGATCCCGGCCGAGCTCAGGCAGACATACCAGATAGTGTGGAAGGTCAAGGTGACGGAGATGCCTAGAGACGTGTTCAGCGACGCCGCGTCGTGGCTACTCCAGAAGGGGCTTGTTAAACAACAGCTCAAATACGAAGACTGCGTTTCGTGATTAGGCTAACAGGCGTGACGTATAGACACCGGAGAGGCCCCGTAGTGTTGCAGAACTTCACCGCGGAGTTCCCCCCAGGGATAACAGTAATACTAGGCCCCAACGGAAGCGGGAAAACAACGTTGCTGAAGATCACGGCAGGCATACTGAAGCCCCAAAGCGGCACCGTGGAGGTCATGGGAAGACCCCCAGATGAGCTCAGAGGCAAAATCGCCTATATACCCCAGACGGGCGGCCTCTACCCCTGGATGACCGTGCGGGAAAACATCGCCCTCCCTCTAAAACTACAGCGCCGCTCCAACCCAGAGAGGGAGGTGGAGTCTGCGGCAGAGTCGCTGGGGATAAGCCACCTCCTCGACAGGTACCCAAAGGAGATCTCGGGGGGAGAACAGCAGAAGACGTTAATAGCGAGGGCCCTGGCCTCCGGCGCCGAGGTCTGGCTCCTAGACGAGCCGCTCTCCATGATCGACATAGACTACCGCAGGGAGATAATCCAGTTGCTGAAGAAGACTGGCAGATCCATGGTGGTCATCACGCACAACGTGCAAGACGCCGTGGACCTCGGGGGCTACATCTACATCGTGAAGGGACCCCCGCTACAGCTGGTCGCGACGGCGGCGCCCGGCCGATACACAGACGCCGAAAGACTCGCAGAGACGGCACGGGAGGCATTTAAGTCATGAGGTACTACCTAGCGGCGCTGGCGTCGTTGCTCGTGCTGTGGCAGATAGCCGCCTACGTGGTGAACAAGCCGTACCTCCCGCAGTTCACAGACGTGGCCATGCGCGCCGCGTCGGATCACCAGAACCTGTTGAGAAACCTAGCCTCAACCCTTGCCCGAATCGCCGCCGCAACGACCCTGGCGCTGGCGGCGGGTCTGGCATGTGGACTCGCCGCCAGCTGGCTTACGGAAAGAACAAGCGCAAACCTCCTCAAGGCCCTCATACTGCTCACGTACCCCATCCCACACGTGGCGTTGCTACCCATACTGCTACACCTCTTCGGCATAGAGGCCAGCAAAATCGCCTTGATCTCGCTCATAGCCTTCTACCCAATCGCCCTCTCGGTAATGGAGTGGTCGCAACGGTATCCCCGGGACCTCGCCGCCCTCATATACGCCATGGGCGGGAGGCGACGCGACGTGGTTAGATACGTGGTTCTCCCCTCCGCCTTGCCGGGCATAGTGACAGGCCTAAAGATAGCGCTAAACACGGCGTACTCCGTCTCCTTCATAGCGGAGAGCCTCGCCCTCACGGACGGACTAGGCGCGTTGATATACGACAGCTGGCACCGCCTCGACTTCCTGGAGATGTACGCCGCCATAATCACGCTGGGCGCCGCCGGCGTGGCGACCTACGCCGCAATGACCGCACTAGAGAAAAAACTAATAAAATGGGCATGAGGAAGAGAAAAAAGATGGAATGTCCATACTTAGTGGAGCCCCGGGTGGCCGGCTCCTGCATGCCCAGGGGGGAGGACCTGGATAAATGGGTGCAACTCGGCGTGAGGACTGTCATATCCCTCGCCGAGGCGTGGGAGATCGAATACTACGGCAGATGGGGCCTCCTAGAACTCCGCAGATCCCTCGCAGACAGGGGAATGAAATGGATCCACTGGCCCACACCAGACGGGTACCCCCCCAGGGGACTCGACGAACTCGTGGAGGTCATAAAGAAAGTTGCAAAAAACGGCGTCGTGGTGGTCCACTGCGTCGGCGGCATGGGTAGAACCCCCACGGCGCTCGCGGCCTACCTAATAGCCACCAGATGCATGAAGGCAGACGACGCCATAAGAGCCGTCGAGCAGGTAAACCCCAACGTCTCCCTCACAGAACAGCAGTACTACGCCCTCCTAGAGATCGAGGTAGCGACCCGAGAAGCCTGCCGCCCCCCAGTAGACTGAATAAAAACGGCGTCGAAAAGGTCGACACAGCGATGCAAAAAGGATGACTCGTAGCCACACAGATAGAAAGAGCCGCGAGCTATATAACAATGCGGCTCTTTCAAAAATTCGTCAAGGGGCTAAGCTCCTCAACGCCTCCCCCACTCTACTCAATATCTTGACCGCAACCTCCTCTCCCACCTCGCCGAGGAGATATCTCTTAAGGACGTCATGGGCCTCCACCACGAAGTTCATCCACCCGGGCCCCCTAATCGGCGTTGCCATCTCTATAAACCTCCGCCACCTCCCCGCGACGTCGGGATAGGGAGGCGGGTGCGCATAGGCGGAGACCTCGCCTTCTAGATCTGTCAAGCCCCAGAAGCCAGAGACAGCCCTGCCCAACGTGGGGTACGACTTGAGCTCTACGTCGAGCCCAGCGGCCCAAGCAAGCCAGATGTACCCAGCGACGTATCTCCCCTTTTTAACGCCTTCCACCAGCTCGTCTCTGCTCTGTGGAAGCCCGCACCTGAAAAAAGACTTAGCCACGCGGAGCGTCTTCTCCACATCGCCGATTTCAAGATAAAGCGGAAGGAAGAAGTCAGTCACGAGGGGCTCGCCCCATTTCGCCAAAAGCCCAACCCGCCCACAGGGGACCTCAGATGCCGTGTTGAAGCGCCCATCTGTAAAGAAGAGGTGGACGTTGCCCAGAAGCGGGTACATCCTTCCCTGCATCCATCTGGCTTGTGGAGGCAGTCTAAACGCTGGAAGAGGCGCCTTGGTGGGACGCGACCAAAGCCACGGCTCCTCGACGTAAAACACGCCGCCTCCCCGGAGGAAGGCGCGGTAGAGCTCCAGATACTCCAGCGCCATGTATCTACAACCCAGAAGCTCGGCTATAGGCCTGAGAAACAAGGCGTGGTAGCCCTCACGGCCGTACAAGACGCAGCCCACGGCTTATATACCGCAGATAAATTTCTTCCCCGTGCCTGCGGCCTACTTCAAGAGCCCAGACCTCGAGGTTGCCGTCAGCGGCCGCGCCGTATACGAGGTAGACCAGGCGCTGAGGGAGGTGGAGAGGGGCAAGGTGGCGGTGGCCCTATTCACCTTCGACGCCGTCTCGCCCTGGGACGGGCCGGTGGAGGCGCCGGGCAGGCTCGGCTGGCCGAAGACGGTCTTTATTGTGGGGGACCCCGTCGAAGTGCCTAAGAGGACAGGCCGCTTGGAGGCGCGGCTCGACTGGGAGGAGCCCCGCGAAATATTTTACCGAAGAGTACGGGAGGCAAAGAAGGCCCTCGATGCCGGGGAGGTTTTTCAGCTCGTGGCGGCCCGCTACAGGAGGTATAAATTCAGAGGCGACCCCTGGCCCCTCCTCTCAGCCCTTAAGAGGAGGGTCTCCGCCAAGTATTACTACCTCGTGGACCTCAACGGCTTCTTCCTCGTCGGCGCTTCGCCGGAGACTCTTGTGAGAGTTGAAAACGGCTGTGCAGTCTCGGGGCCCATCGGCGGCACAAGGCCGCGGGGCGCGACGCCGGAGGAAGACACGCGTCTCGAGCAGGAGCTGATCAACAGCGTTAAAGACAGGGCAGAGCACATAATGCTGGTTGATTCAGTCCGCAACGACCTCGGCAGAGTATGCCGCTGGGGAACCGTGGAGGTCGCCGACATGCTGAGGGTGGAGAAATACAGCCACTACCAACACCTCGTCTCCTACATACGTTGCCAGCTAGACAGGCTCTACAGACCCACAGACGCCGTCTCGGCGCTCAACCCAACAACCACAGTGTCAGGCGTCCCCAAGCCCCGGGCACTTGAGCTACTAGCCCAGCTAGAGGAGCCCCGCGGCCCCTTCGCCGGCTCAGTCGGCGTAGTCACCAAAGACACCCTAGACTTCGCAGTGGTGATACGAAGCCTCTACGTAGAACAAGACCACGCATACGTCTGGGCAGGCGCAGGCATAGTAACAGACTCCACAGAACAAAACGAGTGGGAAGAGACCATAGTAAAAATGCGCCCACTGGTGGAAATCCTAGAAAACGACGGATCAAAGACAAAACCCTAAAAAGGAAAGCAGTAAGCCGACCAAACACCGACGAAGACAGCAACAGAGCGACCCGCAGACACCTCATCGCAAGTTGGCCCACAGGTCAACGCCGACCTGCAAGCCCACACCGGCGAGGGACACCTGTAAGCGACTCCACACTACCCCACAGCTGAAGACACTCCCAACCCAAGTAAAGGCGACAACGTCGCTACGGGAGCCGCGAAAACTAGTTAAGGCGGCAACCAGCAAAAAACCCAAAGCCTACGAGACGGCCAACAGCTGTACTACGATTAAAGACGTCAGCATACAACGCACCAACACGCCATGAAAGGCTGGGAGAGGCTTTATAGAAATGGAGCAACCACCAAGCAAGACGCGACCAACCAGCCGCAACGCCGCCACAAGCAACCAAAAGAAAAGACACCGCGAAGACAGAGAAGTGGTGCGGGGGGTGGGATCTGTCCGGCGGCTTTTCCCGCCATTGAACCCACGCAGGCCTACGCCACAGGGTCTTGAGCCCTGCCCCTTTGGCCTGGCTCGGGCACCCCCGCAGTATCCCTTTTACTAAGAAAGTTTTAAACTTTTTCC
>Ga0081478_128459_pt2 | contig 10301 bp, 5 predicted proteins | sample OctSprmetagenome_FD_70983 | JGI IMG/M metagenome (GOLD analysis project Ga0081478, IMG submission 70983) | Hot spring and microbial mat streamer communities from Octopus Spring Streamers, Yellowstone National Park, USA - T=80-84 v2 (version 2) | ecosystem: Environmental > Aquatic > Thermal springs... | reverse complement strand
CTAAATAAAATTGAAAATGGTAAGAAGTTATAATCAAAATTAAATTTCCTTGTATAAATAACAATTTCAGCATTTTTATATTTACTTTTAGCATAATTTACAGCTGATAATATACCTCCTATTGTATCAATAATTCCAACTTCCTTAGCATCTTTTCCAATCCAAACTCTACCTTTTGCTATTTTTCTTACAGAATCAATACTAATTTTCCTTCCTTCTGAAACAACACTTAAAAATCTATCATACCCATATTTTAATTCTTCCCTTAATGAATTTAATTCTAAACTATCAAGAACTCTTCCACTAAAAACATCAGAATGCTCAAAAATTTTAAAAACATCAGAATTTAAATAAAGTTTCTTTTTATAAAATGGGTCTAATGCTAAAAATCCTCCAAGAATACCAATTGAGCCTGTTATTGTTAAATTATCAGCGAAAATTTTATTAGCATAAGCACTTATGTAATATCCACCACTTGCAGCAACTCTTCCCATAGATACAATAACAAGTTTTTCCTTACTTAATTTTTTAATCTCATTTGCTATTAAATCACTCGTAAATGCCGAGCCACCTGGACTATTTACTCTTATAATAACAGCCTTTATTGATTTATCATTTCTTATTTTTTCAAAAAGTCTTACAGCATTTTTCCCAATTGTTGTACTTTTATCAAAAACATTATATATATCTTGGTCAATTATAGGTCCTTCTAAAAATACAAGAGCTATTTTTGGTCTAAATTGATTTTTCCATTCATAAGATATATATTTTTTTTCTTTTGAGATTTTATAATTTTTTAAAAATTCATTTTCATAAACAGCATCATCTACCAATTTTAATTTTTTAGCTAAATCTGAATTTATAAAAATTCCATAATTAAACAAACTATCCAAATTTTCTATTTTTCTTGAACTTAAAATATCTTCTTTTATTTTCTCATAAGTTATTTTTAAAATCCTTTCTCTTTGCTCTCTATCATATTCACTTGCATTATTTCTAACAAAAGGCTCAATAGCACTTTTATATTCTTCATAATGCTCAAATTGTGGAACAATTCCAAGACTATCAAATAATTCCTTATAGTACCTTCTCTTCATATAAAGTCCTGAAAATGTTATTATTCCATTTTTATTTATAAAAATTTTGCTACAAGCAGTTGCTAAATAATAGCTTTTATAATCATAATCGTCAGCATAACAAATAAATTCTTTTTTGGATTGTTTTATTAAATTCCTTAATTCTTCAATTTGTGCTAAATTTAAATCTAAGTTTGATAAGTTCAATATAAAACCTTTTATTGAAGGATTTTTTATTTTCTCCTCTAAATCTGAAATAAATTCATAAAAGTTTTTTGATAAGAAAGGAACTTTATCTTCCTTATAGCTTTTGACATTAATTTTATTATAAAATTTTCTTTTAAATTGACTTGGTAATTTATCAAATGTTAATTCAAATGCTAAATTACTATCATTTTTAGCAGAAAGCAAAACATTTTCAAGGGCAAAACTTATTCCAAAAGAATAATTTTTCCTATCAAATTCATAATTAACAAAAGCCAAAAAATTCTTTAAATTTAATCCAATTGAAGTTGTTTTTAAATAAAAAGTATCCTTATAGTAGGCATCTAATGAAAGTTCAAGATAACTTTTGTTTAATGGTCTAATCGTAAAGGAATAAATATCCTTATAATATCCAAAAGAAAAAAAACTTAAAGGTCTATAAAGTAATCCAAAATTCATTTTTTTTGAAATATCATTATAATCAATACCAAAAGAAAATCCTTTAAATGATGTTGAAAAAGCAAATGTTGAGCTAAATTTATCTTTAAAAATTCCAATTCCATATAAATTTACACCATAAAGATAAGAAGAATCTTTTAGATTGTAGGAAAAGATAAAGGATGAATAATAATTTGATAAACCTGCGGGATTTGTAAATATGCTTTGAGTTCCACCAACAGCAGAAACACTTCTTGAAAAATAAAAGCTAAAAAGAAGGGACATAAACATAGCTTTAAAATTTTAAGGCTATGCTATCTTTATTTTTGATAAATCAGATTATCACGAACAAGGAGCCTTTAAGACCTTTTAAAGAAAACTATTTAAATCCCAATAATCCATATTCCCAAATAGATAGACTTTACTATCAAGGTAAATTTTCTGATGCTTCAAATCTATATGAAAAAGAGCTTCAAAGAGCTTATACTGATGAGCAGAAATTTAGAGTTCTTTCAGGAATTGCTTGGAGTTATATAGGAATAAATAGATTTCTTGAAGCAAGCGATTATTTTGAGAAAGCTTCCGTCTTAGCAAAAACACCAGAGCAACAATTGGAAATAAAAATTGGTCTTGCTTTTGTATGGTTTTTTTATAAAAAGTTTGACAGAGCAATTCAAAATATAGAGCTTGCTAAAAGTTTATATATTACAAATAAAGAAGGGTTAGCACAATTAAACTTTTTAGAAGCAGCAGTATATTGGGAAAGTGGTGATAGAGCAAAAGCTGAGCAAAAGTTTAATGAAGTTTTTAATAATTATCCAAATACAATATGGGGACAAAAGAGCTTTTTAGTTCTCGCAAGAGCATATCTTCAATCAGGAGAGCAAGAAAAGGCAATTGAATATCTAAATAAAGTTATTGAAAAGGCAAAAGATGAAGAAGTTATTGGTCAAGCATCCTTAATTTTATATGATATTTATATGAATTCAAATAGGGTTGATGATGCTATTGAAGCCTTAACAAAAGTTATAGAAAATGCTCCAAATTCTGAAATATCAAAACAAGCAGAGGCAAGAATTGCTCAAATAGCAGAGCAATACAGAAGCAGACTTATAACAAATGATAAATTATTAAAAAATAGTAGAACCGCAGCAATTTTCATATTATATAATCCCGCAGTAAGAGCTTATCAAAATAAAGATTATTTTACAGCAAAACCTCTTTTTGAAAAGTTCATAGAATTTTATCCAAATGATACATTATCTCAAAGAGTTGCTATTCTACTTTCTGCTATTTACATTGATGAAAAAAATTATCAAGGTGCTATAAATGTTTTAAAGAAAGTAAATTTAAATAATTTAGATAAGGATAATCAAGAACTTGCTTATTACTTTTTAGCAACTGCTTATTTCGGAATTTCAGACTTTTCAAATTCAGCAAATTACTATTCAAAATTATTAAATTCACAGAAATTTTCAAAAGAAGCAGAGCAGAAACTAATAGCTATTTTAAATCAATACCCGGAATATGTTAATTACTTACCAACAAGTCATCCATTATATAATAGAATCTCTGCGATAGCTTCGCTAAAATCTGGTGATACCATAAGTGCTATTAACAATCTTGAAAAATTTCTAAATAGTAATCCTAACGATTCAGTTGTTTTAGCATCAATTATTGATTTGGCTTATAAGAAAAAGGACTATAATAAAGCATTAAAATATGCCAAGCAATATATAAGCAAAGGTTATAAAGCCGATAGAGATATTATTTTATATATAGCAGGCGTAAGTGCTTTTTATTTAAATTATCCAGGTGAAGCTCTTGAATATTGGGATGAGCTTTTAGCGAATTATCCAAATAGTGATCTTTACAATAAAGCTTTATATTTTTCAAAAATGCTATTATCTGATAAGCCTGAGTTATTTTCTTTAAATATAAAAAGCCAAGCACTATTAAAAGAAAAAGAATATCAAAAGATATATGATTTATACAAAAGGGGGTTATATAAAGAGGTTATAAATTCTCTTGCTAATGACAATTCAGATCAAGCACTTATCTTTAAAGCACAAAGTTATTTAAATTTAAGAGATTATCAAAATGCTTATGCAACTGCCTCAAAAATTTCAAAAGAAACACCTGAAGTAGCATTTATAAAAGCAGAAGCATTACTTGGAATGAATAAATTAAAAGATGCCTATAATTATTATAAGAAAGCCCTTGAATCTCAAAATCCACAAATTCAAAATATAAGTCAAACAAGAATACAACAACTTGAAGCAAGTGGTATAAGATAGTAGTTTTTTCCCAAATTTGAAAAAATTTTATTACTCTGGATAAAAAATTTTTGATATTAATCTTATATATGAATTATATAGGCTTTCGGAAGCTTGAATTTTGACATTAATCTATTATAAAATTTTCAAGCTATGTTATTTTCCTTTAAAATTAAAAAGGAGGTGAAAGTATGATGTGGCTATTGATAAGCCAAATGAACTTTTATTCTACAAGTAGTGTAGAGTGGAATCAATATGGTCATGATTATCAAAAAACAAGAAGAGCTCCATTAAAATGCACCTCTCCTGCTAATGTAAATAGAATATGGACGAGTGAAGATTCTCCTGCCCTTATTGGTTCTGGTGGTGCTGTTTGGAATATCGTATATGATGGAAACTTAGATGGGACAAATGAGGTCATGGGTGGAGGAACAAAGTATGGTCTTTTTAGTAGCGAACTCCTTTTAAGACTTCATCCTTATTATAGTTCTTCAAATATCTTTGAGATAAGTGGCTTTGGTAAGGATGGAGGGTACATAGGTCTTTATACAGCAGGAAAGGTAGGAAATGAAAGAAGGGTATTATTTACTTATAGCTATGATAATTCTGATATGTGGAATGATAACTATGGAGATAAAGTAAGAGTTATAAATGGATGGACAGGTGGGACTATATGGGATGTTGAATTTTGTCATAATACTTCTTGTTTGAGAGGAATGCCTACAATTATTGATATAGATAATAATGGATGTCCTGAGGTAATGTTTGGATATTATGGAAATATTATATCTAAGAATCTTTGTGATTTTTCAACAGTATGGCAAACAAATGTTGGTGGTCTTTGTGCTGCTACGGTAGCAGTAGGTAAATTCTCAGGTCAATATGGAGTAGTAGTGCTTTCTTGCGATGGACGTATAAGGATTTTAAATCCTTCAAATGGAGCAATTATTACCACTTCTCCTTATTATGGTGATTTTATATCTGGACCAATGGTTGTTGATGTAAATAATGATGGAAATGATGATATTGTTTTCGCTTTTGGGAATTTAAGTGTTAATGGACCTTACTATGATGAGTGGTCTGGGTATTATTGTACTTATAACTATAATCGCTCCATTAGGGCTGTAAATCCATCGGGATGGGTTAATATTTGGATGAAGAACCAGTCAGGAAGTGGAACTTTTCCTGCTAACTGCGATGAGTACGGATGTTATTGTCAAGATTATAATATTCCATTTTATATTAGTGAATTTGCTGTGGGTAGAATACTTCCTTCTAATCAATTAGGGATTGCTTATCTTGAAGGAAATTATACAGGAACTTTAACAGTCATTAGAGCGGATAATGGTCAAACAGTTGCCTCTGGAATTGGAAATTATTATCTTAATCCAAGTGTAGCAGATTTAAATGGAGATGGTATTGAAGGTGTAATTGTATCAGATGGTTGTGGAAATCCAAAGGAGCATTCTTATGTAAATGGATGGACAACACCAGTTTGGTCTGCAGTAGGCTGTGCTGATGAGCCACCTATATCTAGTGATTTAATTATTGCTAAGGCTTGGATGAATTATAATCTAAATCCTGCCCAGGGACAACTTATTATAGTAGAAGGTGATGCTAGCTGTTTTACAAATACTTGGCTTTGTAATTCAGCTGAGCAAATTACACCTGTTGAAAATTGGGAAATGTTAAAATCTCCAAGAATATACTATGCTAATGGTTATTTAAATGTAGAGAATTACACAGGAGATATAGAAATTTATAAAGTTGATGGAACAAGAATAACAAAAACATTTATTCAAGATAAATCTCAAATAAAACTTCTTAAAGATAACATATATATAGTAAAAATTAAAGATAAAACTATGAAATTAGTAGCAAAGTAAGGAGGTGAGAGTATGTTAATGATTTATATGAGCTTTACAATTGATGATGTGATAGCAAAATACGATAACATAAGCTATGTATCTGCTAATGTAGTATTTTACCTGAAGCTGGGAATAAAAGGAAATACACCTTATGAAGACGCATATTATAAAAATATCAATAGAGATATATGGAAGGGAAGTTTAACATATCAAAATGGAGAATTTCTTTATAAATTTATAACACAAAAGAAACAAAAAGAAGTTGAATTATATCTTTCAGGTGATAATGAAGCAAATTTTAGATTTGAGATAAAATACGATGGAAAAGTTCAACGTGTAAATGCTTGGGATTGGGCTTATTTTGCTATTTATAAAGTGCCAAAAGCCTTAAAGGAACATAATTATGAAATTATACAAAATGGCAATTGGTTTATTTTTAGGAAAGGTTTAAGAGAAATCAGAATGCTTATAAGTAATGATTATAAAATCCTTAAAGTAGAGTATTACAAAAGAGGGGCAATAATGGGTATTTTGGAGTTTTCTAATGTGGTTATTCAATAGGGGGCTTTATTCTTAAAGCCCTCTGTATAATATTATTTAAAAAGTTATTTGTATGAAAATTTAAATTGAAAGGTAGTGATTTAAATAGTTTTTTAAGTTTTCTGAAATTCTTCGTATTAAAATGAAGTTCTGCCTCATCCAAATCTATATAAACTTGGGCATTTAATAAAATTCTATTTTCTTCCTTTAAAATAGGAATTTTTAATTCATATGCAATTCTTTTATAATCCCTCTTGCTTATTTCAAAAAAATTCAAGTACTTATTATAAAATAATTTTATTAGTGCTACTGATAATCCCTTATCTTTTAAATAGTGCTTCTTATTTCTAAAAACAAAATATGGTTTTTTTCTCAGTAGGAAAACCTTAATTTTTTCCTTTTTTGAAAATTTATTAAACAATTCAAAAATTCTATATCTTTTCAATTTTGAAAAGCTTTTTGGATGAAATATATTTAGAATATATAAAATTGTTATAATTCCATATCTTTGAGAAACATTTATAGCCTTATTTAAATATCCCTTTATCCAATACTTAATTACCATATCCTTTGGGCTTTTATCAAGATTTGAAATATCGCCACTTACAATAGCATAAAAATGCTTATCTATCTTATCATTTAAAATGTTTTTCATTTCTTGAAAATATAATTTATAATCCTCATTTTCAAGCAATTTATTATAAATAGTAAGGAATATATAATAGTACTCTATGAAGTCTTCAAAATTTTGAAATTCCAACTCTTTATAGGCATCTGATATTATTTTAATTGCTTTATCTAATTGAAAGCTCATAAGTAAAGACATGGATTTTATATAACTTATTATGAATTTTTCAAATTTGCTTTCCAAATTTACATTTTCATTTATAACATCTTCATAATTTCCCATACTATAAGCACTCATTAGTTCAAAAAGCTTCAAATGATATTTTCTTGAAAGCTTATAACATAGTTTAAAATTCCCGTAGTTATACAATAGTGCTATAAAAAATTTCAAATTTTCAATTTTTTCTGATTTTTTAAGTTTCTTATGGACTTTTTTAATTTTTTTAATAAAATAAAAAGCTTTTTTAAAATCCTCCTTAAAGCTATATGCATTTGAAAAAGCCCTATAAAACATAACTCTTAATGATAATGAAATTAAATGTTCTATATTTTCATTATAAATTTCAATAATTTCATCAAAACATTTTTTTAAAATCAAAACATCAATTTTTAAAATAAGTGCTTTATAAAAAGTAAAAATTTTATTTTGACTTTTTAGCTCATTTAAATAACTTTCAATTTCACTTAATAATTCATCAGAAGATTTTTGAGAGTGGTATATATCATATCCTAATTTATAGAATTTTAGTTCTAAATCATCTGTTTCTAAATTTTTGAAAACTTTATAAGGTATTAAGAATTGAAATTTTAGTAATTTTTTTAGCTCATTATAATTTTTTTCATTTATAAGAAATTCTATTATTTCTAAAATTTTCTTGCTTGGCTGTTTAAATGTTATAATTCCATATTTTTTTAAAGTTCTATAAATGAAAATTTTGTTGAAATTCGTTTCTAATGCTATTTCATCAATAGTCTTAAATGGATCTTTTTCAATAAAATTCAATACAATGCTTTCTTTATCTTTTATTTTTATAAGACCTTCCTTCTTCACTTTATAAATAACATTTCTTGAAATATTTAATTTTTCACTAATAGCTGTTAAACTAACTTTATTTAAAATTGCTTTGTATATTAAAAATTTTTCATAAAGCTTTGTCATATTTTTTGAAATTTTAAAGTTTATTCGGATAAAAAATTTTTATGAAATTATAAAAATAAGTGGTTTTAGAATTATTGGAAAATGCAACTAAACCTTGCTTTGTCCAATAAATGGTGTTAAGTTCTTGATAATCAATAAGCTATAAAAAATTTTTTTAAACTGTTGATTTAATGGGGGATTAAAAATGGGCATTTTTAAGCCGAAGGCTTAATTTCAGGGTGGACGGGAGAAATATAGAAAAATAACTAAACCTTGCTTTGCCCAATAAATAATGTCAAGTGATTGGAAATCAATAACTTGTGAAGATTTTAATAAACTTATAGATTTTATGAGTGTTTTATTAAAGGGCAAAGCTTTTTGAGGGTAAAAAATGAGGTCTTTTGAAGTCGTGGTCTTTATTTTAGGATGGACAAGAAAATTATAGTTAAATAAATGGTTTCAGAATTACTAGACAAAGCAACTAAACCTCAATTTAAAGCTTTAAAATTATCACTTGCTCCTTATAATTCTTTTTTCATTACTTGGAATTTTTTTAGTTTATAAATCTATTGAGTTTTATGGACCTTTAATGAGTCCAGATAGTATATATTATTTACAAACTGCTGAAAATTTTAAAAATGGTTATGGCATTTCTATTAGGGATGCTGATGGACTAAAAGCTATGACACATTGGGCTCCATTATATCCTGTTATGTTGAGTTTCTTTAATAACTTTAAAATACTAAATGTTATTCTTTCATTTATTACAAGCTTTTTAATTGGAGTTATTATTCTAAGGGCAACTAATTCTATTTATGCTTCCATTCTTTCTGTAATTTTATTTTCATTTTCTCCCACTTATATTTTTATATTTTCTCATTTATGGAGTGAAACATTGTCAATTCCATTCATTCTAATAACTATAATTTTCATAAAAAAGTACTTAGATAGTCAAAAAATTCAATTTTTAATTATTTTTTCCATCCTTATTGCTATTTCAACACTTATTAGGTATGCCAATTTATTTTTTATTTTAGCTATAATGTTAATTTTCTTCATTTATAGATTTAAAGTTTTACATCTTATAATTAGCCTTTTTATTTCTTCCTCTTTATTTATATTATGGCAAATAAGAAATTCATTATCACCCAATCCACAAGCTACAAGAGAATTTTCATTACATATATTTTCAAGCGCACATTTCTCTGTCTTATTAGAAACATTAAAGAATTACGTATTACCTCCATATTCGGAAAGTTGGCAATTTATAATTATGATTTCATTACTTTTAGGAATTATTATGTTTTTGATTTCAAGGAAAGAAAATGTAAGGTTTTCAAATTGGGAGAAAATGTTATTAATTTGTGCCATATCAGTTATTATTTTCCTATTTATAAGTATTTCTACTATGGATTATTATACCTTGCCTGATATTAGAATTCTTTCACCATTTTTCATTTTTACATTTTGCTTTTTATTTATTTTTGTTTATAAAATTCTTCATTTTAAGTTAAATGGCATTTTAATATATTTGGCTTTACTTTTAGGATATGTAAATTATACTTTTAGCTATATTAATGAAGTTAGGGAAAATCCAAGTGATTTAAATAGTCCAATTTGGTCAAATCTTGAAATTATAAAAGAATTAAAGAAATTGCCTTCAAATAGTTATATTTATACAAATGCTCCTGATATTATTTATTTACATACAAAACATTTTGCTTCCATGATTCCAAGAAAATATAATCCTGTTAATAATAAATTAGAATATGATTTTAAAGATGAGATAAGGGAAATGGAAATGAAATTAAAAAAAAATGATGGATTCTTAGTTATTATTTATCCATTTTCAAGATTTTATTTACCTACAAAAGATGAATTGGAACATTTAATTCCATTAGAAGTATATAAAGAAACAAGAGATGGAATTATATATAAAGTTAGGAAATAAATGCTTTGAAATTATCACTATGCGATTTTTAATCTTTTTAATGCTATTATCCTGTTATAGTGCAATTTCTACACGCTCAATAAACACAGAAGCAAGGGAGCTTACAAAGGAAATTAGAATAGGACTTTCTCAGGCAGAAATATAATTACGAGAGATAGCAAGGGTAAGGAAGTTTGGGTATAT
>Ga0081478_132672_pt1 | contig 10325 bp, 7 predicted proteins | sample OctSprmetagenome_FD_70983 | JGI IMG/M metagenome (GOLD analysis project Ga0081478, IMG submission 70983) | Hot spring and microbial mat streamer communities from Octopus Spring Streamers, Yellowstone National Park, USA - T=80-84 v2 (version 2) | ecosystem: Environmental > Aquatic > Thermal springs... | reverse complement strand
CTCATTTTTGGATGGGCTGAATTTTATAGAGATTTAATTAATTACCTAAATTTTCTAGAATTTTTTCAAGCTCATCTTCAAACAAATTTTCTTTTATTCTTTTGATATAAATTTCTATAAGGTCATAGATTGAAATTTCTTTGACTAAAATGCTTTTGCCATTCTGGCAAGGATAATCCTTTATCTTTTGAGTTTTATTCCTCGTTATAATCCATACTTGCTTCCTCTTGTTTCTTATATTAAAAGGTCTTCCCTTACTTTCACAAAGCAATTCTTGCTCATTTTCTAACTGCCTACAATAATTATTTATTTGGTGCTTTTTCTTTTGCACAAAATCGGAAAGCAAAGTACAATCATAAATAACTGCTAAATCTCCAAAAACAAAAAATCCATCTTCCCTACCAGCTTGTTCTTTTTTATCAATCTTACAAATATTATTTATTCCAATTAGTTTAAGCAATTGAAAAACTAAATTTTCAAATTCAAAATGATCTTTTGTTTCAATTAAATTATAAAAAAAGGAGTCAAATTCTTCTGGTATTATTATAGAAGATTTAATTTGAGGTTTTTGGAATTTTGTTTGAGATACTAAATACCATCCAGGTTTAGGTTTTGATTTGGGTTGAGGAATAGCATCAATACCTTCAATGATATTTAAAGCTTCTTTTAAATCTAATGTATTTTCTATTTGAACATTAAAGGAAATTCTATCTCTATTAGTAACTGTATTAAAATTCCTAACATAGCCAAACCAAGCTTTTTCCATTTCATAAGTTTCTTCTTTAACTTTTATAAAGAGTGTAAGGGCATTTTCTTTGAGTTGATGACTCTGTAAGTTAAATCTTATATCTCTTTTGGGATAGTAAGTAGTATTTCCTGGTATGTTATCCCAGTGCTTATCCCAATAAGTTACCATAACATAAACAAGTTCTTCAACATAAACAAGTTCCTCTTTCATATTTTGATAATTTTAAAGCCATTAAATTTTTACCTAATTTTCAAAGTAGCTAATGCTAATATACTAAATAGTGTTGAAATAATGAGAAATCTTGATACGATTTTAGGTTCTTGCCAACCAATTTCCTCAAAATGGTGATGAAGGGGCGCCCTCTTGAAAATCCTCTTTCCTTGACCATACTTCCTTTTAGTCCATTTAAAATAACTCACTTGAATAATTACAGATAATGCTTCAATAACAAATAATCCTCCTGCTATTGCTAATAAAATTTCTTGTTTTATTAAAATTGCTATAATTCCAAATGCACCTCCAAGCATTTGAGAGCCTGTATCACCCATAAAAATTTCAGCGGGATAACTATTATACCAAAGAAAACCAAGTAATGCTCCAATTATAGAACTACAAATAATTGTAAGTTCTCCTGCTTGGGGAATATGTAATATATTAAGATATTTTGAAAGCACAATATGACTTGTAATATAAGCAACAATTAAAAATGTAATAAGTGGAGGAATTGAGCAAGAACCAGCAAGACCATCAAGACCATCTGTCAAATTTAAAGCATTAGCAGTTCCTACAAAAACAAAAAATATAAAAATTGGATAAAAAATTGAAAAATCAATATATATGTTTTTGAAAAATAAAAGTTGGGTTTTTGTAGCAATTTGGGGTGGATAATAAAAAATTATAAAAATAAAAATAACAATAGCAAGAATTGATTGTAATATGAGTTTTGGTAAGACTTTAAGTCCATCAACCTTACTTTTAGAGGTCATTTTTTTATAATCATCATAAAAACCTATTAGTGCCATATATGTTATAGTAAATAATGAAATCCAAACAAGAGGATTATCATATCTAACTAATAATAATGAGCTAATTAAAACGGAAAATAACATAACAATACCACCAGCTGTTGGTGTGCCTTCTTTTTTCTTGTGCCAAGAAGGAACATCTTCTTTTATTCTTTCCCTAAATTCTTTAAATTTCTTTATAAAAATTGGTGTTAATGTAAAAACAATCAAAAAGGAAATAATACCACTTAAAAATGCTCTAAATGTTATGTAATTGAAAAGATTAAATAAAATAAAATTTTCAGAAAGTGGTGTTAAGAGATGATAAAGCATATTATTCCCTTTGGAAAACCTTAATTATTGAATTAAAGATATGAGAAAATCCTCTTGTAATAACTAAAATTAAAACGCTTAAAATAATTAGAAAAATTGATATTTCAAAATGATAACTCTTAGCGAAAAATGTTATAATAAAAGCAGTTAAAATTAAAACTGCCTCAATTATATGAAATCTATCATTTAAAATAATCATAATAGCAAATAGTGATAGTGAAACAGTTAAAAGCACTTCAACAACTTGGTTATTGTCCAACAAGAAGACAGATATTGAGCCTGCACCTACCGAAAAAGCAATTGGAATAGTAGCGATTAAAAGTGTTAGTTGATTCACTTCCGATGAAATTAATGTTCCAATAGCCCAAGAGCCAAAGCCTCTTAGTGCTAAAATTAAAACAATTACAAACTCAGGACTTTCACTTGCAAAAGGTGCTACCCATTGAATTAAAAAAAACTCATCAATACCCAAATTTTTTCCTATTTCTATTAAACCTTCTGCGAATGGTTTAGCAGATAATAAAATTCCAATCCCTGCATAAATAAATAATAATGTATATGTTAAAATTCGCTTTGGTTTTTCAAGATTAGTAATAAACCTTTGAATATCCCCTTCAAATTCTGGCTCAATATGCTCTTGTTTGCTTGCCAAATAACTATAAATGAGAAAAATTAGAATAAGAGCAATAGCATCAAAAATTGTAATACTTGATTTAATAGCAATGAAAAACCCATAAATAGTAGCTATTAAAAGCAAAATTTTTTCTAAATGAATATCAAGCTCTATTTCATAAATTTTTTCCTTCAATTTTGATAAAACAAAAACAAGAACAACAATAGGCCAGAATGCTCCAACTAACAACCTATTAGCACCAGTCATATTAGCAAGTGCATAGTGAGCATATTGAGGGTCTTTACCTCCTTGATATGCTAAATATATATCAACAGCATATTCAGGTAAAATTGCTATTAATGCTAAAAAAACCGTAGCAAAACTTCTTGGAATATCCTTTTGAGCGGTTTCAGAAGCTATTGAAAGAATAAATCCAGATGAAATTATTGCTATTCCCGACAATAATGTTAATAAATAAACATTTAAGCTCAATCCTAAAATTTTAATAATAATTATCTGTAAGATGCCAAAAATGAAAATTATAAATATGGGAAAATTCACAAGTTCTAAAAGTTTAAATGATAAAAAATTTGTGTTGTCCAAATAATTCTAAAACTATTTATTTTTCTTTATTTTGCCCACCCACCCTAAAAATAAGCCTTCGGCTTAAAACTTCGCCCCCCTTAAATTCCCCCGTAAAATAAATAATTTCCTAAAATTTTCATAAGTTATTGATTAACAAAGACTTAACAATAATTATCGGACAAAGCATAAGCCTACGGCTTACTTTCGCCCCTAAAATAACCTTCAAATGTTGATTTGTTTAATAATAAAGTAAGCAAAAATTACTCTTTCAATTCTTCAACAATTTCAATATCAAGACTTTGCTACATAAAACCTATAATTTTATTTAATATACTTCGTTTTTAATGCTTGGTATAGTGAATCCATAAACTTCTGTTGCTCTCTTAAAAGAAATATCTGAAATAATGCTTGTTTTATTTGAGGACTTTTTGGATTATCATCTTTTATTTCAATCACTTTAATATAACTATAACCATTTGGTATTTTATAAGGACCTAAAACATCTCCACTTTTTGATTTCTTTAAAATATCTATTACACTATCAGAAAAATCAAATTCAGCTATTCCTAAATTCATGGAAATGGGTTGGGCTATCAAAATTCCTTTCTTAACCATATCATCAAGTTTCTTTCCTGCAACAGGCGTTCTATTTAAATCTAATAATAAATCTCCAATTTCACCCTTTAATGTTGTATCAAAAAATTGAACAATAATTACATCTGCTTTTTTTGAAAATTTAGATATATTGGAATTTATATAATTTTCTATTTCAGTCTCGCTTGGCATCCTATTACCAAATTTATTCTTTAAAAACTCTTGTGCTATAATACTTCTTTTAATCCATTCAATTTTTAAATTTAAATTACTATTCGTATCAAATTTTTCATCCTTTGCTGCTAAATAAAAAACTGCGGTTTTTATAAGCTCATCTTTTAGAGTTTCTTTTTGCTCTTTTGTAAGCTCAATACCTGGAAAGTTTTCAAGTCCAATTTGTAAATCTTTATTTGTAATTTTTATATTACCAACAACCGCTATAACATTTCCATCCTGTTTTTCTTGATTTTCTACCTTCTTACATGCATAAATCAAAATGAAAGGCAAAATCAATAACCTTTTCATCTTATCCTCCTTTTTGGTTTTTAAAGCTAACGATAAACTTAATTTCCTTTGATTTGTAAAATTTTACTTCATTTGAGCCTAAAATTTCACTTATTTTTTCAATTGGATTTGGTGCATAATACTCAATAAAGAAAATTTCATTTGGAAATTTACTAATAAATGATTTTAATTCTTCTAAATTTTTAAATGTGAGAACTTGATTATAATCAAAAAGTTCTATATAAATTGTTGTGTCCCTAATTTCATTATTAGCATAATTTATTTCCATAGTTGGACAACTTTCACATTTTATTTTAAATTTATAATCTCCAATTGGCAGTTTTAAAAGTTTTGTAGAATCTTGAAAGGTATTTATTAGTTCTGTATCTCTATAAACTTCAACATCTGCCTTTTTATTAAATTTTAAATTTACATAGGAAATTTTTGGTTTTAAGTATATTTTTAAATCATAAGAAGTATCACCTTTAAATTCAAAGACTTCATAATAGTCTTCGTATTCAATTGAAGACAACCTTAAAGCATAAATTCCTTCTGGCAAATTTAAACTTAAATTCGTTGTTTCTTTTTCAATTGTATCTATGGATATTTTAGCAAATGCTGGTCTTTTTCTTAAACTATCAAAAACTTCAATAGTGATATTTGATTTTAATTTTGGTATTAAATTGTAAGTGAGTTTTTTGACATTTTTCTTAAAAATAATTTTATCTTTAACACTATGATAATCTCTACTTGAAATGCTAATGTTATATATTCCATAAGGAACTTTTACAATAGCTTTGGAATTATTTGATTCAAATGCTCCAATTTTATTATTCCATGTTGTATCAAAAACTTCAACAATGAAATTATTTATTTTATTTCCATTAGTATCATAAGCTTCAACAACAAAAGACTTAAAAGTATCTGATTTTAATTCTTTCTTTGCTTCATAGCTTAATTGAAATCTAAAATTAGGCTTAGATTCACCTTCCTTATTAAATCTATAAATCATTCTATCATCTGAAATATCTACGCTTAAATTTTGGAATTTTGCTCCAATTCCAAATGTTGGTCCTACTCTATCACCATATATATCATAAAAATAACCAAATCTTAAAAATATAAAATTCCCTATGCCTATTTCCGCACCAGCATGTTTAAATGCCTCATTTATCACCCAATTTAATCCACTATCCGCATAATCCTGAAAGATATTAACCAAAATTTTTACAACATCACCCGCTAATCTAAAACTTAAATTACCAAACTTATTATAATATCCAAGTCCTAATCTTAAAGCTAATGGCAGTGGCTCTGGAACATCATTTCCAGAATATCTTAAACTTGGTCCTATATTTTGTAAGGAAATCCCCAAATTTAAATTATAGTCAGAATGATATAAAATACCTAAATCCAAGGCTGGAACTTGGGCACTTCCCTTTCCTTCAACACCATAAACTCTTCTTAAAATATCTTCTGGAACTAAAAAACTATAATAATATTTAACCGCTCCACCTATTTTTAAATTTTTTATAATTTCACTACCAAAACCTAAACTCAGAGCAACATCATAAGGAACAAATTTATAAGTATTTCCTTGTTCATCCTGTATTTCAACCTCACCAATTGTTAAATATGTTAAACTAAGACCTATTGTTCCTCTTGTAGTTGGATATATAAAAGAACCAAATTCATAATATGCATCAGGTATTAAACCAAGTAACCAATTTGAATGTTGCCATCCAAATAAATTAAAATTTCTTATGTTAGCTAAACCTGCTGGATTATAATATATTGCTGACATATCATCTGAAAATGCTGTGAATGCTCCACCTAATCCCGTAGCAACTGCCCCTGGATAAATTGTTAAAACAGGTGCAGCAGCATCTCTTGCCGAACTTATAATTATATTTAAAAGGAAATTCATTCACATTTACTACTCGTCAATTTTGAAATTTTAAAGGATAAAAAAATTTATTTGTTGCGTTGTTTAATAACTCTGAAAGTATTTATTTTTCTTTATTTTCCCTATCCACTCTAAAAATTGGACAAAGCATTGGAAAATGTAATTTCAAATCCTCAATATCTTTAAAACAATAAATTCTGTTAGCATCAATAGAAAGCATTTCTCCAAAGGCTTTGACATCAAAATTTGATAATCCAATAATATACAAATAAGGTTTTCCATTAGTAATATCTATATATGCCATTATGTCTTTTTTCTTTAAAAATAACTTACATAGTTCAGTTGAAATTTCCGCCTGAATTTTTTTCAAATCATTTATATATTCTGTAAATTTTTGGGTTAATTCATAAAGTGTTTGAATTTGCATCTCCATTTCTCTAAATTTATTTTCAAATTCTTTTGAAATATCTTTAAATTGTTTATTCATTTTGTCAATAACATATTTTTTAATTTTATCCATATCTTTTTGAATTTCATCCAATGCTTTACTTTTTGCTTCCCTTTTTTTCTTCTCTTTGGGGTTCTCACCAAAACCCAAAAACCAGGCAATCCAAGAGAAAACATCCTTAACAATTTTCACAATACCAGCGATTATAGCTCCCAATCCTCTACCAGCAACAAATCCAAAGAAAATACTTAAAATAAACTCACCTATCCATTTCAAAACATTAAAAAAACCTATTTCTAAATTTTTAAAAACCTCCTTAAAATCAAATTCCAAGTTAATTGTAAATTCTTTCAAAAGTGATATTCGTTCTGAAAGCTCCTTCATAGGTTCTTCAATTTCTGATTTTAATGGATTTTTAATTTCTTTAACTTTCTCTTCTAGCTCTTTTTCAATTTTGTCTATAAATCTCTTAACCTCTTCCTTTATTCTTTCATCAGACCATTCATTATCAATCCCCTCAGATACAATCTCATATAATTCGTTAGCTTTTTTATCTAAAAAATTTCCTAATTTTATTGGAGCTTCTTTTTCATATTTCTTTATGATATTTCCTATTTCTTCCTTTTTCTGTTTTATAGAAATTTCAGCAAGCTTTAAATCATTTTCAAATTTTTTCTTGTTTTCAAGTATTCTATTTATAGTAAATGATAATTCACTAATTACTTCAATTGTATTAGATTTTACAATTTCAGCATTTATATTCTTTGAAGCATTTTTTATTAAATTCTCTAATTTATCTAAACCGGAAATTTTTAAAATAGTTTTCTTATTTTTACCAAGAATTTCAAATGCTCTCTTTTGATAATTCTTTAAATCTTCTCTATTTGGACTTCCCTTAGCAAAAAATCCTAAAAGTGCATGACATATTATATAACCTTTATAGCGCTCTTGAAAAACTTCCTTCATAAAGCTATCAGTCCTTTCAGCAACTTTCTTAACACTATCATCTTCAAAAGTCTTTTTATATCTAAGTCTTCCTACATCAAGTCTAACATTTATAATTGAATAGATTTCAGCCTTACTATTAAGATAATTTTTAACTTTTAGAAGTGTTTCTCTTTCAGGCTCCTTAGTGGAATTTACTATATAAAAAACTATATGAGCTTTTCTAACAGCTTTTTCAATCTCCAATTTTAAACTTTCTTCATTTCCTTCTATTCCTGGCATATCTATAAGATTTATATTCTCATATTTAAAATGTTTAACTTCTCTCGTAAAATCCTTGCGACCATCCCCTATGCTTGCTCCATCACCACATATAAGTGCTTCTATTAATGTGCTTTTTCCAGCATTTGTTTCTCCAAAAAAACCTACACATAATCCATCCCAAACTAATTCTTCATCAAGATCTCTAATTTTTTCTTCAAACCTTGAAAGTCCTTCCAAAATCACCTTCCTTATTAAAGCAAAGCTTTTTTCAATAGATTCAAATGAGGAAATTGTAGGAAAAGATGGAGAAAACCTTTTCATTTTTTCAAGCAAATTTAATGTAATCTTAATTTTATCTTTTAGAAAATCTCTAAACTTTAATAAATCTTCTTTTGGAACTTTTTTTCTAAATAAAAATAACCTTGAAAAAACCCTATTTATAAAATTTATAAATTTTTTAATCATTTTAATACTTCTTCAAGTTTTACTTCGTAATTTTTAATTTTAACAAGAATTTCTTCAAGATTTCGGATATTATTTTCCAAATCAGAAACTTTTTTAATTTCCTCAATTTGAGCATATCCAATACCTTCCATAATTTTCTCTTGATTTATTTCCTCAAAAACTTTTTTAAATACATCTTCAATCCAATCCAAAACTTTCTGTTTCGCATTCTTAAATTCGTTATATTCAACTATTTCCAATATAGCCCCTCCTACCTCTCCTATAATGTTCAAAGCTATACCAGTTCCTTTCATCCATTCAGCCAACTTCACTGCTCCCCAAGGTTTAAATTTATAACTAATACCTAATAAATCTCTTGCTTTTAAAATAGCATTTCTATTTATACTCATTAAAAGCTTTGAGCTAATTCCAAATGTCTTTTTAAAGAATTCAGCGGAAAAATCACTAAAACTAATATAGAAATTAAAAATATTTTCAAATTTTTTTAGAATATCTTCTCTTATATCTTCAAGCCTTTGAAAATTCCTCTGAATTATTAATTCAATCTCTCTTTTAAGTACTGAGCCATCTTCTCCAATTTCGGCACGCAAAACAGTGGCAAAATCTTTCTTATTACAACTACCTATCTTGTATATTTTCTTCTTTCTTAAATTTTCTAATCCTTCCCTTGTATCTACTACAACATTTGTTATTTCTTTTATAAAAGTTTCTATTGTTTTATTTAACTCTTGATATTGGCTTTTCAAAATTTTTAATTCTCTCTCCATTCTATTTCTATTATTTTTAATTTCTTCACTCAACCTCATAACTATATCTTTAATTACACTTAAACCTGATTCATTTTGAAGTCTATCTTTTGCTTTTTCTATAAACATATTTAAAACATTTTCAAGATTGTCTATTCTTGAAATTTTCCTATAATCCTTTTCCCTCTTAAACCATTCTGACAAACCAAGTTGATATGGATCTGCTGAAATACACACTATCCTATCAAAATTTTTAATATTCAATTCGTTAGAAAGCACTTTTTTAACTTCATCACTCTTTATTTTACACATTCTTTGAAATTCTTTATCATTTTCTAAATCAATTCCTGTTGTATCCATTTTGTTAATAACAACAATAGTTGCTTCAATTTTTCCTAAATCGTTCATTAACCACCTTATAACTGGCAAATGAGATTCCTTTATTGGATTAGTTGCCTCAACTACATATATTATAACATCAGCCTCTGAAATATATTCCCTTGTCCTTTTATCATGTATCTCAAGATTCTTGGCAAATAGTCCAGGTGTATCCACTATAAGATAGTCTTTATATTCATAAACTTTTACCCTGTCCGTTGTAGGTTCAGGTGAAATGGGTATATCAAGAGATTTTATTAAAGCAGATAAAATAGAAGATTTACCATCTGAGAAAGCTCCAAAAAATGCTATGTGAAATTTCTCACCTTCCACCTTTTCAATTCCCGAATTAACCTTCTCTATTAGGTCATTATATAGACCTTCATTTTCATTACCTAAGACTTCTTTAATCTCTTCAAGTAAAGACTTTATATCTTTTAGCTTTTTTATAATTTTTTCTTTTTCTTGGGAGAACAACACCATAGCCTAAAATTTTAAAGCTAAAAACAGCCTTAAACTTTTAAAAATTGATTTTAATCCTAACCTTACAAATTATTTTCAAAGGTGAAGAAAAATTTTTAAGTAATGTAAAACAATTAACATTTTCAGGAGAAAATGCGGAGGCGTATTTTTCAAAAGATGAAAGATATATAACATTTCAATCAAAAGGTGAAGGTGGAATTTATTTAATAATAGAAAAAAACTATTTAAATAAACTTCAAATGAATTTGAATGAAATGAAAGCTTATGATTTTGTTTTAAGAAATTTAGGAAATGATAGACTTATGATAT
>Ga0081478_155808_pt1 | contig 10331 bp, 9 predicted proteins | sample OctSprmetagenome_FD_70983 | JGI IMG/M metagenome (GOLD analysis project Ga0081478, IMG submission 70983) | Hot spring and microbial mat streamer communities from Octopus Spring Streamers, Yellowstone National Park, USA - T=80-84 v2 (version 2) | ecosystem: Environmental > Aquatic > Thermal springs... | reverse complement strand
TTCCCCGCGTCTCCCTCCTTTCGCCTAAAAGACTTCAGCCTTGACAGTTTTCTTTGGCTATTCCCTGCCCCGCCTGTTGGGCTCAGTGGTGATGGCGAACAAGGTTGCTTCCATTATGGCACGGAACTTCGGTGCGGTCTTCAACGGTGTATTTTTGCAGCAAGCAAAGCGGCAGCGCAAAGGGCTAACCCTGCGCCGAAGAAGAAGGCTGTTTGGAAACCGAACAACTGCCAAATCAGTCCAAACAAAACGCTTGCAGGCATCATACCCACCCCGACGACGAAGTGAAATGCCCCGTAGCCAAGCCCTCGCTTTTCTGGCGGGAGAAGGTCGGCAACCAACGCCCTTTCAGCGCCTTCGGTTAGCGCGAAATAAAGCCCATAGACCGTAAAGACCGCCCAAACTTGCCACGCGCTGTGAAGGAAAGCGAAAGTTGCATAGACGCCGGCGTAAACCAGCCAACCCAGAACAATCGCTTTGGTGCGACCGATTCTGTCCGAAAGCATGCCACCGTGAGTTCCTGCCATGCTCTTGACAATGTGAAGCCAAGTCCAAAGCAATGGGATGGCGCTCTCCGGGACACCTGCATCTTTGGCTCTCAGGAGAAGGAAAGCGTCACTGGAGTTGCTCAAGGTGAAGAGCAAAAGCGCTGCCAAATACCAGCGGAAAGCCGATGGCAAATCTGACCAAGCCCTTGCGAACTCAACACGGACTTGAGACTTTGTGGAGCGATTTTCAGTGCCAACGCTTGAAGGTTTGAAAGACTGCGAAGGAGTTTCAGAGATGCCGAACCAAAGGACGAAAAGGGAGAGCAAGGCGGGAACAGCAGCCAAAGCGAAAACGAGCCGATAGTTGCCCGGAGAAAAAAGCAAAACTGCTGAAGCGAGCAAAGGTCCAACAGCAGCGCCGAGATGGTCCATCGCCCGATGGAAGCCGAAAGCCATACCTCGGATGCTCTCATCGCAAGCGTTTGCTAACAGGGCATCCCTCGGCGAAGTCCGTATGCCTTTGCCAACACGGTCAACGAACCTCAAACCCAAAACTTGCCATGCAGCGGTGGCAGCAGCGAGAACAGGTCTCGTTGCGCCCGCCAAAGCGTAACCGATGAAGGTCAGCAACTTGTGCCGTCCCACTTTATCGGAAATCCAACCTGAAGCCAATTTCAACAGGCTCGCTGTCGTCTCAGCAATGCCCTCAACCAACCCGACAAAAGCCACCGAAGCCTTCAGATGCTCTCGCAGGAAGAAAGGGAGCAGCGGGTAAATCATCTCGCTGCTGGCATCATTGAGCAGGCTGACAATGCCCAAAGTGACGACAGTTTTTGGCAAGCGTCTCCTCGTCGTCGCCAATCTGTGTCTCCCCTTTCGCTCCGTTCCAAGTTTATCGGCTCGCTTCACTTCAGAAGCGAATTTAACACAAGCACAGTTTCCATGTTGTGTTCGGTTGGATTCGCAAAATCCAACCCGCTCACCAACCGAAGTTGGTGACTACAAAGACAAAGCCTGCTAAGGCAGGATGAAAAAACTGGAGGGCGCATCTCCTGATGCGCCGAAATTTTTCGGCAGCGCAGGAGCGCTGCCCTCCAGAAAACCACTCGCTATTCGCTACTCGCTGCCGTTTTTGGCTCGTCAGGAGCCTCGCCCTCCCACTTCGTTCCGTCCCCCCGTCCCTCGTCCCACGCCCCTTCCGTTTCTGTCCCGTGTCCCTTGTCCCATGTCCCGTTCTGAGTTGGCGCTCATTTATGGGCTGTTGCACTTTACAAAGCGGTGCGGTTGTGGCATAAAGTTTGCGGCTTTTCCAGAAAGAGAGGAGGCGAGCAAGTATGTGGCGGGTAAGTCGCTGGGCACTTTGTGTGTTCAGAGCAAGTTGGGGGTTAGTCGGAGCGTTGGTGGCGTTGACGGTTGCGTTCGGATGGGCTCAAACTACCGACGGAGCGCCAATGGTGGTCTTCCTTGAACCCTCCGATGGAGCGACAATCCCCAGCGATGTTGACTCAATCCAAATCCGCTTTCGGCTAATCAGCCCCGATAACACGAACCTGATGAGGTATCAGCCTTTCGTGAATGGTTTGCCGGGCAACGAACCCATTCCCATCGACCCGCCGAGCCCGCAGGTTGAATTGACGATTTTGTGGCGCGGAGTTAAGCAGTTCCCCGACGGCGCTCACATCATCAGCATCAAAGTCGTCGACGCAAAAGGGCGCGAGGGAATGGGTTCTCTGACCCTCTACAAAGGTCGCGATTCAACCAAGCCGACAGCCGAGATCCTCCACCCGAAGAGCGGCGATACACTGCGAGGTCAAGTCCCAATCCTTGTCAGAGTCAGCGACGACAGGGGTGTTAGGGGCATCACCGTCAGCGCCACCCAAAGGGAAACATCCAAGACCCAAACCATCTACATGGCTGTCGGAAACTACGGTCGGTTCACGGAGGTTCGCGTCATCTGGGACACCACGATGAAGCACCCTGAAACGAAGGAGGACTTGTTCCCTGACGGCATCTACCTACTTCAAGCCCGAGTCCGCGACCAAGAAGGCAACGAAGGAATCTCAAACGAGGTCTTGGTCATCGTCCAGAACAAAGTGGCTCAGCCACTAATTTCGCAAGTCGCTCCAGGGCAAACAGCGAGGGGCGGCGCAACGCCTCCCGTATCGTTGACTGAGACGCCTCAAACTACCCAACCTTCACTACCCTTAACTGTCCCAACGGGCGAAGGCAAGCCCTCCCCAATTGAAGGCTTGAAAGTCACTCCAACACAGGTTCCCGCACAAGTTGCGATTGCTGCCCCTGCGCTTCAACCTCGCCCAGCGGTTGCTGTCCCGACACCCGAAAGCGCAGGTCAAAGGGTCGCCATTGAACTGGGTTTGCAAAAGCCTGAAATTTCTCTCCCTCAAGTTGCGATGGCAACCATCACGCCTCAACCACGCTTGACAATCGCCCTCCCGACACCTGAAGGTGCTGGTCAAAAGGTTGTCACTGAGCCGGGTTTGCAAAGGAGAGACTTGCCTTCCCCTCAAGTTGCCGGAGCGGTTCCAACTTCTTCGCGTCCGAGTTTGAGCGTGGGTTATGGCGAGAGCAAGGTGGCAGCATCATACGCTGCGCCTCAGCCTCAGTTGCAAGTTGCTGCGACTCCTCAAGTTGCATCCGTTGAACGGAGACCAGTTAATGTCCCTGCAGGGCAAATTCAACTTGCATCTGCTTGGCTTCCTCCAGCACCCAGGACATTGCAAAAGTCCCTTGAACTGTCTGAGATGCCGAAAGTTGCTGCTCCCACATTGGTCCCGCGACTTCCCGCTCCTGAAACGAGACCGGTCGTGAAGAAGCCTTTACGGCAAACTGTTGTTGAGCCGGCTCACAGTTTCCGATACACCGTTATCGCTGGCGACACCCTCTACAGTTTGGCTGAGCGGTTTGGAATTTCTGTCAAGGAATTGGCGGCGGCTAACGGTTTGCCCGAAAATGCACCGCTCCGCATCGGGCAGCGGTTGATTATCCCTGCAAGACCCGTGACCGTTCTCGTTGATGGCAAACCTGCAGAATGCGAAGTTCCAGCGTTTGTCCGAAATGGCATCTCTGTCGGCTCATTCCGAGCAGTTGTTGAAGCCAGTGGAGGGATTGTCGGCTGGGACAATGAGCGGAAACGAGCGACAGCGACCTTGGGCACTTTGAACCTTATCGCCACCATTGGGAAGAGCACTTTGGAGGTCAACGGCGAACAAGTCCCGTTGTCAATCGCTCCCTTCTTGCTGCGAAACCGCACCTTCCTGCCTTTGCGCGAACTTGGGACTGCTTTGGGCAAGGAAGTGCGATGGGAGAAGGGGACTTTGTTGATGGAGACACCGAAGCGCTGAAAAATCTCAGGAGCGCATAATCGCTTTCAAAGTTCGTTGAATGCTGCGAAGGCATTTGCTGACCGTCGCTTTTGAAACGCCCCGCTTGAGAGCAATCTCGGCGGGGCGATAACCTTCTATGAGCATCAACAAAACCTCCCTCTGAACCGGTGTCAACCGCTCCAAAAGTTCACGCATCAAACAACGAGCTGAGAAAATCGCTTCGGGGTCGTCCTCGCCGTTGACGGAACAAGCAAACACGCACTCATCCACACCTAATCGCTCGCACAAAGCGCAAAGGCTTTCTACCACGACGCCGCTTCTCTGTTTGCTGTCAACGCTCTTGCCGCGCCTCAGGACATCAATGGCGTGTCGGTAGCATGCCCGAAAGATGAACGCATCGGGCTTGTCGCGAAGTTCATCCCACCTTTCCAGCAAAAACAGCGTCATCTCGCTGACCAAATCTTCCCTCAAATCTCGGTCGGAAGTCAAGCGAGCAGCCAAATCGTAAAGTTTTGGTCGGGCGCTTTCCACCGATTGAAGCGGCGTCATCTGTTTGACCACCTCCGGAAAAGTCTTTTGAGCCCGAATCAAAACTTGCCTCAACTTCTCCCGCTCGTTTTGATGATGCGCAATTTCTCGGTTCGCGTGGATGGTTTGTGGAACTTCAGGGTTTTTCGGCGTGGCGTTTGTCCTTGCCCTTTTCCTCCGATTGCGCCATAGTAAAGCCGTCTGTCTCGCCCGTGAAGGAGGCAGCAGGGAAGATGGGGAAGGTGGAGGAATTGCTGAACTCAGTGGATGCCATCATCTGGGAATGGGATGTCCGAGAGAAGCGCTACACATTCGTCAGCCAACAAGCGGAGCGCATTTTGGGCTACCCATTGTCTCAGTGGCAGACCGAAAGTGAGTTTTGGCTCGTTCATCTTCACCCAGAAGACAAGGAAAGGATGGTTGCCTTCCAAGAACGCCTCCTACGCGAAAAGTTAGAACAGGCTTCCGTTGACTACCGAATGGTCGCCGCTGACGGGCGCATCCTTTGGCTGCGCGAAAGGGTGACCGTTGTGGTGGAAGACGGCAAAGTCACAAAACTGCGAGGGGTAACCATGGACATCACTGAAGCGAAAGAAGCGGAAGAGCGATTTTTCAAAGCCTTCCACAGCAGTTTGACTGCAATGGCGATTGCCCGGCAGGAGGACAGAAAGTTCGTTGAGGTCAACGACCAGTTTGTTGCATTAACTGGCTACAGTAGGGACGAGTTGATTGAGCAAGCGCCCGAGAAACTGCAACTTTGGTTGCCATCGCCAGACCGAGCGGAAAAGGAAGAACAATTGCGACGCCAAGGCGAAATCAGAGAGTGGGAGAAGAGATTGAAGCGGAAAGACGGAAGCGTTCGCGATGTCCTTACTTCCATCGTCGCCATTGAAATCGGTGGGCAACCGTGCTTGCTGTTTAACCTCTTGGACATCACCGAAAGAAAACAGGCAGAAGCAATTTTGAGGGATGCAAGAAATGCCCTTGAATTTCAGGTGAGGCAGCGAACTTCTGACATGGAAACTTTCGTCTATGCTGTCTCTCACGATTTGAGAGCGCCGCTGATGGCGCTTGAAGGCTTCGCTCAGGCTCTGCTTGAAGACTATGCCGACCGATTGAACGAGACGGGGCGAGATTATTGTCGGCGAATTATCAACGCTGCCCGCAAGATGGACCAACTGATTAACGCGGTGCTTGACTACGGACGGCTCAGTTACAGGGAATTAACGGTCGGGGCAGTCTCTTTGGAGCGAATTGTTGACGATGCCCTTCAGTTACTTGAGGCTTACCTGACCCAAAAGGACGCCAGAGTTATCGTCACGCGACCGCTGCCTGAAGTTGTGGGGCACTATGCCCTTTTGGTCCAAATCGTTGTCAACTTGCTGACCAATGCGGTCAAATTCACGCCTCCAGACCGAAAACCCGAGGTGAAGGTTTGGGCTGAAAAACTCGAGGGCATAGTCCGGCTTTGGGTTGAAGACAACGGGATTGGAATCCCCGTAGAGCACCAAGAGCGAATCTTCCAACCTTTCACCCGCCTTCACCCAGAAACGGCTTACCCCGGTGTCGGTATTGGACTGGCTATCGTGAAGCGGGGAGTGGAACGAATGAACGGGAAAGTCGGTGTCCTCTCAGAGCCGAGCAAAGGCAGCAGGTTTTGGATTGAGTTGCCTGCGTCAAAAAATGACCCTTTGCCTGCCTGATTTCCTTGTGGCGTTTGAGTGAGTTTCGGGCTAAATTTGCAAGTGAGTTGGCTTGGGCTGAAGCGAAACGGTTTACGGACGGGTCGGCGCGAAGGGGCGATCGGGTATGGAGCATCCTTTGCATTTGGTGCTTGTCGATGACAACCCAGATGACCGATTGCTCGTTGCCCGTCAACTCCAACGGGAGTTTACCGAGTTGCGAATCACCCATGTCGCTAATCCCGAAGACCTCGGTGCTGTCCTTGAAGAAGGCGGGTTTGATGTCGTCATAACCGACTACCAACTCCACTGGACTGACGGGCTGAGCGTTCTGAAGCAAATTAAGGCTCGCTATCCCGATTGCCCGGTCATCATGTTCACGGCTACAGGCAACGAGGAAATCGCCGTTGAGGCAATGAAAGCGGGGCTTGACGATTATGTCATCAAAACTGCGAGGCACTTGCCCAGATTGATTGCCGCCGTCAGAACCGCCATTGAGAGAGCGAGGGAGCGAGTGAAAGCGCGAGAGATGGAAGAACGCTATCGGCAACTTTTCACGAGCCTGCCCGTCGGTGTCTTCAGGGCTTCCGTTGACGGTCGGTGGATGGAAGCGAATCCGACTATGTTGAGGCTTCTGAAAGCCAAACCCGAAGATTTGGCGCTTCACTCCTTCTGGCATCTGTTTGCCAACGCCCCCGACCGAGAAGAAGCCTTCCGGCAACTCTTTGGGAGCGGTCAGTTGAGCCTGCCACAGATTTTGCTCCGATGCTTTGACGGCTCAACTTTTTGGGCTCGGCTCGAAGCCAATCTGACCAGAGATGACAAAAGGGACATCCGCTGGATTGACGGCGTTTTGATGGATGTCACTCCTTTGGTCGCAGCCGAAAGGGAACAAGCGCGGACAACCGCTATCCTCAGCACGCTCATTGACCACCTACCTGAGGGAATTGCCCTCATTGACGAGGACTGGAATGTGGTGATGTGCAACCCTAAGGCTGAAAGCATGTTGGCATCGTTGGGATACCGCAAAGGTCTTCCGTTGGTTATGCTCGCAGGGAAGCCGATAGGTGAGTTCCTTCGCCCGTCGCCGCGTGGATTGTGGCACGAACTCTTTGTTGGCGACCGAATTTACGAAATCGCTTTCTACCCGGTCTCCAATCAGCACCGAATTTTGGTTCTCAGCGATGTCACGAGCGAGCGGGACATAAGGCGGAAGTTTGAAATCCAAGAGCGGCTCGCTGCCATCGGCGAACTCGCTGCTGGGCTCGCTCACGACTTCAACAACATACTGTCAAGCATCGTCGGTGGAGCGGAACTTTTAGCGATGAGGTCGGACTTGCCAACTGAGGTAAAAGAGTTCGTGAACACGGTAATCGTCCAAGGTGAGCGTTCAGCGTCCCTGATTCGCAAAATCCTTGACTTCAGCCGACGCACCGCTTCAGAACAACGCCCAACCGATGTCGCTTCTTTCCTGCGCGACTGCCTCAATTTCCTTCGCCGAACTTTGCCTGAAAACATCAGCGTGGTCACCGACATACCTTCGGGCTCTTACATCGCCAACATTGACATCGTTCAAATGCAGCAAGCCATCACTAACTTGGTCGTCAACGCTCGTGATGCCATGCCCGATGGCGGTGAGTTGAGGGTTAGTTTGAAGCAGTTCACAGTTTCCGATGACGCTCGCCCGCCAGTCCCAACGATGAGCCCCGGCGAATGGATTGCAATCAGTGTCTCCGACACAGGTGTTGGAATTCCGCCTGAGAACTTGCCGCGAATCTTTGAGCCCTTCTTCACGACGAAGGAGAAGGGAACTGGGCTTGGTTTGGCTCAAGTTTACGGAATCGTCACCCAGCACGGTGGCTTCATTGATGTCAAGAGCGAGGTCGGGAAAGGGACAACCTTCACGATTTACTTGCCGGCAGTTTCGGAAGGGATGGAAGAAAGGGTGTCCGAAGAAGTTTTGGGTGTCCCGGCAGGAAATGGCGAGTTAATTCTCGTCGCCGAAGACGATGAGGATGTGAGGTTGGTCATCCACAGGATGTTGGGACGACTAAACTATCGCGTCATTACAGCCCGAGACGGCGTTGAGGCTCTCAGGCTATACGAACTCCATAGCGACGAAATTGCCCTCGTTCTCACCGATTTGGTGATGCCAGAGTTGGGCGGCGATAGGTTGATCGGTGAACTGAGGCGCCGAAACCCTAAGGTCAAAGTGGTGGTCATGTCAGGGTATCTGCTCGGGGAGGAGCAAAAGTTCATTCAAGCACCGAACATTTTCGGCTGGCTACAGAAGCCGCCCCGCTTCAGGGAGTTGGCTCGTGTCATCCATGAAGCGTTGAAGGCGAGCGAAGGCGAGCAATGACTTGAGAGGAAATCACTTGAACAGGTCGCCCACCTTGATTCGGAAGCCCGGCAGGACATCCCCTCCATCCAAATCCTCGTTTTCGCAAAGGATGCGGATTTGGTTTGGTGGCTTGTAAACGGCAACTGTTCTGCTTTCGGGGTCAACGACCCAAACCATTTTCGTGCCAGCCTGAAGGTAGTCAAGGGCTTTTCGCGCTAACTCATGAGCGTTTTGGGTTCGTGAGACAATCTCAACCGCTAAATCGGGTGCCCCCTCCCACCAATCGTCGGGCAAACCTTCGGGAGGGATGCGCTCCTTGCTTATGAAAGCGACATCTGGTCCACGAAGCAACTCTTCCTCACGGCTCAGGACAAACCCAGAATCTCCAGCCACGACTTCGCCCAGACCTCTCGCTTCGGCGAAAGTGTCCAACAGCCGAGCGATGCGAACTATTAACCTCCCGTGTTGCACAGTCGGTCTGCTCATTGGCACAAACACTCCCCTGACCAGTTCTCCCGGCTGTTCGTCTGGGTTGAGTTGCTTGACTTCCTCAAGGGTCATCCGCTTCGTCTCAACTTGGGTTTGAGCCATCCTTCAAATCACCCCTGCGGTTGACCTTGCTGCCTCATCATTTCGGCTGCAGCCAAAACAGCCTTGATGATTTTTTGGTAGCCAGTGCAACGGCACAAGTTGCCAGCAAGCCAATATCGGATTGTCTCAATATCGGGATTGGGGTTTTCGTTCAGGAGGGCGTATGAGTTCACTATGAAGCCGGGAGTGCAGAAACCGCACTGGACAGCGCCGTGCTCAACGAAAGCCTGTTGGACGGGGTGGAGTTTGCCCTCACGGGCAATCCCTTCAACTGTCACGATGGATTTGCCGTTTGCCGAAACTGCCAAGACCAGACAAGAGGTCACAGGTTTCCCATCCAACAGAACCGTGCAGGTACCGCAATCGCCGGTGCTGCATCCTTCTTTCACGCCCGTGTAACCGAGTTTGTAGCGAAGGACATCTATCAGTCGCTCTCTCGGCTCAACCTCCAACTCGTAGACGAGCCCATTGACCGTCAGAGTGATGCGATGCTTCTTCCGCTCCATCGCTAATCCTCCTTCCGCAGAAATTCACGCCCAAACAATTTTGAGCGCATCGGCACTGAAAGTAAAGAAGTGTGGCAAAATGGCTTAACGCAATTGCAAATCCAAAGCATTCGGTTGGAGTGGGGTGAGTTGTGGTGCCGAAAACTTTGCTCTTGGAAATCGGGACGGAAGAGATGCCCGCAAGGTTCATGCTGCCAGCACTTGAGCAGTTGAGGGGTTTGGTCGCAAAAACTTTGACGGAACTCAGATTGCAGCATGGGCAAATCCGAACGATGGGGACGCCGCGACGGCTCGTGGCAATTGTTTCCGAAGTCGCTGAAACTCAAACGCCAATTGTTAGGGAAATTCGCGGTCCGGCGAAACACATCGCCTTTGACCCTCAAGGCAACCCGACGAAGGCTGCAGAGGGTTTTGCCCGATCTCAAGGCGTTTCTGTTCAGGACTTGATTGTCAAGGCTACCGAAAAAGGCGAGTTCGTTTTTGCGGTGAAGCGTGAAGAGGGGCAACCTGCACTGGAAGTTCTCTCCGAAGCACTGCCACAGATTATCCGCTCCCTTTCCTTCCCAAAAACGATGCGTTGGGAAGAAAGCGGGCTCCGCTTCGGGCGTCCAATCCGTTGGATTGTCGCACTTTTGGGCGAGGATGTCATCCCCTTTGAAATCGCGGGAGTCAGGAGCGACAGGGTTACCTACGGGCGAAGGTTCACCGGTAGGCAAAGCATAGGGAAGCGAATTACTCTCCAAAATGCCGACGACTACGAAAAAGCGCTTGAAGACGCTCATGTCGTCGTTGACCACGAACGGCGCAGGGAATTGGTGAAGTCGCAAGTCCAAGAAGCAGCGCAATCG
>Ga0081478_163590_pt1 | contig 10350 bp, 10 predicted proteins | sample OctSprmetagenome_FD_70983 | JGI IMG/M metagenome (GOLD analysis project Ga0081478, IMG submission 70983) | Hot spring and microbial mat streamer communities from Octopus Spring Streamers, Yellowstone National Park, USA - T=80-84 v2 (version 2) | ecosystem: Environmental > Aquatic > Thermal... | reverse complement strand
CATGTTCCACCCTCGCTACTACCATGTGGATAAGCCTTATGTGGTGAAGGGGGTTGGGGGTGAGTTTAGGGTACCATTCATGGTATTTCATGCTAACGTACGCTCTTCAATATAGCGCCTTCACCTTCTACTCTACCTTCTATGTGTTTTTTCACCTCACCATACACCTCGCGTCCTACCTCCTCTATGCTCCTCTCGACCCCGTTCTCAACCCCCTTGATCCTCACCAACCTTACCCCTCTAGCCTCGGCTCTCCCTAGTATTGTTTCAAATGCTTCCTTCACCTTTCTCAGCCTCTCTAACGTCTCGTAGTAGTATGTTATCCTCCTAGCTTTCACCCTGTTTAACGCTACCTCTGGTGGTACGTCGAGGTACACTATTATGTCTGCTTCTAGAGCTCTGCTATTAATGGCCTCGATCCACTCTACGGGGGCTCCTAGGCTTTGGTATGCCATGCTAGAGTACTTGTACCTGTCCAGGACCACTATGTAGCCTTCCTCAAGGGCTTTTAACAGGCCTACCCCGAGGCAGCTGTGAACTCTGAGATGCCATAGCCTATCAGCTGCGTATAGCAAAGCTAGTATCTCGTGGTCTACGGTAGGCTGTAGTAGGAGCTCCCTTATAAGAGCTCCAATAGGGCTCCACGTAGGCTCCTTACTATACCCGACTCTATACCCGGCCTCCCTGAGCTTGTAGACAAGTAACCTTGAATGGGTGGTTAAGCCGGAGCCATCGATGCCCTCGAAGGCTACTAATACGCCTTTAGAGCTCAAGACTCCTACACCGCATGTTATAGTTGGAGAGTCTGAATTTAATAGGGTGATCTGGGTATGTGTTTAGAAACTCAGGCTCTACAAAAGGAGCTCTTTGTAGTGGGTGTGAGGTTGCTTCACCTAGTCTTTAGGCTACTTAACCAAGACGACCTCTCCATTCTCTCTAACAACAATCTTATCCCCGTCTCTCGCATACCTCATCACATCCTCTGGCACACTATCTACTAGGACGACCTCCGCTAAGACCGCCCCAGCTACTAGCACTGGATCGCTTTTAGAGGTTAGTATGATAGCCTTAGGAGCCTTCCCTTTCCTCTTGAGAGCATAGAGTATGTAAGGGCCTACAGTGCTACCCCTACCTTTCCTAGCGAGCACAATCCTACCAGCTATACTTCTACCATCAACTAGAGACCCTGAGTCTACGTTTACATCACCATAGAAACTTACAGATTCGACAACAACAACCTCCCCATCCACATACCCTGCTACAACAGGCCTCCCCTTATACTCCTTAAAGGAGCTCCGCTCCATAACCACCACCGCTTAACCGGTACGCGTTCAACTGCACTTCATTAGATCCATCTAATACCTCTATCCAAGTGTTGTAAGCTAAAAGTTTATATACATGTACATAACACATCCTTCACAACGTGTTAGAAGCTTCGTCCTCTTATGGCAGAGAGAGTTGTGTTCATATACCCTACCCACTCTAAACATAGCTTGATGTCGACTGCGGGCGAGCTTAGCAGACGAGGAGCCCGCACCTCCCCAGGCTGACGGCCGGGCCTGAGCGTAGGCGATGAAGTCGCACCCGTGAGGGGCTCCTCGAAGGGGTGAGAGGAAGCCCTAGTGGGTGTAGAACCCCCGCCTTTTCAGGGGCGGAGTCAGCTACTCCCACATCCCCCCTTCTAGCTTCTAAGACTAGGATAAACTATATAAGCCCTCCACCCTGTTAGCTATATAGGGTTTAGAGGTTGTTGTGAATGGAGGAGTTAGATAACCTTATAGACAGCCTGGTGGCTAAGATAGGGCTTCCTCAACAGGTTAGAGATGATGCGAGAATGATAGCGTCTAAGATGATAGAGGGTAGGCTTGCTGTCAGAGTACAGGCCCATATTGTTGCTATAGCATCCATACTAGTAGCCTGCAGGCTTAACGGAGTAGGGATAGGGGTTAGGCAGATATCAACATTACTACCGGGTAGACTGGGCTCTAAGAGAGCCGCTAAGAGGGCTTTCGAGCTAGCGAGGAGGTACGTAGAGCTATTTAAACCCCAAGTTGGAGTAGCTAGGTACGAGGATTACGTGAGGCTAGCGTCAAAGATGTTGGAGATACCAGAGGATGCTGAGATGGTGGCCGTTGAGCTAGCAAAAGCGTTCAAGGAGAAGTATGGAAGAAAGCTAAAACCAATGGCCGTAGCCGGGGCGTCGATCTACGTAGCGTTAAGTAAGACTGGAAAGCAGAGGATCCCAATGTCTATTATATGCTCTAAACTAAACGTAACAGAGCCGACTCTAAGAAATGCTGTAAGACACATATACGCGGTGAAGGCAGATTAGACCCTCAAGACGGCTGTAGACCTTAAAACACTAAACCCAGCATAGGAGTTACCGTCCTCCTCCAACCCTCAAAGGGTAGAGCTTTCAACTGTAACCTTTAAACTCGTTAAACATTCTCCTTCAGGTAGGAGGCCTCCTCCTGTAGCATTTAAACTATATTACCTAGCTTTGTACTGTTATAGTATTCTTATAAGTACCCTACCTCCCTAGTGATATTATGGGTTAAGAGGGTAGTGCGGGGGGTTGAGTGTTGGGAGTTTTTGGTGTTTGTAAACCTTTAATCGGAGTCATCCACCTACCTCCTCTTCCAGGTTCTCCTGGTTATAGGAGGGTTAGATTTCCCGATGTTGGTGGTAATACTTGGGATTTCGAGAGCGTTGTAGAGTACGCTATTAGCCAGGCTAGAGTTTACGAGTCCGCTGGTTTCGATGGGGTTATTGTCGAGAATTATGGTGATAGACCTTACTCTGCAAGGGTTGGTGTAGGTCAGGTTGCATCCATGTCATATATCGTGGGTTCTGTGGTGAAATCCGTTTCCATACCTGTTGGTGTTAACATGCTTAGGAGCTCCGGCTACGAAGCCTTCTACGTGGCCTACGTTACAGGGGCTAAGTTCATAAGGGTTAACAACCTTTGCGAGTTGAGGGTATCACAGGAGGGTATATTGAGGCCTGAGGCTAGAAGGCTCTCTAAGGCTTTAAGTGAGCTGGGAGCGTACGAGGATTTATACTCTGGAAAGCTACTAGTAATGGCCGATGTCAATGTAAAGCACAGTAGCCCCCTTGTTCAAATCCAAAGCCTACAAGACCTGGTAAGAGAGTGTATTGAGAGATGCGGAATACCACTATACTCGATAATAGTAACGGGAACTAGAACCGGGGAGGAGCCTGGATACGATAGAGTCGAGGAGGTCCTACCCGTAGCCAAAGACATGGGAGTACAGATGTACATAGGCAGCGGGGTAAACCACACAAACATATCAAAGTACTGGAACGTAGCAGATGGATTCATAGTAGGAACAAGCGTTAAAATAGGGGGTAGAACGGAAAACCCGGTAAGCGAGGAGAAGGCGATTGCCTTAGCTAAGCTAGTCAAACATAGTAGAGAAATAGTAGGGTGCAAGTAACCGTTTCTCGGTAGATGGTAGTTCACTGCCCTAATATTCGCTGGATTCAGGCTCCCACCATCCAGCCTCACAAAGGCTCCAAGGCCCGAGACCACCCTACGGGAGCGTTTGCCCCCGGTCGCCCGAAGGGTACATCCACTCCCCCTCCAGGCAATCTCAGATCCAAAAAGGCTCGTAGACCTCAAGACCTCATCGGCCTCAACAACTATAAAAGCAGCGTGGAGGCTTCATAAATTTAACCTATATGACTTCCTAGACGAGCACGCAACATCAGCATATGTAGTAGTGCTAAGGAAGCCTCATACATAAAAGCATGTAAATGATATGGGCGACCGTGAATAAACGGAAACGCTTCCTAACCCTTCGAACTTGAAGGACGGTATTTTACAGTTGAAAGCCTCGCCTTTTAGGGCGGGGAGGGGGCTAGCTTCTAGTTTAAAGGTCTAGGGTGGACCTCCATCTATAGGGTGTTGGTTTGTGTTTGCAGAGAGGTTATCTCGTATACTTAGCTTTGACGTTGGCTCGGTGGCTTCTTTGATAGAATCCACGCTTCTCGACCCTTTCTCTGGTACTAGTAGGTTTGAGGATCTTGTTGTTGAAGCTTCTCGTTGGGGGTTTAGGTGTGTTGTTGTTCCTGTGTCGGTTTTAAGTTTTATTCGTAAACCTGCTCTCGACCGCGGGGTTAGGGTTTGCTCTGTTATAGGTTTTCCTTCGGGTTTTCAGCCTTTAAGGTCTAAGGTTTTGGAGGTTGAGGAGGCTTGTGGTTATGATGTGTTTGAGGTGGATGTGGTTCCTAACTTTAACTTTGTTAAGAGCGGTTTGTGGGATGGTGTTTTTGAGGAGCTCTCAGCTCTAGTTGATGTTGCTAGGTCTCATGGTGTTGGGGTTAAGGTTATAGTTGAGGCTCCCCTCCTAAGCGATGGAGAGCTTGAAGGTCTAGTGGAGTGGGCCTCTAAGGCGGGGGCTTCCTTTGTTAAGACGAGCACTGGAGTTTACTCTAAGGGTGGTGATCCTAGCACTGTGTATAGGTTGTACAGATTTGCTTCGAGGAGAGGGCTTAGGGTTAAAGCTGCTGGTGGTGTTAGAAGCTTCTTAGACCTAGCTTTGGCCTATGCTTTCGGGGCTGATAGTGTGGGGTCTAGTAGTGCTAACCGTATATTAGAGGATTACTTAAGGTTTAAAGAGGTTAGAGTTGGATAGGGTATCCGGGGGGCGTTTAGGTGAGAATAGCCCTTATAACGAGTAGTACTGCGAGGGAGCTTGTAGAAAGCTATGTTAGGACGAAGGCTGGTGTGCCGGCTCTAGAGATAACCGTCATAGATATACCTGTCCACGCTATATCAATGCTGTCAACAGAGACCATAGCAAGGATAATAGGTAAGAATGTGAGCTTAGCTGAGAGGTTGAAGGGGAACGATGTAATACTGGTGCCTGGGAGCGTGAGGGGGGATACCAGCGTTATATCCCAGATTCTAGGGAAGCCTGTATACAAAGCCTCCAAGTCCTTGGCTTTACTACCGCAGGTTTTAAAACACCTAGCCTCAAAGGGGTCGCTGGATACAGTTAAGGCGGCTGAGAATGTCATGACCATGTCCCCTCCTCCAGTAGACTACGTGGAGGCCTTCAAGGTCAACGGTGTTAGCATACCATTGAGAGGGCCCCCTATGGTTTTATCAGCAGAGATAGCCTACTGGGCGGACGATGAGATGTTTAGGAGGACGCTATCCAGGTATGCTGGTGAAGGAGCGCAAATAATAGTGGTAGGCTCCTCCTTCGAGAGCAGCCCTGAGAGCTTAGCTGAGAAGGTGTCAATAGCTGTGGAGCTAGGATACCCTGTCTTAGCCGAGGCTCCGGGCAGGGATCACGCTAGGGAGGCTTTAAACTCCGGAGCCTCAGGGCTTATCATATCATCTGACTCCGCAGATGGAATCCTAGAGCTTCTACCAAGTGATAGAGTCTTAGTGGTAGGGGATAGGAGTGTAGAGCGTCTGGAGAAGGTTGTTGGGAAAGCTGTGGAGGTTGGGGTATCGAGGATTATCCTAGACCCTGTAGTGGGGATCCCCCTGGTTGATCTATCCTCGACGGTTGAGAGATATAGGCTTGCATCGAAACTAGGCTTCCCCACCCTGTTCTCCTCAGCAAATGTAACTGAGGAGATTGAAGCAGACTCCCACAGCCTCCACGCTCTACTAGTAGTCCTAGCTTTAGAGCTTGGAGCCTCCGTATACCATGTTGTAGAAGACTCATACAAGACTATACACTCTGTTAGCGAAGCCCGAGAGGCCCTTAACCTAGCTGTGGAAGCTTACACTAGGAGGGAGAGCATGAGGGGTTACCACAGTAGGCTCCTTATAGTAAAACAGGGTAGTAGGCCTGAAGGAGCTCTTATCGAGCCTGGGGAGAGGGTGGATTACATAGAGCCTAGGTGGGATAGGAGGGGATATGTTAGAATAGAGGTTAACCATGAGAGGGGGGTTATTGTAGCAGCCTACATAGGGTATGATGGTAGTAGGGTTGTGGTCGAGGGTAGGCACGGGCCGAGTATAGCTAGAGCTCTTATAAGGAGAGTAGGTTTGGAGGCGGAGCACGCAGCTTACATAGGCTATGAGCTGGCTAAGGCTGAGATGGCTTTGAAGCTTGGTAAAACATATATTCAGGACGAGGAGTTACTAGTAACACCGTGGGGTTAAGGTGTGGGCGGTGTTGTAGCTAGCGCTCCCGGTAAGCTTATACTATTCGGAGAGCATTTTGTCGTAAAAGGCTATAGGGCCATAGCTACTTCCATAAGCCTTAGAGCTAGAGTTAGAGTAGAGGATACGAGCGGTAGCTGGGTGGAGATCCACAGCCCAACGCTAGGTGTTAGATCGAGAATCCCACTGGATCTTAGCAGGTCGGCTGGAGGGGAGCTAGATGTCTACGTTGAGATACTTAGAGCTCTTAGGAAGGAGGGTTTCAGCATAGTGCCACATAGGGTTGTGGTTGAGAGCGAGATGCCTGTAGCTGCTGGTCTAGGATCTAGTGCCGCTACCAGCGTAGCGTACACCCTAGCCTATACAACTCTGTTGGGGAGCCCTCTCTACGGGGAAAACCTGTTGAGAGTATCATTTGAGGGGGAGAGGGTGGCTCACGGTAGGCCTAGCGGTATTGATACTACAATAGCAGCATTAGGGGGGACAATTCTCTATAGGAGGGGTGAAAAGCCAGCCCCTGTGAGCGCCAGAATCCCGGAGGGCTATGTGTTCCTGGTAGCTGATACTGGCTTGAAGAGATCCACGAGGGATGTTGTAGATTACGTCCTAAGAGTAGCTGAGATTATGGGAGAGGCTGGGGAGCAGGTGTATGCTGTAGCTGATAAGGTGGTGGAGAAAGCTGTTAAAGCTCTAGAATCCGGTGATATGGAGTTGCTAGGAAACCTTATGTACTTCAACCACGGCCTCCTAGTAGCAGTGGGGGCTTCCAATCTAGCTCTAGACACTATAGTAGACATAGCTAGGATGAGAGGAGCTCTAGGAGCTAAACTTACGGGGGCTGGGTGGGGTGGGTGTGCTGTTATCCTAGCTAGGAGGGGTGATGTTGAAGTTCTCAGGGGGGAGTTGGAGAGGCACGCTCGCATGGTTAAGGTTATTAATGTGAACGTTCCAGGAGCTACTGTGGAAAACATTTTGTCTAAATAGCGTTTATTTAAAAGTAGGTATTAAAGGATATAAGCCTCCGTTTCCAGAGTATATATAGGTATCGCCTGTCTAGCTTTGGGGGGTTGAGGTGTTGGGTTATGAGTAGTAACGAGTATACTCCCGAGGTTAGATGCCCTCCGGATAAGATTGTACTAGACCACCAGAGAGGTGTTAAGATATGTGCTGAGACGGGGGAGGTTTTAGAGGAGAATGTTATTGTTGAGGAGGGTGAGTGGAGGGCTTACACCCCTGAGGAGAGGGCTAGGAGGTCTAGGGTTGGAGGCCCCGTGTCTTACGCTAAACCCCATATGGGGGTTGAGGCTCAGATAGGCCCGTATAGGGAGCCTGGGAGTCGTAAGATTAGAGGGTTCTCCAAGAAGGCTGAGACGTTGAGGTGGCAGAGGGCGTCGAAGCTAGGTAGGGTTATGAGTGGTGTTGAGAAGAACATAGGCCAAGCTTTAACCTTGATGGACGATATTGTTGCTAAGCTAGATCTACCGGATTCGATAAAAGAGGAGGCTGCTAGGATATACAGGGAGGCTGCTCAGAAGGGTTTAACGAGGGGTCGTAGCGTGGAGGCCATGGTGGCCGCTTCGCTCTACGCAGCCTGTAGAAGGCATAAGGTCCCCTGTGGTATAGAGGAGATCATAAGGTATCTTAAGACAGCCCAGGAGACGGATATTAAGAGGGAGGTGGCTAGAAACTACAGGCTCCTAGTGAGAGATCTAAGCATAACCATCCCCGTCGTAGAACCGGAGAGGTTCATATACAGGATAGCCAGCTCCCTCAACCTACCGGAGCAGGTGGTAGTAGACGCTATAAAGATCGTGATGGAGGCTAAGAAGAGGGGAGTATCCTCAGGCAAAGACCCCAGCGGCCTATCAGCAGCAGCACTATACCTAGCAGCCTTAAAACATGGCTTCAGGAAGACACAGAAGGAGATAGCACAGATAGCCGGGGTAACAGAGGTGACAGTGAGGAACAGGTATAAGGAGATAACAACAGCCCTCAAAATAGAGGGAGCAGTCTAGTAACACAGACCACAACCCAACTCAATCCACCCCGGAGGGGAGGGAATTAGAGGGGAGGGAATGCTAGGAATAACCGTAAAACTAGCCCAATACACCGAAGACGCACCAAAACTCATAGCAATAGCCTCTAAGACAAGCCTCTCAAGGAAGCCCCTGCAACAACTCCTAGAGATAGGCAGCGAAGAAGTAGAAGTATGGATAAAGGAGACGTTCAAAAGACAACACTTCTCACCATGGGAACATGCAAGCTACACCTTTATGGTGGACGGTCTTAGTAGGGTTGCAAGCCATCAGCTCGTGAGGCACAGACACGCAAGCTACACCCAGATGTCCCACAGGTACACAGAGGGCTACCTAAGGAGCCTAGCCCTAGAGGCTTCAAGGGTTTCAGGTGTGGACTGCCCTGAGAAGCCGGGGGGCAACAAGAGGGAGGTCTACGAGTGCTACGCGTACGCCATACTAACTGCCAGCTCGATCCTAGAAGAGAGTGTTGAGAAGGCAGAGCTAGCCAGCATAGCCTTCGTCCCACCACTGTCATTCCATAAGAAGGAAGATATGCTAATCAGGTGGGCTGATTTGGTTCTAGAAACAGCATACGAATACTATAAACTGTTATCCCTTGGAGCTCTAAAAGAGGATGCTAGGTACGTTTTAGCAGACAGCGTCAGGACAAGAGTAGTAGTCACAATGAACGCAAGAGAGCTCATACAAGTATTCCTGCCACTCAGGATGTGCACAAAAGCCCAGTGGGAGATACGGTACATAGCCTGGGCCCTATGGAGAGAGCTCATGAAGGTACACCCATGGTTGTTTAAATGGGCCGGACCAAGCTGCGTCTACAGAGAGAACACGACTAGGAAGGAGCCCGCGGAGCTTGAGAAGTTCCTTGAGGGAGAGGAGAAATTCACAATACCAAGATGCCCGGAGCTAGTGGAAAACAAAGCAATACCAGCATGCCTAAGGGTAGCCTTAAGGGTAACCTCAGAAATTTAAAGATGGTAACAGCTGTTAACCCCACATAGATCAACTCATCAAAGAAAACCTAACCAACATAGGCAACTAGGCATCTAGCATCTCTCTAAACCATCACCAGAACCAGCGGAGAGAGCATTAAACCTCAAGGGAAGCTTATAAACCCCACATGAACCAGAGCTTATATACGTTACCCTTGAATACCATATCCATTAACTTGTGTGCTAACAGTATACAATGGAAACTCCCATTCACAACATGGGAAAGCTGATGGAGAATGAAAGCGAAAAGCTTAAATACTAGATCCTACTCCATATACATGGAGCCCCCGCCTGAGGGCTCAATGGAATAGAATCCATTCAATGGAGATGAGAGAAATTTCCACAGTGAACATGGAGCATGATGGTGCAGAATCCATACAATGGAATTGAAAGTAGCGACTAACTCTTGGTTATCGGGGGACTTAGCACAGATAGCGAATCCATGCAATGGAATTGAAAGGCAAAACACATAATACCTCCAAACACACTCTTTTTCTATGGGAATCCATACAATGGAATTGAAAGATCCAGATCCAGGGCTTCCCTTAGCCTGCCCTTCCTCACGTAGGAATCCATACAATGGAATTGAAAGTAGGAGGAGAGGCTCCCATACCTTGAGGTTATCAAGTTGATCCTAGAATCCATACAATGGAATTGAAAGATACTTCTCCCTCCTGCTCTTAGCCACCTTAACGCTGATAATAGGAATCCATACAATGGAATTGAAAGGGCCTCATGGGGTAGAATCCTCACTTCTGCCATACCCACCACCAGAATCCATACAATGGAATTGAAAGATCACGTTCACCAAGCCGGAGCTCGGGATAGGCTCTGAGATAGGGAATCCATACAATGGAATTGAAAGATGGTGAGGGTGGGTGGGTTCGGCGGCTCTGTGGATATGGGGGGGAGAATCCATAAAATGGAATTGAAAGGTATCTGAAGGCTAAGCTCGACCTTATAGACATCAGCCTGAGAATCCATACAATGGAATTGAAAGTGGTGCACATACGTAACGGTAGGAATACTTGTATGAGCTCTCTAGAATCCATTCGATGGAGTTGAAAGAGCAATGGTTGTGGAGGTGGGGGAGAGTGAGTTTATAGAGTTTATTTGGTGGAGTTGAAGGGATGGCTGGGGGATGGGGGTGGTGTGGTTTTAGGGTTTTGTGTTG